>Ga0180220_1001870_pt1 | contig 14615 bp, 15 predicted proteins | sample eDN5th37CBELigBY_FD_151335 | JGI IMG/M metagenome (GOLD analysis project Ga0180220, IMG submission 151335) | Enriched backyard soil microbial communities from Emeryville, California, USA - eDNA 5th pass 37_C BE-Lig BY (version 2) (version 2) | ecosystem: Environmental > Terrestrial > Soil >... | reverse complement strand
GGGATTCCCGCTCGGACATTTCACAAAACGCAGCAGTTGCAGAGTTCATGGCTCCAGCCGCAGTATAAACCTGGCGCCCGGCGCCGAAGGACCATGCGGATCAATAGGCACGTCAGGTGCTGAGCCCCTGGCGACTCCAATCGCTCAGGTACAGGCAGGCGCCATGGAACTCTTCAACAAATTACCCGGCTTCGTTCGCAGTCCGCCCGGATTGGAGCGCATCTTGCTCCGGCGCATGCCGGCCATCTTCGCCATCGGCGCGGCCTTGCTGACGGCGCCGTCGGTGCTGCTGCGTATGCTCGATTGGGTATGGGGCATGCGGGAGCAGGGTGCGCCGCCGCTGGCGGCGCTCATACACATCGTGGACATTTACGCAATGAGCGCGCTCTTGCTCCATTTCAATCTGGTGCTGGTCACGACCATCGGAGCCTTCATCGTGATGGTGATGAAAGGTCCGGCCTACGTCGCCGACGCGTATCCGCTCATAGAAGCCGACAGTCCGGCAAGGACGCAGGAATAGAGGCATGTGCGCCGGCATTTCTATTACTTTACATAATACACATTATGCGTAATTTAAACCGGCTAAACAGCCCATTCGAAATTATCGCGCGGCTCTGTTTCAGCGCTCCGAACTAAAGCCACTCCCCGCTCTTGCCTCCCAGCGGAACACGCGGCGCGCTGTCCTGCCAAGAATCCACTCCTTGTCACCCGGGGAAAGCGCGGGGTTGTCTTGAATGAAGGACAGCAGCTGTAGCCACGAAGCCCCGGTTTCTTCATGAGTAACATCGCTTGCCCAGAGAACGCGCTCAACGCCATATGTATCCAGCGCACGTAGAAGTTCACGCTGCATACATTCGCGAGGCTCCCCAAAATAGCCGAATGCCCTGTGAGCATGGCTCCATTTCAAGAAGGTATTCGGATAGCGGGCCAGATCCAGGACAGCATTCCAATCCGCTTCGGTCTTGCCCCAACCACAATGGTCGATGATGAACTGCAGATCGGGAAAGCGTGGCACGAGGTTGCGCATTACTGATCCCGAATCTTTGCTCAATACGCTCAGGGGCAACGAATAGGCTTGTGCCATGCCCAGCATTTCGTCATACGCACCGGCTGCGAACTCCTGTCGCTGCTGCCTATCGCGAAGAACCAGGCGCAAGGATCGGCAGCCTGGAGAGGATGCAAGGATGGGAATCAAAGAACGCAGATCCGGATCATGGGGGGTAACGCGCTGCAGAAAGGAATATCTCTGCGGATCGTGAATGGCAGCAGCTTGCGCATAGGGGCTCAACGGACGATAGGCTCCGTTCTGGAATTGGACGCAGGGAGTTCCCTGATCGTTATCATTTCTACCCCAAAGCTCATCCAGCATGACGCTGCGAATGCCCAAGGCATCCATCGCAGCGGCTATCTCTTTCGCTCCCGCGTCCAATGACAGATGCAATTGCGCATCCACGATATCCATGCCGCCGCGCCGCACCGGGCGCGGTCCAAATATGACGCTCATGTTCCAGACTCCGGGCATCCCCTCGGCTGCTGAAATGGCTGCAGGCTGTCCCATGCATCGATTATGGATGTGTCCGCGAGCAAAGCGTGACGTTCAATCTTTGCCGAGCCTGTCTTAGGCAGGTGGCTACGAAACTCGATATAACGCGGCACCATGAACTTCGGCAGCTTGGACGCCAGCCACGTATGCAACTGCGCGGCGGAGATCGCGTCCTCGTTTCGAAGCACGGCGATGAGGTAGACGTCATCTTCGAAGTCCCCCGCCGGAACACCCAGTACGGCGCACTCGACGATTTCAGGATGCCGGGCGGCGATGATCTCGACCTCATGTGCGGAAATATTCTCCCCCCGGCGCCGAATCCGTTCCTTCATGCGTCCAGCGTAGAAATAGTATCCATCTTCACCAACCCGCATTAAGTCACCGGTATGAAACCACAGCCCACGGAAAGCAAACAATGTCGCTTCAGGCTTGTTGAAGTAGCCATCCATCATCAGGCCCGGCTTCCTGGGCCGCAATAGGAGCTCGCCAATAGAACCAGCGGGAACCGCCAGCCCCCTGTCATCAACCAACATGGCCTCCCATTCATCGCCCGGTTTTCCCGAGGCGCCCAGCACCCGCTGCGGGTATACCGTACTTATCGGCAAGCTGACTTCCGTCATGCCATAGGCCTCGACCAACCGGACACCGAAGCGTTCTTCGAACTCCAGATCATGATGTGCGTTGAACATGACCCGAACCTTGTGATTCCTGTCATCATCAGTGTGCGGCCGGCTCTTGAGAATAGGAGGTATGGTGAAAATTGTGGTGCTGATGGTTGCGTCAGCGTTGCGTACATCCGCCCAGAATGACGAGGCGCTGAATCGGGCGGCCAGATGCACCTGCGCCCCCAGGAAAAGCGCCGGCAGCACAGCCATTGAGCGTGACATGCCATGAAAGAGTGGCAGCGGCGAGAAAATCGTATCCTCGGGGGTCATACCCACCGCGTTAATGAAGGTCTGAACCGTCTGAAGAACTTGCGAATGGGGCACTATGACCCCCTTGGATGGGCCCGTCGAACCCGAGGTATAGCAAATGAATGCCCTATCGCCGGGGTGGGCGCTGGCCTGTACCGGAGCCCCCGAGGTAATCATTAGATCTTCCCATGCCAGGATGTCCAGGGCGGACGGCCCGGCGCAGCCGTTACTGACTATCATGGTAGTCAACTCGCCCCGCTGCTCGGCGGACAAGCCGGAAATCGCAGGAGCCAGATCCACACTGGTAATGACGATGCGAGCCTTTACATCACCCACCACATACGCAAGCATCTCCCCGACATACGCTGTATTCACTGGCACACATGTGGCATTGAGCAGCATAAGCGCAAACCATGAAAACACGAACTCAGCCGAGTTGTTCAGCATCAACAGCACGGGCTCGCCGGGCGCAACGCCCAGCCGTTTCAGGCCGCGCGCGAAAGCCTGACTGATTTCATAGGCTTCGGTGAAGGTATAGCATCGTCCTCCCACCGTCAGAAACGGTTGCTCTGCATAGCGTGATGCCCGGTCAGCCAAAATGTTTCCAAGCACGCGCTGTTCGTAGGGAATATCGAGAATCATGGTGTTGCTTCGCTCTTGAGTGAGTAGTTTTCCGGCCTGCTTTACTTCGGCTTTTGCACACTGTATAAAGAGTGCTGCTATTTCGCTAGACTGGTCTTAATATCGCGGGCATACCGAAATCACATGACAGACATTTTCCTTCCAGCTGATCTTGATGTCCTGGAAACCGACTTGCTCCATGTCTTCTGCTGGGTGGCAAAAAAGCGCAACTTCTCTCGAGCGGCGGACTACCTGGAAACCGCGCAACCTGTAATCACCCGCAAGATCAATCGTTTGGAAGCGCAACTTGGCGTCCAGCTTTTCATACGCACAAACCGCGGCTGTGAGCTGACGCAATCGGGCGAGCTGCTCGCCTCAAAAGCGCCTGGCATCCTCATGCAGCTTGCCATGCTTAAAGAGGAAGTCGGCCACGCCGCCCATCTGGTTGCAGGGCCGATTTCCTTTGGAATCACGCAATCGGCGGGGGCCGTAATGGTGCCTTACCTGCTGCCAGCCATTGCCTCGCGCTGGCCCCTGCTGCGAGTAAATATCGTGGAGGCATTGAGCAAAGGCCTGTGCGAGAAGGTGCTGAACAGGGAACTATCGTTTGCGGTCCTGTATGATCCACCACCAGACCCGGACCTGATTTCCACGCCGCTGCTGATGGAACGGCTTTGCCTCGTCGGAGCGCCAGCGTCGGGGCTGCCGAAACGGCCACAAATAGCTGATCTGGTCGACCTGCCCCTTGTGCTGCCCAGCGGGCAGCAAACAGTTCGCATATTGCTGGAGGATGCATTCGCCGAGATCAATGCTCCGCTGACTCCGGTGTACGAAACGAACAGCATCAACATGCTCAGGTCAATGGCACTGCAGGGGCTGGGTTACACGGTGCTGACGCTTTGCAGCGTTGCGGATGATGTAGCTGCGGGCAAGCTGGAGGCTGTTCCCTTTGCGGATCAAGGCATGTCCATCGCCCTCTCGCTGATTTCCACTCGGGAGCATACGCGCCTGCGCAATGTGCAGTTGCTGTCTTCATTCGTCGCGGCCGAAATCAGAAAGGTCGCCAAGAACGGGCTGTGGCCAGGCAATCCCGTTGTTGTACGCCCTTCCGACTCCTGAGGAATCAGTCTGCGCTCAATGTTCAGCCCGTCCGAGTATGAGAGCGCTCTTGTGTCCGGTGCCTCCCCCGCTCGTCACCAGGCTATGGCGGACGTTGGGTACCTGCAGGGTAGAATCGCCACGGGCCTGCCTGACTGCTTCGATGACCAGATTCAGCCCATGCAGATAAGCTTCGGAATGCAAGCCGCCCGCCGTGTTGATCGGCAGCCTGCCGCCCTGCCGCAGCGCACCAGACGCTATCAGTGCGGCGGCGCCTCCTCGCTCGCATAAGCCGTAGTCTTCGAGCCCCATAGGAATAAGGCCTGTGAAAGCATCGTAGATTTGAGCCACATCGATATCTGACGGCGCCAATCCCGATTGCGCATAAATCGCCTTGGCGACTTCGCGGGAATTGATGGATGCGTAATCGTCCAGCGGCATATTGTGTGAACCCATGGGCCCGAGCGACCAACGAGGACCGCTTGCTTGCGCAGCCGCCAGAATCGGCACCGCTGGCCGATTCAATCGATCGGCTATCCCCCGCGTTGTCACAATCACGGCGCAGGCTCCGTCCGTCTCGAGGCAGCAATCATATAGATGGAACGGATCGGCGATCATGCGCGATGCGAAATACTGCTCGCGGGTCAATGGCTTGTCACGCATGACGGCGCGCGGGTTATGTTGAGCGTTGGCCCGTAGCATCACTGCTATATCAGCCAAATGCTCCGGCGTGGCGCCGGTTTCGTGCATAAAGCGCCGATAGGCCAGCGCCATCATGAGGCCCGGCGACATCAGCCCATAAGGCGCAACGTACGAACCCCATAGCAGGCGTTCGCGATGCTGGCCGTAGCGCTCATATTGTCCCTGGCACAACGATCGGTAAGCTACTGCGTAACGGGACTGCCCTGTCGCCACGGCAGACGCTGCCAGCATAACCGATCCCGAACAGCCACCGCCGCCGCCGCCCCATACCAGCGAGGCATAGCGCAGCGAAGGCGCTGCAAGAGCGGTTTGCACTACCGCAGGTTCATGTCGCTCAAATCCAAAGGACGTGAAGCCATCTATCTCTCGCGCATCAATGCCAGCATCATCGGCGGCATTATGGATAGCCTCTATGCACAGAGCAAGTTCGCTTTTATCTTGATGTCCACCGCGCTTCGTATAGGCAGTCTCGCCTACGCCGACAATGCAAGGCTGAAGCTCGCGCGGCCAGTTCGGCATGGGGAAGGTCATGATCGCTCCCCTCTCGCCGAAGTGTCGAGTCCCCGGCGCCGAAAGCGAGGTATAAGCGTCCCGTCGCCGCTCGGCTCAAAACACACCTGGACGGGCAACCCTATTTCCAGCGCCTCCGGCGCCACATCCACCACATTGGTTACCAAGCGCACATCGTCCGCATCATCCAAAAGCACTACGCAGACATTATATGGAGGGTGCCCCTTGAGCGACGGATGCACAGCATAGTGGCCTACCGTATAGGTATAAATTGTGCCTCGTCCAGATACCTGTTTCCAGGTTAGCTGCGTGGAGCTGCATCGGGGGCAGTTAGGTAGCGGTGGATGAAAGAAATGCGCGCATTGCTCGCAGTAGCGAATCACCAGGCGGCGCTCCTGGCAGGCTTGCCAATATGGCGCATCGTCCAGCGTCGGACGGGGCGAGGGCATATTCTCGGGAAGGTAACTCACACATTGTCTCCTGTTCAGCGCAGCGGCGTCAGGCATGAGCCGCGTTCACTAGACTTTAGGAGCATGATGGCTTCTTGGCTAGCACATGGCAGGCATGGTTGCCCATCGTTTTTAGTATGAGTGGATATGGCTGCCCAGCCATACCTCTTCAGTATGTCGGCTATGTTTCTTTGCTGCTAGTAGCGGCGGTTCGAGCCTTGCTAAGATGCAACGCAATAACTCAGGAGACATTGGAATGAAAATGCACTCTTCTATGCAAGCTGGCCCGAAAGCGGATTTCAAAAGCAGTGCCAAGACACGGCCGGAACCGGGCGCCACAAAAATAGGGAGGGGTCTATTTGCCAGAATAGCCAAAATTGTTCGCATGGCTATGTTCGCACCTCTCTTCATATTAATGGGCGCCGCCAGCCTGAATGCTTCGGCGCAGGAGGCATGGCCAAAACATCCGGTAAGAATCATTGTCGCTGCTGGAGGAGGAAGCAGCGTGGAAATTTTTGCACGAGTACTCGGTGACAGGCTCTCGAGGGCTCTGGGCCAGTCTTTCATCATTGAACCAATGCCAGGGGGCAACGGCACCATTGGAACTCGAGCCGTTGTCAACGCAAAGCCTGATGGCTACACATTCCTGTTCGCTGGCAACTCGGTATTGGTCATCAATCCACTGATGACCAAAGCGCTTCCATATGACATAGAGAAGGATCTGACTCCTGTCGCCCCTGTCGTGTATGTGCCGCTTGCCATCGCCGTACCAGCCAATAGCCCTGCACACACACTGAAGGAACTTCTGGACCAGTCACGAGAGAAGGAAAGCTTTTTTGCCACGCCGGGAGCGGCATCGTTATCGCGCTTGATAGGTGAAAATCTGAACGAAAAGGCCGGAACAAAGTTCGTCAATGTTGCGTATCCTACTGGAACCGCTGCGGAAATGGATGTCATCGCAGGGCGCGTCCCTGTATTGATAGATGGGCTTGGCGGGGCCGCTCCACACGTAAAATCAGGCAAGCTGCGCCTGCTGGCGGTATCTACGGCAACCCGCTCGAAAGACTTCCCCGACGTGCCCACTATCAGCGAGGTCATACCCAATTTCGTAGTGCCTGGCATCAATTCTCTGGTCGCGCCGGCGGGGACCCCTCCACAGATCCTTGATTTGCTAAACAAGGCTATCAATGATGTCTTGAAAGACCCGGACCTGCAGCAACGCTTTATATCCATAGGCGGCGAAGCGGCTTCCGGATCGCGACAGGACCTGGACCTAATTCTGCGCGATCAACGCGTTACCTTTTCAAAACTGATCGAACAGGCGGGAATTCCAATCAATTGATGCCCTCGGGAGCCGGGCAAGCAGTCCTGAAGCGACTCTTCCGCTCTTGGACGCTCTTGGACATTTCGCGAGGAGGCCCCTATACCGGCGCCTCCGTTCGCGGGCTTTCTGCGCTAAGCGACGCTGATCCGCTTGTTTTCCGGGTCGATCGTAATCGTATCGCCGGTCTTGAGCAGCTGAACCAGGTCTTGGTCCCAACCTTCCGTGATGGGCATATTGGCCAGCACTGCGCCCTGTACCATTACCGGATTGAGCTTTCCGAATACCAGAGCCAATGGCGCGATCCCTTTATGCAGCAGGTCGAAGAACGCCCAGCCGCCGGCGACGCCGCCTTTCGAGGTCGGGATTACCAGGATTTTCCCCTTCACCGATACGCCTTCCGCACTGTGGCCGATCCGGGAAATAATGCCTGTCACACGGTCCAGATCGTAGCGTGGGCTAAAGCCTTCGCGCATGACGAGCGCCTGTCCCGTCACCTTGGGCCCCCACGCCCGGTCTACTTGCACGATGGTGGTCACTTCAGGTCTCCCGTGCAGGCTATGTCAACGCATGCGGCGGTACGGCGCAGCACCGTATTGAATCGATGGGCGGTAATGGTGTTGACGATTTTGGCGGAATTGGAAACCAGGTTAGCCCATGCGTTTTCTTCCCGGATCTGTGTCAGCCGCTGCAAAATATAGAAGCAGACGCCCTGGAGCAAGGTAACACCCGCTTTCTCCAGGATATCGACATATCCCAGGCGCTTCGCGTCGCTGTAGACGGCATGGTTGGTGGTGATCACCGCCGTCATGTCAGGCGCGACACTGCGCCCTTCAAACAAGCGCGCCAGGGTCTGCATTTCGAACAGGGATTGCTGCGGCCCGGAGAACACCACGATGTTCTTGCGCGCGTCCACGTAGCGATATGCATCGTAGATTGCCTGAATGTCTTGATCGCTGACCTTGATGATGCTGCGCGGCGCTTGGCCGCCCATGGCCTGTTCCGCCGACGGCGCCTCGGGCGTCACGCCGACCATATGGAACATAGCCATGGAGCCGTAACTGGCCAGCGATGCGCCCAGATGCTTGAGGGCGTCGGGCGGCGGCGTTGTGTCGATGCCGGTGAATACGGGAACCGCAAAATAATCTTGATTGGGGTGGCCGACAATTTTTCCCAATGCGCCCCAGTCCGCGAGATCTTTCATGCGGGCATCGACATTGACCAGTATATTGCCGCGCCGCACTTCGTCCAGATGGAAGCCGTAAGCCGGAGTGCGGCCAGTGAGGGCGGCCGCGAAACTGGATTTTCCCGCTTCGAAATTGGTACGCGCCCCGAACACGGAGTTGGCATAGATGACTGTGCCGGTATCCCCCCAGGCCACATGCTCGCCCAGCTTGGGCTGATACACCGTCTGGTAGTTGATACAGGTGTCTGTCGTATTGATATCCATCTTGCGCAGCTGGATCAGCAGCTTGCGTTCCTTTTTTTCCTCGCCCTCGTCGGGCCGCAGCGCGGGCTCGTCGCTGAAGTGCATGCAGCGCGCATTGCTGGTGGACGGCACGGCGCATTTCGCCCCCTCCTCGGCGATTTGCGTCATCATGTCCAAACCGCCGTCGCCCATGACTTCGATATCGCCCATGACGTGGGCGTTGGTGATCGGCACGAAGCGTTCGGCATTGAAGAACTTCCCAACCTCGATCTGGAACTTGATTGCTTCCTGTACCGCCCTGCCTTTGTCGCCATTGAGCATGGCGAGTTCTTCCTGGTTCAGTTTCATGCTTCTCCTCATAGCCCCTTGTTCGGGCGTGCCGCATCCCGCTTAGTTGATTGATACATGCGCCGCTTTGATGATGTCGGCATATTTTCGGCGCTCGTTATCGACAAACGCCTTGAAGTCGTTCGGGCTGCTGGGCGCCGCCGAAATGCCCTGGCCCGCCAGGGTTTTTCTCACCGCCTCGCTGCTCAGCGCCGTGGCGATATCGGCGGAAATTTTGTTTATGACCGTTTGCGGCGTACCGGCCGGCGCAAAGACGCCCTGCCAGTTCTGGATATCGAACCCATGCAGGCCGCTCTCTTCCAGCGATGGGATCTCGGGCGCGAGTTCCGACCTGGATTTGGTCGTGACCGCCAGGGCGTTTGCCTTGCCCGACTTGACGAACGGCAAGGCGGGCGGCAATCCGGCAAAGAATATCTGCACCTGGCCGCCGACCAAATCAGTGATCGCCGGCGCGCCGCCTTTGTAGGGCACGTGCAGAATCTTGGTGTTCGTCATGAGCTTGAACAGCTCCGCCGCGAGGTGCTGGGGGCCGCCCGTTCCAGATGATGCATAGGACACCTTTCCGCTGTTTTTCCGGATGTAATCAATCAGCCCCCGCGCATCCTTGGCGGGCACCGAGGGGTGCGCCACCAGCAGCAAAGGCGCGCTGCCGGCTTGAGACACGGGCGCCAAATCCTTCTGCGCATCGTATTGCATCTCGGGATACAGCAAGGGATTGATGACGGTTTCGGCCGGCGAGCTCATCAGCAGCGTATAGCCGTCCTTGTTCGCCTTAGCCACATAAGCGGCGGCGATATTGCCGCCCGCCCCCGTGCGGTTTTCCACCACCACTGTCTGGTCCCAGATTTTCGACAACTCAGCGCCCAGGACGCGGGCGATGACGTCGGTTGCGCCGCCCGCCGGAAACCCGACAATGATTTTCACCGCCTGTTCGGGGTAAGCGGCCCCGGCGGAGGCGGATACTGCAGACAGCGCCGCAATAGCGGCAAACAGCATGCTGCGCTTGATTTGATGTAGTGTGCGCATTGTCTCGGGTCTCCTCTCGAGTGTTGGTCATTCCACCTTGCGTAGCGATGAAGCGATTTGCATCGGGCCCGATACATTGAGCTCGAACGCAAAAATTTCGGGCTGGATATGGAAGCGCGTCTGCTCCAGAACCATGCCCTCACTGTCGAATGATGTGCGGTCCATCCGCAGCACGACGCCTTCGCCGTCCAGACCCATCAGCTCGGCGATGCGAGGCGGCGCCTGAGCGGCGCGAATGGCTGTCGTGGCGCGCTCGACCTTGCGCTGTATGACGTTGTGCAGCAGGGTGTAGACGGGATATTGCTCGATCATTTGCCTGGATATCGCTTTGCCGAAGCACGAGACCGTGGCTTCGGCAATCGCGACGATGGCATCGCTGACGCGGTAAATGCGCGTAAATGCGGCCGTCTCGCTATAGTCCCCGAACGGGGCCTTGCGGACCATCGGGCCGGATGCGGCGAAATGGACCACTTCGGTTTCCGGCGTATGGCCCTGCGCGATCAGGCTGTCGTAGAAGCCGCGCAGCGCATTCAGGTCCTGGCTGACCTGCGGCCCCGACACAAACACCCCTTTTCCTTGCCGGCTGACCACCAGTCCGCGCTCGGCCAATACACGCAGCGCCTGTCTGACCGTCACGCGGCTGACATCGAATAGCCGAGTCAATTCGTATTCCGAGGGAAGCTTTTCCAGAGGCAGCAAGCGCTTCGTAGCGATGTCTTCCATCAGCTTTTCGGCCAGTTGCAGGTATAGCGCCTTCTGTGTGTTACGGCTCAGAGTGGTGTTCATGCAGGGATTCCTTGTGATGGGCAAATTCTATTGCTTGTATTAACACAAGTCAATACAAGTTGTGGCGCTACATCTCGAGCGGCCATATGTCTCAATGCTTATTGGACGCCGCGGCCACGAAGTGGGACACAAGCAGGGCCGATCTTCCTGGAATGAAGCGATCTTCTTGGAGCCATGGCTGAACGCAATGCTCATGCTCCTGACCGCCGTCTGCATGGCAAATTCGGAGGGCTATGTGCGCGCGCCCATGGGCCGCGATGCGCGCCACGGCGGCATGGCGCGTCGGATGGAGTTACGGCTTCCCGGGAATCAGAAGCACCGGGCGAGTGGATAAGCGCAGGAAGGTTTCCGCCACGCTGCCCAGCAGCAGGCGTTTGAAGCCGCCGCGGCCGTGCGTGCCGAGGACGACGAGATCGGCCTGGCACTCATCGGCAAGCTTCTGCAGTTGCTCGGCGATCGAGTCAGTGGTGTCCCGATTGTTGACGAGTATCGATCCGCAGGCGATCCGCCTGTTTTTTACCAGGGATTCGGCCTTTGCAAGCACATCCCTGCCGTCGTTCAAAAGCGCTTCTGTAATGGGCGGCGGGTCATATCCCAGGTCCTGCACATAGATGTGGGGATACTCGACGGCATAGGCCAATATCAGCTCCGCCCCTTGGCTCTTTGCCATCCGCATGGCCTCGTCGAGCGCATGCATGGCCACCGGGCTGCCGTCTATCGCCACCATGATCTTCCTATACACTTATTCTTCCTTTCTCTTCAAGAAGCTTCATGCCCCGGCCCCGAGCCGGCTGCCGCGCTTTGCGCCGACGGCTATCGGTTCAAAGCGCGGCAGGGACGCCGCTAGGCGCACGCCCGTCAGCCGATTTCAAGCACTTTACTGCCGCCGTCGCCGGCTTTCTTCGGCAAGGACAGCTCCAGCACGCCATCCTCATACTTGGCAACGGCTTTCGCATCGTCTATTTCGTGAGCCAGGGCGAAGCTGCGCGACTGGTGGCCGATGTAACGCTCGCGGCGCACCACAGTTTCGCCCTCTTTCTCTTCCGTCTCGCGTTTGGTTTCCGCGGTAATCGTAATTCTATTGCCTTCGACGGTTATTTTTATATCCTCTTTCTTGGCCCCGGGTATTTCAGCCTTCACGGTGTAGCCCTGGTCTGTTTCAGCCACATCCATCTTGATGCGCGGCTCAGTGTCGAGATTGCCGAAAGCCGGGCGCAAGCGAAACTCTTTGAAGAGGTCGTCAAAGCCCCGGAACGGCGAAAGGCGGGCGGCCTCGCTGAAGGGGTCCAATTGCATCAAATGATTAGCCATGGTCAAACCTCGATAAGAGAAAAGTCATTTCAACCGCCGCCCGTCCTTGCTGCTTCAGGCGGCCTGAAGACACAGTCGCCATGCGGTGCTCTGCACGCAAAATCATGGTAATCCTTTGAAAATAGCGTCGATTGACCGTAGTCAATATCCTTGCAATTTCGATCGATAATATGCATTTGAACAGGCGGGCTGCGGCCTCAAAGGCTGAAACCCAACTGGAAGGCTTGCGGCTTGCGCTGTGCGCCCCACCCACTGGCATAAAGGAAAACGCAATGGCTACGGATGCCCACAACACCATGCGGGCGATGGTTCTTCACCGCCCCGGCGATCCTCTCAGGCTGGAAGAATTGCCGCGCCCCGAGGCGGGACCGGGGCAGATACAAATCCGGGTCGAGGCCTGCGGCGTGTGCCGGACGGACTTGCACCTCGTCGATGGGGAGCTTCCGCAACCCGCCCTGCCCATCGTGCCCGGCCATGAAATCGTCGGCCGCATCACGGCTCTCGGGGCGGGTGTCGAGGGCTTTTCGTTGAACGAACGCGTGGGCGTGCCCTGGCTGGGCTGGACTTGCGGCGCCTGCCGCTTTTGCCTGAACGGGCGCGAGAATCTTTGCGTATCGGCGCGCTTTACCGGCTACCAGATAAACGGCGGCTATGCGCAATACGCGATCGCCGACGCACGCTACTGCTTTTCGCTGGAAGGCATCCCCAGCGGACGCTCGCCGGTCGAGCTGGCCCCTTTCTTGTGCGCCGGGCTGATCGGTTACCGTGCGCTGCGCCTTGCGGGCGATGCACAACGCATCGGCCTGTATGGATTCGGCGCCGCGGCGCACATCATTGCCCAGGTGCTGAAGCACCAGCGACGGCCCTTTTATGCTTTCACGCGCCCGGGCGACCGTCCCAGCCGGCAGTTCGCCCTGGAGCTGGGCGCTGCCTGGGCGGGGGGAAGCGACGAACCGCCGCCGACAGCCCTCGACGCGGCCCTGATTTTCGCTCCGGTCGGCGCGCTGGTTCCCCTGGCGCTGCGCCACCTGGAAAAAGGAGGCTGCGTGGTGTGCGCAGGCATCCACATGAGCGATATCCCCGCCTTCCCCTATTCCACCCTATGGGAGGAACGGATGATCCGCTCCGTCGCGAACCTTACCCGCGAGGACGGCGCCGAGTTCTTCGATTTCATACAGAAACATCCGGTACAAACGGCGGTCACCGCCTTTCCCCTGGAGCAGGCCAACGACGCTCTCGCCCGCCTGCGCTCCGGCGCGCTGCAGGGCGCGGCGGTATTGGCGATGAGCTGAGCGGCGACAGGCTGAGCGGCGAAAACGGGCAGCCATAAGCCGGGCGCCTGCGAATTGCGGGCTTCAAGGCATCGATGCGCATACTCGCGCCGGCGGCTGCCTGGCTCATGCTCATGGCAGTCCGACCTTTTCCAGATGGCCGGCAATATGGCAGGGCCAGCCCAGTTCTTCGCGGATGCGCAGCTGCAAAGCCTCAGCGGCTTCGGGTTCGCCATGCACCAGAAAAGTCTTTTGCGGAGGCCGCTGAAAGTTCTGCAGCCAGCGCATAAGTTCGTCGGCGTCCGCATGCGCCGAAAGCATGGACAGATTGTGCAGTTCCGCGTTCACTTCAAAATATTCGCCATGGATCTTGATCGTCTCGGCGCCCTGCAGCATTTTCGCGCCGCGCGTTCCCGCCGCCTGAAAACCGGCAAACAATACCGACGACCTGGGATCCGGGGCGAAGCGCTTCAGGTGATGGACCACCCGCCCGCCGGTCGCCATGCCGCTGGCGGAGATAATCACTTTGGGCATGGGCATGGCGTCGAGCTTTTTGGATTCCTCGACATCGCGCACATAATGGGCCACTCCGAACGCCGCCGCGCAGTGGGCCCTGTCCAGCCTCAGCTCGTCCGGGTAACGGCAATAGATATCGGCGGCGTTCATCGCCATCGGACTGTCCAGGAAAATAGGCAGATTCTCCGGCAAGCGGCCTTGTTGCTTCAAGCGGTGCAAATAAAGCAGCATGAGCTGGGCGCGCCCCACGGCGAATGCGGGGATCAGGACTGTCCCGCCCCTGCGCACTGTCCGCTGGATGATGTCTGCCAGGCGGTCCTGCGGATCTTCGCGGTCGTGGCGGCGATCCCCATAGGTCGATTCCAGTATCAGGTAGTCCGCTATCCCCGGGGCTGCCGGATCGCGCAGCAAGGGGTCGTCGTAGCGGCCCAGATCGCCGGAAAAAACGATGCGGCGCCCTTTCCAGTCGATCTCGACCGAGGATGCTCCCAGAATATGCCCCGCGTGATGGAAGCGTATTTCGGCGCCCGGTGCAAGCCGGCGGGTGTGGTCGAATGGCATTCTTTCGAAACGGTCCAGCGCCTTGTCCGCATCCGCCACCGTGTACAGGGGCAAGGCGGGAAAGTGTTTCGACAACCTGTGCCGGTTGGCGAATTCGGCGTCCGATTCCTGGATGTGCGCGCTGTCGGCCAGCAAGATCGCGCACAGGTCGGCCGTAGCTTGTGTAGCGTGTATAGGCCCATGGAAGCCATCGCGGACGAGGCGCGGCA
>Ga0180220_1001868_pt1 | contig 14628 bp, 11 predicted proteins | sample eDN5th37CBELigBY_FD_151335 | JGI IMG/M metagenome (GOLD analysis project Ga0180220, IMG submission 151335) | Enriched backyard soil microbial communities from Emeryville, California, USA - eDNA 5th pass 37_C BE-Lig BY (version 2) (version 2) | ecosystem: Environmental > Terrestrial > Soil >... | reverse complement strand
CTCAATCTAACGTCCGGCGACATCATCGGCGCCATCCGGGCTCAGAACGCGCAGGTCGCTGCCGGCCGCATCGGCGCCCAGCCAAACCCCATCACCCAGCAGATCTCGGCGAACGTGCTCGTCAGAGGGCAGCTCACCTCGCCGGAAGAGTTCGGTTCGATCGTGCTCCGAGCCAATCCGGATGGCTCGCTCGTCCGCCTGCGTGACGTGGCTACCATCGAGGTCGGCGGAGAGAGCTACAACTTCTCCACGCGGCTGAATCGCCAGCCGACAGCAGGCATCGGCGTGCAGCTTTCGCCGACCGGCAACGCGCTCGCCACGTCAGAGGCCATTCGCGAGAAGATGGAGGAGCTCGCCCGCTTCTTCCCGCCGGGCCTCGAGTACAGCATCCCTTACGACACGTCGCCGTTCGTCGAGGTTTCCATCGAGAAGGTGCTGCACACCCTCGTCGAGGCGGTCGTGCTTGTCTTCCTGGTGATGCTGCTCTTCCTGCAGAGCTTCCGGTACACGATCATCCCGACCATCGTGGTGCCGGTGGCGCTGCTCGGCACCTGCGCCGTCATGCTGGCGACGGGCTTCTCCATCAATGTGCTCACCATGTTCGCGATGGTGCTCGCCATCGGCATTCTCGTCGATGACGCCATCGTCGTGATCGAGAACGTCGAACGCATCATGTCCGAGGAGGGCCTGCCGCCGCGCGAGGCAACGCGTAAGGCCATGGGGCAGATCACCGGAGCGATCATCGGCATCACGCTCGTGCTCGCAGCCGTGTTCGTGCCGATGGCATTCTTCCCCGGTGCGGTCGGCATCATCTATCAGCAGTTCAGCCTGACGATGGTGGTGTCGATCCTGTTCTCGGCGTTCCTGGCGTTGTCATTGACGCCGGCACTCTGCGCGACATTCCTGAAGCCGGTTGCGGCGGGCCACCATCACGAGAAACGCGGGTTTGCCGGCTGGTTCAATCGCAACTTCGAGAGGGTGACCCGCGGATACACCACCGCGGCTGGCCGGGTGGCCAGGCGCGCCGGCCGGTTCATGGTCATCTACCTCGCGCTCCTCGCTGGTCTGGGCTGGGCCTATATGCGGCTACCGACGGCGTTCATTCCGAACGAGGACCAGGGCTATCTGATCGTCGACATCCAGGCGCCGCCGGAGGCCAGCGCCAACCGCACCCTCGACGTCATTAAGCAGGTGGAGGATGCGTTCCTTTCGGACGAGGCGGTCGATCGCGTCTTCGCCATTCAGGGTTTCAGCTTCTCTGGCGCCGGGCAGAACGCCGGACTTGCCTTCGTCACGCTGAAGGACTGGAGCGTGCGTGGTCCTGAGAACTCGGCAGCGGCCATAGCGGCCCGTGCCAATGGCAAGCTCTGGCAGATCAGGGATGCAGTGACCTTCGCGCTTTCGCCCCCGCCCATCCAGGGGCTCGGGACCACCAGCGGTTTCACGTTCCGGCTCCAGGATCGTGGCGGGTTGGGCCAGGCGGCGCTGGCTGCGGCCAGGGATCAGCTGCTGGCAGCTGCTGCGAAAAGTCCGGTACTGACCGGGTTGCGCGTCGAGGGCCTTCCCGACTCGGCGCAGGTCAACCTGATCATCGACCGCGAGAAGGCGAACACCTTCGGCGTCACGTTCTCGGATATCAACGCGACGATCTCCGCCAACCTGGGCTCGAGCTACGTCAACGACTTCCCGAATGCCGGCCGCATGCAGCGCGTCGTCGTCCAGGCGGACGAGCGGGCGCGCATGCAGACGGAGGACCTGCTCAACCTCAACGTCCGCAATGCTGCAGGCGGTATGGTTCCGCTGTCGGCCTTCGCGCATGTGGAGTGGGTGAAGGGGCCGATGCAGGTGGTCGGCTACAACGGTTACCCATCTGTTCGCATCAGTGGACAGGCGGCACCCGGATATTCGTCGGGCGACGCCATCGCCGAGATGGAGCGGCTCGCGGCCGAGCTTCCGCAAGGGTTCGGCTACGAATGGACTGGCCAGTCGTTGCAGGAAATCCAATCGGGCGCGCTCGCACCGCTGCTGATCGCGCTCAGCATCCTGTTCGTGTTCCTGCTGCTGGCTGCGCTCTACGAGAGCTGGACGATTCCGCTGGCCGTAATGCTCGTGGTTCCGCTGGGCATCATCGGCTCGGTGATCGCGGTGACGTTGCGGGGTATGCCGAACGACGTCTACTTCATGGTCGGCCTCATCGCGATCATCGGCTTGTCGGCGAAGAACGCGATCCTGATCGTCGAGTTCGCGAAGGATCTCAGAAAGGAAGGCATGTCCGTGATCGAGGCCACGGTCGAGGCCGCGCGTCTGCGCTTCCGTCCGATCCTGATGACGTCGCTCGCGTTCACGCTGGGTGTCGTGCCGCTCGCGATCGCTTCCGGCGCCAGTGCTGCCAGCCAGAATGCAATCGGCACAGGTGTGCTCGGCGGAATGATCTCGGCAACGGTGCTCGCCGTGTTCTTCGTGCCGGCGTTCTTCGTGTTCGTCATGCGCCTGTTCGACCGCACGGCGCGGGCGGAGGACCTTGAGCTTCCCGAATCCAAGGAAGCAAAGCCGGTGCCTGCGAGCGCAGAGGCTTAGACCTCAACCCTCGGGGCAACAACTTTCCTAAGTGTTGAAACGGCCGCGCCAGCGTCGCGGCCGTTTCGGTGTCGGTTGGCCGCTGGAACTGGTCGAGAAAAAGCTCGGTTGAGAGGGCGACACTCGCTTCAACTGATGGAGGCTTCTATGGACAACAGGAGCGAACACGATCCCCGGTATCACACGCAGCGAATGCGGCAGGCTCTTCAAGAGATCAGAGATCACCTGCGGCAGGACATCGAGAAGATCGACGAGCCGCAGCTCAAAGCCATGTTCGAGACCTCAGCCGAAGTGATCGGCGGCCTTGAAAAGGCGTTCAGCGACTATGAGCAGAAGAATGAGCCCGCGTGGCAGACCTAACCACTCGCGGGGCGCCTAAAGAACTTCGCTTTGCTGCTTCAGGCGCTCGCTGCGGGCGCGCAACAGCTCGACGATGATCAGCAGCACCACGGCCAGCAGCGTCAGCATCACGGCAACCGCGGCAATCGTCGGGTTGAAGCTATCTCGTAACCCCGAGAACATCTCGCGCGGGATCGTCCGCTGATGGGGCGCACCGAGCAGCAGCACCGTCACGACTTCATCGAAGGAAATGGCAAACGCGAACAGGGCGCCGGAGGCGACCCCCGGCGAAACGAGTGGCAGCATCACCTTGCGGAACACGGTGAGCGGCGGTGCGCCAAGGCTCGCCGCGGCACGGGCGAGATTGCGATCAAATGAGGCGAGGGCGGCCGATACCGTCACAACCGGAAAGGGTGCTCCGAGTGCCGCATGGGCGATGATGAGCCCCGTGTACGACTGCGTGAGGCCGTACGGCGCGAAGAAGAAGTAGAGTCCGACGGCGACGATCACTATCGGCACGACGAGCGGCGAGAGCAGCAGCGTCGTGATCGCCGCCTTGCCGCGGAAGTCGGCCATGGACAGGCCGATGGCTGCCAAAGTGCCGAGCACGGTCGCGATAAGCGTGGCGGGAATGCCGATCAGGAACGAGTTCACCACCGCGATCCGCCACTTGTCGCTCGCGAACACAGCCTCGTACCAGCGCGTGGTGAAGCCGCGCAGCGGATACGTCAGGAACTCGGAGTCGTTCACCGACAGAGGCATGATCGCCACGATCGGCGCGATCAGGAAAAAGAACACCAGCGCCGCCGCAACGATCAGCACGACGCGGGCGATCTGCTCGGTACGTGTTTTCGTGCCGTGCATCATGTTTACCCGAGCTTGACCTGACCGATGCCGACGAGCCGGGCATAGACGAGGTAGAGTATCGCCGTTGCCGTGAGCAGGAGCACACCGAGAGCCGCGGCGAGCCCCCAATTCGCGCTCGACGTGGTGTAGAAGGCGATGAAGTGCGCCAGCATCTGGTCATCGGCACCGCCCACGAGGGCCGGCGTCACGTAGTAGCCGAGGGCCATGATGAACACGAGCAGCACACCAGCGCCGACCCCTGGCAGCGTTTGCGGCAGGTAGACCCGCACGAAGGCGATCGCCGGGTGCGCGCCGAGCGACAAGGCCGCCCGCATGTAGGTCGGCGGAATGGCTTTCATCGTCGCCATCATCGGCAGGATCATGAAAGGTAATAGGACGTGTGTCATGGCGACGATGACGCCGGTGCGATTGAAGATGAGGCGGACTGGCTCGCTCGTGACGCCCACCGCCTGCAACATGTCATTGACGAGCCCGCGGTCCTGCAGGAGCACGATCCACGCCGCCGATCGCACCAGCAGGGATGTCCAGAACGGCAGCAGCACGAGGATCATCAGCAGGCCGGCAACGCGCTTGGGCGCGTTGGCAACCAGGTAGGCCACGGGGAAACCGAGCACCAGTGCGAGCAGGGTGACGGTCGCTGAAATCAGCAGCGTGCGGCCGAGCACCTGGAGATAAAGCGATCTTTCCGGCGGGCGCCGAACGATGAGATCCTTCTCATTGCGCTCCATGTCGACGGCTGTGAGAAGGTAGAAGTCCGTGAATGGTCCCGCAGCCTGCGCGATGGCCAACCAGGTCTTGCGGTCACCCCACGCAGGATCGATCTCGACGAGCCGAGCGCGCCAGTCTTCAGTGTTCGCTGCTTGTCGGCGCAACTCGCGCCCGGTGTTCATGACCAGGCTGCGGCCGTTATCCAGGGCATAGTTCAGCCGGCGTGCGGCCACGGCGATGGTCCGCTTCTCGGCCGATTCACGGATATCCTCCGCGAGTGCCCGGTACATCTCGAGCGTCGGCTCCGAGATGCGGTCCCAAACCCAGACTTTCGTCAGCGCCGACGTGCGCGGCCAGACCTCGGAAAGTTCCGTATCCACCAACGACCGACGCAGCATGTCGCCGATGGGGAGCACGAAAGAAACCATGAGAAACAGGAACAGCGGCGCTACCAGCGCAAGCGCCATCAGCCGGCGGCGCCTTTCCGCCCGCTTCAGGTCGCGCAGCAGTTCCTTTTGTGGGTTCATTCGCAAACCAAATGAGACGGCCGGGAGAGCGTGTTCCCCGGCCGCTGTGAGTCACATCAGTTCTGTGCAGCCCAAGTGTTGAAGCGCTCTGTCAGCCGGTCGATGTTCTCGATCCAGAAACGGTCCGAGATCTGGACGGCGTTCTTCAGGTTGTCGGGATGCGTCGGCAGATCGGCTAGCCGCTTCGGGTCGATCTTCTCGTTCGCCTTCACGTTGGTGACGCCGTAGGCGATATGGTCCGGAAGCTTCGCCTGGTGCTCGGCACGTCCGGCAAACTCGATGAACTTGTAGCCGACGTCGATGTTCGGCGAGGTCTTCAGGATCACCCAGCTGTCCAGCGTGAACAGCGAGCCGTTCCACTGAATGCCGAAGTTGCGCTTGTCGTTGCGGTTGGCAGCGTCGATGCGGCCATTGTAGGCGGAGGTCAGCACAACCTCGCCGGAGGCCAACAGCTGTGGCGGTTGCGCGCCCGACTTCCACCAAATGAGATCCTTTTTGATAGTATCGAGCTTCTTGAAAGCCCTGTCGACACCCTCGTCGGTCGCGAGGACTTTGTAAACGTCAGCGGGCGGAACGCCGTCTGCGATGAGCGCAATCTCGAGGTTCGTCTTCGGCCCCTGGCGCAGACCGCGCTTGCCTGGGAACTTGGTCGTGTCGAAGAAATCAACCCAGCCGGAAGGCGCGGTCTTCAGCTTGTCTTTGTCATAGGCGAGGATGAAGTTATAGAGGATGTTGCCCACGCCGCATTCATGGTGCGCTTGCGGAATATAGCTGTCCTTGCCGCCGACGCGATCCCAGTCGATCGTGACGAACATGCCCTCGTCACAGCCGATCTCCAGCTCCTCGCTTTCCACCTGCACGACGTCCCAGCCGGAGTCGGTGCCGCCCTGCACCTTTGAACGCAGCACACCGACGCCGCCGTCCCAGCTCTCGTCGATCATCTGGACGCCGGTGGCCTTGAACGGCTCAAAGAAAACCTTCTTCTGTGCATCCTGATAGGCACCGCCCCAGGACACGACCGTTAGCGGCCGGTTGGCCATCGCGCCAAACGCAACGAGGCCCGCACTGACCGCGGCTGCAGCCGCAACTATCAGCTTCCCTTTGGTTTTCATTCAAACCCTCCCATTGGAGAAAAAGTGGCTAAGTTCCTTCTGGCGGCCGATTTCCGTGCGGCCTCAGATCACAAGGATGGACAGTATTCCTGCCGCCTCACAGCGGCAAGGCGCGTCCGTCGACCTCGCGCCACGAGATCGGCACCTCGGACCCGACGGTGAGCCCTTCGCTGCCGAGCACGGGCGTCTTGACGATGAAGTCATCCCGCCCAAGCGCCTCGAGGCGCACGCGCAGGTGGTCACCGTGGTAGATCACCTCGAGGACGCGTCCGGCGAAATTATTGACTGCGCTGCCGTTGACCTGGCCGAGCCGCAGACGCTCCGGCCGCAGCGAAACTAGAGCGCGCCCACCGGTGGCAATACCCGGGCCTGCCTCAGCGAGCACAGTGCCGCCGTTCCTGAGGGCAACTGCGGCGATGCCGTCGGCCACCTTCTCGACCGTACCCTCGATCCGGTTGTTCTCGCCGATGAATTGGGCAACGAAGGCCGTATCCGGATGCTCGTAGATCGACCGCGGGCTGCCGACCTGCTGGATGCGTCCCTCATTGAACACGGCGATGCGGTCAGACATCGTCAGCGCCTCGCCCTGGTCGTGAGTGACGTAAACCACCGTGACACCGAGCTGGTCATGCAGATGCTTGATCTCGTACTGCATGTGCTCGCGGAGCTGCTTGTCGAGCGCACCTAGCGGCTCGTCCATCAGCACGAGAAGCGGCTCGAACACGAGCGCGCGGGCGAGCGCCACGCGCTGCTGCTGCCCGCCGGAGAGTTGGGAGGGCAGGCGATTGCCGAGATCAGGCAGCCGCACCATCTCGAGTGCACGAGCAACCTTCTCACGAATGGCAGTCTTGGAGACGCCGCGCACCTGTAGTGGGAAGGCAAGGTTTTCCGCCACGGTCATGTGGGGGAACAGCGCGTAATTCTGGAACACCATGCCGAGCCCCCGCTTGTGGGGCGGCAGGCGTGTGATATCGGCGCCCTCCAGGGTGATGACGCCCCGCGTCGGCGTCTCGAAGCCGGCGAGCATCATGAGGGTCGTTGTCTTCCCAGAGCCTGAAGGGCCGAGCAGCGTCAGAAACTCCCCACGGCGAATCTCCAGGTCCAGGCCGCAGACGACGAGCACGGAACCATCATAGGTCTTGTCGACCTTTTCAAACCGGACGAAGCTGTCGGATACCCCCATGGAACCAAAGGCGCTGTTGCTCTGCACATGTGAGCCCGGCTGCTGCAGCAACAACGATCTGTGCGAGGCCAGTCTCATTCGCGTCGTTTAGCAGGCGGTTGAACAACCGGCAATGAGGTCAAGCGGTTACCCCGCCCGACGGGCAGAGCGGCCAATCCGGGGGCCTGGAAATGCGTGCGGACTTTCCGAACATTGATCTTAGATGAAAGAATCGGTTCAGGTTACCGCCCGACGAGGGTACCGCCGGCATTGACGCACTGGGGCAGGTAACGTGATAGTCTTAGGCGTCAAGCCTCAGCTGATGGACTGGAGAGCTATGACTGCACTTCCACTGCAGAAGCGAACGCAATGGACCGCCCGCTGGCTGCAGCTTGCGATGGCGGTGCTCATGGCTTGGACAGCTGCCACTGGATCTGCTTGGGCGCAAGGATTCGCGACCAGGGCCAAGCAGGCGATTCTAATCGAGGCGGACACCGGCTCTGTGCTCTTCCAGCACAACGCAGATGAGCTCATGCACCCGGCCAGCATGAGCAAGCTGATGACGCTCGTCATGGTGTTCAAGGCCGTCCGGTCGGGTCGCCTGAAGCTCGAGGACGAAATCACCATGAGCGTCAACGCCTGGCGCAATGGCGGTGCTCCTTCGGGCACCTCGGCCATGATGGTGCCGGTCGGTGAGGCGGTGACGGTTTCGGAGCTACTGCAGGGCATCATCGTCCAATCGGGCAATGACGCCTCCATCGCCATCGCAGAGGCATTGGCAGGCACCGAGGAAGCGTTCGCCGAGCTCATGACCCGGCACGCGCGCGAGATCGGGCTCAAGACGTCGACCTTCAAAAACGCGACCGGGCTGCACCATCCGGAGCATCTGATGACTGCACGCGAGCTCGCGCTGCTCGCCAACCACATCATCCGGGAGTACCCGGAGTTCTATCCGATGTTCGCGCAGCCGGACTTCCGCTACCGCCGGCACCGCTTCATCAACCGCAATCCGCTGCTCAATACGGATCTCGGGGTGGATGGGCTGAAGACCGGCTATATCAAAGAAGGCGGCTACGGGATGATCGCCTCGGCCAAGCAGGGCAACCGTCGTCTGATCGTCGTGGTCAACGGGCTCGACACCGCGGCGGCGCGTCGGGAGGAGGCGGCGAAACTGCTGGAGTGGGGCTTCCGGGGATTCTCCGAGTTCCGGCTGTTCGATGAGGGTGAAGTGGTCGGCCGGGCGCGGGTCTGGGGTGGTGATCAGTTCTATCTGCCGCTCACGGGCGATAACGGTGGCGTCAGCGTCTTGCTTCCGCGCTCCGCGGCCAACCAGCGGCTCAAGGCAGAGATCGTCTACGAGAGTCCTCTGAAGGCGCCCATAAGGAAGGGCGAGCCCGTGGCCAAGCTACGAGTCACAACCACCTGGAACACGACGAGTGAGGTTCCGCTTTACGCTGCCGAGGACGTGGCGAAAGCAGGTCCGATGCGCCGTGGCCTTGACACCCTTGCCTATATGGCCTTCCGGTGGATCCCCTGAGGTCCCGCGCCCGGAAAAGGTGCGCTCCAGCGCGTGACAGACGAGGCGTGCCATGGCGAGAGGCAAGTTCATCACCTTGGAAGGCGGCGAAGGGGCGGGCAAGTCCACCCAGGCGCGTCTGCTTGCCGAGCGACTGAAGGCGCAAGGCATCCAAGTGGTGCTGACTCGCGAGCCAGGAGGCTCGGCCTTTGCCGAGCAGGTGCGCGAGCTGATCCTCGGGGCCAACACCGCCGATCATGGGGCACTCGCCGAGGCGCTCCTCTTCAGTGCCGCGCGCGCCGACCATCTGGAGCGGACCATCCGTCCAGCACTCGAAGCAGGCCAGTGGGTGATCTGCGATCGGTTCGCCGACTCGACACGGGTCTACCAGGGCGTGGCTGGCGGCCTGCCGAAGGGTGTCATCGAGGCGCTTGAACGGATCGTGGTCGACGACACGGTGCCTAATCTGACGATCGTTCTCGACCTGCCGGCCTCCGATGGCCTCGCCCGTGCTCACGGGCGGGGCGGCGATGGCTCCCCGGCAGGAGGCGGGCCGTCGGACGGCTATGAGGAACGCCCACTCTCGTTCCACGAAAGGTTGCGCGACGGGTTCCTGATGATCGCCACGGCAGAACCGGAGCGGTGCGTCGTAGTGGATGCGCAGCAGTCTAAGGATGAGGTGGCGGCGCAGGTCTGGAGCACGGTGGAGATGCGGTTGCTGCAGCAGGGCGATTGATGGCGCGCGCCCCTCGTGTTCAAGAGATCGAGGTCGCTCCGGAGGCGGACCGACTTGAAGGATTCCCGCATCCGCGCGAGACCCGGCAGCTCTTCGGCCATGCGGCCGCCGAGCGCGAGCTTGCCGCCGCTCTAGGATCGGGCCGCATCCACCATGCGTGGCTTATTGCCGGTCCCGAGGGGATCGGTAAGGCGACGCTCGCCTACCGCTTTGCAGCCTTTGCCCTGGCGGACCCGGATGTTCGTGATGCCGCGACAGCTTCGTTGGAGCTTCCCAAACAGACACCGGCGCTCCGCATGGTGCGGGCCATGTCGAATCCGGGTCTGCTCGTCATCCGGCGGCCGTGGGATCAGAAGAACAAGCGCTTCACCGCGAACATCCCAGTCGAGGAGGTGCGAAAGCTCAGGGCGTTCCTGGCCCATACTGCAGGCGGCGGCACGCGCACGGGCGAAGCCATCGAACGTGTCGTCATCGTCGACCAGGCTGACGAGCTCAACGTCTCTTCGGCCAACGCCCTGCTGAAATCTCTCGAAGAGCCGCCGCCGCGCACGCTCTTCCTGCTGATCACCTCTCAGCTCGGGCGGCTCCTTCCGACCATCCGCTCCCGCTGCCGGGTGCTGACGCTTGCTCCTTTGGGGTCCCAGGACTTGCGCGCTGCGGCCGAACAGGCCCTCGAAGCCGCCGACCTCAAGAGCCCCGCGGATGCGGATTGGCCGCGGCTCATCCACCTCGCACGTGGCAGCGTGCGACGCCTGCTTGCGCTGGCCACCAGCGATGGCCTCGAGCTGGCGCAGCGCGTCTTTTCCATTTTCGAGTTACTTCCGAAGGTCGATTGGTCTGCGGCCCACGCGCTCGGCGACGACCTCTCCGGCGCTGCCAACGAGCAGCGGTTCGAGACGTTTTTCGACCTCCTTCTGGACATGAGCGCGCGCCTGGCTCGCACGGCAGCAACAGGTGAAGGTGATCCGCAGGAGATCGCGCTTGCGCGGCGACTGATCCCGGAGGGTAGGCTTGCCTCGTGGGCGGAGCTGTGGGAAACAGTCGTGCGCGAGAAAGCCGAGGCCCTCGCGCTCAACCTCGATCGCAAGACACTTGTCCTGGAGACCCTCTCCCGCCTCGAGGGAGCCTCCCGCCGCTGAGCACGTTGCAGCAGGGGCGGCCCGGCTCGCCTCAGATAGAAGCGAACCCCATGGCTGCGCCGAAGAACTTCTACATCACGACGGCCATTTCGTACCCCAACGGTGTGCCGCACATCGGGCATGCCTACGAGGCCATCGCCAGCGATGCCATCGCCCGATTCGAGCGGCTGGATGGCAAGGACGTCTTCTTTCTTACGGGTACGGACGAGCACGGCCTGAAGATGAAGCAGACGGCGGCCAAGGAGGGCATCAGCCCGCGCGAGCTCGCCGACCGCAACACCCCGCGCTTCCAGGCCATGGTGAAGGCGTTGGACATCTCCAACGACGATTTCATCCGCACCACGGAGGAGCGCCACTATCGCGCGTCCGAGGAAATCTGGCGCCGGATGGAGAAAGCGGGGGACATCTATCTCGCCAAGTACGCGGGCTGGTACTCGGTGCGCGACGAGGCCTACTACGCCGAGAACGAGACGGCCGTTGGCGAGGATGGCGTGCGCCGTGGGCCGCAGGGGACGCCGGTGGAGTGGACGGAGGAGGAATCTTACTTCTTCCGCCTTTCCGCCTACCAGGACCGGCTGCTCGCCCACTACGAGGCCCATCCCGATTTCATATTGCCGCCTGAGCGGCGCAACGAGGTCGTGAGCTTCGTCAAAGGCGGGCTCGAGGACCTGTCGATCTCGCGCACGACGCTCGACTGGGGCATTCCCGTTCCCGGCAATCCCAAGCACGTAATGTACGTGTGGGTCGACGCGCTCACCAACTACATCACGGGCGTCGGCTTCCCGGACGAGAACCATCTGCGGTGGCGCTACTGGCCGGCCGATCTGCACGTGATCGGCAAGGATATCGTGCGCTTTCATGCCGTCTACTGGCCGGCATTCCTGATGTCGGCCGGCATTCCGGTGCAGCACCGCGTCTTCGCCCACGGCTTCCTGTTCAACCGTGGTGAGAAAATGTCGAAGTCGGTGGGCAACGTCATCGACCCGTTCGACCTCGTGAAGGCGTACGGTGTCGATCCGCTCCGCTACTTCTTCCTGCGAGAGGTGGTTTTCGGGCAGGACGGCAATTACAGCCACGAGGCGATCGTCAACCGCATCAATGCAGATCTGGCGAATGACCTCGGCAACTTGGCCCAGCGTTCTCTGTCGATGATCTACAAGAATTGCGGCGGGGCCATTCCGGAGCCGGGCGCCTTCAGCGACGCGGACAAAGCGATCCTCGACGCCACGGATGCGCTTTATGCGCAGGTGCGCGCGGCCATGGACCGGCAGGGGATCAAGCAATATCTGGATGCCATATGGGCGGTTGTCGCCGATACGAACCGCTACTTCGCCAGTGAGGAGCCCTGGGCCAAGCGCAAGACCGACTTCAAGCGCATGGAAACCATCCTCTATGTGACGGCGGAGGTGGTGCGGCAGGTGGCGATCCTCGCTCAGGCGGCGATGCCGAGTTCTGCAGGCAAGCTGCTCGACCTGCTCGGGCAGGAAGCTGCCGCACGCAGCTTCGCTTCGCTGGGGCCGAATGGCCGACTGAAGCCGGGAACCGCAATCCCGCAGCCGACGGCAGTGTTCCCGCGTTACGTCGAGCCGGAGGACGCGAAGGAAGACAAAGCCTGATGCTCGTCGACCATCATTGCCACCTCGACTTTCCGCAGTTCGCGGCCGAGCGGGATCAGGTCATCGCCCGCGCGGCTGCGGCTGGCGTCGGGGTGATCGTCACCATCTCGACCAGCATTCGCCGGCTGCCGGAGTTGCTGAAGATCGCCGAGGCGTATCCCAACGTCTTCTGCTCGGTGGGCACACACCCGCACATCGCCCACCAGGAGCTCGACATTCCGGTCGAAGAGATCGTGCGGTTGTCGGAGCATCCCAAGGTCGTGGCTATCGGCGAGGCGGGGCTCGACTATCATTACAAGAACAGCACGCCAGAGGCTCAGGCGAAGGGCTTGCGCCGCCACATTGCAGCGGCCCGGATCACCGGCCTCCCCCTGGAGATCCACGCGCGCGAGGCGGACGAGGACATGGCGCGAATCCTCGAAGAGGAGCACGCGAAAGGCCCGTTTCCGGCGATCCTCCACTGCTTCACCGGCGGCCGCGATCTCGCCATGAGAGCGCTGAAACTCGGGTTGATGATCTCGTTCTCCGGCGTGGTTACCTTCCGCAACTCGGACGAGCTGCGCGCGATTGCGGCCGAAGTGCCGCTCAACCAGATGCTCGTCGAGACCGACGCGCCCTTCCTGGCACCAGTGCCGCTGCGCGGGAAGACGAATGAGCCGGCCTTTGTCGTCCACACGGCGGAGGCCCTCGCCAAGGTCAAAGGCATCACGCCTAAGGAGCTAGCGAAGGCGACGACGGAGAACTTCTTCCGCCTGTTCAAGAAAGTGCCGCGTACGGAGTTGGCGCCCGCGGCATGAAGTACCGGCTGACGATCCTTGGCTGCGGCTCTTCGGGCGGTGTCCCGCGCATCGGAGGCGATTGGGGCCGCTGTGATCCCGAAAACCCAAAGAACCGTCGCCTGCGCTGCGCGGCGTTGGTGGAGAAGTTCGGTGAACGCGGGGCGACCACCGTCCTCATCGATACGGGGCCGGACATCCGCGAGCAGCTCCTCTCCGTGCGCGCGCAGGCGCTCGACGGCGTGCTCTACACTCACGATCACGCCGATCACACGCACGGCATCGATGACCTGCGCCCCGTCGCCTATGTCATGAAGCGGCGTGTGCCGGTGTGGTTTGACAAGCGCACCCGCGAAAGTCTCGTCACGCGGTTCGCCTACTGCTTTGAGACGCCTCCCGGCGGCAATTATCCGCCGATCCTCGAAGCCAACGACATCAACCCGCCCGAACCCGTTCGCATCCCCGGCGCTGGCGGGGTCGTCGAAGCCATTCCGGTCGTCCAGGAGCACGGGGACATCCAGTCTCTCGGCTTCCGGATCGAGAACTTCGCCTACTCACCGGACATCAGCGGGCTGCCCGAGTCATCCATTCCGCTACTCGAGGGGCTCGATCTCTGGATCGTGGATGCCCTGCGTCCCACACCCCATCCCAGCCATTTCAGCGTGAATCAGGCCCTGGAGTGGATCGAGCGCTTGAAGCCGAAGCGGGCCATTCTCACCCATCTCACGGCAGAGCTCGATTACGAGGCGTTGAAGCGCGAGCTGCCCGAGAACGTCGAACCGGCCTATGACGGAATGGTGATCGAGCTGTAGGCGCTCTCCAGCTCTTCCTCACTATTCGCCATGCCCCATTCGCTATTCGCCCTTCCTCACAAAGCGAACTCGGCGACGAGCGGCGCGTGATAAGAGGCGGCCGAACGCGTGCTCTTGCCGAAGCCGACGAGCTCGTCGCCGAGCGTTTCGTTGTGCACCTCGATCTCGCGGAAATAGCCGTATAGGGACCGGCTCACGAGAATATGGTCGAGCATCTGCGGCCGGCCGTGGTGGAGGACGCTCCAGCATCGGTCTGCCGGCAGGCTGCGATCGAGAAGAACAAGAGAGCCCGGGCTTAGGGCTCCGTTGCCAGTCTCCTCCTCGGCGGCGATGGCGATGCGCAGTGCCGTATCGTGGTCCTCGGCGTTGAAATCACCGGCGACCGCAATGAGCCGATGCGTGTCCTCTGCAAGCAGCTCGTCTAGAAGTAACCGCAACTCGAACGCCTGACCGGCGCGCCGCACGGCGGAGAGGAAGTAGCCTTCCGCCCAGCCTCCGATCGACTTCCAGACGAAGGCGCTGTGCTTCTGCCCAGGAATGGCGGCGGCGAGCGGCGCGCGCAGATGCAGATTGATGACCGTGAGAAGGGCCCCGCTCGGCAGCTCGATCTCTGCGAGGAGCAACGGGCGGTCGAAGAGGATCGGTTCGGGCTCGGAAACCGCTGGGATGGCGGTCACCATCTTGTACTGCGGGGCTGGCACCAGGTCGTGCTGAATTTCGCGCCGCGCCCGGATCGGAAAC
>Ga0180220_1001867_pt1 | contig 14629 bp, 13 predicted proteins | sample eDN5th37CBELigBY_FD_151335 | JGI IMG/M metagenome (GOLD analysis project Ga0180220, IMG submission 151335) | Enriched backyard soil microbial communities from Emeryville, California, USA - eDNA 5th pass 37_C BE-Lig BY (version 2) (version 2) | ecosystem: Environmental > Terrestrial > Soil >... | reverse complement strand
CCGCGACCGCCACGCTGCCGACGCCACCCGCCGCGCCCGTCACCAGAATCGGGCCGCTCGCAGGCGTTATCTCGTGGCGCTCGAGCGCCAGCACGCACAGCATCGCGGTGTAGCCCGCCGTGCCGATGGCCATGGCCTCGGATGCGGAGATCGCAGCCGGGCGCTTGATCAGCCAGTCCCCCTTCACGCGCGCGATCTCGGAATAGCCGCCGAGATGCGTCTCCCCGAGGCCCCAGCCGTTCAGGACGACGGCATCGCCGGGCTTGAACTCGGAGTTCGACGAAGCCTCCACCGTGCCGGCGAAATCGATCCCCGGGATCATCGGCCAGCGCCGCACGACGGGCGCCTTCCCGGTCATCGCCAGACCATCCTTGTAGTTGATCGTCGAATGCGAGACACGCACGGTGACGTCGCCTTCCATCAGGTCGGCCTCACTGAGGGAGCGCCAGGCAAGGTCTTGTCCCTTGTCGCTTTTCGTGAGGAGGAAGGCATTGAAATTCATGGGATATTCTCCACTTTGCCGAGAGTTGGGCTCGGCTGTTGCATAACTGGTCTGCCGCAACCGCATTACGATCGTTCGCCCCTTCATCTCACGCCAGTCGCCCGGCAGCAATCGTGTCGGATCCTTGGCGGCCTTGCGGCTTTTGCACAATCAAGGCGGCAGATTCGATATCGGAAAAGCTATGGCTCAACTGGAGTGTGCTAAGCCTGCAACGGGTTCGACTGGCGTGCGATGGGGCGGGTGGGCAAGTAAATATTCAATTCATCTTACAATGATCTCAGTAAACATAAAATATATCACTCATAAGGCTTTTCTGTATCAGGCATTGTCACGGATTGGCAACACTTTCTGAACCAATTTTCTTTCCGAATACGCCGAACTATTGTGGCGATGGTGCATTTTTCGCTTGGCAAAGTCGTGGCGGCCGTCTTAATGGTCGCTTAAGAGAACGGGTGAGACCCGCACTCTGGGCGGCTTTCGCCGTCGAAGGAGGCACCATGGAACTCAAAATGCGACTGAACGTGCTGGCCGCGATCGTGTCGTTCGGATTCCTGGCGGCGATCGTATTCGGCATGGTTTGATTGCGCTCCGCCGAGCAGATCGGCCGGAGCAGGCTCGACCAAGAGCCGACACCCCGAGAAGGGTCGCAGTCCTGAAAAGACAAGGCGCAGATCAACCGATCTGCGCCGTCGCATTTCAGACTTGGGCCAGGCGATAACCGCTCAGCGCTTCAGCACATAGCCGACGAGCGCACCCACCAGCGGATAGAGCTTGGCGTTGTCGCGTAGGAGCGGCAGCGCCTCCTGGATTGGACCGTTGATCTGGCTGAAGAGCGTGATGGCGGACAGGATCGCGGCCAGGACGAGGCTCGCGATGAACGTCGCGGCCGACGGCAGCCGCAATCCCTTCAGGACGAGCGCGCCGGCAAAGCCCACGACCACGATGATGACGGCGTAGATCAGCGCATAGACGAAGATGTCGTACGGGCGGCCAAGCACCGTCGGCAGAGCGGCTTTGATCGGATCGGCCAGGAACCAGGCCGCAGCGACCTGGATGAGCAGCAGCACGATGCGCGGCAGCATTGTCGTCCCCCGTTCGTCGATTGTCTTTCACCCGCCGATTCGGCAGGCTAGCCCCACACGGAGGTTAACAGGCGTATGCGTCGGTTGCGAGGCGCCACGCCGTGACCAAGGCGGTCTGTCACGCGGGCGTTGCTGCGAAGCATCGTTCCGTGAGCGGCTTGCGGCCCGCCCAGCCTGCAGTCGCGGGTGCAAGACTCAGGCAGCCTTGCTCTTGTGTGCGCGTGGATCGTAGTTGAGCACCGGCGCAAGCCAGCGCTCCACCTCGTCGATGGTCATCGACTTGCGGCGTGCATAGTCCTCGACCTGGTCGCGCTCGATGCGGCCTACGCCGAAGTAATGGCTGTCGGGATGCGAGAAATAGAGGCCGGACACCGACGACCCGGGCCACATCGCGTAGCTTTCGGTCAGCGCGATGCCGGCGCTCGTCTCGACGTCCATGAGCTGCCAGAGCGTCGCCTTCTCCGTATGGTCCGGCTGGGCCGGATAGCCCGGAGCCGGCCGGATGCCGACATATTTCTCGGCGATCAGCTCCTCGTTGGTCAGCCGCTCGCCCTTCACGTAGCCCCAGAACTCCTTGCGCACCCGCTCGTGCATGCGCTCGGCGAAGGCTTCCGCGAGGCGGTCGCAAAGCGCCTTCAGCATGATCCGGCTGTAGTCGTCCGTCTTCGGGATGCGGCTTGCCAGTGCCTCCTCCTCGCCGATCCCGGCGGTGACGGCGAAGCCGCCGATATAGTCGGCGATGCCGGTCTCCTTCGGTGCGATGAAGTCGGCGAGCGCGGTGTGCGCCCGGTCCCTGCTCGGATCGCGGGCCATCTGCTGGCGCAGCGTGTGGAGCGTCGTGAGCGCCGTCGAGCGGCTGTCGTCGGTATAAAGCTCGATGTCGTCGCCAATGGCGTTGGCGGGCCAGAACCCGATCACGGCACGCGCGCCGACCCACTTCTCGGTGACCATGCGCTCGAGCATGGCTTGCGCATCGGCGAACAGACGGCGCGCCTCCGTCCCCACCATGTTGTCGTCGAGGATGCGCGGATAGCGCCCCGTCAGCTCCCAGGTCTGGAAGAAAGGTGTCCAGTCGATGTAGCGGACGAGCTCGGCAAGGTCGTAGCTCTCGAACGTCTTCGTTCCGAGGAAATCCGGCTTGCGGATGCGCGTCTTCTTCCAGTCGATCTTGAAGGCGTTGGCGCGCGCCTCGGCGAGCGTGATCCGTGTCTTGCGGGCCTCCCCCCTGAGATGCGCCTCGCGCGCCTTGGCATACTCTGCCCGGATCGCCTCGACGTACGGCGCACGCTCCGTTTCCGAGAGCAGGTTGGAGACCACGCCCACCGCCCGGCTCGCGTCGGTGACATAGATCGCCTGCCCGCGCGTGTAGTTCGGACTGATCTTGACCGCCGTGTGTACCCGGCTCGTCGTCGCGCCGCCGATCAGCAGCGGCACCGCGAAGCCCTCGCGCTCCATCTCGGCCGCGACGTGGCACATCTCGTCGAGCGAGGGCGTGATCAGCCCCGACAGCCCGATGATGTCGGCCTTCTCCTCCTTCGCGATATCCAGGATCTTCTGCGCCGGAACCATGACACCGAGGTCGATCACCTCGTAGTTGTTGCACTGGAGCACGACGCCGACGATGTTCTTGCCGATGTCATGCACGTCGCCTTTGACCGTCGCCATCACGACCTTGCCTGCTGCCGGCATCTGATCGAGGCCCGAGGCCCGCTTCTCGGCCTCGAGGTAGGGCTGCAGATAGGCGACGGCCTGCTTCATGACGCGCGCCGACTTAACCACTTGCGGCAGGAACATCTTGCCCGCGCCGAAGAGGTCGCCGACGACGTTCATGCCGGCCATCAGCGGCCCTTCGATTACGTGCAGCGGCTTTTCCGCCTGCTGGCGCGCTTCCTCCGTGTCGACCTCGATGAACTCGGTGATGCCGTGTACGAGCGCGTGCTTCAGACGCTCTGCGACGGAAGCGTTGCGCCAGGCAAGATCCGCCTCTTTCTTCTTGCCGCCTTCGCCCTTGAAGCGGGGCGCCGCCTCGAGCAGCCGGTCGGTCGCGTCCGGGCGCCGGTTCAGCACCACGTCCTCGCAGAGCTCGCGCAGGTCGGCCGGTATGTCGTCGTAGACGGCGAGCTGGCCGGCATTGACGATCCCCATGTCCATGCCGGCCTTGATGGCGTGATAGAGGAAGACCGAGTGCATCGCCTCGCGCACGGGCTCGTTGCCGCGGAACGAGAACGAGAGGTTCGAGACGCCGCCCGAGATGTGCACCAGCGGGAAGCGCCGCTTGATCTCGCGGGTCGCCTCGATGAAGTCGACGCCGTAGTTGTTGTGCTCCTCGATGCCGGTCGCCACCGCGAAGATGTTCGGATCGAAGATGATGTCCTCGGGCGGAAAGCCGATCTTCTCGGTCAGCAGCTCGTAGGCGCGCGCGCAGATCTCGACCTTGCGCTCTTGCGTGTCGGCCTGTCCCGTCTCGTCGAACGCCATCACGACCACCGCCGCGCCGTAGCGCAGGATCTTGCGGGCCTGCTCGAGGAACGGCTCCACCCCTTCCTTCATCGAGATGGAATTGACGATGGCCTTGCCCTGCACGCACTTGAGGCCGGCCTCGATCACGCTCCACTTGGAGCTGTCGATCATCACCGGCACGCGGCTGATGTCGGGCTCCGAGGCGATCATGTTGAGGAAGGTCGTCATGGCCTTCTCGCTGTCGAGCAGGCCTTCGTCCATGTTGACGTCGATGATCTGCGCGCCGGCCTCGACCTGCTGGCGCGCCACCGTCAGCGCGGCCTGATAGTCGCCCTGCTCGATCAGCTTCCTGAACCGTGCCGAGCCCGTGACATTGGTCCGCTCGCCGACATTGATGAATGAGGAGCCGGAAGGAGTGGTCATGACTTGCTACCTTGTCAAACGTAGCGGATGTGACGATGTCGAGCGCATTCGAGCAGCGCCGAGCAGTTAACCGGCCACGAAGGCTTCGAGCCCCGAGAGGCGCATCTTCGGCTCTATCGTGGGGAGCTTGCGCGGGGCGAATTTCGCGACGTGCTCCGCCACATGCGCGATGTGCTCCGGCGTCGAGCCGCAGCAGCCGCCGACGATGTTGACGAGGCCGTCCTTTGCCCATGCCTCGATCTGGCAGGCCATGTCGTGAGGCGTCTCGTCGTACTCGCCCATGGCATTCGGCAGGCCGGCGTTCGGATAGGCTGAGACCAGCGTGTCGGCGATAGCGGCGATCTCGGCCAGATGTGGGCGCATGAGGTCGGCGCCGAGCGCGCAGTTGAGGCCGATCGCAAACGGCTTCAGGTGCCGCATCGAGTACCAGAACGCCGTCGGCGTCTGGCCCGAGAGCGTGCGCCCCGAGCGATCGGTGATCGTGCCGGAGATCATGATTGGCAAGGTGATGCCAGTCTCCTCGAACGCCTCGAGCGTTGCAAAACCGGCGGCTTTGGCGTTGAGCGTGTCGAAGATCGTCTCGATCAGGATGATGTCGGCGCCGCCTTCGACGAGAGCCGTCACCTGCTCCTTGTAGGCCGAGCGCAACTCGTCGAATGTGACGTTGCGGTAACCCGGATTGTTGACGTCCGGGGAGATTGACGCGGTGCGGTTGGTCGGCCCCACGGCACCCGCGACGAACCGCGGGCGGGACGGATCTGCGGCCATCGCGGCGTCGCAGGCCTCGCGCGCGAGCCGCGCCGCCGCCACGTTGATCTCGTAGGACAGCGCCTCCATGCCGTAGTCGGCCATGGAGATCACCTGTGCGTTGAAGGTGTTCGTCTCGACGATGTCGGCACCGGCCGCAAAATATTGCGCGTGAATGTCGCGAATGACCTCCGGCTGCGTCAGCACCAGGAGATCGTTGTTGCCCTTCACGTCGCGGTGCCAGTCCTTGAAGCGCTCGCCGCGATAGTCGGCCTCGCTGAACTTGTGGCGTTGGATCATCGTACCCATGGCGCCGTCGATGACGAGGATGCGCTCGCCCGCGAGGCGGCGCAGATCCTCCGTTTTGCGGCGGACGTCGGTAACCGTTCTGGCGAGACTCATGGCATTACCTGCAACTTATGCGAGGGGAGCTGTTGTTATTGATATTCGCCGACAACCGATTGGCTCGACCCGAAGCATGAGGTAGACTGCATATCGCCATGCCGTGGCCAGCCTATTTGGAGACTTATGATGCGAACCCGCTTTCTTGCAGTCGCCGCCGCGTTCGTGCTGACGCCTCTCGCCGCCCAGGCGGCCCCCATGAGCACATCCGACCTCCTGAAGCCGCAACTGCCGACCGAGCAGGCCTGGTGCAAGCGCTACTGCCATCACTACGGCTATTGCGGCTACGGCTATAAGAAGTACCGCTGCTGCAAGGTGTGGAAGCAGCACTGCAGCTACAGGCCCAAGAAGCACTATCACTGATACCCGTCCGGCGCAGACCGGCCGAGCGATGCCTGGCCTTCCGGGGCCAGGCATTTGCGTATCCATGGTCCGCCGCCAAGACATCACGCCGCCTCTGCCGGTTTCGGTTGCGCGCGCAGCCCCAGGAGGTGGCAGATCGCATAGACGAGATCGGCGCGGTTGAGCGTGTAGAAGTGGAACTGGCGGACGCCCTGGTCGACGAGGTCGAGCACCTGCTCCGCCGCGACCGCGGCTGCCACCAGATGGGTTGTCGCCTGATCGTCGTCGAGCCCCTCGAAGCGCCGCGCCAGCCATGCGGGCATCGTGGTACCCGTCTTCGCGCCGAAGCTTGCGATCTGCTTGAAATTGTGGATTGGAACGATGCCGGGCAGCACCGGGCACCAGATGCCGCGTGCGCGGACGCGCTCCAGGAAGCGCAGATAATGGGCGTTGTCGAAGAAGAACTGGGTGATGATCCGGTCCGCTCCGGCGTCGACCTTGGCCTTCAGGTTGTCGATGTCCGCCTCCACCGTCGGGCTCTCCGGGTGTTTCTCGGGATAGCCGCCGACCGACACCTCGAAATCTCCGATCCGCTTCAGGCCCGCCACGAGATCGGCGGCCTGGGCGTAGCCGTTGGGATGCGGCTCGTAGCGCGTGCCGACGCCCGTCGGCGGGTCGCCGCGAAGGGCCACGATGTGGCGAACGCCGGCTGACGCGTAGTCGCGCACGACCTGGTCGATCTCATCGCGGGAGGCGTTGACGCATGTCAGGTGCGCCGCCGGCCGCAGCGCTGTTTCGCGCACGAGGCGCGCGACCGTGGTGTGCGTCCGCTCGCGGGTCGAGCCGCCAGCACCATAGGTGACCGAGACGAAATTCGGACGCAGCGGCGCCAGCCGCCGGATCGATGCCCACAGGGCCTCTTCCATTCTCTCCGTCTTCGGCGGGAAGAATTCGAACGAAACGTCGATGTCGCCGTTGCCGACGATCCGGCTTCGCCGCTCGGGCCTGTCTGTTCCAATCGTCGATGTCATGCGTCGACCCTCTTGCGGCTTTCGCCGGCAATGCGCGCCTGCGCAAATAGAGGGCGCACCGCCGTCCACACTGAAACCGTGAGTTTGCCGTTCTCGTTGCGCACCGCGGGGGCGAGGTCACGCTCCTCGGCGAGGTCGAGTCCCGCTTCCGACAGCCACTGAGCCATTTGCGGCCGCGAGAAGCCGAGCCTCTCGTGGGCGAACGTCTCGCGCAGGAACTCCATCCCGTGCGGCGCGAAATCGACGATGATCAACCGTCCGCCGGGTGCCAGGATGCGCGCTGCCTCCTGGATGGCCTGCGCGGGGTCCGTCAGGAAATGCAGCACCTGGTGCATGATGACGGTGTCGGCCGCGCCGTCCGGCAGCGCCACCTCGTAAAGATCGCCGTGGCGCACGCTGGCGTCGGCGATGCCGGCTGCTTCGAGCTTGCTCCGGGCGTAGGCCAGCATCGTATGGTTGATGTCGAAGCCGATCGCCCGCTGGTAGCGAGGGGCAAGCAGCTCGAGCATCCGCCCGGTGCCAGTGCCGAGATCGACGAGGAGGCTGAACGGCCCGTCTCCGAGTGCGTTGCAAATCTCGGCCTCGACCTCGGCCTCCGCCACGTGAAGCGACCGAATGCGGTCCCATTCGGGTGCGTTCGCCTGGAAATAGGCTTGCGCCGCCACCTCGCGCTCACGCTTGATCGTATCGGCGCGGCCCCGGTCACGCTCCAGGACGGGATCGAGCGGATCGATCGCGCCGAGTAGCGCATCGGCGAGGCGGCCCCGGTCGCCATGCAGGACGAGCTGGAAGTAGGCCCAGCTCCCATCCCTGAGGCGATCGACCAGGCCGGCTTCCACGAGCAGCTTCAGGTGCCGGCTGATCCGCGGCTGGCTTTGGTTGAGGATGCGGGTCAGGTCCTTGACGCTGAGCTCGCCCTGCGTCAGCAGCGCCAGTATCCGCAGGCGGGTCGGCTCGGCAGCCGCACGCAACATGGCAAGAACTGTTCGCTGGTCGAGCAATGCCGGTCTCCGCGCTCACGTGCGCAGAAAAATATAAACATATCTTTATATGTCAAGCGGCCACGCGCTCGATAATCACAAGAAGGAGCTGCCGAAGTACCCGCGAGCGCCCGCAGATGGCGTCGGGCCGGCTTCGTCAGCGAGAGTTAACGATCCATCAATGGCCTGTCGCTATCGTGCAGCGCGTTGATTCCAGGAGACATTGCCATGTCGGGCACCGATCGTGCCGTCGCCTCGCCGGTTCTCGGACTGGACCGCCTCACGCTGGCGCCGGCCATGCCATCTGCGATGCACGGCACCACGAAGAGCATCATTCTGCTGTCGGCGGCTTCAACCGTCGTGGCCTTTCTCGGCGGCATCTCCGTCGCGACCGTGGGCGAGGCCTCGGGGCTCAGCGTATTGGCGGAGCGCCCGCTGGCGGCCATGCAGATCGTGGCGGGTCTCTCGCTATGCACGACACTCCTGGCGGTGCCGGCGTGCCGCGGCCTGAGCCGGCTGCTGGTGCGCCGCGAGGTCCGCCTTCTGGACGGCGCGGTGGAGATCCTGCGCCACAGTCCCTTCGGAATCCGGCGCAAAACGGTGCCGATCAGCACGTATCAGGGCATCGCGCATCACGTCCGTGCGTCGCTCTCCGGGCTGACGCACGAGATCGTTCTGGTGCATCCGGTGAGCGAATTCTGCGTGACGCTGCTCTCTGCCGAGCGCGTGACGCAAGGTATGCTCGACGAATGCAAAGCCTTGTTCGGGCTTCCAGAAATTTCCGCACGCACGATTTACGAGGGCGGCGGCGCGGCGCCGGCACCAGATGCGCCACCCGCGCTTTCCACAGCTCGCGCATGAAATGCCGGCCGCCTGCAAATTGCCGCGAGTGGCGTTCATAGTGGGGCTATTCGCCCTGTCCGGGAGGCTTTGACGAGCGCCGTGCGCTATGATTCATTGCCGGCGCTTGGATGGGGATGCGGTCGGTCTCGTCGGCCGGCGCCGTGAGTCACGGGGATGCGATATGGTGAGTTTGGCAGGTCCGGCTGTCTTTGCCATGCGGTGGCTCGGCCTCGCGGCGCTCTTGCTTTTGGCGCCCGTTGCGCCGGTACGAGCGGCGGATCCGGCCGTGGCCTTCATGGAGAAGGTCGCGCGCGAGTTGCTGGCGGCGACACGCTCGAAGTCGCCCGCGCTCATCGCCTCGGTCATTCACCGCTATGCGGATACCGGCTACATCGGCAGCTATTCGCTCGGCAACTATCGCACGCAGCTCACGGCCACCGACCGTCCGGGCTATCTGGCCGGCATGGTGCGGTTCATCGGCCGCTATACCGCGAACGAGGCTCCGAAGTATCCGGTCGCATCGTACCGCATCACCGGCAGCGTGCGCGGTGCCCAGGGGACCATGGTCGACAGCGTGATCACGCTGCGGGACGGATCGAGCTACGACGTCCGTTGGCTGGTCGTAAAGAGGGGCGCCGGCTATCGCGTGCGCGATGCCATGGTCTACGGTTTCTGGATGACGCCGTTCCTGAAGAAGCTCTTCGAGAACTACATCGCGGAGAATGGCGGACACGTGCGCGCCTTGGTGGCCGTCCTCAGCCGCTAGTTCGGCTTCGCGCGCTTCTCGTTTCGCTGCTCGAACCGGCGCGTGCGCGGTCGCGTGCGGCCAGAAGCACCGTCCGGAACATCTCGGGCGTCAGCACGCCCGTGTTGGTGTTGTAGCGCGAGCAGTGATAGCTGTCGTGGACCGAGAGGCCGGGGCGGATTTCATGAATGCTCCCGTGTCCGAACGGAAAGGCCGAGCGGCGGACGTCGAGGCTCGCCAGTACGCTGTCGTGGGCGATCCTGCCGAGCGGCAGGATGACGCTCAGTCGCGGCATGCTCGAAATCGTCGCGTCGAGGAATGAGCGGCAGGACTTGATCTCGGCGGGTGTCGGCTTGTTGGCCGGAGGCACGCAGCGGACGGCGTTCGTGATGCGGCAATCGACGAGCTCCAGCCCGTCGTCGGGCCGGGCCTCGTAGGTGCCGCGCGCCAGACCCAGCTCGAGGAGCGTGGCGTAGAGTAGATCCCCCGCGAAGTCGCCGGTGAATGGGCGGCCGGTTCTGTTGGCGCCCCTCATGCCCGGCGCCAGGCCGACGATCAGAAGCGTGGCGTCGTGCGAGCCGAAGGAGAAAACGGGGGCGTTGTGCCATGATGGATTGGCGGCGCGACTTTCGGCCCTGAAGTCTGCGAGGCGTGGGCAGAGAGGACAGTCGCGATCCGGCTCGGTTTCCATCGGGACATGCGTCATTGGCCCGGGCCGTCTGATCGTCGCTTCCGCATAAGCGATCCTGCGCGCTTTCCGCAGGGTGCGAAACAACGCGGCATTTTTCTACACATGCGTTGCTTCAGAGATCGAGCGGGTCGTCCCCGCCCGGATAGGCTTCACGCTCGTGGGCGCGAGGGCTCTGTGAGCCGCGGGCGAACTGGCGTTCGCGTGTTTCGCGCGGCACGCGGGCCGACGGATCGCGGCAGATATCCTTCTCGAGATCGGCCAGATCGATGAACTGATCGGCTTGGCGTCGCAGCTCGTCGGCCACCATGGGCGGCTGGGTGTGGAGCGTCGAGGCGACGCTCACGCGCAAGCCGCGATGCTGTAGCGCCGCCACGAGAGACCGGAAGTCGCCGTCGCCGGAGAATAGCACGACGTGGTCCAGGTGGTTGGCAAGCTCCATGGCATCGACGGTCAGCTCGATGTCCATGTTGCCTTTGATCTTCCGTCGGCCGGAGGCGTCGGTATATTCCTTCGTCGGCTTCGTCACCATCGTATAGCCGTTGTAATCGAGCCAGTCGATCAACGGACGTATCGACGAATACTCCTGGTCTTCTGCAAGCGCCGTGTAATACAGCGCGCGAACGAGCTGCCCCTTGGTCCGAAAGACGGTCAGCAGCCGCTTGTAGTCGATGTCGAAGCCGAGAGCCTTGGCGGTTGCATAAAGATTCGCACCATCAATAAAGAGCGCCATGCGCTCGGTGGGATAGAAGAACATTACGGAGACCGCCTTGCTGAAATTGTGCTGGGGACACGCCGACCGCTCTATCCTGCCGCCCCCCGTTCGCCGGTGTACCGATGATCACTGGTACGGAGCGGTGGGACGGATCAAAGCGCACTATAGGGGAGAGTCGATAGGGCGCAAAGCCGTAACGTCGGCTCCCAAGTCAGTTTTTCCTGCCCGCGCAGACGCGCCGTTAACTTCGTTTCGAGATGAAATTACGTATTCCGACGGGCAAATGCGCACGCAATCCCGGAAGCCATGCAAAATTCGATGATCTGGATTGCGGTCGGTGGCAATATCCCGGGCGCCTGGGGTGAGCCACGCGATACGTTCGAGCGTGCCGTGGTCGAGCTTGAGCGGAACGGTCTGCGGGTCGTGGTGCGCTCCGGCCTCTTCCTGACGCCGCCTGTCGGTCGATCGGGGCAGCCCGACTACCTCAATGCCGTGATCGGCTTGCGCGCATCGATCGCGCCGGCGGCGCTGCTCCGTCTGCTGAAGCGCATCGAGACCGGGGCGGGGCGGCGGGCAAACGGGCACTGGGCGCCGCGACCCCTGGATCTCGACATTCTGGACCACGGGGGACGCATCATCGGGAGGCCAGGCCGGGCACGCATGCGTGGCCGGATCGTGCTCCCGCATCCGGAACTGGAGGGACGGGGCTTCGTCCTAATACCAATGACGGAGGTTGCTCCACGATGGCGCCATCCGCGTCTCGGCGTCGATGCCGAGACGCTTCTTAAGAGGGCGCCGCGGCTGGCGCGCGGCATTCGCAGGCTCGGCGATTGGAAGCCGCGTTAGTGCTCCGCACCGAGTCCGGCCCGGATGCAATTTTTTTGAAGCTCGTGCGCCCTCAGAGGTGGACTTGATCCGACATCTCCTATAGAGACACGGGCCTCGGGATTAGCCATCCCTTGCGCTTTTGCGCGGGTGTATAGCTCAGTTGGTAGAGCAGCTGACTCTTAATCAGCGGGTCCAAGGTTCGAGTCCTTGTACACCCACCATCACCTCGATCGGCCGCGCGTCGCCGGGACACTCGGTTTCCCCTGCATGGCGCCGGTCGCAGGTACATCCCCTTCCCGATCGGAGCAGGCTCAAGCACTGCCCTCGATCGCGGCAACGCGCGCATCGAGCGCCGCAAGCGCGTTGCGCGTCTCGCGCAGCGCGGCCCAGAGCAGCGGAATGAGCTGGTCGGGGCGTAGCCACTGGCGGCTTTCAGGATCGGCCTTGTCGGCGAGGCCCCAGACGCCGAGGTCCAGCGCCTGCGTCTCCAGCGCGGCCTTGACCTCCTGCGCGAGGAAGCCGGCGTGGATGCGCTCGCCCGCGCGCGGCACGATGCGTGTCTCGCCCTTCGGCGCCGCGGCGGCGTAGTCGTAGCCGGGGCCCGCGTCGGGCGGCACCACGCTGTACCGCCAGTCCTCGACCACCTGGTTGCCGCCGACGCGCCAGCGGAAGAGCACCGGCTCGACCGCCTCCACGGTGGCCACGGCCTTGGCGGCATCGATGCGGGCGAGCACGTCCTTGTCGCGCGCGTCCGAGGTCTGGATGGTGCCGTTCGCCGCCCACACCTCGGAGAAGCGCCGGCTCGAGGCGCCGAGCGATGTGGCGTTGTCGGTGCGCGGCACGATCGAGCCGTAGAAGTCGGCCGTGGTCGCCGTCAGCCGGAGCTGGTCGGTGGTCTCGTTGACTCGGAACACCATGTCGTGGGTGTGGCCGTCGGCGTTGGAGATGTCCCACACTAAGCGGCTGACCGTCGGGTCGGTGTCGGAGTCGTACTCGAGGTACTGGACGGCGCGCGGGAAGGTCTGCGTGGTGCCGTAGGTGATGCCGCCTTCTGGCCCGCCCATGTGCAGGCCGCGCCAGAAGGCGCCGCCGACGCCGTCGGTGGTGAAGCCGCCGACATCGTCGAAGACGTAGTGGAAGCTCGTGGTGGCGCTGCGTTCCTTGGTGAATTTGATGGCGGTGCTGTTGTTGGGATTGGTGGCGGCGAACGCGATCTTGCCCGTCGACGTGAGCTTGATGGCGGTCGCAAACGTGGCGCCATCGGAAGACACCTTGAAGGCGAAGTCGTCGCTGCCGGTGAGGCCGATCTCGGCGCGGCCCGACCAGTTGCTCTGGAACAGGAAGGAGGCGGTCTTGTTGCTCGCCGACTTGTTGAGGACGGTGCGCTGGTCGCCGGTCCCGGGCGTCACGTCGTCATGGCTGAAAAGCACGACGTCCGATTTCACCGCGAGCCGGCTGGTGGCGTCGGCCGTCGTGTTGATGCCGACGAAGGACGCCGGATTGACGCTGGCGGCGCCGCCTCCCGCCTCGATCCAGGCGGATCCATTCCAGGCGACGAGAGTGCCCTCGTCCGCGAGCCACGCAAGCCAACCCTCCTCCGGAGCGTAGAAGGCCCATGCGTCATCCTGGAAGGCCGCGATCTCGAGGTCGTGCCCGTCCCACGCACCGGTGCCGCCTGCCGCCACGATGTACCGGTCGCCGTCGACCGGGCTGGCCGGCGGGGTTGCCTCGTCGCGATCGAGGACCGCGAGCTGGACCAGCGCATCGAGCTTGCGCAGCGCCTCGTTGTGCGTGACGTGCTTCTGGGCCTGGGCGCCCATGATGTAGGGCAGGTCGAGATTGGGTGTCGTATCCATGCGGGTCGGTCTCGCGGGCAAAGGACGGCGGTTGCTCGCGAGTATGGAGCGATGGCGAGGGGCGGGGATAACTTCGGCGGCAAGACAACCGGAATCGGCGCCGTCATCCACGTCATGCGCGCCGCATTGCCGCCTGTGGATATGCCGCTCGGCGGTTGCGTCGGCCGCAATCCCGGGAGAGAGTCGTAGGGTATCGCGTCATGGGGGAGTTCGGATGCGGTCTCGAGTGGTGGATGGCCGGGCACACGCGGCAGCCCTGTTGAGGACGTTGGCGGATGCCGCCGACGACCCCGAAGTCTCCGAGGAGCGGCTGGCGTCGCTCGCATCGCTGATCGGACGGCACCTTCTGGATGCCGCTGCGACGCAATCGCCCGCTCCGCGGAAGCCCCACTTGCGTGTCGTATCGGGCGAATGCGAGGCTGACTGAGCCTCGCCGCCGTCACGCTGCATATCGCGCTTGACGTCCCAGGAGCCCGCCATCGCGCTCCGCGAGCTGCCGGCCGTCATGCGCGCCTTGTTTCGCTATATCGCATCGGATATTCCGATGAAGAGGCCGCCGGCATCAAGCGCAGGCACGGCGGGCCATGACTTCCGAGCCAAGTCTTCGAAGAGGAAGCGACCATGCAAGACCGCCCGACAAAGCTTGTCGAATACAAGACCTATATCGACGGCAAATGGACCGATGCCGCGTCCGGCAAGACCTTCCTGACGAGCGATCCCTACACCGGTGAGCCATGGGCCCGCATTCCCGAGTGCGACGAGGCCGACGTGAAGATTGCTGTCGAGGCCGCATCCCGCGCCTTCGAGGGCGGCCCGTGGCCGCAGATGACCCCGACCGCGCGCGGCAAGGCCATGCGCCGGATTGCGGCGCTGATCGAGAAGCACGCCGATCACCTCGCCAAGATCGAGGTCCGCGACAACGGCAAGCTCATCTCGGAGATGGCCGCGCAGACGAAGTATCTGCCCGAGTGGTTCTATTACTACG
>Ga0180220_1001863_pt1 | contig 14666 bp, 7 predicted proteins | sample eDN5th37CBELigBY_FD_151335 | JGI IMG/M metagenome (GOLD analysis project Ga0180220, IMG submission 151335) | Enriched backyard soil microbial communities from Emeryville, California, USA - eDNA 5th pass 37_C BE-Lig BY (version 2) (version 2) | ecosystem: Environmental > Terrestrial > Soil >... | reverse complement strand
GTAGTGAGTGCCTTCAACGCCCCAACTGAACAGGTTGACGATGTCTTGATCCTCGTACATCAAGTTCAGGAAAGCCATCGCCTTCTCCTGATGTTCGGAATGCACCGGAATTCCCCACATGGCCGTGGTGATATTGCTTGTCGTGATGTAAGGCGGAAGCAGCTCGGCCGTCACGATTTCTTTGCCGGAGGACTTCGCTTCCTGTTCGGCGAAGCCCGGTTTTTGCATGGCCAGGTAGGAGAACACCTTGCCTGAGCGGACGAGCTCGAAGGTGTTTACTTTGTTCGTCGCCGCATCTTTGAGGACGTATCCGGCTTTATACCAATTGCGGACTCGTTTCACGAAATCCTGGTATTCGGGCATCTCGAACAAATTCACGACCTTGAGGCCGTTGTCGTAGTCGGGAAGCACGCCCAAATTATCGCCGAGCGGATCGAAAAACACGTAATTGTCCCGGAACGACTGCCCGGTGTTTCCCGGCGTGATCGGCGTGACGTTCGGCTCTTTTTCCTTGATTAACTTCAGCACGTTTTCCACGTCGTCCAATGTTTTGATGGCTTTGACGTCAATGTTATATTTGTCAACCAGATCCTTGCGCATCGTTAAACCATAGCTTCCCGCCAAATCGCGGGCGGACGGCACGCCGTACATTTTGCCCCCGATTTTGGTTGCGTTCAGGTATTTCTCGTCCAGCGAAGCCTTGATTCCGCTTCCTTGCTTGCTCAAGAGCTCGTCAAGCGGTACCAACATGCCTTTGGCGACCATATTGCTGTACATCGCGCCATGGACGTAAGTCAGATCCAGCTTTTCCCTCGAGCTGAACATGAGGTTCGTCCGCTGTAGCCATTCGCCCGCATTGACGGGCATGAATTTGACGCGCGCTTGTATTTTCTTTTCCGCGATTTGGTTGACCGCGTCCTCGACGAGCTTAAGCCCCTGCTGGTCGGCCGTGATCACCGGGAACGCGACCGTCAGTTCCTCGATTGCCCCGCTGTTTGCTTCGCCTTTTTTCGCGTCTTTTCCCGGGGCGCCCGCGTTGCCGGAGCTTCCGCCGTTGCCCCCGCATGCCGACAGCAACAGCACGAAGCTCAGCAGCAGCAGCCACGATCCTTTCTTTGCCTTGTTCATTCCTTTCCTCCCCTTTTTGCTGTAGTTGGTTGGTGTCGCTATAGTTCATAGTAAAGGGATGGAGGAATTGGCTCTGCTCTTTTTACGACTTCTCCCTGTCACTTTCCCGACTTTCGCCCGGCAAGCGCCCGAATTGATGTTTGTTCCGGTATTCCACCGGAGTCAAGTGCATGTGTTTCTTGAAGATTCGCGAAAAATACGAAAAGTTGGCATAGCCGAGTTTGCCTGCGATCGAACTGACGGACATATCTGTGTCGGCCAGCAGCGCGGCGGCCATGTCCAGACGCTGATTCGAGACGTAATCGACGATGGACATGCCGGTTTCCTTCTTGAAGATCCGGGTCAAATAGTCCGGGTTCAGGTAAACGGCATTGGCTATATCCTCGCGCGAAATGTCCTCTTCCAGGTGCTCGCGAATATAAGCCTTAACTTTATCCACCACGCTTTCCGACCGGTCCGCGGAAGAGATCATGTCCATGGACTTGGTGACCATATGGCTGATCCAGGCATAGGAAGCGTTCGCCGAACGCATGGATGCCGCGATCAACTCCTTGGAATAATCGTCGCCGAACAGCCGGTGCGCCTGAATGCCTTTGATTTGCAGCACATAATAGACCATCTGCTGGACGTCCAGATTGAATTGATACAGTGTCGCCGAATTTAGCCGGTTGGATGCCAACTGCGCGTTGATATAATCTTCGATCGATTTTAACAGCTGCGTTTGATTGCCTTCTTTGAAAAGAAGCGCCCAAACGCCCATATCATGCGCCGGCGGACTCGTCTTGATCTGAGGCAGGTCTTTCAGCAAGAACACGCCTTGGTCCCACGCGACGTTATTCGCATCAAGCCCGCGCAGCCGGTTAAACATCGAGGCCATCCGGTGCCCGGAAGCCGACTCGCCGATATAACAGGCAACTCCTGCATAGAAGTAGGAACGGCAGGCTTCAACGAACGCATCGCATGCAGACCTCAGATCGTCCCCCGCCGCCATCTTCGGATCCCCGCCGACCAAAGCCAGCATGGTGCCGTTGCCGAGCGAAACCAGCAGTCCATTCTCCAGATTGCTCAGCAAAAGTTCCTCCGCCGACTTGCGAACGACGTATTCCAGTTTTTTCTCGTCCCGCAACGAAATCTCTTTATACCACCTTCTGATTTGTATGAGGATCGGATAAAATGTCATTTCAGCCGAATACGGGATATTCCGCTCTTCCGCCGCTTTCTGAATCGCCGCCTCATCCGCGGGAATCGTTTGGGAGAGGATGTCCAGCCAGAAGCGTTCGATGATCAGCGGTTGATGCTGGACCCAATACTTTCCGTAATTGCTGAATTCGCTTATCCGATTTTCCTGATCGAGCTTGCGTATCGCTTTTTTTACGGTTTCCTCCAGCTCCGGATACGGGATCGGCTTAAGCAAATAATCCAGGATCCCCAGCTGTATCGCTTGTTTTGCGTATGTAAAATCGGCGTGGCAGGTCAAAAATATCGTTTCCGTGCGGGGATAATGCTCCCTTACCCACTCGAGCAATTCAAGTCCGGTTCCTTGCGGCATCTCGATGTCGCATAGCAGAATATCGACGGTTTCCTGCCGAAAAACTTCTTTGGCCTGATCAGGGCTGTACGCGGCAAACAAACGGCCGATGCCGATATCGGACCATTTCACGCCCGATTTCAGTCCTTCAACCGCAATGTATTCATCATCGACGATCAATAATTGGCGCATGTTATTGTTCCTCCTCGTATTCCAATTTCGCATGAAGCGGAATGCCGATCTCCACGATCGCCCCCTGCGGATCGCCGTTGTAGCAATCCAGCCATGCGTTGTTTCCGAATTGCAGGCGCAGCCGTTCGCGTGCGTTCCATAAGCCGATGTGCGCGCCTTTTTCATCGGTCATTTGCTTGCCGGAGCGAATGGTTTCGAGTGCGGCATCCGAAAATCCTTTGCCGGTATCGCGAACGAAAAGGATCACCGTGGGATCGGCTTCCAACATATCCAGCGTCGCTTCGATCGATAGTGTGACCGCCCCGTCCATCTGGATGGAATGCTTGATCGTGTTTTCCACGATCGTTTGCAGGATCAGCGGCGGAATCAACGTCTCCTGAAGATAAGCCGGCACGCGTATTTCCGTGATTAGCCGATCGGGAAGACGCATCTGCTGAATTTTCAAATAGTAATGAATGTGCTGGAGCTCGTCCTTAAGCTGAACCAGCGGCTGGTTGCTTTGAAACATGTAACGGAAATAGTGGACGAGGCACATCGTCATGTCCTGGATCAATTCGAACTGTTTTACCTGGGCCAAATTGTACAAAATGTTGAGGGAATTCATGAAAAAATGCGGGTTGATCTGCAGCTGCAAATGCTTCAGCTCGGCCTGCTGTTTGCTTAATTGCTCCTCGTAGACATGGATCTTCAGCTCCTCGATCTGCGAGATCATCCGATTGAACGTCCGGTTGACGATCTTAAATTCGTCGGGAGCCGGCGATTCATCGATATGCATGTGCAGATTGCCTTCTCCGATCATCCGCATGGCCACCATCAGCCTCCGAAGCGGCAGCAGCAGCACTTTGCGCAGGGACCATATGCTGAACAAAAGCATCGCGAACGCCATTGCCGTCACGAGTTTTGCCGCATTCGCCAAATACGGGAGATTTTCGAGAATTTGCTTATCCGGTATGACCACGGCCAGACTGAACTTCCCTTTGCTTGAAGTTTCGCCGACGACGAGATAATCCTTGTTTTTGCCGGTCAAATAGTATTTTTGAAACCCATGCGTAAAATCGACGCCTTCCTCCGCATAGTTTCGGGAGCCGCTTAACGGTTTTCCTGCCGCATCCACGATGAGAACCGTATCCGCTTTATTGGTCCGGGTGTCGTGCAGCGGCGTCAGCATCGTGTCTGCTTTGACCCATGCGCCGATGTAAACCTGGCCGCTTCTGAACAAGCGAAGGATATGGTAATCCCCGTTGATTTTTTGTACGGTCCATTCCGCATTCAGAAGCTCCGGTTTGTCGTTCAGTTCGCGGATTCTTTCCGCCATCGCCTTCCGAAGGTTCGTCAGTTCGCCGTACGTCACGGAATTTTTAAAGGCATCCACAAGATCCTGCCGCGGCAGGGAATAAACAAAAAAACCGTCGATGTATGGGTAAACGATCAGGTCGGAATCGAATTTCCGGGAGATGCTGCTTTTCGCCATGATGTACCGGTCATCGGTCACATGGTCTCCCATCGTCAATAAATTGGAATCGCTCAGGGTAAGCCCCATCAGATAACGTTCCACTTCGGAGAGCTGATCGTCGATTTGCTTCATGTGAATCGAAAACAAATCCTTCGTCGACATGGCGACTTGATTGTGAATGACGTTCACGCTATAGCTGTTGTTGTAAATGAGAAGCACGATTAACGGCAGCGTGATGCTCAAAAAAGCTAAAACGATTCTGAACCTGATCGAGTTCCACGGAATGCTGGCCCAAATTTTCAAAGTTTTATTTCCCCCTCGCCTGATGATGACCGATATCGCGTTTTTATGTTTATGTCCCATCTGTTTAAATGTCCCAAGCCCCTGAAAACGTTTACGGAAGCGGACACGGCAAGACAGGCCCAGATCGAGCTTTATTATAACCTCGGCACCACAAACTGCATATAACATTTTCGCGCACCCGATCGATCCAAGGTCCCGGCAGCCCGACTTCATCCGTTCTCTTTAGGGCCCACCAGTCCCAATGAATTTACTTTATTTTGCACATCGGATTCTCTGACGAAGCTCAAAAGCGCCTCCCGATCCTTGGAAGACGCTTGTTATCAAACACATATATTCTTCAGAAAACGAAATACCGAGCCGGGGACGCTGCCGTCATTTTCGAGGTACCGCCGATTCAGCTCGACCCGTCCGTTTCCTCTCCCCAAACCCTGAAATTTTCGCTGCACATTGTACGCGTGACTTCCAGGTATTGGTGTCTGGTGATTTTCGAACCGATTTCGGAGGCGCCGTTCCCTTTCACATGGATGCAATTTTCAGGGATCGGCGTCCTCTTCCCGTCTTGCCCGACATAAAAATATTGGTCCGTTACCGTTCCGTAATCCATGTCCGGATTGGAGGTGTCGTAGGTCCCGTCCGCCCGGATCGGAATGACATCGTATTTGCCTTCTTTTTCAAGCCTTGGCGCGCCAGCAACGTTGTAATTGACCTGTATGTTGCCCTCGAAACCTTCAGGTATCAAAAACAGGTCATCCGTCGTTGTCGTTTTGGTCAAGGAAGCAACGGTAATCCCTAACGTGATACTGACTCCAATCGCCGTGAACATCGTACCTAGAATAAACCTGCGATTACTTGACACGGTACATCTTCCTCCCCTCGCCATCGATCCTTGGAAGCAAAGCTTCTACTTGATAGTACTTTTTTTCACTTGCCGATTCCAGCGATTCCCTGCACCGGCAATTGACCGGCGTCGGTTCGAGTCCTGTGGAACAACCTCCATTCGGATGTAAGGTCCCCATATTCGTTAAACGCTTTTTTGTTGGGAAAAGTTGCTGAGCATTTCATTGGATATCCATATCTATGGAGTTTCAAAAAAACAAACTCTTCCCCGCAAGCGGGAAGAGTTTGTTTCGCGTACCTTTTTGGTCGTTTCCTATGTCTTCATCGGATGATCGAAGGCGCGCTATTCAACGGCATCCGTAACCGCGCCTTTGGAAGCCGATGTTACCAATCGGGCATATTTGGCGAGCACGCCCGACGTGAACTTAAGCGGGGGTTGTACCCATGCCTGTTTCCGCACAGCCGTCTCCTGCTCCGAAACCTCAAACGAAATTTGCTGCGTCTCGCTGTCGATCGTTACCAGATCCCCGTTTTTAAGCAGCGCGATCGGTCCGCCCACCTGGGCTTCGGGCGAAACGTGACCGACCACGAAACCATGCGATCCTCCCGAAAATCTGCCGTCCGTAATAAGCGCTACTTCCCCTCCAAGACCTTTGCCGACGATGAGCGCGGTGACCGACAGCATCTCCGGCATTCCGGGTCCCCCCTTCGGGCCGCAATAACGGATGACCAACACGTCTCCTTTATGAATTTCATTCCGCAAGATGGCTTCGGTTGCTTCCTCCTCGCTGTCATATACTTTCGCCGGTCCGACGAATCGCGACTTTTGCATTCCCGACATTTTGGCGACAGCCCCTTCGGGCGCGAGGTTCCCCTTCAAAACGACTAATGGGCCGTTCGGCTTCAGCGGCTTATCCAATGGGCGAATAATGTTTTGATCGTCCTTCAGCGGAGCGGCCTCTGCCAGATTCTCGGCCAATGTTTTTCCGGTTACGGTCAGGCAATCGCCATGGAGAAGCCCTTCTGCGAGCAGCAGCTTCATCACGCCGGGAACGCCGCCGATATCATTCAAATCCTGCATGGCATGTTGGCCGCTGGGCTTCAGGTCAGCCAGGTGCGGAACGCGTAGACGGATCCGCTCGAAATCGTCCAATGTCAAATCGACGTCTACCGAGTGGGCAATGGCCAGCAAATGGAGAAACGCATTGGTCGAACCGCCCAAAGCCATGACGACCGTAATTGCATTTTCAAACGCTTTTTTCGTCATGATGTCTCTCGGGTAAATATCCTTCTCAAGCAGCGAAATCACCTGTTTTGCCGCTTTAACGCATTCTGCCGCTTTGTCTCGGGAGATTGCCGGTGTAGAAGAGGACCCGGGAAGGCTCATTCCCATCGCTTCCGCAGCTGCGGCCATCGTATTGGCGGTGTACATGCCGCCGCAAGAGCCCGGCCCCGGACAAGCGCTGCATTCCACCTTGTGGAGCTGCTCATCCGTCATTTTTCCGTCATGATATTTCCCTACCGCCTCAAAAGCAGTCACGATATCGACGTTTTTCCCATCCAGCTTGCCTGGTTGGATCGTACCGCCGTACACGTAAATGGACGGCAAATTCATGCGCCCGATGGCCATGAGGCAGGCAGGTGTATTTTTGTCACAGCCCCCGATGGCAATCAGGCCGTCGAAACGTTCCGCGCCTGTTACGATCTCGATCGAATCCGCAATGGCTTCACGACTCGGCAGGGAAAACAACATGCCGCCGTGCCCCATGGAAATGCCGTCCGAAACCGTAATCGTATTAAAAATAAGCGGTGCGCCGCCATTTTCCCGCACCCCCCGCTTGGCCTGCAAGGCCAAATCGTTGATGTGCATATTGCACGGAGTCACTTCGCTCCATGTGCTGGCTACGCCAATCATCGGCTTCTTGAAATCTTCATCGGTGAAACCTACGGCCCGCAACATCGCCCTGTTAGGCATCCTGTTGACCCCTTCGCTGATGACCTTGCTGCGAATGCGCAAATCTTTGCTTTTCTCCATCATGCTTTCGCTCCCATCTTTTATTGGATTAATTGTTGCAGCTCCTGCATCGGACGGATAAAGTTTTGCTCCATCATCGCCTTGGCCCGACGGCTGTCGTTTTGCTCTAAAGCGGCAATGATCGAGGCATGTTCCTCGACCGAAACCTGCGTTGCCGTAATCGGCTGTTTCAGAAACACGTATTTGAAACGCCGGATATGAATTTGAAGCGAAGCGCTGAATGCAGCGACATAAGGGTTATCCGAAAGCTCGACAATGAGGTTATGAAACTGCTCGTCTGCCTCCATCGCATGGTAAGCCTGGCCCGTCTTGATGGCATTCGCAAATTCCAGATTGATCGCCCGCAGCTGTTCGATCTGATCCGGCACGATCGCCTCTGCCGTCGCTTCGGCCGCCAAACCTTGGAGAGCCGCCATCGTGGAGTACATTTTGAAAATGTCGCCTTTTTCGATCGCCGTGACTTTCGTTTCTTTGCCGGGATGGGTCGATACGAGCCCCTGGACTTCCAACAGCTGAAAAGCCTCGCGGATTGGCGTGCGGCTGACGCCAAGCGATTCGGCCAATTCGGCGTCGAGCAGCTTTTCCCCCGGCTGCAGCGTGCCGTCGATGATCCAACGCTGGATTTGGGAAAAAGCCCTTTCCTTCGCGGACATACGTACTGGCGAAACAAAATTTTTAGGTACGGGCATGGTCATCATCCTTCGTCAGGTATCTTTGTATGCAATATATCGCATATGTATATTAATTTCAATGATTTTTTTGAAATTTATGGTTCTCGCATTCCGATTTTGAGGAACTCCTTTGCTATTGGATTTGCGTCTTATTAGAGGATTTGCCGGCCTGATTTTATCCGTACAACCACTCGGCCGCCTCCATCATGTCCAGCCCCTCGCTTCAAAAATATAACCGCCCTGGCATTGGCCAGGACGGTTTCCATCACTTGTTCATTCATTAAGATTCCGCGTATAGGCTTTTCAAATATTCGATATCCTCAAGCAAAACTTGCGCAAACGTATCATCGATCTTTTTGCCGCTCAACGCCCGAACTTCATTTTCCAAGGCGTTTAATACATTGAAGGTTGTCTTCCCTTCTTCAGGGTTCTCGATCCGATTGATTTTGGCTAGCAGGCTGTTCGCGATCCCTTGATGATGAATCCATCCTTTCTCAATTCCGAGGTTAATCGCCTCTTGCAAATGCCGAAGGTCCATCGTTACGTGAAAACGGTATTGACGTACGGCTTCGTTTCCGGCTAGGTCGACGGCTTTGACTTCTATCCAATGATCGCCTAACGATAAATCATATGGCTCCAAGGCGATCTCCTGTCCTGTCGTCTCGTCGTCCAGCTTTACGGTAACGGCCCCGAGTCCGCTTAACGCATCCTTCGCCTCAATAACGGCGCGGAACGCATCGGTCCGATACGCGGTCTCCGTCACCGTTGTCTGGATGTCGGGAGCGGTTCGGTCGATCGTGAAGGATACCGATTTTATCGGCTCCACGTTGCCCGCCTTGTCGATGGAACGATAATCGATCGTGTAGGCTCCTTCGGATTCCTCATACACGCTTTGGCTGACCGTCGTCCACTCGCCGTCCCCCATTCGAATTTCGGTTCGTTTCACTCCCCAGCCTCCCGGCTGATCCGCCGCCGTAAACGCGAGCTCTACCGGTTCCTTATAAAAGGCGGAAGGCACCGTACTGCCGTTGAGATGAACCGTCGTAACCGGCGGGGTCGTATCCTTGCTCACGATCTCCAAATAGGGAGCGTAGGCTCCGTTTTCGTTCTCTTTGCTGCGCACCGTGGCATACAAATCCGAGCTGACCTGCTGAAGGGCCAAACTAACGGTTTTGTCTCCTTTTAGCTGCGATCGCACATATTCCGTTACGTCGAATTTCCTCCATTGCTGTTCGCCGGCAAACGTGACCGCGTCAAGCTGTCCGCCTATTGCCGGAATGTTGTTCCATGTCAGCGAATTTTCATGCCACGCATCGTCCTCCACTTCAAAAACGCCGATCGTGGACACCGTGCCGTTCGAATCGCTTGTAGTGCCAAAGACATTTAACGTTACGGCATACGGTTCATCCTGATAAGAAGCCAAATCAAATTTCAGCAGCGATTTTCGGGCATAACCGGCGCTGCCGTTACGAATGTCAAGCCAGTTGGACGTTCCAAAATTTTGTCCGGCATAGGAACCGTTTCGGACAAAGGCATCTTCCTGGACATTGAACCGCTGCTTGGCGGATTCGTCAGGCTGCGGTTCTTCCAGATCGCCCGGTTCGGCAGACGGATCGATTTTCCATCGGATCGTATGGCTTTTCCCTTTGGAGCCGGCAGTGTTCACCTCGATCTGAATCGTCGGCGAAGTCCGAAGCACGGTTACCGTCGGATCTTTGGCAATCTCCTGAAGTGCCGCGAAGCCGAGGTCGACTCTTACTCTCGCTTGCTTCTGCGTTGGATCGGAAACGGCTACCGACAGCTCGTCTCCCTGCAACTTTGCCATGACAGACGCCGGGTTCCGGGCACGGATGAAGGCGACGATGCCCGGGCTCCAAAAGTTTGCGGCCGTAATGCCAAGCGAGGACTCCTTCACTGCCTGCACGTCCGCAGTGTTGCTTAGCGTAACCATATCGGGATGAGTGCTATATTCCGCGGTCGTCTCCGCATTTTTTCCGGGCAGCAGAACGTATTCGTAGGATTGATTGGCCGGATTCGTTCCGTGATTCAGAGCGAGGCTAAGATAGTTCCTTGTGACCGGTTCCGTCGGGCCGTCCGGATGGATGTCCCGCCAAGCGCCGGTCCTGGATTCCCTGAGCACTTCTAATGCAGCGTCTTTCGGAAAATAATATCCGACTCCGGTCTCCTCTTCCTTACCGTCAAGATGCGCCCATCGGACGCCGCTCATCGATTCCGACCAGCCAATTTGCGACGATTTCGCCTCTCCGTTGACGATCAGCTCATTGGCGCCGTTGTCGTTCAGCATCCGGTTCTCGACGATCGTCTCCACGTTGCGATTGTCCGTGCTGGTTAAACCCGCGCCAAGGGCGACGATTTCATCGTCGAACATGAACCAGGATTTTCTGCCGGACAGCGTGCTGTTGTCCGGGTCAAGATCCATGCCGGCCACGCCGTACAGCCCATCAAGAGAGGAGCCGCCCACCCAATCCTTGGTCGATGTTTTGCCGGCGGCGCGGGTCGCGCCGTCGGACGTCGTTCCCGGCAGGCGGTACATGTTTACGGTCGGCCAAAATGCATCGAGATAAGGCATATCGCGATTGTACAGATAAGTCATGCCTTCCCCCGTATACCACCCCCTCGGATTTTCTTTGCCGCCAATGCCGTTTTCGTAATTGGCGATGCGGGTGGACGTCATGCTGAGTCCGAACGCATATCCCGGCCGGAAATGAACGATCCGGTCCATGGCCGAAAACTGTTTATGCAGCACCAGATCATCTCTGGAAGGAACCGTTTGGTCGTTTAACAGGTTTTTAAGCAGCGCGATATCGGCCAGTCTTAGGCCGTCATAGGGGTTTTGCAGCGACGGATCGGATTCGATGCCGGCCTTGACCATGCTTTTGAAACGGCTCGACAGCTCGGCCGGCGCGAAGTCCGACAAGCGAAGAACCGGCACGAGCCAGCCGCGTTTGCTTTCCCCGGCTCGCGATATCGCCCTGCCGTATACCATATCCATCATTCTGCCGCGGTAAATAAGCGGTTCATAAGAGTCCGTCACCCACCGGTACATGTTGCCCAAATTCGGGTCGGTAACGGGCCAGGACGAACCGTCAAGCAGCGTCAGCAGCTTGGCCATGTCGCCGATCAATACGCCGCCGTAACTGCCGGTATAGGCAATATTGTTATGGAACACAAACGATCCGTCCTCGTAAAATCCGTCGCCTTTGGTGACGTACGGGAGGACTTGGCCGATAGCGTCCCGGCCTTGTTTGACTTTATCCCCGTTTTCCGTATTCATGCCGCGGAGCACGACGGCGAGCGCTTTATCCAACCGATTGGCGCCCGTTTCGGTCAAAGCAGGGTAATTGGTCCGTTTCGTCGGATCGGGGCAAAACCTGTCGATCGCTTTCGTGTAGTTCGTGATCTGGGACGGCGACAAGTGGTCATGGAGCAACACCATCATATCGCCAAGCGATAGCGGGATTCCGATTTCCCACTCCCACCAATTGCCGGTTTCCTTCTTCGATTCGTTATACCGATTGGCGTAGAGCCAGTCGAGCCCGCCGATAATGTCGGCTTTCAGCGCCTCATTTCGGTAGAGGGACGAACCGGACGTTGACCACGCGATCGCCATGTCTCTAAGCCGATTATACGCCGACGCGGCATCCACGGCGTCGGCCGAACCTTTGAGATCGTTCCATAAGAACGTGCGGCCCGTTTCTTTTTGCATCGTGTCCCAGAAGCCCGTACGGGAAGCGTTCGTCACTTTGCCGTCAATGGATAACACCGCTTTCGAGATATCCGGATCATTCGGATCGTGCCCGCTGCCGATCAGGTAATCGGACCACTTGCTCCGCAAAAGCTCGAATTCATCGGCCGCATGCGGCTCGGCGGCGGCAGTTGGGGCAACGGGTACGCACCAAAGCCCCCAAATCAACAACGCGGACTGAATGCAAAGCAGCAATCGTTTTGCCATTAGCTCAACCTCCCCAAGGTTTAAATACTATGCTATTATAAATTTCGGAAACCGCTTTCAAGATGTTGATCTTGCCCACTTCATAATACGATCTTGCTTCCTTGACTCTTACCTGAACGAAAGGAACGAATGCGATGAACTTTGGGGAACGTTACCGTACGATTGCACACTCGCCTACCGTAAATGCCCGAAAGTTTCTGTTTTGCGTGCACGATGTCGGCTGGTTCGATTGTTCGCCGTGTTACGGAATGAATCGGACGTATTATTATTACCAGCTCAAGTTCGTCGTTCGCGGTTCCGGCCGGGTCGTTTGGCAAAACCGCAGTTTCGAGGTCCGAGCAGGCGATATTTTTTTCTTGGATTTAACGCAAAAGCATCAATACCATACCAATCCGGACGATCCTTGGGAGCTTCTATGGGTGCGCTTTGACGGATTTCAGGCCAAAGCATATTTTGATATGCTCGGCAGCATGGACTACCCCATCTTCCGCACCAGTGATCCTGAACGCATGAAAAAACTTTTCGCGGATCTGTACGAGTTGTTTCGGAACCGCCCGGCTGGAATGGAAATCAGCGCTTCATGCCTCATAACGACGATATTGACGGAGATGGCGATGAGCAAAATCGATGGGGTCGCTTCGAGGTTGTCGGATGCCCGCAGCGGATACCCGAACGAGATTCAGACGGCCGTCTCCTTTATTGAAAGCCATTATTCGTACCCGCTTAAGATCGAAGACATCGCCAATCATGTGCATTTAAGCCCCTATTATTTTTCGCGGCTGTTTCGAAAGACGACCGGCAGTACCGTGATGGAATACATCATGAAGCATCGGATGCAGCAGGCCAAAAGGCTGCTCGCGGACCCAAGCCATGAAATCGGCGCGATTGCGGAGCTTGTCGGTTTTTGCAACCCCAGCTATTTTGCCAAGCTGTTCGCCAGATACGTAGGGGTGTCCCCAAGCAGATATCGGCAATCCATCCGTTAGGCAAATGCCGCATGCTTTACGATAGCCGTTTGTCCTATTTTGGCGGTAGGTCGTGACATTACATTTGTTTTCCAGTACGATTGGTTTGACCAAATCAGAAGCTTTTGAAGGGAAAGCAAACCCGGCTGGATCTGATCAAAATTTTCTCCACCCTCGCCATTTTAGCGGTTATTTTTCTTCTTACCTTCGCGAGCCTGCGAACAACGGGCCGCTTGGCGTTTGCATCACTGGCACCGGAAACGGCACGTCAGATGGGCATGAAGCTGATGCTGCTCGGAACGATTCAAGGCGCGTGGTTTTTCGTTTCGCTGAAATGGCTCTTCCCGCTCGTATTTGATCCTGTCGTTCTGAACAAAAAGCAATCATGGGTCGTCATCAGCGCTCCCCTGCTCAACTTGCTTGCAGGATCGTTAACGGTTTTTCGCGCCGGAATGTTCAAAGTTCCTTTCTGGTTGTGAGAACGAAGATAGAAACCAGACCCCCTAGGGCTTTGGTTTCTTTTTCATATGCCAAAAGCACCAAGGCGTCCATCCCGTGAAGACATGATATATGAAAGCGCTTTACAGAAAACCGAACGAACACACGAAGCGGGGGTTTCGGATAGACATGGCCGAAAGTCCCGGTTTGACCGACGAACCGCTAAAGGAAACGATCCTTTCTAAATAAATGATTCTTAAGCAGCAGGAGGAAGAAAAAGGAATAATACGCATGCCGGCGAACATGTTAACCATCCGAAAACAGCATCGCATGATCGCCACCTGGAAGGATGACAACCCAAATTCAGGAGGGAAAATGAGATGAAAAAATCGAAATGGCTGCTTCAAGTCGGACTGTTGGGCACCCTGTTTTTGTCCGGATCGGCGACGGCGCTTGCCGACGAAGCGGAGCTCGTTCCGATCGAATCGCTGAAACCCGCTGTCCCGATGGTCAAACCGGTGCTTGAGGGGACCGGCGGGCCCTTGATTCTAAGCGACTCGCCTGAATCCCCGAAGACGGAAGGCGCGTTTTATCGGGATTCGGTAACGGGATCGTTCCGGGTGTTTTGGCATCATCAAAATATGACCGGCGAACCGCTGACCGTGGCTGTGGCGGTAACCAACGAATCGGATGAGCCGATCATGCTGTTTTCGAACGGAATCGGACTTGCCACGGATTATTATCCGGATGTTGCCGGACAGAACGCGCTCGCCGATTTTATGGGCAATCATGCGGCGCAGAAAAAAGAAGCGATCCTGCAGCCGGGCGAGAGCTATTACTTGACGGCGTTAACGGAAAACACGCATACCGCAAGCGGCATCGCCAATTTTACAGCCTATAAGCAACATGGCCATGAAGACGCCAAAGTGACGGTAACGACGCTGGGTTATAAGGAACAGCCTTCAAACCCGCTCGACGTTCCGATCCTGCCGAAAGACATGCATGTCCGCGGCACCTTCCCGCATATGGACCGGACCGGCACGCTGGAGTACAATACGTCGAGCGGCAATTCGCTGATCCGCATCTCCTCGGCGGCTTACGGACCGTGGGGCGACAGCATGCCCGGCGAGTATGAGGAAGGCT
>Ga0180220_1001862_pt1 | contig 14673 bp, 13 predicted proteins | sample eDN5th37CBELigBY_FD_151335 | JGI IMG/M metagenome (GOLD analysis project Ga0180220, IMG submission 151335) | Enriched backyard soil microbial communities from Emeryville, California, USA - eDNA 5th pass 37_C BE-Lig BY (version 2) (version 2) | ecosystem: Environmental > Terrestrial > Soil >... | reverse complement strand
GGTACAGTGATGCGGCGCTAGCCCCATACGGAGTACTCATGGCTACGATCGTTAAGACTTCCTCGGGCACTTGGAAAGCCCTCATTCGCAAGACCGGCTGGCCGGCCACGGCCAAGACGTTCCGCACCAAGCGGGACGCCGAAGACTGGGCGCGCCGTACCGAAGACGAAATGGTACGCGGCGTGTACATCCAGCGAGCACCGGCCGAGCGCATGACCGTCGAAGCGGCGTTGACCCGCTACCTCAAGGAAGTCACGCCCACCAAGCGGGAATCGACCCAAGCCGGCGAACACAAGAAGGCACAGGTCATCATCCGCCATCTTGGCAAGTACTCGCTGGCCGCCCTGAACGCCGAGATCGTGGCGCAGTTCCGTGACATGCGACTGGCCGGCGACCCGGACAAGCATGGCAAGCTACGGCCTCGCAGTAACAACACGGTACGCTTGGAACTGGCGCTGCTGGGCCACTTGTTCACCGTCGCGATCAAAGAATGGGGCATCGGCCTGCCCTTCAATCCCGTGTCCAACATTCGCCGCCCTGCCCCCGGCTCGGGCCGCAACCGGCGATTGACTCCCGAAGAACAGACCCGCCTGCTGCAAGCCGTGGACAGGCACTCCAACCCGATGTTCGGCTGGATCGTCCGCATTGCCGTTCAGACCGGCATGCGGCTGTCCGAGATTGCGACGCTGCGTATTCGGCAAGTGGACATCGAGCGGCGCGTCGTGCGGCTGGACCACACCAAGAACTCTTCTCCCCGCACCGTTCCTCTGACTGCCGAGGCAACGCGAGTGTTCACCGAGGCACTGGCCAACCCCTTGCGCCCAGCCGAAACCGAACTGGTGTTCTTCGGCGAACCCGGCCGGGATGGCATACGACGCCCCTACCTGTTCGACAAAGCATGGACCGATGCCAAGCGAGCAGCGGGCCTTGAAGACTTCCGCTTTCACGACCTGCGGCACGAGGCTGTCAGCCGGTTCGTGGAAGCCGGCTTGAGCGATCAGGAGGTGTCGGCCATCAGCGGCCACAAGTCGATGCAGATGCTCAAGCGCTATACGCACCTGCGGGCCGAAGACCTGGTGCAGAAGCTGGACCGCCTCGCGCGTCGCGCGCCGTCCACTTCTAAACAACGGAGTGAGGCCGACTCCCAAACAGAGAACAACGCATAATCGCTCCATCGCGTTGCCATAATGAATAACCGATTGTCTTAACCTACGGAGGAAGCTAGTTTTGCATACCGCTATCAAGATCGTCGCCATCAGCAGCCTTGCCCTTACCCTTGCCGCGTGCGGCAGCGCCAAAGACGCCAACAAGAGCAACTTCAGCAAGGCCATACAGGCATACCTGGACACTCAAAAGGGCCTATGCGCTGCGATTCCTGCTAAGGGCTTGCCGTTCACCCTGGCAAATCAAGACATGCTGGGCGGTCAGAGCAAGAAGCGCGCCGACGCGTTGGTCGATGCCGGGCTGCTGACGAAGCGAGACACCGAAGTCAAAGCCATGTTTGGCAACAAGATGGAGCCGGCCACCGAGTACCAAATCACTGACACCGGCAAGAAATTCCTCGTCGCCAATGGTGCCAATACGATGGCTGGACAAGATGCCTTCTGCACCGGCAAGTACACCGTTGTGGAAGTGAGCAACTTCACTGAACCCAGCGACATGATGGGCGTAAAGCTGTCGCAGGTGAACTACCGCTACAAGGTAGAAGGTGCAGATGACTGGGCCAAATCGGAAGGCATGCGTGCCAATTACAAGAATTTTGCGGAACAGACCCAGGGAGATATACAGGGTAAAGCGGCAGTCATCCTGACCAATGATGGATGGATGCACGAGCGCCTGTTCAAGCGCGGATAATAACCCTGAGCCAGCTGTAAAACGAAAGGCCTTTCACCGTGAGTGAAGGGCCTTTTCTTTGGTTCTACGCCGATCTGCGAGGTGGTTGGGGGGAGCGGAACGACCAAAGCAGACAATTGCTAAAGCATGAATTATGCGGTGCCGGAAGGCGTCGCCGGCTTGATTGGACTCACTCTATGTCAGCTTGACAGCGCGAATCGACTTGCGCAGGTTGTCCGCAAAGCTAGGATTAGCTCCACACTCGACAGCCAGCTTGAAGAATTCTTCTGATGCGTGATGTGGATGCAAGCGATACTGGCGCACACATGATCGAGCGTACGGGCCCAACTCAACAATATCACTGCCAGTAAGATAAGAAGAACCAGCCTCACGTCTGAACTTCTCAATCGCCACTGTCGGCAAGTCGGGGCCGCAAATAAAGTACTCAAGATGCTTTAAAAAGTGCGGGTGCCTCAGTATCTCCGCACCAGACGTCCCATTTTTCTCGAAAATTTCCTGGCGCGACTTACCTCGACCTGTCGGGTTGAACTCAGGAACAGTGAAGTAGGCCATTCGCACTTCGGGAACAATATCACGCCTAAGAATGCTTGAAGCTAGAGCCTCCATAGGTGCGAGCGAGCCCCGCAGTTCCTCGTGGTTCCGCCAGTCAAAACAAATTTCTTTGAACAGGGTTTGCTCTTCAGCGGTAAGGGGGATGTCTGGTTCTCTCAAACTGAGTCCTCATGAACTAGCTAAGCCGACCGAAAACGGAGGGCCGGCTTAAGCGCCGGGTTAAATGCCAAAATACTCAGCCGCATTGTGACGGGACCAGCCGCCCCGCCCGGGTTTGCCGGGAGTACCGGAGAAGCCTGGCCTTCCTGGGGTACCTGAAAAGCCTGGCATACCCGGAGTTCCGCCAACTCCAGGAACGCTAGGGAGGCTACCGGTACGGTTGCGCGTGAATGCGAGAGCGCAGTTGTTACTATCATAGATGACGCCACCGTCAAACCAACCAATGTGGCTCCCACTTAGCGAGTAGACATTACTTCCGTTGACCCACCCAACAACATGTCCTCGATTGCTACGTACTTTGTTCCCGTCAAGGATAAGACTCGCCACTCCACGGCCATCAAACATCCAATCTGCCATTTTTTTGTCCTTAGAGTACAACTCACGATAAAGGTAAGCAGACCGCCTTAGCAAGATCCGCTTGATCGCTGGGTTAGTGCCTATTTGAAATCTGTGTATAGATGACTAACACATATTCCACATACACATATTCCACATACGCTGCATCCCAATCAGCACATCGACCGATTCAGGGCCTCGGTCTACAAGGTCCCCTACGGAAAACAATCGGTCCTTTTCTGGCGAGAACTTTACGGCAGCCAGTGCGACCTCAAGCCGAACAAAATGACCATGGATGTCACCCACCGCGAAATCACGGGCGTTGCACGGGCGTCGGCATTCAATTGAAAGCGCCGGATTCGGACATTACCGGGCGTCATTCCAAATTCCATAAAACTCCCTACCGACTTGTCCTGCATACCCGTCATGATACGTGGATCTCCACGGTAGCGTGACACGTAATCCGCTGATCCTGGTGTCATCACTTCGAATGCGGGGCCAACAGCGTAAGCACGCTCACATCGTTGGTAATTTTCCACAAAATTTTTCCTTGTCCATCGACGTTTCAGACGCCGAAATCAGGGCACATCTCTGACCGCGCCTAAGCCCTTGATTTCTAGATTCATCTTGCTTGATCGCTTCATCGCAAGAAAACCAATGTGCCATATCTTGGCATTTGGCGATACCTAATCTTGGCTTTTGCCGTCACCCTATTTTGGCCTTTAAAATCAATGACTTAAATTTGACATCCATGCCTTCACGGTAAAGACTGGCATTACCTACGGTGAACTTGTGAGGCATATGAATGACTACTGGAGAATATTTGTTGGGACGGTTTGGACCGTTGATGAGCATCGTTGACGTTGCCACCTTGCTAGGTCGATCTCCCGATGGCGTCCGCGTTGCGCTTTATACCGATACCGATTTTTCGCGCAAGCTGAAACCAGCCATGCTACGGGTCGGCCGCCGCGTTTATTTTCGGACGTTGCAGGTCACGGCCTACTACGCGGCTATGGGCTGGTTTGGATTCACACTGCCGTTCATTGATGAAGAACCGTTGCCGCCTTGGATGAACATCATCCTGTCTGCCGTCACATCCATTGCGTGCATCGGCATCGTTTGGACAAACGCGCCAAATCGCTTCACGCAGCCGACTTGGGGCGGCATGCGCGAAAGTGTCGTGCGAACCCTTGCAGCGTTACGGATCATTGAGGCCACCGAAGTGGCCCACGCACTCGACATCATCAACGCACGTGAGGCACACAAATGAAAAAGATCCTCTTCCCTTTCTTCATCCTGCTCACGCTGGCAGCTTGCGGCGAAAACACCCCCGTTCAAACCGTCGATTGGTACAAGGCGCATGGCCCCGAACGCAACGCGATGATCGCGAAATGCGAAGCCAGCCCCGGCGAGCTCGCCGCATCCGCCAACTGCATCAACGCCAAGACAGCGGCAAACCATCTGGCCGTCGACAAGCGAGGCTATTTCGACCTGACACCAATCAATCCACTCAAGGGAGGGCGATAACATGGGATTTGCCTTATTCCAGTGGATAGGCAGCAGCGTCGATGCGATGCTGAACACCTTCGTATCGGAAACCGCTTCGAACGTCATCCTCGGCTTTCAAATGCTGATGCTGACCGGCATCACGCTGTACATCACCTTGACTGGCTACGCCATCAGCACGGGCGCGGTTGAAGCTCCGTTTCAGACCTTCATCAAGCAGTGCATGAAGATCCTCATCATCACGGCATTCTGCATGACGGCTGATTCTTACACCGCCACTGTTGTGTCGGCCATTCAAGGCCTAGAGACGGGGCTCGCCGACATCATATCCACGTCTAACGCTCAAGCGACAAGCATTTATCAGGTGCTGGATAACTCGGCGGACAAAGGGCTTAACGTGGCTTACGACATGCTAGGCAAAGTCGCAAAGCGCGAGTTCTACGAACTAGGTCATATGTTCTGGGATGCCCTGAATGCTCTCATGATGGCCATTGCAGTGTTTCTTATTCATTTGCCTGCGGCCGCGACCATCATCATGGCAAAGCTCGGTCTCGGAATAATGCTTGGTCTCGGACCACTGTTTATCGCGGCGTTAATGTTTCCGGTCACCGCAAAATGGTTCGATAAATGGTTTGAGCAGGCGCTGGCCTACATCCTTGAAATTGCCATCACAATGGTTGTCGTATCTGTCGGCGTGGCGTTATTTAAGGCGCTATTCGACAGGGTAATAAGCACGACCACGGACAATCCCATCAGTTCGTTTGTGCAGATCATCGTTCTTGCCTTGATCATCTTCTTCGCGCAGAGAAAAACGAGTGGCCTAGGGGCGAGACTGGCTGGCGGCATCGCCTTTGACGCGGTGACATTCAGGAGCATGGCGCAGGGTATTGGCAACGTGGTGAATCCCAAGACGACTCGCCGCGATATGCAGTCGGGCATGATGGTTACTGCTGGCCGAACCAACCACATGATTGCAGGCAACACCATGTGGAACCCAGCCTATCGGCAACACGTCTTGCAGAACATGGGCAAGAACTGGGGACCGGCAACGGGCGGCTCCGTCAACGGTAAGTGATGTGCATGTTGCGTCCGCATCGGCCTCGCCATCAGCGAGGCCTTTTCATTTATGGCCGCACATATCTCCGCGCTACGCTTGGGCAACCCCTTCGGTTGCATCCCGCGTCCGTTCTTGCCGGACTGGCCGCGGGGGCAGGCCCAGGCGGCTTCGCCTTGTTCCTCCCCCCGGCCGACAGGCTGCATGGCTTCCAGAGGCATCAAGGGTGAAGGCTTCGCCCGGGATCCTCACCCGTTCCCTGCGCTGCGCTTCGGGCTGCGGCTTCCGGTCCCGCCCTTGACGCCTCTTCCGGCCAAACGGCGTCAGTAGCGGTGCTATCAAGCGGATGACGGGTCAAGGGGTTGGTGCGGCCCGCAGCTCACAGGGCGAGGACACGGCCCCTTGACGCGGCAGGAGCGCCCCACGCTATGCCCGGGGGCAGGAGTTCCGGGCCAAGGGCCCGCAACCCCTGCTCCCGAGGCTCCCGCCGGCGAGGGTGGAGAGTCCAGAGAGGCAAAGCCTCGTTGGAAACTACGACGCAGGCTAGTACGCGGCCAATACAGGCGATCCATAGCAGGTAAAACAAGACAATTTCAGCGCAGCGCCCTGGAGGTTGCGTGTACCTAAACCAAAATACTCGTACCTCTTGTAAAATCGAGTTACCTACAGCAAGGGGACACCATGGCTGGCGAAGATAAATGCGGGTTACAGCCCCACAAAACCATATCAGATGCCGAACGCGGTCGACGCCAATCGGCTGTTAACTACGCGCGGGCCTCCGTAAGTCTAGAAGGTTTCTCGCTCAGTGAAGCAGATGAGGCCCACGCCCAGCGTTTCATCGATGGTCAGATCAGCCTGCAAGAGTTTGTGCAGCCGCGCGCTGACGCGTTAACGCTCCCAAAGTCTTCGTCATGACGAAGAAATTTAGGATTTGGGGACTAGTGCAGGATAGGCTGTCGCCGGAAATCGTATGACGGGCCATTTCCATACTTCCATCTGCAATCAGGCTCGCCACGGGTTCATTCAATACAGAATGATTACCTGAAACAACAACCGATTGGTTCAATAATTTTTTGACCCATCGGCGAAATCAATTCCTTTCAATACAGGATAGAAAATAGCTATGTCCCTTAACCTTGATGCAGTCATAGAAGCTCCAGAAGATTCAGTAGACATGAAGGCGGGGCTAGACACCTTTCAAGGCGTCTCAGATGCTGTTCGTTGCATAGCAGAAACCGTCCTAACTGATAAGGTTCCCAAACACAAAACCCATAAAGGAAAAGTCAGAACAACGCTGAAGCAAAGCTTCCGCGGATCATATGGTCTAATTTTTAGCGTTGATATATATGATGACGATATCAAAAAGAAATTCGTCAGAATTGGCAGAGAAGCTTTTGCGGAGCTAATATCTTATTATCTTAACGACTCGATATATGAGGAAACCCGCCAGCTTTCCGATAAAGCCCAAAAAATTGTAGACAAACTTGGCGATCAGTCAGACAACCTCACAAAACAAATCAGAACATCCGCCCTTGACAATATCCACAAAATATCTACAACCTTCGATTATAATCTGAAAGTCAGATTTAGGAAAAATAGAGACGACCAAACGACGTTAGCCGAATTTAATAAATCGACAGCAGAGGTCCTTGAAGCTAAGGAGTCGGATGAGCGTTTGGAAGTGATAGCTGCAATTACACGCCTCAACATCAATACCGGCAATGGTAGGCTGCTGATTTCCGGCACAAAGGATACGGTAGCGTTTGGGTTCGAAACCGAATACAAAGATATAAAAATCGGCGCTAAAAAAATATTCTCCGAAAATCTAGACAATAACAACGGCCTGACGCAGGACAAATGGTCCTACTTGAAACTTGTAGTTTCCCCGATAACCCTGAGAGACGGGAAAATCGTCAAATACATTGTCAAAGCATTCTATAATGCTGAATAAATATATTATTCTCGCTGCAATATCTATATTTGCTGCGTTTGCGGCATATATAGTGCATTTCTTTATTTTTTTAAAATACGGACTCTCCGATGATCCGGCAGGCTGGGGGCAGTTTGGGGACTATATGGGTGGAGTCCTAAACCCGCTCCTCAGCTTTTTCTCCCTTGTATTGCTTATCAAATCCCTTTCTCTGCAAAACGAAGCAAATAAAGATCTGAGGGATGAATTAAAAAACAACGAAAAAACGGAAAAAATAAAATCGTTCAATAGTTTGTTTTTTAATATGATTAATTCTCAAAAACCACTATTAGACAATCTTTATCTTTGCGGAGAAGCCTTTTCTGAAGTCAATGAGAAGCGCGGAGCCCAGGCAATCATGCAATTAGAAGATGAAATAGATGAGCGAAGAGGCAAAGGGGCGAATGATAATGAATTAAAAGAATTCTTTACAGAAGTCGATTCCGAAGACCAGATCTACGGAATTCTACGAGCGTTTTATATAACAGTTAAAGTAATAACAGACAGACTTAGCGATGCCAACGGCTTTGATTCGGAAATAAGGAAAGAGCACTATCTGACCTTGATTAACTTCACGGACTTTTCTCAACTTCGATTGATTATTATGGGCATGCAACTCACCACTTATCCATCAGCTACTTACCTGAGAGATCACGGCGAATTCATCTCTGTTCTTCAAGAGACGGGCCTCAAGCTTGATCCATACTAACCAATAAATACGCATATGGTGAACGATATAGCATTTTGGAATAGCGCGTTCGACTGGATGGCATCTAATGAGGGGTTAGCTGAATGGGTTCAAGCAATTGGGTCGATCTTAGCAATTGTGGCAGCAGTGCTAATAGCAGGATATCAAACCTCACACGCCAAAAGGATAGATAATAATAAAAAGCGAAATGGAGATACAGCGATTTAATATAATCAAAGCGCTAATGGTGCGCTCTCATATTCTGGCTAGAGACGTAATCGAAGCTTTCAAAAGACCTAGCCCGGAAAAACTCGATCAAGTCAGCCCAACGCTGACGCGCGATACAGGATCTATACTTGTTGCACTGCCAATTTTTGAGGTTCCTTTAGGAACTTTGACCCTAGGCGTGATGACAGTTGGGAGAGGAATGCAGGAGTTAGCCAAGATCTGAGATGACTTGATTATCAGCACTCGCGCCGATGGGACGCTGGCACCGGCCGACATCGAGCCTCTTTTAAGTCTTGCTGAAGAACTCTTCAATATCAGCGAAGACGCTACAAAGGACTGCAAGGCAGCAATCAGCGAACGGGGCGGGCCTCTAACCTAAAGGTTTGAGTTTTTGCCGTCACCGCCTATATGCTCTTTTATTTATCCTCACTCTGGATACGACTGTACCGAGCCTGATCGTAGCGGTACAGTACAGGTACAGTGACCAATTTTCACCAATTCCGGAAAAATACGCTAATCCACTGATTTGAAACTGGTTTTACCTATTTCACCCTACGCTAGAATTCGCCCCATTTCCCTGTAGAAACACTGTAAATCACCGACTCAAAATCCCCCGCCGCAAGGCGGGCCAGTTCGATTCCAGCCCCGGGCACCATCGACCTCATAGCGGCGCGCAAAGCCGCATGAATACTAGAGAGGGTGGAGTGTGGCAGTGGTGAAATTACCACGCCGATCACCACGGCCCTCACCCCCCGCTCTACGCTTTAGATGAACCCCGCTCGGGCTGCTGCTCGGGTACTCATCCAGACTCCCTGAATGCGCACCATCTGCTCACCCTCGGGGGACACCCTGGTATCAAGTCCTCGGGGCTGCAGAGCCTCCGCGCTGGGTGCAACTTGATTCATATGACGGGCGATCAGCGGACGCCAGCCCGCCATGTTGTTCCCATAAAGTTGCCCCTCAAGGGCAACCCGAGGGCGTCTCCTTATTGCCGTGCTCACGGGCAAACTCGTAGAAGTCCTGAAGCTCGCCGGAGGACAGGCCCATCTTGAGAAGTCAGAAGTGAGTCCGCCTGTGCCTGATACCCCGGCCAAGGAAGTGCCGTTCACCCTGGCGAATCAGAATCCCTGGGGGAACGAAAGCAAGGCGCGTGCGGATGCGCTGGTCGATGCCGGGCTGCTGAACAAGCAAGATACCGAAACCAAGGCGATGCTCGGCAACAGGACGGCGCCGGCCAGACGCAAGGCAACATTCAAGGCAAGGCCGCGCTCGTGCTGACCAATGATGGATGGATGTACGAACGCTTGTTCCGGCACGGATCTGCAGCAGCCGGGCCGCCCCTCTTATTAAAAAAAGCAGCCCTGGCGACGCAGGCTCTGAACAACCCTGGCCCGGCAGGCAGCCCGCTCACGCCGAAATCAGCGTACGTCTTCTTCCACGTGTAAAAGGTCGCCTCCGACACGTCAGGCTGGCGAGATATATGTCGCCCCCCGCCTGCCACTCGCTGAGAAGCAGCCTTACCTCCGGTTCTGACCTGTACGGATTTCCCGAAGGCACGTCACTGCGGGCCAATACCGAAGAGCTGCGCAATAGTTTTATGCGCAAGCCGAAACTCATGCCGGCCGCCTGCCGGGATTCAGGAGCGGCGTCACGGCGGGCGGCATCTTCTTTGACGAGCTGGCGCCAGGGATTCAGAAGCGCCAGCTCATATTCGCCTTTAATCCATGCTCCTGTTGCAAGTTTGCGATCTGCCCCATGTATGAGAGCCCGAGGATCATGGTTTTGGAGACCTTGGCGTCGAAGCCCGCCTCAAGCTGCAAGGCGTTCTTCGCAATGGGGGTCCCGAGAATATCGAATGCGGAACCGCCCGCAAATGCAAAGTTCGAGTCCGGGCGGACATCGCCGAACGCATGGCGCCAGCCGAGGGCGCCGCGAGCAAGGACGGAAACGCCATTATCGAAGGTGTGGGTCGTCTGCCCACGCAGACCCAGCGTGGTGTAGGTAACGCTGTCATTGGCGCTGCGCGATGAGAGCCGCGCAATGCCTCCCCGCTCGGTGAAGCCGTCGGTGTCGAGATTGACATAGGCGAGATTGACGAATGGTTCGAGTGCCGCCGCGCCAAGCGCTGTGCGGCCGAGATCGAAGCGGTATCCGAATTCTCCGAAGACCTGCGTGGTCCGGGCAGAATAATCGGCCGACAGATGATCCTGGAAACCTGGGAAGACCGCCGACCGTTTCGTCGACAGCCGATGCCAGGTCAGGGCAACGCCGCTCCTGAAGGAGAGATTGTTCCGTTGCGCGCCAGCATATGCGCCGAGATGATAGTTGTCGCTGTCGGCCGACGAGGAACGGCCACCGACCCGGAGATCGGTCTCGGAGTAACCGCCCAAAGCGCCCACGCGCCAATGATCGCTCACTGCACCATCCGCGCCGATGAAAATGCCTCCGATAGACCGGGACATGCGGGCGGCGTTTCCGTCGCCATCGACATGTCCCCACGCCCCGAAACCCTGCGCCCAGACCGCCGCCCGCTCGCCATGCGCCGCTGAGCCGGCCGTACCCGCGCCACCCGCAGCCGGTGTGCCGGCCGTGCCCACTGCGCCAAAGGCATGGCGCAGGCGTTCGTTCATGGCGCAGGCGTTCGTTCATCGCGCCGCGTATAAAGCCGCTGTCATCGAAAATGGCGGCCTTTGCCGATGCGTGGATTTCCCCGGAAAGCTGGTCGAAGGCATAAGCCGCCGCCTTCCCGTCGGTTTGGGAAGCCACGTTGTCGTAGAGGGCATCGCCCTGGCCGAGGCTCTCCACCCCATTGGCTATCGCGCATTGATTGTGGTTGAAGCCGGGCAGGCAGAATGCGATGTCGTTTCGCTGAATATGCAGATAGACGTTGTTGGGATCATATTCGAGCATCAGCCCGACGTAGGGCAGGTTTTCGGAAATCGAACCGAAAGCTCCCGAAACGGCGCCGCTCGCATTGAGTATCGTCCAACGGCTTCCCGGCACATAGACCCCGCCGATCTTCTCGACCGCGACATTGCCTCCCTCGATCGTGGCCGAGCCGGAAACGTTGACACGGTCTGACGCCGAAGGCGAAATATCGACCGAGAACGTCGATCCGGACTTGAACGTCAAGTCGCCACTTACGGCCAAAGTGCCGAGTGTTTCGCCGCCGATCGAGTCCTTGCTCAGCAAGGGCTGCCCCGGCGACAGAACGCCGCCTGCTTCGATCGTCGTGGAGCCTGCCGTCCCGGCTCCGCCGAGCGTGCCCCCGCTGGCGACAGCGACCGATCCTCCCAGCGTGCCGTTCACGTAGAGGGTTCCCGCATTGACGGCAGTCAGGCCCGAAAAGGCCACATTGTCTTCCAGCAGAAGCAACGCAGCCCTGCCTGCCTTTTCCAGGGTGCCGCTGCCGGAGATAAGGCCGGCATAGCTCGCATTCACGTCCTGGTCGAACGTCATCGTACCGCCACGGAGGTGCACGTTACCGTCGAAGCGCTCGGCCGAGGAGATCAGTTTTCCGTCGTCGACCGTCCAGTCGAGGGCCGAATTGCCCGAAAGCCTCAGCGTTCCCCCTCCCCTCTTCACCATCACCCCTTGTGTTTGCGAGAGGCCGGCGATGTTTCCCGCAAAGGTTCCGCTGGTGGACTGGTCGAAGATGGCGATCCCCGCGTTGCCAATGCTTCCGGAAATCGAGTTCGAGTCGCCGATCAGCGTGCCCGCGAGCACGCCCGTGTTCCGGTAGGCATTGGCCCCCGTCAAGGCAAGGGCGCCGCCGCCGAGTTTCATCAGATCGCTGGCGCCCGACACGGATCCGGCAAGGTCCAGCGTGGTTCCGCCGTCCACGTCAAAAAAGCCGGTGGTATTGAGGTCGACCGGGCGCGACATGCCGAAGCTGGATGTGGTGTGCAGCACCCCGCCATCGAAGTCGAAGGCGAGTTTGCCGCCAGCCGCGCCAAGATTGGCGTCGGCGCTGATCTGCAAGGTGCCGCCTTCGATCGATGTACCTCCGGTATGGTTGTTGGCGCCGCTGAGGACCAGCGTGCCGCCGTCCGCTTTCACCAACATGCCGTCGCCGACGAGCGGGGAGGCGATTTTCGCCGCGAAGTTCGCGCCGGACGCGCTGCCATCGCCCACTCGTATCGGCGTTTCGCCGCTCAGCAAGGTAACGGCGCCGCCCTGGATGCGATAGCCGCTCGTCGCGAACTGCATGCCCCCCACCATGACGGGGCCGTGCGTGTTATCGACCGTCACGGTGCCGGCCGCGCCGCTGAATACGGCATAGGCGCCATCGCTAAAGGCGCCGTTGAGGGCTCCGGTCTTCTCTGTCCAGTTGTCGTTGCCACCGGACGCGTGCCAGATGCCGTTGCCGCCGTCGATGACGCTATTGAATTTGGAGCCCGCGTCTCCATCCCAGAACCGCAGGGCCGGCCCCGAGGCGTTGATGAGGTTGACCTGGCCAGCCACCGATGTCTGAATGGAATTGGAACTCCCCGCCGGCATGGCCCCCAAGGCCAGGCCGTTATCCGTCAGCGTGCCGCCATAGTTGATCAACCTGTATATTCCGGCGCCGAAAGCGCTGCCGGTGGTCGAGCTGACATTCAGGACGCCGTCCAGCGTCAGATCGCCGCTGACGTTGACCAGGTCATTCAGCGCGCTGCTGCCTTCCTCGTCTGGCGGCTGCCCGACCAGCCTTGGCCGCCCAAGCTGGAAATTGAGGGCGGAGCTTGACGCCAGGACGAGGTCGCCATTGACGGTCAATGTGCCGACCTCTCCCTCGGCTCCGGGAGCGATGGTGCCAAGGTTAGAGACATTGCCGTTTATGGTTCCGCCGCCGCCGAGGATCGTCCCGGCCTTCACGGACACCGAGGGCGAGCTGAGCGTGCCGTTGACGGTAAGGCGGCCTGCCGTCACGTTGGAGGATTGCGAGAATGAGGAATCGCCTGTGAGCCTCCAGGCCGCGCCGTTGATGTTCAAGGTTTCGAAATTCTGGAACTTGCCGCCGTCCTCGATGCCGCTTCCGAGAAGGAGGAGGCTGTCGCTGCCTGCGCCACCCAGTACCTTGCCATGCAGAACGGAGCCGGTGTCCAGCGTCAGCGAGTTGGAACTCGCGCGCGTCTGATCAAAGCGGATGGCGACGCCGCCGGACCCGGCAATCGTTCCGGAATTGGTGATGAATGCGGGCGCATCATTGACCGAAATACCAGTGTCGCCCTGGATGGTGCCGGCATTGACGATCGACATCGCCGGCGCATCATCGGGCTCGAGCGCGCTGCCGCTATAGATGCCATATGCGCCGCCCTGGATAATGCCACCGGCGAGGTTGCGGATCGAACCGCCCGCGGCGGCCGCGCCAACGTAGACGCCTGCGCCCACTCCCGCCTCGAGGCCGTCGCCTCCGATGAAAGTCGTCCCGGTTGCGGTGATGGTTCCGTCATTGGTGAGGTCGACATCGCCATACCGGCTGCGCGTATAGGAGACGCCCCCGAGGCCCGAGATCACGCCGTCTTCGAAATTGGTGATCATGCCCCCGCCGTAGGTCCAGACGCCGAGGCCGTTCGTGCCCTCGATGGCGCCCCAATTGTTGAGCAGAATCTCGGTCGACAGGTCCGCGCCATGAATCCCATGCAACCCTGCCTTGATGATACTGCCGCGTCCATTGGTGACGGTGCTCGATCCGAGCTCCGCATACAGCCCCACGCTTATGGCATCAGTCGCCAGGATCTGGCCGCCGTCGAAGTTCCGGATCGTGTTGGTGGACCCGGGATCGGAGTTGCCTAAGAGGCGAATGCCCACCTGGCGGCCCTGAAGGGTGCCGGTGTTCCGGATGTCGGCGCCGAACCTGCCTGACCGCTGGCGGCCTTCAACCGCGGCGAATTCCGATATTATGGATCCCGCATTGTCGAGCGTAAGCGGTCCGTAGGTTTGCACGCCGGCATTTTTGCCGGAGATCCTGCCTCCGGCTTCATTTCGCACGAACAGGTCCGATTTGCTCCAAATCCCCACCCTGCCGGAGATCTGTCCATGGTTGATGACGCCGCTGCCGGGACCGTCCAGGCTAATCCCGTCCGAGTGCGCCTCGACGGAGCCTTGGTTCGTGAGGATCCAGGTATCGCCCGGTGCCCCTTGTATCCCATCAGCATCGCCAAATCCCAAGGAGGAGGCCACGGAAATCTCGGCGCCCGGCGCCACGAGTACGGTCGTCCCGGGCTTGGCGAGAAGGACCATACTCGACTGATTGGCGTTGATGGTCTGGTCGTAGCTCTGCGC
>Ga0180220_1001860_pt1 | contig 14687 bp, 4 predicted proteins | sample eDN5th37CBELigBY_FD_151335 | JGI IMG/M metagenome (GOLD analysis project Ga0180220, IMG submission 151335) | Enriched backyard soil microbial communities from Emeryville, California, USA - eDNA 5th pass 37_C BE-Lig BY (version 2) (version 2) | ecosystem: Environmental > Terrestrial > Soil >... | reverse complement strand
CCAGAACCGGCTTTCGCTCGATGGCGGGCTCTTGACGATGGTCGTCGCCTTCGGCCAGAACCGAAGCGCCGCCTTCCCCCAGCCGACCGGCGACGTTTCGGTCATTCGCGAGGCGATCGACGCGGTTCAGCCCGACGAGTCGGGGATCGAGAGCACCTTCACCACCGTCGCCGAGATCGTCAACCGCTGGGGACGATACAAAAACGACGCGGGGGATCCCTACAACCTCGTGGTCATCGTCGTCACCGACGAGGTGGGCGACGACCAAGACCGGCTCGAAGAGACGATCGCCCTGGCCCGCAAGCGCCAGGCGCCCGTCTACGTGCTGGGCTCCGAGGCCGTCTTCGGCCGGGTCGAGGGGTACGTCGACTATTACGACCCCAAAACCAAACACACGTTCCAGAACGTCCCGGTTCGCCAAGGGCCCGAAAGCGCGATGTTGGAGCGGATGCACCTGCCGTTCTGGTACGACGGTCCGCAGTACGACGCCATCCAGGCGGGGTTCGGCCCCTACGCCCTCAGCCGGATGGCCAGCGCCACCGGGGGCATCTATTTCGTGACCCGGTTCGAGGGCCGTCGGATGGGGTTCGACGCCTCGAAGATGAGGGAGTACCGGCCCGACTGGTCGCCTTTGGCCGACTACGAGCGGGCCCTGGCCGCCTCCCCCGTCCGCCAGGCGGTGATGGGCGCGGCGCTCTTGACCCAGCAGAAGCTCCCGAACATGCCCACGCTGAACTTCCCATCGATCGAGGCGCCCAACTTCAAGAACGTCCTCCGGGACAACCAAGCGGTCGCCGACCGGATCGCCTACACCGTCGACGAGGCCCTGGGGCCGATCACCGCCGCCGCCAAACGCCGCGATCACGAGACCTCAAGGCGCTGGCAGGCGAGCTTCGACCTGATGCACGGCCGGTTGATGGCCATGAAGGTCCGCTGTTACGAGTACAATTGGGCCTGCGCCCGGCTGGTCAAAGACACCCCCAGGTTTCAAAACCCCCGGTCCAACACCTGGCGGCTGGTCCCCGACGCGACGGTCCGATACAGCGCGAAGGCGTCGGAGGCCGGACGCCTGGCCGAGGAGCTTCTCAAGAAAGTGGTCGAGGACCATCCGGACACCCCCTGGGCGCTTCTGGCCGCCCGGGAGCTGAAGGAGCCGTTCGGCTTCAAGTGGGTCGAAACGTTCGTCCCCCCTCCAAAACCCAGGGAGGACAACGGCGAAGCCCGGCGACGGAACCCGGCCATGCCGGCGGAGAAGCCCCTGGAGCCGCCCAAGCTCTAAGCGGGCGGACCGGATTTTTCCGTCATTTGGACCGCCTCTTCGCGCCGATCCCGGCTACAGAAGAGCGCGCCAACGTCCGCGCGCGGGTTCGGGCTTCTCGTCAAAAACGTTCCGTGAATATGTTCGGGAAGACTCGGGCCGCCCGCTTGGAGCGGCGAATGTTCGCGAGGCGCGGATCTGGGAATTGTTGCGCCGCAATCATCCTTCTCTCCCCACAAGATTATTCACCGCCGACGCAACTCTGGATCCGACGGACGGCGGGCGCGCCAAAAGCCGCGCGAGGCCGTTGGGAAGATCGGTCTTTTTAGCCCCGAAGGGGCGGCCGCTCTCCCACGCGTTGGCCAGTCTGATCGATGGGGGTGCGTCGACGGCGAAGAATCTTGCTTCGGAGAAGCTGGCCGGAACGGCCGGATGGGGGTCAAGGGGTTTACGGATGAAGTCGCGGATCGGGGACGGGAGGGCGAGGCTTCCGCCGAGCCGGCGCTCCAGGAGTGGATCAATCCCCAACTGGTTGGCTTGGCGGAAACCCTTTGGCCCCAACGTCGTGGGCTCGGAATTCGGCGAGCGGGCGCCCGTCGCGGGCCCGGTCCAGGAGGATGCGGGGGAACGCCAGACCGGGCCGCTCCCTCAGGAGCGTTTCGGCCGTCGCGAACGCCTCCCGGTGGAGGGTTTCGAAGTCCTCCATCCGTCCGAGCCGCTCGTAAATCTCGGCCAGGGCGAGACGAAACTGGATCGGCTTGATGAGATAGACGTCGTTCCCAGGGTATTCCCTCGCGTACTTCTCGGCGGTCTTGAGCGCGGCTTCGAGGTGGGGGGCGGCTTCGGCGTCCCGGCCGAGGTCGGAGAGGAGGAGGGCGAACGCCCGCAGATCCTCCGCGCGCTCCATGGGGTAGGCGACATCGTCGGGGATCCGGCGGACGAGTTCCTCGCCGACCGAGAGAGCCCGAAGGAGCAACGGCTCGGCCTCCGCGAGCCGCCCCCGGCGATGCTCGATCTGGGCGAGCAGGTGGAGGGCCTTTCTGACGTTGGAAAGGTACATGGGCCGATCGGTGACCTCCTCAACGGTCTGAGAGGCCACCTCCAGCGACCGACGGGCGTGGCCTTCCGCGTCCTCGAGCCGCCCTCTCCGGAACAGGATCTCGGCCAGGTTGCGGTGCTGGAACGCCACGGCGTCTCGCCAGTCGGGATTGGCGGGGAAGTCTCGGGCGAGGTCCGCGATAACCTGGAGCGCCGCCTCGGCGTCGCGCTCGGCCTGGTCGGGGTCGTCCGCCGCCTGATGGACGGAGGCCCGTTGCATGAGGCCTCGAAAGAGGTCGTAGCGATACCACTCGTTCGTCGGATGCTCGCGGCCGAGGGGTTCGAGAAGGGCGATCGACCGGCTGTAGTGCTGGAGGGCGCGCGCTCGGTTCTTGTCCGCGTCGCGACTGGTGAAGGACCGGGCGAGGTGGTAATTGGCCAGAGCGGCCCGGAAGCGGAGTTCCGGATCATTCCGGCTCTCGGGCAGCCGGTCCAGGACCTCCTCGTAGAACGCCCGCCACTCGGCGAGGAGGGCGTGGGTCCGCTCCGACCCAAGGGGGACCTCGGCGATCATGTACTCGGCGGCGAGCGTCGATCGCTTGAGCAGGTCTCTCAGAATTTCCAGGCTCGTCTCGGCCCGATCCCTGGCGAGGGCCTCGGCGGCGTGGGCCTCGCGGACCCACTGGTTGTTGACGAAGAGGACGCCGCAGAGGACGGCGAGCAGCGCGACGACGACCACTCCCCAGGCGGTCAGCGCCCGGCGGTGGCGGATGGCCCACTTGCCCAACCGAGTGACGGGCGAGGGACGGCGGATCGTGAGCGGCCGATTCGCGAGAAAGCGGTCGAGCTGATCGGCCAATGCGTCGACGGAGGCGAAGCGCTCGGCGGGCTCTCTGGCCATCGCCTTCATCACAATCGTCTCGAGATCGCGCGGAACGGCTGGATTGAGTCGCCGGATCGGGGTTGGCTCCTCCGTGGCGACGCGCGGATAAGTCTGGGCGCCGGTCTCCGCCTGGAACGGGGCGCGGCCGGTGAGCAGTCGGTGGAGGATCGCCCCAAGGGCGTGGCAATCGACCGCCCGGTCGTTGCATCCCGGTCCGCCGACGAGCTGCTCGGGCGCCATGTAGCCCGGCGTGCCGAGGATGGCCCCCGGCTCGGTCAGGGTCGATTGATCGCCTTCCCGGATCCGGCGGGCGAGGCCGAAGTCGGTGATCTTGGGAATCCCGTCGGTTGTCACAAGCACGTTGGCGGGCTTGAGATCACGGTGCAGGACGCCTTGGTTGTGGGCGTGGGCGAGGGCCCGGGCGACCGTGAGAACCAGGCGAACGCGTTCTCTGATGGAGAGCCGTTCGGCCTCGCAGTACTCGTCGATGCGCGCGCCTTCGATATACTCCATGACGAGATAAGGCGTCTGGTCGTCCGTGACGCCGCCGTCGAGAAGCCGCACGATGTTCGGGTGTTCGAGCAGGGCGAGCACTTGTCGCTCGGCGTGAAAGCGACGAAGCATCTTGCCCCTCATCAGCTCGGGGTGGATGAGCTTGAGACCGACGCGCTGTCGGTAGTGCTCGACCCTCGTCGCGAGATAGACGGTCCCCATGCCTCCCCAACCCAAGACCCGCTCGATCTCATAGGGGCCGACGCGGTCGCCGGGCGCGAGGGCGTCGGCCGGCTCATCGGCTTCTTCATCGACGGGAGGGTTGTCAAGGAACCCCTGGGCCTCGGCGGCTTCGGCCTCGACGAGGAGGGCTTCGACTTCGGCGGCCAGGCCCGGATCAACGGCGGCCAGGGCGGCCAACTCGTCGCGGCGTCGCTCCGGATCGGCGGCTCGGAGGCGGGCGAACGCCTCGCGGATCTCCCGCCATCGCTCGGGGGTCATCGATTTGATTCCAGGTCGCGCGTCACGCCGGATTCCGCCAAGAAAGCGGACGCCCCGGAGAGTTCGCGCCTCAGCCAGCCCCGAGCCAGCGCGAGATCGCTCTCGATGGTGGAGGTGGAGAGCCGGTGGCGCCTGGCGATCTCGTCGATCGTCATCCGCATGAAATAACGCATTCGGATCGTCTCGGCCCACCGTTCGTCCCATGACGAAAGCCGCTCAAGGGCGTCGTGGAACTCCAGGACGTCAATGTGCTGATCCTCGAAATAGTCGAGGACGGCGTCGAGGGGCAGCCGCGTCCACCCGCCGCCTCGCTTGAGCCGGTTCCTCGCGCGGGCCCGCTCCACGAGGATCCGCTGCATGGCCCGCATGGCGGCGGCGAAAACATAGCGGCGATCGGCGCGCCCCCGGACGGCCGGATCGCCGAGCAGGCGGGCCACGGCCTCGTGGACGAGGTCGGTGGGCCCGATCGAATCGCCGGAGCGCTCCCATCGCATGATCCGACGCGCCGCGCGTCGGAGGTCCTCATAGACCGCGTCGAAGAGGTCGGATTCCTCCGCAATTTCGGGGCTGGCCCCGTGAGACGCGCCCGCCTCGTGTTGTCTGGACGCCATTACGCAAAATCTCGGTGGTGATTTTTCGGGGTAATTTCCATCCATTATCGCAGGGTCTGATAGGTATTCAAGCCGACGATGCCTAAAGGCCTCACAGCCAAACAACACCCGCCCATCCGCGACTCGTCGCCGGCGGCGCGCCGCCAAGAAGGGCGTCGACGCGAAGCGCCGGCGTCCTCCGTTGACTGGGCGGGGAAGTTCACCGCCCGGCCCGGCCCGGCCGGCCCAAACTCACTCAAGCGAACTGGAGACGATGCGCAAGCGGGCGCCGCGACGGACCAGATCCGGCCCAATTCCGACCCACCGCGCCGTCGCCGAGCGACGTCGGATGGTTCGAGTCGCGCGCCCTCGCTCCCCCCGGAGATTGCCGCGGTCGTTTTGAAACGCGCTCAAATCGCTGAATGACACCTGAGGTGACTCGATCATGATTCTAGGGAACTGGATCAGCCGTGGGACGCGTCGTCACTCAAACCGAGCCAAGCGCGCCTTCGTTCGCCGAAGACGCGAGCGTGGGCTCCGCATGCTCAACGGAGACTGGACCGCGGCGTGGGTCGAACCGCTTGAGCGTCGCCCCCTGCTGTCGGCGGTTGTCTGGGACGGGGGCGGCGACGGCGCCTCCTGGCACGACGCCCTCAACTGGGGCGACGACGTCCTCCCCGGCGCGGCCGACACCGTAACCATCACGGGCGACGTCACCGTTCGAATCTCCCAGTCGGCGACGATCGCGGGATTGACCAGCGAAGCGAGCCTCGTCGTCGCCGGCGGGACCTTCAAGGTGACGGGAGAGTCCCTCGTCGAAGGCTCGTTCACCATCAACGCCAGCGCCTCGCTCGTCGTCGAAGGACCGACGGCCTCCTTCCTGGCGACCGGCGAGACGCTCGTCGACGGAGCCAACCTCTATGCGCGGAACGGTGGAAGGCTCGCCCTGCCGAACGTGACCAGTTACACGCACACGTCGACCAACACGAATCAACACCGGGTCCTGCGCGCCGAGGGGGTCGGCAGCGTGCTGGATTTGGGCAACGTCCAGACGGTGACCAACGGGACGCACCTCAACGCCCAAGTGTTCGCGCAGGCCCTGGCCGGCGGCCGGGTGGACCTGGGCCGGGTGACCGAGATTCGCGATTCCGACGAGGGAGACACCCGGCAGCGCGCCGTGAACGTGGTGGCCCGGGGAGCCGGCAGCGTCGTCGACCTCCGCTCGCTGAGCTCCTTCACGGACCGCTACGCGGCGTATGGAGACAACCACGGGATCTTCTCGACCCTGACCGCCCAGGACGGGGGCGAAATTCAGGCGGGGAGCCTAACCACTTTGCGGGGGGTGAGCATCACGCTCGATGAGAGCGGAGTGCTGCCGACCTCGCAAATCACGACGTTCGTCAACGGGTTGGCGACTCTCACGGCCGTCGACCGCGACTTCAGCGGGTTGTTGAATGCCGATGGCGCGATCTTCGTTGTGGATGGAGTGCACGCCGATCTGCGAAACGTGCTGACTCTGCGGAATGGCAGGCTCGAGCTCAAGAACGGTGGGACGGTGGACGCCGGCGGCCTATCGGACATTGACGGCGCCAGCCTATATGTCGGCGGGGGCGTGACGCTGGCGTTGCCGAACGTGACCAGTTACGCGCACGCGTCGACCGGCGTGACCATCCATAAGTACCTGCGCGCCGAGGGGGTCGGCAGCGTGCTGGATTTGGGCAACGTCCAGACGGTGACCAACGGGACGCACGCCAACGCCCAAGTGTTCGCGCAGGCCTTGGCCGGCGGCCGGGTGGACCTGGGCCGGGTGACCGAGATTCGCGATTCCGACGGGGGAGACACCCGGCAGCGCGCCGTGAACATCGTGGCCCGAGGAACCGGAAGCGTCGTTGACCTGCGGTCATTGAGTTCCTTTACCGACCACTTCGGCAGCGTAAACGGCGGGCACCAGGCCTTCTCGACGCTGACCGTCGAGGACGGGGGAAATGTGATCCTGTCTTCCGTCGGGACAGCCACAAAAGGCGTCATCGTCACACTCGACGAGACGAGCCGCATCACCGGCTCATTGGAATTACTGACAGGCGGTCGGCTAACGGGCAGCGGGACGATCACTGGGGATCTGACCAACGCGAGTCTCGTCAGTGTCTCCGCCGGGAGTCCGCTCCGCATCGGCGGTGATTACGCGCAGACGGAGACGGGGAGCCTGGAACTCTGGCTGGGAGGCGCGCGGCCGGAGCAGTTCAGCCGTATGGACGTCTCCGGGACGGCGACCCTCGACGGCGCCTTGGCGCTGGGCTTCCGGAGCAGTGGCGGGTACGAGCCGGTGGTTGGCGATCGGTTCGATGTGCTCGCGTACGGGGCCCGCGAGGGAGACTTCGCGACGGTCCAGGATCAGGACCAATCGACCGGGACCGTGCGACACGACCGCTATGAGAGACAGTTCGCCGCCTCGATGTTGACCCTCGCGCGGGTTGATGGGCCTCCGGTCCTCGTGACCAATCCCGGAGACAACGGCGTCCTGGAGTTCGGCGTGGTCCGCGTGGGGCGCGCGGTCGAGGCCGGGTTCACCATCATCAATGACGGCGGGGCCGGGTCGATCCTCGATGGCGGCGCATCCACCGCCACCGGCCCCTTCACGGGTCCCGTCGAGGGCGCGGAGTTCGCGCTGGGCCAGGGGTTGGAGACGGTCAAGACCTTCATCTACGACCCGTCGCAGCGCGGGCGGCACACGCAATCCATCACGATCGCCTCCGACGGCGGCGAGTCGTCGCTGACGCTCTCCGGAACCGCGGTCGGCCCCGTCTTTCGGAGCGGCGGGGCTTCCGGCTCCACGCTCGACTTCGGCAGATTGGGCGTCAACAGCACCCGGACGCTCGTCTTGGACATTTGGAACGCCACGAGCGATACGGCCGCCTCGGAGCTGACGGACCTGACGCTCCTTGGCGCGACCATCGAGGGGGACCACGCCGGCCTGTTCTCCCTCGTGGACTTTGTCCCCGGGACGGTGCTCGGCAAGGGGGATTCGCTGGGCTTCCGCGTGCAATTCGACCCGTCGGCCACGACCGGCCTGAAGACGGCCACCCTGATCCTCACGACCGATGAAGATGCTCCGCTTGGGTCGCTCGGCAACGTTTACACCTTCACGCTGACGGCCGAATCGGCGTCGCTGCCCGCCGACCTGACCCTGCGGTCCTCGGACATCCGCGTCTCCTCCCAGGCGCCGGAGCCCGGCGAGCCCGTGGTTGTGACGGCCCTGATCCGCAACACGGGGCTCGACGACGCGACCAACGTCGCCGTCTCGCTCAGCGACTTCGGAACGACGATCGGAACCGTCGTCATCGACCACCTCGCCGCCGGGGAACGCGTCGAGGTCGCCTTCGAGCCGGTCTCCTTCGAGGAGAGCATCCGCCTGCTCACCGTCCGGGTCGATCCCAACAACACCGTGCCCGAACTGAATGAGTTCAACAACGAGGCGAGCACGCTGCTTCGGGTCGGCGACGTGGACTTCACCAGCGAGGCCGAGATCGTCGTCCAGGCGGAGGACGCCTCCGCGCGCGAGGGACGAATCGTAACGATTCGAGGACGAGCCGACTACGACTTTCCGTCCGTCGTCGGCGCGCAAGACTTCCCCGTCCAGGGGGGCCGGGTGACGGTCCGGGTCGTCGATCCCGAGACGTCCGAGGCGCTCGGCGTCTTCGTCGGCTCCCACACCGACGTCAACGGCCTGTTCGGGCAGCCGATCGCCGCGCCGACGGAGGCCGGAACCTATATCATCGTGACCGAGATCACCGACGGGACGGTGACGGCCACCACCGTCTCGATGCTCACCGTCACCGAAAGCGTCGATCCGCCCCTGCTTCCCCACAAGCCTCCCTCGGGCGGCAATCCTCCCGGCGGGGGCGGGACGGGGCCCGGGGGCGGCTCGATCTCGTTCGGCTCCCCCTCGTCCATCGATCCGGCGATCGTGGCGCCCGGAGACGTCTTCGTCTTCTCCGAGGACATCGTCTTCAGCCATCAACCCCAGGCCGTGGGCGAGACCATCCACGTCGCGGCGTTCGTCCAGTACATCGGGCTCGTCGACGTCGAGGATGTTCTCGTCACGCTGAACGACATCTTTCCGATCAATGGAGTGCTCCAGACGTTCCTGATCGGCTCGACCACCATCGATCTCCCGGCCGGCGGCGGCGCGCCGACGTACGCGCTCGTCACAATGCCCTGGACCAACACCGCCGGAGGCGCCCACATCATCCAGACCGTCGTCGAGCCCTCGTTCGTCCAGTTCGAGGGCAACGATCGGGCGACCCGACTGATCGACGTTGGAGCGCCCGCGCCCGGCGTCCTGGTCGATCATCAAGTTGTTCTCGAGATCGACGCCGACGGCGACTCGCTTCCGAGTCCGGGGGACACGCTCCTGTACTCGCTGACGGTCTCCAACGGCGGCGCCGCGGATGTCCACGGCGCGTCGCTGGTTGGCGACTTCGACGAGACTCTCATCGCGAGCCTCTTCGCGATCGACGCGGGCGGGGTCCTGGGCGACGGCGTGGTCACCTGGAACCTCGGCGTCCTCGCCGCGGGCGAGACGAGGACCCTGACCTACCGAGCGACGCTCAAGTCCATCGCCGAGTTCCCGGCGGGAATCACGTCGGTTGCAAGCACCGCCATCTTCGACACCGACGAGACCGACGCCGTGGCCGACATGGCCTTGATCCGGGTCGTCGGAGACATCCTTCCACCGACGACCACGGCCTCCGTCGATACTGGGCCAACGAGCGTGGAAATCGTCCTCAACGCCGCGGACAACGCCTCCGGTTCCGGGGTTGATCGCATCCTCTATTCAATCAACGACGGCCCATTGGTCGCCGTGTTGGGCGCGAGCGCGACCATCCACATCGCCGAAGCCGGAGATCACACGATTCGGTTCCAGGCCATCGACCGCGCCGGCAACGTGGAGCAACTCCGTCGCCTAGAGGCGAGCGTCCTCCCTCCAGGCGCCGAGATCCTGGTGAACACCACCACCGGCTATCAGGCGACGGCCTTCGCGACGGGGCGAGCGGTCGCGAAGCTCTCCGACGGCGGGTTCGTCGTCGTTTGGCACGGCGACGGCCAAAGCGACGGCGTTGGTTACGACATCCACGCCCAGCGGTTCACGGCCTCGGGGATCAAGATTGGCCCCGAACAGCGCGTCAACTCGACCGTCATGAGCACTCAGATGCATCCCTCCGTGGCGGCCCTTCGGGACGGCGGTTTCGTCGTCACCTGGACGAGCGCCGGTCAAGATGGCGATCAATCCAGCGTGCATGCTCAACGGTTCACGTCCACCGGGACCAAGGTCGGCGGGGAGACCCAAGTCAACACGACGACGCGCGGGAGCCAGTGGGGTTCGACGGCGGCGGCGCTCTCGGATGGCGGCTTCGTCATCACTTGGGCGAGCGAGGAGGAGGCCGACGCCGACGAGGCGAGCGTCTTCGCCCAGCGGTTCACGGCCGACGGGGTCGGCGTCGGCGGGGAATTCCGGGTCAACGCCACCACGTCGGGCCGCCATTGGAATCCATCGATCGCGGGATTGACGAACGGAGGATTCGTCGTCGCCTGGCAACGTGGCGGTTGGGACGACGACAAGTGGAGCGTCTTCGCCCAGCGGTTCACGGCCGACGGGGCGAAGGATGGTCCCGAAATTCAGCTCGACTCCACGGTGAACAGTCAACATGGTCCCAATGTGGCCGCGCTCAATGACGGCGGGTTCATCATCACCTGGGAGGCTTCGGGCCAAGCCGGCGTCGACATCCTCGCCCAGCGGTTCACGGCCGACGGGGTCGGCGTCGGCGGGGAATTCCGGGTCAACGCCACCACGTCGGGTTACCAGCGCTACGCGTCGGCGACCGGATCGTCGGAGGGTGGATTCATAATCACCTGGTCGAGCCAAGATCAGGACGGCGACGGTTATGGAGTCTACGCCCAGCGGTTCGACGTCGACGGCGCGCCGGTCGGGTCCGAATTTCAGGTCAACGTCGCCACGATCGGCGATCAGCATCATTCATCCGTCGCGCCGCTGAATGACGGCGGGTTCGTCATCGTCTGGATGAACGGAGAGCTGGCCGGCGACAACGGGAGCGTTCGCGCCCGAGGCTTTGGCTTCGCCGATCCGAGCCAGCCTCCCGAGGCGCGCGACCTGTCCATCCGCTCGGTCGACGGCGCGTCCGTCGCCGGCCGGGTCACGGCCACCGACGCGGACAACGCTCCGGGAGATTTGACCTATCACCTCCTCGTTGGCCCGAGCCACGGTACCGTCTCGCTCGAGCCCGACGGCTCGTTCACCTACACCCCCGACCCGGGCTTCTTCGGCGTCGACGGCTTCACCTTCGAGGTCACCGATGGCGGACTGACGAGCCAAGGCGCCGTGACCGTGGACGTGGTCCAGCCGCTCCGGGTTGAGAGCGTCGTCATCAATGGAGGAGCGGAACAGCGGTCGAACATCGAGACGATCGCCTTGATCTTCAACCGCGACGCCAACGCGCCGGATCTGATTGAAAGCGGCCTGATCCAGGATGTCGTCAAGATTCACGCCGCCTCCGGAGAGATCGCGCTCAGCGCCGACCGCTATCGGTGGGATGAGGCGAAGCGGATGCTGACGATCGACCTGACGATCGATGGATTCGGCGGGAGCGCGAAGACGCTGCTGGAGGATGGCCGGCACCAGCTTCGGGTCGATGGCGCCGCTCTCGTCCGACCGGACGACCTCGGCGTCGTCTTCGACGACGCGGACGGCCTCGACGACGGGTTCCACCAAGTCGACTTCCACCGGCTGGAGGGGGATTACGACGGCGACGCCGTGGTGGGCGCGATCGACCAGCGGGCCTGGTTTGACGACTCGATCGTCAAGATCGGAGCGCGTCGCGGAGAGGAGGGTTACGACCCGGCCCACGACCTGGATGGCGACGGGGTGATCAGCTCTCGCGACTACTACGTCTGGCAACGGACGCGCGTGGGCCGGAGCCTTTGATCGCGCGAATCGGACCTGATAAAGTCCATACGGAATCGGATCTCTCGGCCACGATAACTTTGACTCGCAAGACGCTCTCAAGGGAAACGTTATGATCAGCGCCAAGAATTGGATTGTTTTACGGGCCCCCATGCTGTTTGGCCTCCTCCTGCTCGGAGCCTCCGGACCGCCGGCGAACGCCGATATGGTTATGGCCACGCTCTCGATCGAACCGACGGGCGCCGCGTTCCTCCCCGGCGAGACCGCGTTGTTCGACATCTTCCTCCGCGGCTATCAACCGGACGACGACGCCACGGCGATCATCGCGTTCACGCTGGACGTTGGCGCGAGCGATCCGCTTCTGACGGGGGGAGGCGCGGATTTCAGCCGGTTTGGTTTCACCCTGGATTCAGCGCTCGAGGGAATCCTCGGCGGTCTGCCGGTCGATGACGACATCTCGGACGATGGATCGGTGTCGTTCTGGGCCGACACGCCGCCGTTCGGGAACGAAACGGGCATCCTCGCGTCGATGGGAGACGTGCGGCTGGGCGGGCTATCCGTGCTCGCTCCTTCCGAAGCCGGCGTGTTTGGCGTCGCCTTCCGGGTCGATTTCCAGAATCCCTTTTTCGCGACGCACTTTCTGCTCGACGACGGCGGGCTCGGCTTTCCAACCTTGCCGGGCGACGGCGCGCTGGCCGTCGAAAACAGCGCCCTGACCGTCATCAACGTGGTCCCCGAACCGGGATCGCTCACCCTCTTCGGCCTCGGCGCCGCGTCCTTCCTGGGCCATCATTGCCTGCGGCGGATCCGGAGACGGACAAGGGCGGGAGACGCCGGGACCGCCTCGTCGATTTCGGACGCATCCGCCATGCGGCCGACCATTTCGGAACTTTGCTCCGTCGTTCCCCAGGCCCGTTGACCCTGGATTTTGAAGAATTGGCCCGTTGAAGGCGACGCCCAAGTCGATCTCCACAAAGATCGTCCGGGAGGCCTCCCGCTCGGCGGGGTCCTGGCCGAAGGCGCGCAATAAGGCGCTGGGGCCCGGTCGAGCAAATCAATCCTCGCGATCGTGATATCCCTAATTTCCGTCGACTTCGGGGCGTCGCGCTCGTATGTTTGGTAAGATAAGTCGTGCCCGCCGCGCGCGCCCCGCACAAAGAGGACGGGGACGCGCCGCGGCGAGCGGTCGTGGCGCGGGTTGAGTTGGGGGTCTTGAGTCCGGAGGAAGAGGCGACGCTCATGGAACCGCTCTTTTCCGCGCCGTCGACTTCCGAGAAAACGCGGGTCGACGTCGATCTTGATCGCGCCGACGCGCCATCGAACGGCCGGACGACGACGGAACCGACGCCAGGGCCGCCGCCCGACGCCCCCATTCCGCCGACGCCCTTGGACCTTCAAAAGACGATCCTGGTCGAGGAGGGGCTGCCGACCGAGACCGTCGCCCCCGCCGAAGTCGCGCCGACCCTTGTGGGGCCCCCCGCGGCGGCGGCCGCCGCCGCCGAACCCGAGGCCGCTCCCGCGCCATCGCTTAAGCCGGCGGTTTCGGCCGCGGCTCTTCGCAGGCGCCGTCGGCGTCGAAGGGAGCGGCTGAGGCGGCTCTTGCCGGCCTGGAGCGTCTCGCTGATCGTCCACCTGATGATCTTCACGATCCTGGGCGCGGCGACCTTTAGCGATGTCGCCGACGAGAAGCCGGTCCATATCAACACGGCGCTGGGGGGGCTGGACCGGGTGATCGAGGAGACTCCCATCTTCGCCGACCCGGCGGATCGGCGGCTGGACCAACTGGGCGATCCCAGCAACCCAGCGCCGGATCCCGAGGACGAGACCTGGGCCGACGAGCGACCCGACCAGGGCGCGATGATCGCCGCGGTCGGATTCCCCTCGGCCACCCCCTCGATCCGAGGCGTCGTCGCCCGCGCCGACGACGCGGAACGGAGGCTGGGCCCCTCGGTGGGCCTCGCGGACCTGAAGCGCTCCCCCATCAGCCAGATGCCCGCCGCGCTCGCCGGCGACCTGTACGGCGGGGGGAACTTCGGCGGCGACCCCACCTTCGACGTCGACGGCATCGGCGACGCCCTCAACCAGTTGACCCACGAGATCCTCAATCACCTGACCGACCACAAGGTCACCGTCGTCTGGCTCCTCGACGAGTCGGCCAGCATGCGCGACGACCATCGGACCATCGCCGAGAAGTTCGACCGCGTCTCCTCGGAACTCAACAAGTTCGTCCCGGCCGAGAAAAAGGCGGCCGGAGCGCTGAACCACACGCTCGTCGGCTTTGGCGAGAAGGTCCACATCCTCATCGACAAGCCGACCACCGACGCCGACGAGATCCGCCGCGCCATGGCCAGGCTGCGGATTGACGACACCGGGGTCGAGAACACCATGCGGGCCATCCGAGAGGCCGTCGGCGCCTTCTCCCGAGTCGTCTCCAAAGACCGCAAGATGCTCATGGTGCTGGCCACCGACGAATCCGGCGACGACGGCGACGAGGTTGAGGAAACCCTCCAGACCCTCAAAAAGTACAACGTCCCCCTCTACGTCATCGGCCGCCAGTCGGTCTTCGGCTACCCCCTCGCCCACCACCAATACATCGACCCGATCACCAAAGACACCTATTACCCCACGATCCGGCGAGGCCCCGAAACCGCCGACGTCGAGATCTTCCAGTGGGACGGCCTCTACGCCCGTTGGGACGAAAAACCCTCCGGCTTCGCCCCTTGGGAGCTCGCCAGGCTGACCAAGGAATCCGGCGGCATCTACTTCCTGCTGCCCACCGAGGAATTCCTACGGCTCCGCCAGACCGAAAAAACGTACTCCATCACCCAACTCAAAGAGTACATGCCCGAATACCTGGGCCGCGCCGCCTACATCCAGCGGCGGACCGAGTCGGACCTCAGACGCGACCTCCACCAAATCGTCTTGGAAACCCAAGGGCCGGAATTC
>Ga0180220_1001859_pt1 | contig 14702 bp, 14 predicted proteins | sample eDN5th37CBELigBY_FD_151335 | JGI IMG/M metagenome (GOLD analysis project Ga0180220, IMG submission 151335) | Enriched backyard soil microbial communities from Emeryville, California, USA - eDNA 5th pass 37_C BE-Lig BY (version 2) (version 2) | ecosystem: Environmental > Terrestrial > Soil >... | reverse complement strand
TGGCAAATATTCTCGAGAGCTTCGCGCGCGAGCAAGGCAACGAGCTGATCGATGCCTTCGCCGAGAACCGAGCGCGGCGGCATTGGCGGTGTCACACGAAATATCTGCGACAGCGGGTGGAAGCTGAACTCGCCGCGGCACGGAAGGTCGTCCAGGACGCTTTGGCGACGACGCCGCACAACGTATTTCCGGCGTTGCGGGAAACGATGCTGCGTCGCGCGCCGAACCTTGATCTGCCGCAGGCCCCGACGGCGGAACTTCCGCCGACATCGGTACGCGTACCCGTGGAGGACTCGATCGCCTTCGATCTGGCGTCGCCTGGGTCGCTCATGGGGTGGTCCCGTGGGCGCACTCCGGAGGAGCATGCAACGGAGCTCGAACGCATGCTCATCGAAGAGTTCATGCCGGCCATGGACGAGGTCATTCGACTGGCGAGCGCCGAGCTGCAGCGCGAGACGGCTGATCTCTCCGACCGCGCGACGGCCATTGCCGTTGCCGTCATAGATGCCCTCCGGAGCCAGAGTGAAGGCTACATCGGCCGCGCCAAGGTGCTGCTCGATGCGCGCGACGCACGTCCCCAGCTGGAGGAAAACCCGGCCGAACGGCTGGAGATCTTGCGCGATCGGCTGAATGTGGCGGAGGTGCTGAGCAGGCGTCTCGCCGACATCAGCTCTCGTTGCAACACGCTTGTATCGTGATCCGGCTACGCTGCGCGGCGTAAAAGGGCTCTTGCGGGCTCGGCTGGTCTGTCCATGGCGATAATCAGGCCGCGGAGCAGGCCCGCGAGTCCCTTGATTCGCAGCTTCGGGTCCTCCCAGCTTGTCGACACCACGAGCTGTCCGCCCTTGCGACGGACAATCCGTCCGGCGAACCCGCGGGGCAGTGGCAGGGCTTTCGGTGCTACGGTACCAGGTCGAAATGTGAAAACGGCGCCTTTGCGTCCCGCCTCGAGCTCGGCGACGCGGGCTTGGCGGCAAAGCTGCTTCAACCTGAGAAGCAGAAGAAATCGGCGAGCTTCTTTCGGTAAACGGCCGTAGGTTGCCTGCAGCTCGGCCGCTTGCTCCTTGAGGTCTTCCTCCGTTTCCAGGGATGCAAGCTTCCAGTATGTCTCCGCGCGTTCAATAGGATCAGGGATGTAGGTGTCCGGCAGGCGCACCGGCAGACCGATGGAGATCCGGGGCGCCCAAACGTCCAGATCCGGCTTCTCGCCCTTGCGTAGTGCTTCGACGGCGCGCTTCAGCATCGTCTGGAACAGGTCAAAACCGACGTCCTTGACGTGACCCGACTGTTCCTCACCGAGCAGATTGCCCGCACCGCGGATATCCATGTCGTGGCTGGCGACGCTGAAGCCTGCGCCGACTGGTTCGAGGTTCGCCAGCACGTCCAGCCGCCGTCTGGCGGATTGGGTGAGTTCCGCACCGGGCGGGATGGTGAGATACGCGTAGGCCGCGATGCCGGAGCGCCCGATGCGGCCCCGCAGCTGGTAGAGCTGCGACAGTCCCAGCCGATGGGCATCGTGCACGATCATGGTGTTGACGGTGGGGATGTCGAGGCCGGACTCGATGATGGTCGTCGACAGCAGCACATCCGTGTGCCGCTCCAGGAACGACTCCATGATGCGGTCGAGCTCGGTCGCTGACATGCGCCCGTGAGCCTGTACGAAGCTCACCTCCGGCACCTCATGCCGCAACATATCGGCGACGACAGAGAGATTCTTGATGCGGGGGCACACGTAAAAGCTCTGACCACCCCGATTTTTCTCGGCGATGAGCGCCTCGGCGATGCGGGCAGGCTCCATCTCGCAGACGACTGTTTTGATCGGCAGGCGTCCTGCCGGCGGCGTCTCGATCAGCGAGAGAGAGCGGACGAGGGAGAGTGCGAGTTGCAAGGTCCGCGGGATCGGCGTGGCGGTCAGCGTCAACACATGCACACCCTCACGGAGCTGCTTCAGGCGCTCCTTGTGACGAACGCCGAAGCGCTGCTCTTCATCGACGATGATGAGGCCCAGCTTGGCGAAGTTGACGGTCTCCGAGAGCAAGGCATGCGTGCCGATGACAACGCGAATGCGCCCCGAGATCAGCCCCGCCTTCACCTCAGCCAAAGCCTTGCCGCCGGTCAGGCGGGAGGCCTGCGCGATCGTGACCGGAAAACCGGCGAACCGCTTCCGGAACGTCTCCGTGTGCTGGCGGGAGAGCAGGGTGGTGGGCGCAATCACGGCGACCTGCCAGCCAGCCATTGCGGCATGGAACGCTGCGCGGAGCGCCACCTCCGTCTTGCCTGAGCCGACATCGCCGCAGACGAGGCGATCCATCGGCTTGCCGCTTGCGAGATCGCGGATCACGGCGGCGATGGCTTCCGCTTGGTCGGGCGTTTCTTTGTAGGGAAAGCGCTCGCAGAAGCGCGCGTAGTCAGCGGGGTCGGCGGCGAGAATAGGTGCTGTGGCAAGCTCCCGCTGGGCAGCGATCCCGATGAGGCGGCGCGCGATCGCGCCGATCCGGTTCTTCAATCGTCCCTTACGGGTGATCCAGGCTCTGCCACCCAAACGGTCGAGGCGGATGGGAGTATCCGCGGAGCCGTAACGCGACAGGAGGTCGGTGTTCTCGACCGGAACGAGAATTTTGCCGTCCTGATAGGCAACGGTAAAGAAATCCCGCATGCCGTCCGCATCGAACGTGGTCAGCCCCTCGAAGCGGCCGATGCCGTGGTCGGCATGGACGACGAGATCACCTTCGCGCAGCCCAAGCGCCCCTGTAAGGAGGGCGTCCACGCGTCGTGCGTCACGCTCGTCTGACTGGGGCGCGGCTGACTCTTCGGGATGTTTCAGAGCGGGCGTAAGCACCGTTGCCACCCGCGCGGAGACGCTGGGCGCCCCTGATGCCGGCATCTGCTTCATGCCATTCAACCGGAACCTGCCGTTCTGCGTTCCTGCGCTTGGGTCGGGACCTAACATCCCACAGCCCCGGATTTGTGCCGTTGACAAGCCGCAAGGGGGATCCCTAATCTGCTTTGCAATTGCAAATCATTTGCAACTGGAGAACCCTGGATGCAGACCAAGACCACGGCGAGCGGTGACGAGCGGGCTTTGGCATGCAGCATGGTCGACCTTCTCCGACTGGTCGTTTTGGGAGCTCTCGCCGGACTAGCCGTCTTCTGGCTCGCGGCATCCGAGCCGAGCGCCGCGGCCGAGCGCAACAGACCACTGCGCGTCGTGACGACGTTCACAGTCATCCAGGACTTGGCGCAGAACGTTGCGGGCGATGTCGCCGTTGTGGAGAGCATCACGAAGCCAGGGGCTGAGATCCACGGCTATCAGCCGACCCCGCTGGACGTGGCCAAAGCTCAGTCTGCCGACCTTGTCCTTTGGAACGGATTGAACCTCGAACGCTGGTTCGAGCGTTTCTTCGAGAACGTCGAGGGCGTGGCGAGTGCGGTCATTACGGAAGGCATCGAGCCGATGGGCATCAACGAGGGGCCTTATTCCGGCAAGCCCAATCCGCACGCCTGGATGTCTCCGACCAACGCGCTGATCTACATCGAGAACATCCGAAAGGCGTTATCAGAAGCAGACCCGGCCAATGCTGAGGTCTACCGGAAGAATGCGGAAGCTTACGCCGCCAAAATACGGGCCATTGACGAGCCGCTGAGAAAGCGTCTTGCAGCCATTCCGGAGGACAAGCGATGGCTGGTGACGAGCGAAGGAGCTTTCAGCTACCTGGCGCGTGATTACGGAATGCGCGAGCTGTTCCTGTGGCCCATCAACGCCGACGAGCAGGGCACGCCGAAGCAGGTTCGCCGCGTGATCGACCTCGTACGTCAATACCAGATCCCTGTGGTCTTCAGCGAAAGCACCATCTCCGACAGGCCGGCCCGGCAGGTGGCCCGCGAGACGGGTGCCCGTTACGGTGGGGTGCTCTACGTGGACTCCCTCAGCGATGAAACCGGTCCGGTGCCCACTTACCTCAAGCTGCTGGAGGTCACTGTCGACACCATCGCGAAGGGCTTCGGACTTTGATGAAGTTGACAGCGCGGAACACGACGATGGTCGTCCAACCCGAGGAGCATGAGTGACGCCTCCCTCATACCACGGAGCACTGAGGCCCATGCTTGCCCCGTCTCAGCCTGACCAAAGACATCCCTTTGCGATTGAGCCGCGCATCGATGTGAGGGGGCTGTCTGTCGTCTATCCCAACGGCCACACCGCGCTGGTTGACGTCAGCTTCTCGCTGGATCCGGGCACCATTTGCGGACTTGCCGGACCGAATGGCAGCGGCAAGTCGACGTTGTTCAAGTCGCTGATGGGGTTCGTACGGCCGGCCAAAGGTGAGGTGCGTATCGGCAACCTTCCCGTCCGAGAGGCGCTGAGGCGTGGCGCGGTCGCGTATGTCCCGCAGAGTGAGGAAGTCGACTGGAACTTCCCGGTGCTCGTCGAGGACGTGGTGATGATGGGCCGCTACGGCCACATGAACATGCTGCGCATTCCGAAGGCCGAGGATCGCCGGCAGGTGGATATCGCGTTGGAGCGCGTAGGTATGCTACATCTGCGTCAAAGGCAGATCGGGGAGCTGAGCGGCGGGCAGCGGAAGCGCGTGTTTCTAGCCCGCGCGCTGGCCCAAGGAGCGGGCATCATCCTGCTCGATGAGCCGTTCACTGGTGTCGACGTCAAGACGGAGACGGCCATCGTAGGACTTATGCGCGAGCTGAGGAGCGCCGGCCACCTGATGCTCGTCTCCACCCACAACCTCGGCAGCGTCCCGGATTTCTGCGACCAGGTGGTGCTCCTCAATCGTACCGTGCTGGCGGCGGGTCCCACCGCTCAGACGTTTACCCAAAAGAACCTCGAGCGCACCTTCGGCGGCGTGTTGCGGCATTTCCGGCTCGCTGGCGAAGACCTCCATGAGGACGACGACCGCCGCGCTGTGACCGTGCTGACAGACGACGAGCGTCCGCTCGTCTTCTACGGAGAGGGCAGCAACGGCGAGGAGGGGCAGCCGTCAGCTCAGCGGGAACCCGGCAAACAGCAATGAGCGAGCTCCTTGTCCCGTTCGAGTACAACTACATGCTGCGCGCGATGTGGGTCAGCGCGCTCGTCGGCGGCCTCTGCGCCTTTCTCTCGGCGTATCTGATGCTCAAGGGCTGGTCGCTCATGGGCGATGCGCTGTCCCATGCCGTCGTTCCGGGGGTGGCGATCGCGTATCTGCTGCAACTACCCTACGCCGCCGGGGCCTTCTTCTCCGGCATCATCGCTGCTTTCGGAATGTGGGGCATCCGGCAGGCGACGCGCCTCAAGGAGGATGCCGTAATCGGCGTCGTCTTCACCGCGTTCTTCGCCGCGGGGCTGTTCATCGTCTCCATTCGCCCGATCGGGATCGACGTGCAAACCATCGTCCTCGGCAACATTCTGGGCATCACGGATGAGGATGCTTCACAGGTGGTTGTGGTCGCCATCGCGGCCTTTGCCATCCTGCTCATCGTTTGGAAGGACCTGATGCTCGTCTTTTTCGACGAGAACCACGCCCGGGCCGTGGGCCTCAACACCGCCTTTCTCAAGGTTCTGTTCTTCGCTTTGCTGAGCGCGTCCGCCGTTGCAGCGCTGCAGACCGTTGGGGCAGTGCTCGTCATTTCCACCGTGATCACACCGGGCGCCACGGCCTATCTGCTGACGGACCGGTTCGGCCGCCTCCTGGTGCTCAGCGTCGCCATTGGTGCCTCGACGGGCTTCATCGGCGCCTACATCAGCTACTTCGTCGACGGCGCGACGGGCGGCGTCATCGTTACGCTGCAGGCGCTCGTTTTCCTCGCCGCGTTCCTGTTCGCTCCCAAGCACGGAATTCTCGCGTCCCGGCGGCGGGCGCGAATGGCAGAGGAGGCGACGAGGCTATGACCGCCATCTGGGACTTCTTCGCGCTTCCCCTGGCTTACCCGTTCATGCAGCGCGCCTTGCTCGTTGCGGTGCTGATCGGTGCGGTATCCGCGGTTCTGTCGTGCTATCTCGTGCTCAAAGGCTGGGCGCTGATGGGGGATGCCATTTCGCATGCCGTGCTGCCCGGCGTCATTCTGGCTTACGTTCTCGGGCTGCCGCTCTCGATCGGTGCCTTCGCGGCAGGGCTGACCTGCGCCACGCTGACCGGCTACCTCAAGGAGAACAGTCGCGTCCGCGAGGACACGGTTATGGGCATCGTGTTCTCAGGCATGTTCGGCTTCGGCCTAGTGCTGTTCACGAAGATCGAGACGGAACAGCACCTGACTCACATCCTGTTCGGTAATCTGCTGGGCGTCACCAGCAGCGAGCTCACTGAGATCATCCTGGTGAGCATCGGGGTGCTGATCGTCGTGCTGGCCAAGCGCCGCGATCTTCTTCTTTACTGCTTTGATCCGCAGCACGCACGGGCCGTCGGATTGCCAGTGGGCTGGCTTCATTATGGTCTCCTGGCGCTGCTATCCCTCGCAGTCGTCGCTTCCTTGAAGGCTGTCGGAATCATTCTCGTCGTCGCTATGCTCGTGGCGCCTGGCGCGACGGCCTATCTCGTGACGAACCGGTTCGGCCGCATGCTGGCCATCGCCACCACGGTGGCGATCGGCGCGAGCGTCGCTGGGACGATCATCAGCTTCCACCTCGATGCGGCGACTGGCCCGACGATCGTCCTTATCCAGGCAGCCGTTTTCGCGTCGGCGCTGCTTCTAATCCGCATGCGCCGCCCGATTGCAGAACCCGAGCTGGAGCTCCCTGCCAGCTGACCCCCGTTGAAGGCGGGCAATTCGTCTAAAGGCGATCTGCTAAGGTATCGACTTGCGGTGAGTTATTGTCTAAACCCCGACGCCATTGCACAATTGCCTACGGGCCTCGGCCGCCGGCCGGGGAAAGGGAAACAAACAAGGACAGGGCTAAAGCCCCAGCATGACGAACGAAAACATTATCGAGACAGAAAACCTGTCCATCAATTTCAAGGGGCTCTGGGCCGTCAAAGGTGTCAATTTGAGGGTCCGGCGCGGGACTATTCACGCGCTCATCGGCCCTAACGGCGCCGGCAAGACCACCTGCTTCAACCTGATCACGAAATTCCTGACCCCAACAACCGGGGTTATCCGATATAACGGCGAGGACATTACGCGGCTCAAGCCCGCGGATATTGCGCGCATGGGACTGGTGCGCAGCTTTCAGATTTCCGCAACCTTTCCGCACCTGACGCTGCTCGAAAACATCCGCATTGCGCTGCAACGCAAACTTGGCACGTCATTTCATTTCTGGAGATCGCAGCGCTCGCTCGACATTCTGAACGACCAGGCGATGCAACTTCTTCAAGACGTCGGCCTGGGGAACTATGCCCATCTGCAGGCGGTCGAATTGCCATATGGCCGAAAGCGCGCCCTGGAAATCGCAACGACGCTTGCACTCGATCCCGAAATGCTGCTGCTCGACGAGCCTATGGCGGGTATGGGCCGGGAGGACATCGGCCGCATCTCGGAGCTCATTCGCCGCGTCGCGAAGAACCGGACGGTGCTCATGGTCGAGCACAACCTGTCCGTCGTGGCTGACTTGTCCGACACCATCACGGTATTGGCTCGGGGTGAAATCCTGGCCGAGGGCCCTTACGAGAAGGTCTCGCGCAATCCGGACGTGATCGAAGCCTACATGGGATCTGGCGACGGCGCCGGCGATGCTGAACCGGGAGTCGCCCATGCCTGAGCTCCATCAGCCACTGCTCACGGTACGCGACCTGCACGCGTGGTACGGCGAAAGTCACATCCTGCACGGGATGAATTTCGACGTGCCCAAAGGCGAGGTGGTTACGCTTCTTGGCCGCAATGGCGTCGGCAAGACGACGACCATGCGGGCGATCATGGGCATCGTGCGCTCTCGCACGGGCTCGGTCATGTACAACGGCCAGGAAACCATCAACTGGCCGTCCGAGCGCATTGCGCGGCTGGGAATTGCCTACGTTCCTGAAGAACGCGGCATCTTCTCGAGCCTCAACGTGCGCGAGAACCTGCTGCTGCCGCCAGTCGTCAAGCCGGGTGGGCTCGGGCTCGATGAAATCCATCAGCTCTTCCCGGCGCTCCGCGAGCGAAGCTCGAGCCAGGGCACGAAGCTCTCCGGGGGCGAGCAGCAGATGCTAGCGATCGCGCGGATCCTGCGTACCGGTGCGGAATTGCTGCTGCTCGACGAGCCGACGGAAGGGCTCGCCCCCGTTATCGTCCAGCAGATCGGGCGGATTCTCAGAACGCTCAAGAGCAAGGGGTTCACCATCCTGCTCGTCGAGCAGAACTTCCACTTCGCCGCTACCGTCGCCGATCGGCACTACGTCGTCGAGCACGGGCATGTCGTCGACATGATCGAGAACGACCAGATCGCGGCCAATAAGAACAAACTGGAATCCTATCTCGGAGTTTAGGTTCAAAACCAAGGCGTCAAGGAGGAAGGACGTGAAACTGAAACCATTCGTATTGGCTGCGGCGGCCAGCGCATTCGCGACGGCTGCCCACGCCCAGTTTACCGACGGCGTGATCAAGATCGGCGTTTTGAACGACCAGTCGGGCGTTTATGCGGATCTTTCGGGCCAGGGCTCTGTCTGGGCCGCAAAGAAAGCGGTCGAGGATTACTGCAAGGCGAACAAGTGCCATGACAAGATCGAGGTGATCTTCGCCGATCACCAGAACAAGCCGGACGTCGGCGCCAACATCGCGCGCCAGTGGTATGACGTCGAGCAGGTGGACGTGATCGTGGACGTGCCCACGTCGTCGGTGGCGCTCGCGGTGCACAACATCACCAAGGAGAAGAACAAGGTCCACCTGAACTCCACCGGCGCCACATCGGATCTGACCGGCAAGGCGTGCACGCCGAACACGATCCACTGGACCTATGACACCTGGGCGCTTGCCAACGGCACAGGCAATGCCGTCGTCAAGACCGGCGGCGACACCTGGTTCTTCCTGACGGCGGATTATGCGTTTGGCCACGCGCTGGAGCGTGACACGGCCGCTGTCGTCGAGAAGAACGGTGGCAAGGTGCTGGGCAAGGTGCGCCATCCCTTCCCGGGTCAGGACTTCTCGTCATTCCTCCTGCAGGCCCAGTCCTCCGGCGCGAAGGTCATTGGTCTCGCCAACGCCGGCGGCGACACCATCAACTCGGTGAAGCAGGCGGCGGAGTTCGGCATCGTGCAGGGTGGGCAGAGCCTCGCCGCTCTCCTGATGTTCATCACCGACGTCCACGCGCTCGGCCTGCAGACGGCTCAAGGCCTGATCTTCACCGAGGCTTGGTATTGGGATCTCAACGACGCCACCCGCGCATTTGCCGAGGAGTTCTCAGCCGGCAACAATGGTGCGAAGCCTTCCATGGTGCAGGCCGGCGTCTACTCGGCGGTGACCCACTACCTCAAAGCCGTGCATGAGCTCGGCAGCGATGGTGACGGCGCGAAGGTCGTCGAGAAGATGAAGTCGATGCCGACGGACGATCGCGTGTTCGGCAAGGGCCACATCCGCCCAGACGGGCGTAAGATCCACGACATGTATCTCTTCGAGGTGAAGAAGCCCGAAGAGAGCAAGGGGCCGTGGGACTATTACAAGCTGCGTGCGACCATTCCGGCCAACGAGGCCTTCCGGCCGCTCGACCAAGGCGAGTGCCCGCTCGTCAAGAAGGGCTGATGCAACTCTGCTCTCCCCGCCTCCGGGCGGGGAGAGTTGGGCCGGCCCCGCGTGCCACGTTACCCACGTCCGTGATTGCCCTTCTGCAGCCGGTGAAGGGCTGAGGAGCTTTTCAGATGTTCGAGCTGCTCGGCATCCCGCCGCAAGCTCTATTCGGTCAGCTTTTGTTGGGCCTCATCAACGGCGCGTTCTATGCGCTTTTGAGCCTAGGCCTGGCCGTCATTTTCGGCATGCTGAACGTCATCAATTTTGCGCACGGTGCGCAGTACATGATGGGCGCTTTCACGGCCTACATGCTGCTGCAGTACTTAGGGATCGGCTATTGGGGCGCGCTGATCCTCGCGCCCATTATAGTGGGCGTTTTCGGGATTATCATCGAGCGCCTGTTTCTGTCCCGCCTCTACCACATCGACCATCTCTACGGCCTGCTGCTGACGTTCGGACTGGCGCTGATCATCGAGGGGGTGTTCCGGCAGCAGTACGGATCCTCCGGGTTGCCCTACACCAATCCGATCCCAGGCGGCACCAATCTCGGGTTCATGTTCCTGCCTTGGTACCGCGGCTGGGTGGTGGTGCTGTCGCTAGTCGTGTGTCTCGCGACCTGGTTCATGATCGAGAAGACCAAGCTCGGCAGCTACCTGCGTGCAGCCACGGAGAACCCGACGCTCGTGCGAGCGTTCGGCATCAACGTGCCGCGCATGATGACGCTCACCTACGGGTTCGGCGTTGGGCTCGCGGCACTCGCTGGCGTGCTGGCGGCGCCGATCTACTCGGTAAACCCAATCATGGGCGCCAACCTCATCATCGTGGTTTTCGCCGTGGTGGTGATCGGCGGCATGGGCTCGATCATGGGATCGATTCTCACCGGCTTCGGCCTCGGGATTATCGAGGGCCTGACGAAGGTTTTCTATCCCGAAGCATCGAGCACCGTGATCTTCATCATCATGGCCATCGTGCTGATGATCAGGCCCGCCGGCCTGTTCGGAACGCCGCGCTGAGGAGGCGAGGATGAAGAGCTACGATATGCCCATCTTCGCTGCGCTGATTGCGGTGCTGCTCGTCGCGCCGCTGGTGCTCTATCCCGTCTTTCTGATGAAGGTGCTGTGCTTCGCGCTGTTCGCCGTCGCCTTCAACCTTCTGATCGGCTACGTGGGCCTGCTGTCCTTCGGCCACGCCATGTTCTTCGGCTTTGCCGCGTACATCTCGGCCTACACGGTCAAATCGTGGGGCTGGTCGGCTGAATTCGGCATCCTTGCCGGGACCGGCGTGGCGATGCTGATGGGCGTGGTGGCCGGTTTCATCGCCATTCGCCGGCAGGGCATTTACTTCGCGATGGTGACACTGGCCCTGGCGCAGATGGTGTTCTTCTTCTGCCTGCAGGCGCCGTTCACCGGGGGTGAGGACGGTATTCAGGCGGTGCCGCGGCGGCCGATGTTCGGGTTCCTCGACATCAGCAACGACTTCGTTTTCTATTACGTGGTCCTTGTCATATTCGCAGTCGGGTTTCTCATTATCCATCGCACCATCCACTCGCCCTTCGGCCAGGTGCTGAAGGCGATCCGCGAAAACGAGCAGCGTGCCGTATCTCTCGGCTATAGAGTCGATCAGTACAAGCTGATGGCCTTCGTGATCTCGGCGACCTTGGCCGGGTTGGCGGGCGCAACCAAGGCGATCGTCTTCCAGCTCGCCTCGCTCACCGACGTGACGTGGCAGATGTCGGGCGAGGTGGTGTTGATGACGCTGGTCGGCGGCATGGGCACGGTCTTCGGTCCCATGGTCGGCGCGGCGGTGATCATTACCATGCAAAACTACTTGGCCGGCTTCGGCGAATGGGTGCTCGTCATCCAGGGTGTGATTTTCGTGGTGACGGTGCTCCTGTTCCGCCGCGGGATCGTCGGCGAGATCACGGCGTTCCTGCGAGCCCGGAGCGCTGCCAAAACTGCGGCGGCCGAAGGCGCAGCGCAGACAGCCTGAATCGAAAAGCGCCCCTCCTCAGGAAGAGAAGGGGCGCCTGCTTTTTGCGCATTCAGTTGGGATCAGGCGGCCACGTCCGCTGCGACCCGCATCGACGTGATCTTGTCCGGCTCGACGACGGGCTCGCCGCGCTTGATCTTGTCCACGTTTTCCATGCCCTCGATGACGTGACCCCAGACCGTGTACTGCCGGTCGAGGAAGCGGGCGTCGTCGAAGCAGATGAAGAACTGGCTGTCGGCCGAGTTCGGTGATGCGGCGCGCGCCATCGAAACCGTGCCCCGGACATGAGGCTCGGCGTTGAACTCCGCTGCGAGCTTCTGGCCCGAACCACCGGTGCCCGTGCCGTAAGGGCAGCCGGTCTGGGCCATGAAGCCATCGATCACGCGGTGGAACACAATGCCATCGTAGAAGCCCTGGCGTGCGAGCTCCTTGATGCGCGCGACATGATTGGGCGCGAGATCCGGGCGCATTTCGATCACGACGCGGCCCTTCGTCGTGTCCAGGATCAGGGTGTTTTCGGGGTCTTTGATTTCGGCCATTCCGGCCTCCTTACGGCTTGTGTTGTTTGGGTGAGGGTTCATGACACTGCAGGCATGAACGCTCCGGCTGCAGTGGCAGTTCGCTCGGCTCGACGCGGGAGAAAGTTCGCCGTTACTTCTTCGCGTCGGCCAGAACGTACATGCGGACGATCGTATCCGGATGGGTGACACGCCCCGATCTCGGCTCGCCCTTCTTGATCTTGTCGACGTGCTCCATGCCGCCGATCACCTTGCCCCAGACGGTGTACTGACCGTCGAGATGCGGCGCTCTGTCGAACATGATGAAGAACTGACTGTTGGCGCTGTTGGGGTCGGCCGTGCGGGCGGCTCCGATGACGCCCCTTTCGAAGGGAACCTTGCTGAACTCGGCCGGCAGGTCAGGGTATTTCGACCCGCCCGTGCCGTCGCCCCGCGGATCGCCGGTTTGCGCCATGAAGCCCTCGATTACGCGATGAAACTTCAGGCCATCGTAGAAGCCCTCGCGCACCAGCTGCTTCACCCGCGCGACATGCTTCGGCGCTACATCCGGCCTGAGAGCGATGGTGACCTTGCCGGTCTTGAGCTCGAGTATCAGCGTGTTTTCGGGATCGGCGGACGTCTGGGCTTGCACCAAACCGGCGCCGGCAGCGATGGCGACTGCAAAGGCGATAGCGAAAATTCTCATCAAAGGACCAGCTCCTTCTGTTGGGGCGCCCGGCAGATACGCGGTCTCTTATGGCCGCAGTTTGGCGTCGGCTGATGCGGATCTTGAGGGCATCAAACCTTGGCCTTGATGCGCGCCTTGAGCTTGCGTGCGACGGCGGACGACACGAACGGAGCAACGTTCCCTCCCATCATCGCGATCTGCCGTACGAGGCTCGCGGCGATATGGCGGGTATCTGGGCTCGCGGCCAGGAACACGGTTTCCAATCCTGGCGCCATCGCGCCGTTCATACCGGCCATCTGCATCTCGTAGTCGAAATCCGTGCCATCGCGCAGACCACGGATGATGACGTTCGCCCCGTGCTCGCGCGCCGCATCGACGACGAGGCCGTCGAACGTCACCACCCGCACCTCGCCGCCGCGTTTGCGCGTGATGGTGCGCGCTTCCGCCTCGATCATCGTGATCCGCTCCTCCGCGGAGAACAGGGGAACCTTCCCGTGGTGCACGCCGACGCCGACCACGAGCACGTCCACGAGACTGAGGGCGCGCTGGATGATGTCGGTGTGGCCGTTCGTGATCGGATCGAAAGATCCAGAGTAGAAGCCGATGCGGGACATGAGCTGCGGTAGGCGGATTTGACCTCGTCGGATGCGCCACCCGTGTCACGATCTGCGCCGATCCGCAAGATTATTCGGGGATACGCTCTACCGGGCGCATGCAAGTTAACGCTTCATAAACGATCAGGCGTCAACGTCGCGTTAACCATTCGAACGGAGTTGACGTGCCATGAGCGGCCACTGGAGCGGAGCCGCGCGCAACACCTCGAGCCTTAACGAGGTCAACAACGATACGGGCCGGATCGCGTTCTGCGGTCCCTACGTGCTGTCCGCAATCACGGGTTACTCGATCAGCAAGGTCGAGGAGCAGATCCGCCGTTACCGCGAGTTGCCCGAGGGGCGGCAGCCGATCGTCAAAGGCACACGGGCCGACGAGGTCGCAGCGGCATTGGCTGCGTTCGGCTATCGTATGCATCCCGTCGCCACGTTCACGCATCTGCCGCGCAAGGAACGGCCGACAGTCTGGTCCTGGATGCAGAAGCCGCGGAATGCTTGGGCGCACTACATCCTGGCCATTCACAAGGGCAAACAGGGCCATTGGATCCTGATCAAGGGCGTGAAGATGTGCGACACCTACACGGAAGGGAAGTGGACCTTCGTCTGTGACGGGCCGCATCGCGGGGCGCGGATCATCGAGATCTACGAGGTCAGAAAAGCGATCGAGACCTGAGTTCGGAGCTGGGCTTGTCTCTCCTGGTGAGCTAATTCGTTTCCCAGACAGATCCACCGTGCTAAGGGTCGGGAACAAGAGATCCGCCCTAGGAGGAGCAGGCGTGGCTGATCAACCGAACAACGCTCCGTTGCGCTCACAATGACATGCGCCACCACAGGCTCAACGTGCCCGGCTGAGCCAATTCCTTTTCTCTTCAACTTCTGAGCAACCAGTGGGAGGAAGAACGAATGATCGCAAGGCGCACGATATTGGGCGGACTCGGGGGCCTCGCGCTCGCACTCCTCGTTACGCCGGCCGCATTAGCGCAGTCCTACCCCAACCGGCCGGTTCAGATGATCGTGCCCTGGGCAGCCGGCGGCGGGAGCGACACCGTCGCCCGCATGATTGCGGCTGGGCTCGAAAACGAGCTTGGCCAGCCGGTCAACGTGGTCAACCGCACGGGCGGCAACGGCATGACGGGCCATAGCGCCATCGCCACGGCTACACCCGACGGCTACACCATCGGCCTCGCGACGTCTGAGATTGCCTCCTATAAAGCCCTCGGGCTTGGGGACATTACGCCGGAGTCGTTCGATCTGATTTCGCGTGTCACGACGATCCCTGCAGGCATCACGGTC
>Ga0180220_1001857_pt1 | contig 14727 bp, 12 predicted proteins | sample eDN5th37CBELigBY_FD_151335 | JGI IMG/M metagenome (GOLD analysis project Ga0180220, IMG submission 151335) | Enriched backyard soil microbial communities from Emeryville, California, USA - eDNA 5th pass 37_C BE-Lig BY (version 2) (version 2) | ecosystem: Environmental > Terrestrial > Soil >... | reverse complement strand
CACGACCGGGATGGTGCTCTCGGTCCGGACGCCTGCGTACCCGCCGGCGGCGCAAAGGCCTATGGAGGCGAGCGGCCGGAGCCACCAGAGGCTGGAGCCCTGCACGACGACAGAGTCTCCTGCGGCCCGGAACGTGAGCGGCGGCCGAACCCGGTAGCTCTCGCGGACGAGATCTCCGCTCGAGCGGACGAGCCAGAGCTCGGTCTCGCGTAGGCCCACGCGACCGGACCGGATGAGTGCGATGGCCACCGGATCGGGCCGCAGCGCGGGCGGGATGCCGGAGGGCGGCTCGGACGGGGCCGCGGCGTGCGCCGGCGCGGTCAACTCATGGTTGAAAGAGGGGACGTTGCCCCGCGGGGCGAATGTTCTTCAGTTATGCGAGCAGTTGGGGTTGTCGGCACACTGGCTGCTGGTGGGTGAGGGGCCGAAATACGCGTCGGAGCTGCGCGAGACATCCCGCAACGCGGACGCCCGCGCAATGAAACAAATCGCGCGGATCGTTCGAGCGTGGCAACGTGATCGCCAAGAGTCGGCTACTTCACTCGGCGAAGCTGCGGAAGCCAGCATGGGCGAACACCGCAGGCTCCTCGAAGCTGACAACGACGCCAGCGAGCCGACTGGCACAGATGGCGGAGGTCCGTGATGATTCGCCGGTCTACCGAGCCGGGGAAAATCGCGAGTGGATAGCTCACGCCGGGAACGAATTGCACCAGGTCGCCGGCTTCGATGTGCAGTTCAGGCGCAGATACACCGGCGATGAAAGCGAATTCCGGTCCGTGCATTCCGAATCTCCTGTTGGGATGGCCAAAGGTTAACGGCGCCAGCTTACCGGGCGTGATTCGAAACCACGGAATTCTGAAAGCGGTGATCGCACCACTGTCAGTGGGGTGAATTACCTTTCCGGCGCGAAGATGCAGGAGTCCAGTTCAACCCACCCAAATGGAGGAGGCGATGAGGCTGCGAATTGCATTGGTGGCCCTGTGCATGTGTGCGCCGGCTTTGGCTGCCCAGGGCATTGCCGAGCGGTGCGACACGATCGTTGACGATCGCGACCGGGCCCCAACGCTGTACGGAGACCTGCCCGTAGACACGATTGCGCTAGAGTCTCTGCCCCCGACAACGTACTCGCCGAACGGTGTCGTAACGTGCAGGATTCTCGTGGGCGGCCTGAGCCAGCCCGCCGTCCTCTACCGCAGGGAGGACGGCACAGATGGCGCGTACACGTACAGCATCCAGTACTCGCGGCGCGCGAGTGGCACGGTTAAGGCAACGGTCTCCGGCGAGACACTGTGGGTATTCGATTGCGCCGTCGACGCGATCACGGACGCGCGATCGTGTCTCCTGAGTCGCGACGACCTGTACATCCACTACTATGGCGATGACACGTGGATCGTCGGCGTCGGCACCTCTCACATGCCCGGCACCACCGTGCTCCTCCGCATCGACGACGATCCCGCACTGAGTGCGCCCGAACCGTTGGGGTTCGAGGGCGAGGAGGCGGCCTCCATTGTCGCGCGCCTCATGCAGGGGCCGCGCATTCGGACGCGGTATGCTCGTTTCCCGAGCGGCGTACCTGAGTCGGATTTCCGGGCTGACGCGTTCCCGCTCGCCGTGAAGATCATGCGGTGGGTGTTCGACCATCTTCGGCCACTCTAGCGGCGTCCATGTGATCCACCTCACCATCCACACCCGCTACCCGCCGGACCTCGGCGAGCCGCCGGCCGTCATCGAGCTCGAGCTGTCGCCGGCGTACGGCTGCCACTTGAGGCGCGCGGCACACAGACATGAGCTAATCAGAGCCTAAACGCTCACCCACGCCACGTCCTGCGGGAGCCGCGTGCTCCGGTCGAGATGGATCGTTCCCGCATTCACGCCGTAGCGCGCCCGCTGGCTCGCCGTCGGCGGATAGATCCCCACCCTCCGGACCAGATCTCCGAGTGCGCGCTCGGCGCGGGTCCGGAGGTCCTCGGGTAGGGTAACGCGCGCAAGGATCTCCCGGAGGGTGTCCGGACAATCCCCCGCGAACGCCTCCCTGAGTACGAGAAACCGCTCCCGGCTGGAGCGCACCTCGAGATCGACGGCGCTGCACGGATCCTCGGTATGCGCGCTGTTCGTCACGCCCCCGACCGCCGCGTTGTGGGACGACGGCCGGTGGTCGCTCGTGATGCGGAACGGCACCCCGGCCCGCGTCCGGAGGCGGTGAAGCCACCGGAGGAAGTCTTCGTCCATGCGGTCCGGGTAGCGGAACTCGCCGCGGGCGAAGAACGGCGCAATCTCGCCCCAAATGGTCTTAGCCATCCGTCGCATCCTGCTTCTTTCCCGGGCGCTCGATCGCCCTGTGGACGAGCCCGTAGACCGCGAGCATGACCGCGCCCGCCACCGCGGTGCCGACCTGCTCCGCAGCCTGCTGGATTTCGGGCGTCACCTCGAGCCCGAGCGAGACGAAGAGCCCGGCCACGCCTGCGGCGATCGCACCGGCGATGCGCGAGCCGATCGGGCCCATGATCCGCTTCACGACGCCGAAAAGCGCGCCGAGCACCTTCGATCCGATCGCTCCGAGAATACCTCCCATGGCTCTATCCTTTCTCCGGTAGGAGTGCAGGGCGCCCGTGGCGATCCTCGACGATCGCCAGGCGCCGGTCAAGCTGGCTGATGTATTTCCACTGCCGGTCGTCGCTCTCCGTGAGTTTCTCGGTGACGGTCCGCAGCTCCCGCACGGCCGCGTTGAGCGTGGCCGCGCCCCATACCAGCGCACCGAGGTTGCCCAAGATCGTTACTGCCCCTCCGACAACCGCGACTACCAGGACCACCGTGTCCATCCCTCTCTCACCGGTACCAGCATCAGCGCGGTGCAACCGGAGCGTAGCGGCGACCGATCGCAGCCGCCGCGCGTTCCATGATCTCGCGTTCGAGCGTGTCGATGCGATCGCGCTTCTCCCGAGCCGTCATCCGAGGATCGCGCTCGACTGCGTCGATCTGGGCACGGAGCCTGGCGATCCGCTGCGCGGTTTTCTCGAGGCGCGAGTAGGCGGCGAGGTGGTCCGCGCGCTTCTCGCGAAAACGTGCGAGCTCCTCGCGCTGATTGCTCTGCCTGAGCCAGTTCACGGTGCGGTGCGCCTCGCGCGCCTTCTCGAGCTCACGGTAGAACCGCTCGACCGACTCCGACGACGCGCCGGGCGGCCGCGCGATGAAGCGACCGAAGCCCGGAACATCCGCGGCCGTGCGCGCAGGTAGCGCAGGAACATCCCGCCCCATGAACCGCTGCGCGCCCCGGGCGGCGACGCTCACGCCCTCGCTCACGATCTGGCCCAGTCCACCCGTCCACGACCGGAGATGGTAGTCAATCTTGATCGGGGAAAGGCCGGTCACGCGGCCGATCCATTTCGCTGCTTCGGACGTTCCGGGCCGCACCTGGTAACGCGGCTCCACGTCCTGCATCGATCGCGGCACGATCGGGCGGCCGAGGAAGAAGGAGTAGTTGGTCCACGTCTCGACGAACGGGAGGATCGCCTGCGGCGCCGGGATCAGATTCGCATTCGCGAGGAGCTCCTTCAGGATGCCCGTCACCGCCTCCCGGTCCTGGCTGTCCGCCCATTCGAGCAGGCGCTCAGGCAGCGATCCGAACACCAAACCCGGCTCGAAGGGCTTCGGGATTCGGAGCCACGTCCCGTTGGGCAGTTTCACCAACCAGAAAAGGTTGCGCTCCCAGAGCTGGCGCTCCCAATAATCCGGGTCGTCGCGGTTCACGGCGTAGAGGAGGAGCGACGGTATCGTGATCCCTGCAAACGCGCGCGCGGTCGCCGTGAAGGGCCTTTCCTTGAATCGCCGGAACATCTTGTCGTAGCCCTGGAGGCGTGCGTTCCAGAACGCGGTGATCATTGGCGCCGTGGCGGGCGTAGTCGACGCTCACCTCCCGCGCGGCGAAACCGGCATACGCCTGCGCTTCGCGCGTGCTGCGGCCTGAACGCAGGAGTCGCTTCTCAGCTCGAGCGTACTCGCCGAGTCGCGTCGAGTACTCCATGAGCTCGCTGAGCACGCGGAGCGCCTCCACCGGATTACGGACGACCCCGGTGATCTTCTGCTTCCGATCGGCGAGGAGATTCTCGAGTGACGCTCGCATCGCCTTGCGATCCATGCTCACGAGGGCGCTCGAAGCACCGCCACTCGCCTTCCAACGCCAGAACGTATCCGTCTTCCCGAGATAGTGCGTGAGCCCGCGGACGACGTCGACGAAGGGCTTGTAGCCGTGATCCGACGTGATGAAGGCCCAGAGTTGATCCCGGAACGGGTTGCTCGCCATGAAATCGGGCGAAAGGATCGCACCGGCGCGAAGCGTGCGTGCGGGAACTGACATGAGCTTCACCCATGTCTGGATCTGCTCGGTCTCGAGCGCATTCAGCGCGCGGTAGAGCTCCGGATCGACCTCGTACCAGACCCGCTTCCCGTCGCGGAGAACAGAAATCACGTTCTCCTTCTGAAAGTAGTCGCCCGGCCGGAAGAACATGAGCAACTCCTCCGCTGGGTCGTAGGGGCGGATCCCCAGCTCGCGGATCTCGTCCGGGTCCATGCCTTCCGTCATGCGGCGGAAGTCCTTCTTCGCGGCGGCCCGGATCTCGTCGAAGACCTCGTCGCCGATGATCTCCCGGAGCTGCGATTCCACCTGCTCGAGGCGCACCTTCTCCGGGCGGATCGGCGCAGGCAGCCGCTCGATGAACCGGCCAGCACCCTGGCGTTCGGCGAGCTCGGCGAGCGCATTGGACACCATCTGCCGGCGCGCCGTCTGCACGTACAGGTACGTGTTCTTGACGATCGACTCGAGCGGGTCAACGATGCCCCGGCCGCTCCCCTTGATCCGCTTCACCGGATTGAACACGTGGCCAAACAGGCGACTGCCCCCGCCCGCTGCGGCCCGGTCGTCGCGCACCCGGTAGAAGGGGACGTAATTCAGGTTCCGTTCTTTGATCACGCGGTAGGTCGCCTCGCTCATCGCGCCACTGTCCACCAGATATCGGAGGAGGCCGTCGTTGTATTCCTGGATCCCCTCGAAGGCGCGCGCAAACGCCTCGTCGTTCGCGTACTTCTCGACGATCGCGTTCGCATCCTCGATCCGGAAACCGGAGTCGATGCCCCGGGCGTGCAGCTCCTGCACGCGGCGCGCGGTGATGTAGCGTCGAAAGGCGTCGATCCGGTCTGCGATCGGTTCAAGGATCTGGCGAAGCCCCTTGCCCGTGATCTCCCGGGTGTGGAAGTCAATGACCCCTCGCTCAAGGAAGACCTCCGCCTCGTCGGCTGCGCCGCGCGCGAGCCGCGCGAGGGTAACCGCATCCTCATCGAGCGTCTTCGGCGCCTCCCCCTGCAGGATCGCCTTCTGCACGCGCTCGAGCGCGACCATGTCGTCGATCACGTCGCGCCGGAGGCGGGTGAGCCGATCGCGGATCGGTTCCGAGAGCGGCTTTTCGTTCGTGCTGATTTTCGCGTCGAAGCGCGCTTCCGGGCTGGCATCTCGGTACAGCCGCCAGCGCTCCCGCGCCCGCTCGAGGAGGCGCTGCTCCGCCACCATGCCGGACAACTTGCCCTCGACATAGCGGAGGAGGTGCGGCGCCTGCTTCGGCAGCACGGTGGGGTTGTCGATGTAGCGGCGCCAAAACTCCGCCCACCCCTCCGCGAGCGACTCATCGCTGATGTTTCTCGCGAGGGACCGCAGCTCCGTCAGAATCTCGCGCGGGAACCGTTGGAAGGCGGCGTCCGACAGCTCGCCGCCGCGCGTCCGACCCAGCAGGACGCCGTGCATGTGATGGCCGAGCTCGTGACCGAGGGTGCCGATGTCGCCCGCGCGAGCGAGGCGGATCACTTCCTGACGCGACTTGTAGATCCCGAGCGCGTCTCGCATCCAGCGCCCGCGGCCGAAGCGACCCTCGCCGACCTTCACGCCGAGGCCGGCGGCGAGCTCGCGCTGAATGTCGGACGGCCGCGGCGCGGCACCGGGCCGATCCTCCATGTTGAAGGCGCCGGCGTCGGGGAGTTGCTCCGATGTGTTCCGCGGCGAGAGCGCGAACAGGTCGCCGGTGCTCTCGTTGTGGAGCGCCGGCCCGGACTCGCGCCGCAATCGTGCGACGTCGTCCGCGTCCATGGCCTCCGCACGGCGAAGTAGCACCTTCGCCTCCTGGTAGCGAACGATCTCGTCGACAGTGGCGTCCCCGCGCTGGACGCGTCCCTCGAGGAGGGAGGCGGTTTGGCGCGCTTCGGCGAGCGCCTGGGACATACCGCGGGCGGGCGCCGGGGCCTCGAGCAGTGACGCTTGCCTGGGCCGCCGCACCGGTTGACCGAAGAGATCCAGCTCAACGGCGTCTTCCGGCTCCGGGGCCCGCTGCTGAGGCGCCAGTGCATGCGTTCCGCGCGCGGGATTCACCCGCCCGGTTTCGGGATCCGCGCCGGTGCGCCGGAGAAACGCATCCCACGCCTCATTCCATCGCCGCAGCGCCTGCTGCTCAAGCTGCTCGATTTCCTGAATCGGCAAGGGACCGAAATCGCCGCGGATGCGGTCGTAAATCTTGTGCTGCTCGCTCTGAATTGCGGCAATTTCCCGGGGAACGAGCTGCAACTCTGCCACGATGCCCGAAGAAGGATCCTCAATCAGAACGTGACGAGCTCGGTATCCACCTCGCGACAGGTCGACGAAAAGGTCGTCCTCTCCCTCGACCAACCGCCAACCACGTTCAACGAGAGTCCGCACGATATCGTCCGTCTGCTCGAAGCTATCAACTGCAATGCGGCCGCCGAGGTAATCGCCAATCGTCGCCGGAGAACGGCCCTCCACCTTGCTGAGCAAACGGGCCGTAGGCACCGGGCTGCCGTCGGGCGCACGGTCCGCCTTGACTCGCACCCCTTGAACCTGCGCGCCAACCTCATCGGCGATCTCCCTCAGCGTCGCCTCAAGCCGTGGCCGTACCTCATCCGCCAGCACAAGAAGACTATTGAGATCTTCCGAGGGCTGTAGTATCTTTTTCCCGGAGGAGGGATCGATGGAACGCGCTCTGAGTGTAAGGGACCGACTCGGCCTCCCTGTCCGGCTCGAGGGTGGGGAAATCGGCCGGCTCACGGAAACGCCTGATGGCGTCATTGCCGAGACCTGGCGGCCGCTATCCCGGACCTGGGAGATGGGGTTCAATGACATTCCAACGGTGCTGACGGCCCCGCCGGCTTCGCCGGAAGACCTCGCCAGGGTCGGGATCTCTTCCTGACCCGCCTCGGGAGCTATCGCTTCGGCTTCGCTCCGCGGTGGCGCCCCTGGCTCCCCAGGTGTTTGCCCGATGCCGAACCGCCGCCTGAACGCCTCTTCCGCGGTGACTGGCTCGTAGCCAAAGAGGTCGTCACTCTGCGTCTGCCGCTGGTAAGCGAGCGCGTCCTCCGCATACGCCCGGAACGCATTGCTCACCTCCAACTTCGGCATCGAGTCGATGAAGCGCGCGAGCGCCGCGGCTTCCTCCGAGAACGTCCGCGCGAACACGTCCTGCTGCGCGAGGAAGTCCTCGATCGTGGATCCCGCGGCCCGTGCGGCCGCGAGGATGTCGAGCGCCTCGCGTATAGTCGGGCTGATGTCCCACCCCGCGATCATGCTTGCACGCACGATTGCCGGATAGGCGTGCTCAAGCTTCCGGAGCGACGCATCCGTTGCGCGGGCGACGACGTCGGGATCCCCGATCGCGGCCACCTGGAGCATCCGCTCGATAAGCCGCTTCCCATCGTCCGTAATCGCACCGGTCCCGGCGTCGACGTAGCGCGCGGCCTCGTGCTGCGCGATCACGCCGTCGTCGATCAGCTCGCGGAGGAATTCCCGACCACTCGCCGTCTCGAGGTACTGTCGGATCGTCTGTTCGGGCCGTAGCGACTGGCCAAGGAAATCGAGCGCCCGCCCTGCCGAGCGCATGGACGCCGCCCGGGTCGCCGCATCCGAAAGTGCGTCCTTGATCTTGCCCCGCGGCACGTCCGACATCGCATTGAGGCGCCGGAGCTCCTCAACGTCGTAGTCCGGCGGAGCGAGGATAGGCACACCGCCATCGGCGCTCGACGTGCGGTCTAGGAAAAGCTCGCTCCGGAAGCCGCCACGCGGCGCCTCAACCTGCTCTCGCGCGCCCCGACCGCGCTCACCGTGGTAAGCGCGGCCCTGGACGCCCTCGGGATAGAGCTCCGGCGGCCGCGGCTCGAACGTGAACGGATCGTGGGAGGCAATCGATTGTTCGGCGTCCACCCAGGCATAGCGGGTGAGCACCGTCGAATGGTCGCCCGGGAAGACGGTCTCCTGCAGCTTCCCCGCCTCGATCACCGGCACGAGCGGCTCGCCATCCCGGCCGACCATCACGCGCCGAATCACGGCGTTCGGCCTCGGCTGGCGAGGCGATAGCCCGAAGTCGGGCGCCGCCTCTTCCATCGCCCGGACATGCCGCTGCCACGCCTCGGGATCGCGCCGGAGTCGCTGCTCCATCATGTCGCGCTGGTTGCCGGCGAGGACGATCCCGTGCCGGCGCTCGGCGCCGGGCTCCGGTCGCGGCGTCGTGATCCCGACCTCCGGCGCAACCGGCTGCCGGGCACGCGCCGCTGCCTCCGGCTCGGCAACATGGACGGGCGCCGTGAGCCCTGTCGTCTCCGTCGAGGTGCGCGCACCACGGGGCAAGCCTGCCGGAGTCGTGGTCGCCGCGCGCAACCCGCCGTCGAGAAGCACGTTCGCGGCCGACGACAGCGCGGCACCGAGCGCGACGTCGGCCGCGACCCGCTTCCGCGGATCCTCGGCGACCTGTCGCAGAAGCTCGCCGCCGGGGCGCTCCCCAAGCAGCTCACCGAAGCCGCCGACCAACGACTCCTCTGGGCCGGCCGCCGCGATCGCAGCGTCGATCGGCGCTCCGGTCGCGATGTCTTGAACGATCCGTCCGCGGAGCGTCGCCGGACTGGCGATCCGCTCGAGCACCGGAGCCGCACGGCCTCCGACGCGCGCCGCAGTCGCCGCCCCACGGAGCGCTGCGCCCGGCGCCATGAAAAGCGCACCCTCGCCGGTCATGCGCCCGATGACGCCCGCTGCAGTACCGAACGGCGTATCTGGCACCCCATAGAACGGTCGGAAGGTTTCCTCGCGGTAGGTGCGGAGCCGTTCTGCCAAAGACGGCTTTCCCGGCTCCGGTGGGGCCGGGCGAGGCGTGCTGCCCATGTACGGACGGACGATCTCGGGCTCTGGCTCTCGACGCGGGATCTCCACTGTCGGCCGTGTGGCCCGGGCGGCCTGCTCCCGCTCGGCTGCCTGGCGGGCACGGAACGCGGGCACCGCACTCGCCGCGCCCCGCATCTCCGCGACACCGATCATTGCCGCGAGGCCGGCCTCGCCCAGCCCGCGCATGAACTGGCGAGGCATGTCCGTCACCGCGCGTCCGGAGACCTCCTCGAGCGCCGCGGCGCGCTCCGGCAAAGAGGTAAAGCCCGGCGACTGCGCGATCCGGCCCGCGGCCGAGGCGATCGCGCCCCCAATCGAGCGCATGGCGCTCCCCGCCCGGTCGAAGAGGCCCGGCCCACCCGGTGCCTCGACGGGCTTTTCCGGAACGTACTTGGCCCAGCGGTTGGTCGTGGGCTCGTCGAGCTCACGATCATCCAGTGGCCGAACGTACTTCGACCACCGGCTCTCGGTGAACATCAGCGTAGCTCTCGCTCGATGATCGATTGCAGGATCTCGAGGTCCTCCCAGTCCAGCCCGGCCGCCCGCGCCTCGGCGAGGATCTGGCTCGGGGTCTGCCCTTCGGCGAGTGCGTCACGGACGTCTTTGATCATCTGGTGTACCGGCCGTCCTGTCTCCAGCTCCGAGCGCGCGCGGAAGAGGTCCAGGTCGTAGCCATGCCTCGCCCCGAGCTCATCGAGATTGTAGCGGTGCTGGAGGCCCGCGAGCTCCTTCTGCTGTCCGAACTGCTCTCGCATCCGTTCAAGCGCGAGCCCGTGCTCGAGTTCGCCGATTGTCCGCGCCCGGATCACGTCCCGGTCGAGCTCCGGGTCGTAGCGCCATGCTGGCTGCTGCGGCGGCGACTCCGGCGCCCCCGCTTGCGGCAGCTGCTGCGGCATATCGAGCGTCGGCGGCTCATCACGGAGCGAGCCCTCGAGGGCCGCGCGCCCGAGCGCAGACCCGAGCTGCGGCCCCTCGCCACCCGGCGCATCCGGCGGCGACATTGGGAAGGCCGGGCCGGACGGCACCTGGCGCTGACCAACCTCGGGTCTTGTGATGCGGGGCTCGCCCGGCGCTTGGCGCACGACCCCGCGCGTGACGAGGTCGGCCAGGTCCATGTCCTTCTGGTGGCCGAACTGCTCCTCCGCGAGGCCGACACGTCGCTGATCCAGACCGAACGTCCTCTCCCAGCGATCCGCCTCTTCTTTCCGCCGCTCCTCCTCGGTCTTCGCGCCGTAATAGGAGCGCCCGAGATCGGCCACGCCGGCGCCCGCTGCCATGAGCGCCCGGCCGAGTCCAAGGCTCGCCATTACATACCTCCGCCGAGCTGGCGGTTCAGCATTCCAGCGAAGAGCGGCGCGTAGCGCTCAAGACGCTCCCGCTCACGGAGCCGGTCCTCTTCCTGCTGCCGCCGGATCTGGTCCTCGACCCGGCCCATCTGGTACTGGCCGAAGGCCTGCAAGCCGGTCCCCATTGCCTGCGACGCGAGGAGCGCCTGCGCCGGCGTCATCTTCGCGGTCGCCCCGGCCACTGTCTTCGCGGCCGCGAGGGGTCCGCCGGCGGAGGGGATACCGGCGCCGAGCGCACCGGCCACGCCGTGGCCGGCCGCGTGCTTGAGGGCGCGCCCGAGCGAGGCCTTCCGGTAGCGGCCCTGCTGGTCTTTGTCGTTGAGCGTGCCAAGAGCACCGCCGGCCGCCGCGACGCCCGCCGCGAGCGGGGCACCCACTCCGGTCAATGCGAGAACCGGGGCGGCGTACTTTGCCACATCACCGATGCCGCCTACGATCTTCCTCCAGAATGACATGGCCCACCTCGCTCGTCAGGCTGCCCTTAGATGTAGACCTTCGTCCAATGCCCCGGCGCGACCTTCTTCTGATAGAACCACTGACCCGTGGCCGGGTCCTGCTCCATGACCCGCCACTCCCCGTCGTGCCAGTGCTCGACGCGGTTTCCCTTGTCCGGGTTCGTGCGGATCTGATAGTCCTCGAACCCCGGCGGGCCCGACGGCCCTGCCGCCTTCTTGACGTCGTCTGGGCTCACTCCGAGGATGTCGGCGAACTGGGCCGCGACCTCGTCCGTGATCGGGATCCCGCTTCGAATCATGTAGTCGAGCGTGTTTAGCGCGTCCTGCTGCTCCTGCCGGCCCCACTGCCGCTCCCAACGCTCGTCGCCGATCTGGTCGCGCTCCTTCTGATAGTCGAACTGCTCCCGATAGCGCTCGTCGCCGATCTGGTCGCGCTCCTTCTGGTAATCGAAGCGGTCGCGGTCGAGGCCCAGCCGGTCCTCCTCGAGGCCGAGCCGGCGCTCGTCCATGCTTGTCTGGTGTTCGAACTGCCGCTCCCAACGCTCGTCGCCGATCTGGTCGCGCTCGCGCTGGTAGGCCATCTGCTCCTGCCAGCGGGCGTGCTCCTGCGCGTCGCGGTCGCGGTAGTACGCGATCATCTGCTGCTGCATCGCCTGATCCGCCGCGATCCGCGCCATGGCCACCGCGGTCTGCTGGTCGATCCCGTACCGCTGAATCTCAAGCGCGAGCTCCCGAATCTGCAGCTCCATTCGGAAGTGCTCGTCCTGCTGGAGCCGGGTCGCGATCTGCTCCGCGAGCTGGGCCTGAAAGTGCGCGTCCTGCTGATTGAGCTGCGCCCGGAACTGTTCGTCCTGCTGGAGGCGCGAGGCGATCTGCTCCGCGATCTGGCGCTCGAAGTGCTCGGACTCCATCGCCATGCGAGCCTTGAACTGCTCGTCCTGCTGGAGGCGCGACGCCACCTGCTCGGCGAGCCCGCGGACGAACTGCGACTCCTGCTGCGAGAGCTGCCGGTCGAACTGGAGCGACTGCTGAATCCGGCTAGCGACGTTCTCGGCGAGCGACCTGCGGAACCGCGACTCCTCAGCCTCAAGGCGCGCACGCTCACGCTCGAGCTCAACCATCTGTGCGCCCTTGTCCGCCGCGAGCCTGCGAGAGAGCTGGACTTGATCCCAGCGCTCCGTCGAGCTCCCCGTGATTCCGCGGCTCGCCATGTATTCGTCGAGCTGGCGGAGCGCGTCCTCTTTGGCGATCCGGTAGTGCTCGTCAAGCGCCTCCTGCGCGCGGTCCAGGTAGCCAAAGTCCGGGCCCTCGCCGCCGAACGCGTTGATCCGCTCGAGCTCCCGGAGCAACATGTCCGCCGCGTCGGGATCGGACATGAGGGCGAACGTTTGCGGGTCCGCCTCCGTCCAGGTCGTCTGCGGCGCAGCGACCTGGGAGGGCGGCTCGCCCGTTTTCTGGGCCCCAGGCTGCGACGCGGCACCCGGCGGAGGCGGCGGGGGCGGCGGGGGCGGCGCGCCTGCGGGCGCCGCCTGCCGAACCGGCCCCTCCTGCCGCACCGCATTCTGGGGTTGCCGCGGACCCGCGGCCGTCGTGCGCTGCTGGGGAGCCCTCTCGCCCTGCGTGGGGCCGCGCTGCCAGCCCTGCCCCTGCTGCTGACCCGTGCCCTCACCGCTGAGGCCGGCGTCCTGCGCCGTGTCGGTGCTCCCTACCAGGTAGCGCCGCCGCAGCTTCCGGTCGGCGTTCGCCGTCGACTCAAACGTCGTCGCCATGAGTCCCGTGCTCCTGCGTCATGGCACGATCGGAATGATCGCGTTCTGGAGGGTCACCTCGGTCAGCGCGGCTTCCCCCACCGTATCGTCAACCGGCACACCGGCTCCCACCGCTTCCTTCGGAGGTACCGCGAGCGTGCCTTTCAGCTCGCCGCTAGGCCCGTAGGTCACGCCGGCGCGCACGTCCTTGGTCTGTGGCAGCGCACTGAAGGCGTTCGCTGTATAGAGCTTGCGGACCGTGGACCCCTCCCCAACTCCCGTCCGCAGCTCGAATTCGATTGCGGCACTCTCGTCCAGGAACAAGTAACCGCGCCCCACAGGGATCACGCCGGACAAGTGGGCTATCACGTCCCCGGTGAGCGTGTACGTCACGGCATTGCCGGCGATGCAGATGGCGTTGCTCCGGTCGCCGGCGGCCACCGTGCCATCCACCTGAATGGTGCCCGCCGTCGCGAAAATGCCGGCCGCATTTCCCGCTGTGGAGCCAGACTGTCCCGCCAGGACGTTACCGTGCACTACCAGCGACCCGCCATTGATGGCCACGCCGGCCGGATTCGCGGCAGTACTCCCAACGGCCCCGCCTTTGACGTCACCGTCGATCTCGGCCGAATTGCCGCACACGAGCCCACACGGCGAGCCGGTGCCGGTCGTGGTGCCCCCGTACACCGACCCACCTATGTCCACCACGGCGTCCGGCGCATTCACGCCGTCCGCTCTCCCGTTCGTCGTGGTGCCACCCGCGACGTCACCGGAGATGGTCACGCTGTCGGCGTTCGGAGCGTCAATCCCGGTGCCGTTGCCGGTGGTCACGATGCCTCCGGCAACCGACCCGCCTACCGATATACTGCCCGTCGCGACCGAGGCGATGCCCTGCACGTTGCCCGTCGTCGCGGAGCCCGCCGTCACATTACCACCGACGTTGACGATGCAGGTGGCGTGCTGTAGAGAGATCGCGGCCCCCTGCCCGCTCGTCACGCTCCCGGCGGCTCCGGTCACGTCCCCCGTGACCTCGACCGACGCCACGGTGCAGCCGGACTCCACACGGATGCCGTAGCTCACGCCGCTCGTGAGCCCAGGACCGCCGGTCAGGTCACCGTCGATAAAAATGGTCCCACCACCGGCGACCCAGAAAATACCGGCCTTAGTGGTGGTGTTGGCCGTGACAGCCGCGCCCGCCACATTGCCGTTGACGATGATGTCCAGGTCGCCAGCGGTCACCTTGACGACGCCCGCCACAGTCGCGTTCTGCGGTGTGCCAAACGACCCGACGTTCCCATTGATGATGAGCGTACCAGACTCAGCCCTAAGACCTGCCGTCCAGTTGCTACTCGACGGCCCCACGTTGCCGTTGACGGTCAAGGTGCCCGCCTTAAGCAGTACCGGGGCTTTCCACGTCCCATTGGCCTCATTGCCAAAACCACCACCGATCAGATCGGCGTTTATCACAGCCTCGCCGTCGTCATCATCGAAGACGATGCAGTCGGTCGTATGCGCCCGCACTTCCTCGCAGGTGACCTCAATGCCGTCCTCCAGAACGAAGTGGCCGCCTACCGTGCCGCCGCTTCGCTGATTGTTGCCGATGGTCTTGACGGTGACGTTTTCGTCGATGTTCACGACCCAGCCGTCGGCGAACACATCGTCGTTCGTGCCGGGCTTCGACGAGTCGTTCCAGACTGTCGGGTCCGACCAGTCGCCGTTCTTAACCGCCCACTTATCCGCCATCACGTCCTCCCGATCACGCCGCGCACGTCCGCGCCATCCCACGCCGAGCCCGTGGTAGTGGCGTCGGTGAAATCAGCGCCGGTGAGCCGGGCGCCCCGGTAGTCCGCACCGCTCACGTCGGCGCCCCGGAACGACGCCCCCGCGAGCACTGCGCCCCGAAAATCGGCGTTTGCCAGCACCGCGTCCGTGAAGTCGCAGCCGGACGCGAGCGCGCCGCGGAAGTTGGCCCCGCTCAG
>Ga0180220_1001856_pt1 | contig 14729 bp, 10 predicted proteins | sample eDN5th37CBELigBY_FD_151335 | JGI IMG/M metagenome (GOLD analysis project Ga0180220, IMG submission 151335) | Enriched backyard soil microbial communities from Emeryville, California, USA - eDNA 5th pass 37_C BE-Lig BY (version 2) (version 2) | ecosystem: Environmental > Terrestrial > Soil >... | reverse complement strand
CGGCCGGCTGAACCGGCCCCGAAGACCAGCTTCAGGCCGTCGGCGTCCCGCACGTGGGCGGGGTGGGCGACCACGGTCAGGATCAGGCCGAGCGTATCGACCAGGATGTGCCGCTTGCGGCCGGTGACCTTCTTGCCGTCGTCGTAACCCCGGGCCCCCCCTTTTCCGTCGTCTTGACCGACTGGCTGTCGACGACGGCGGCCCGGAGGTCGCCCCGCGGTTCGTCCATGAGCCGATCGAGCGTCCCGTCCTTCTTCCAGCAGCGGAAGCACCAGTACACGGCCCGCCGGGGCGGGAAGCCGTGCGGCAAGGTTCGCCATTGGCGGCCGGCGCGGGCGACGTACAGCAGGGCGTCGACGATCTCCCGCCGGGCCTACTTGGCGGGTCGGCCGCCGGGCTTCGGCGCCGGGATGAATCGGGAGTCCTGGGCCCACTCGGCGTGGGTCAGGTCGGTCGGGTGGGGTTGGCGTGTGTCCATGCCGGAAGGTTGGGTCACGCTTTCTCAACACGCTCTAAAGACCGTTCATCGAGGTTGCTAGTTGAGGTTGAAGAGGAGGGCCATAGTGGGCGAGAGGGATCGGTTCGAGATGGCCGATGTTCGGCAAGCCAACGCTCTCGGGCGCCGCGCCGGCCTCGATTTGGATCGCGGCGTCGACGAAGGCTTGGCGCCTGACTTGTCGTCGGCTTGGGTCGTGGGTGGCGGGGGTGGTCAGATCGTAGAACATGACGCCCCACCAACAGACGTAACTCCAGGCCCCCGAGTCGACTCCGAATTGGCGGGCGGCTTCGGCCGGGTCGATCGTCGGCTCCGGCGCGTCGGCCGCCCAACCGAACGCCCGGCGCTCCCAGAGTCCCCGAAGCGCCGCCTGCGCCAAGGCGACTTGCCCCCGAAACGACGGGTGCATCCCATCGTGAAACAAACGGTCGTCGAGTAGCCCGTTTGGGGAAATCGCGTGAAAATAGTTCTGACCGTCGATGAAAACGCAGTCGTGGCGGGCGGCGACCTCGCGATACGCGTCCTGAAACGCGGAGAGGCACCGCATCGGGTAGCCGTCGGCGTCGCGCGCCGCGACGTCGCGCGCGTAGGCTTCGGCGAACTCTCCCCGGGCCTCAAGCAACCGCGCCAGGCGATAATGGGCGGCGGCGAACCCCGGTTCGCGGGCCAGCAGGTCGCGGTAACCGCGAATGGCGGCGTCGGCGTCGGTCTCTTCGAGCCCCCTCGCGGCGAGGTAGTCCCGCTCGAACGCTTGGCGAAGCGAGCGCGGGGTGCTGGCGCGAACGTACGATCGATTCGGATCAAAGCCCGAATCGTTGGCCGGCGGGGCGATCAGGATCGGAATCGCGCCGATCGCCTCGGCGTATTCGACGATCGCCTCAACGCGGCGCCGAAAGTCCTTCAACAACCGCTCGTACTCGATTTGCGAGAAGGCGGGGGTGTCGATCAGCGCGCGATGGCCGTTGGGCGGCGGCGGGATCGCGATTTGACATTTCCTAATATTCTGTTTCATCAATCGATGAAGGAACGAATAATCGGCGAATTGCCGTGCGAATAAATTCCAAGCGCTCGGCGCGTCATCATCGTCGTAGTAGCTCGGGTCGCGCGAGTGCGCGATCCGGGCGGAGAATTCGTTGTGCCCGGCGTAGAGAATCAAAACGTCCGGGCGATGCGTCAGGTTCGCGAGCTTGCGATGCTGATTCTCCAGCGTTGCGCCCGAGGTCGCGATCACCCGCTCTTCAAACCGCCGCCCGGGGATCTCCCGCCGAAGACCCCACGAGACCATCTTTCCAATTGATATCCATTGATCATAAGGAACGCCCGCGGCGCTCGACTCTCCCACCACGGTGATTCGGATCGGCCTGTCGACGTCGCCGTCGTCGTCGAAGCTCATCGGAAGCTCGATCGGCCTGGATGAGACCGAGGCCATGGAGGAATCGTGGCGCGCCGAGGCCGGATCGACCAGTGGTTGGGGGAATTTTGAAAGGGCGATCGCGCTGGCCGCTTCGCCCAACACCGCGCCGACAAGGATCGAAACGCAAGCCAGCCCGTAGCGAAAAAGCAGCCGACGCCCCCGAGAATCCCGGCGTCGGGGACCGCGGGCCAGCCAGAGGGCCACGACCAAGGGAAAGGCGAAAAGCGCCGCGACCGCGAGCCCATAAGCGATGTCGAGGCAGGTCAGGAAGATCAGCCCGGCTTTCCAGTACCACCAATACGGAACGTGATCCTTGATCCAATAGAACCCAACGATCAGCAGCAAAAGCAAGGGGACGAGACCAACCGCCAGAATGAGGTACGCGCGAATCGCCAGCGGCTTTCTCGGTTCGGATCCGGTGGACGCCTGGTTTCTCGACATGTTGAGTTCTCGGGACGGAAACAAATGGCGGGTCTATTCCAATCCATATCTCCGCAGTTTTTGACGCAACGTGGAGCGATGGATGCCGATGCGTTGAGCGGCGAGCGCCTTGTTGCCCGCCTCCCTGAGCAGAACGCTTTTCAGCATGGGGGGCTCGACCCGCGCCAGGAATCGTTCGTGGAGCGAGTCGGTCTGGTCGTCGGCTTCCAGGTAATTTAGCGCGGCTTCGGTCCACTGGGTGATCGCCCGGTCCAATCCGCCGTCCTTTTGGTTTTCGTCATGGTCAAACGGTTCGATGGAGGGCGGAAGGTGTTCGGGTAGCAATGGACCGCCCCGAGCGACGATCGCCGCGCGTTCGATGGCGTTGCGCAGCTCGCGGACATTGCCGCGCCAGGGGCGGGAGACCAACTCCGCGATCAGGTCGTCGCGGAGGATGGGGTTCTCTCCTTGTCGGGGATCGACGATCCGGAGGAAATGCCGGGCCAGTTCGGGGATATCGCCGAGGCGGTCGCGCAGGGGGGGAACGTGGATCGGGAAGACGCCGAGGCGGAAGTACAGGTCTTCGCGAAACTCACCCGCGGCCATCCGCTTCCCGAGGTTGCGGTTGGTCGCGGCCAGGAAGCGGACGTTGATCGGCCGGGGCCGGGCGTCGCCCACGGGCGTGATTTCCCGGTTCTCGATCGCCCGCAGGAGCTTGATCTGCATCTCCGCCGGCGCGTCGCCGATCTCGTCGAGCAGGACGGTTCCCCCGGAGGCCAGTTCCAGAAGACCCTTGCGGTCGTGGCTCGCGCCGGTGAACGAGCCCCGGACGTGTCCGAATAGCTCCGCCTCGATGAGTCCGGGACTCATGGCGGCGAGGCAGGCGGGAAGGAACGTCGCGTTTCGTCGGGGGCCGTGATCATGGATCGCCCGGGCGACCAACTCCTTGCCGACGCCGCTTTCCCCCGTGATCAAGACGGGAACGTCGGTGACGGCGACCAGGGCGATTTGCTTGAAGAGGGCCTGCATCGGCGCGGACGAGCCGATCAGACGCCGAGAGTGGTCGTCGGGGCCGGGGGGGCCGTCGGCGCCCGAGGCGGCCCTCGGATTCCGAGCCTCCAGGGCGCGCTGAACGACCGCTCCGGCCTGATCGAGATCGAAGGGCTTGACCAGGTAGTCGAACGCCCCCCCCTCGACGGCTCGGACGGCGGTGTCCAGGTTGCCGAAGGCCGTGATGATGATGATCGGCGCGGCGCCGACGCGGTCGCGGAACGCCCCCATCGCCGAGAGCCCGTCCATGCCCGGAAGACGAACGTCGAGGATCACCGCGTCGAGCGCCTCGCCGCGGGCCAGTTCGAGCCCCTCCTCGGCCGTCGAGGCGACGACGACGTCGTGGCCCAGGTCGCCCAGGTATTCGCCGAACGCCCAGCAGATACTGGCCTCGTCATCCACGATCAAGACGCGGCTCATTCGTCCGCTCCGTTCTCATCGGAATCCGCGAAGGCGCGGGGAAGGGCCAGGCGGAACCAGGTCCACCGGTCGTCGCGCCGCCAGGAGAGCGTCCCTCGATGCAGTTCGGCCGCCCGACTCGCCAGGGCCAGGCCCAATCCAACCCCCTCCGGCTTACTCGTGACAAAGGGCTCGAAAATCGCCCGCTCCAGATCATTGGGCGGCCCCGGGCCGTCGTCGCCCACTTCGATGATGACCTCTTTTTCGGACGCGAGCAAACAAAGTTTCGTCCGGCCCCCCGGCCCGGCCGCCTCCAGCGCGTTGAGCGCCAGGTTCAGCACGGCGGCCCTTAGGCTCGGCTCGTCGATCTCCTGGATCACCGGCTCAAGGGGAAAATCATGATCCAGAGAGACTCCCGCGTGTCGCCGAGACGGTTCGAGAAGGGCCTCGACCTCGCGGAGCATCTCCCCGAAATCGCAAGCGCGCCGGGGGAGGGTTTCGCGACGCCCAACCGCCAGCAGGCCCCGAACCTGCTCTTCGGTCAAGGAAAGCTGGCGAAGGGCGACGCCGAGGCTCGGGTCCGCCTCGGCCGAGGCGCATCGCTTCCGGTGGAGCTGCACGCTCAAGCGGGCCCCGGTCAGCGAGTTGCGCAGTTGATGGGCGAACCCGGCGGCGAGCCTCGCGAGCAGTTGCGTCCGCTCCGCGCGGATGATCGTTTGGCGCATGTCGCGCAGCCGCGCGCTCATCTGGTTGACCGAGCCGGCCAAGTCGCGAAGTTCGTCGTCGGCGGTTCCGGGGTCCAGTTCCAGGAAGTCGCCGTCGGCGATCCGGGCCACTTGCTCGCGCAAGTGGAGCAGGCGCCGGCTGATCCGGTCGGCGATCCAGCGGCTGACCACGACCATCAGGGCGATCGCCGCGAGTCCCAGGCCGATCGGCGCCATCGCGAAGTCCCGAATCGCGGCGCTCCAACTGGATTCGGGGTAAAGCACCAACAGCGTCGAGCCCCCGGTCCCGCTCGACGCCGGGGCGGAGAGCAGCGCGCCGTAGTAGGTCTCTCCCCGGATCGACAGCATCGGCCAGTCGCGCCAGGATTCGAACCGATCACGCTGGTGGACGGGGATCCGGCGGAGGTCCAGCGGTTCGTCGGCCAACTCCGGCCGGCTCGCGGCGGTTGTCCGGTCCTTTGAGTCTCGGGCGAGAAAATGGGCGCCGGAAAGCCCGTGCATCTGGCCAAGGACGCGCGGGGTCGGGGGGAACGTCGCCCGCTCCAGGACATCAAGCACGGCGGTCAACCGGGCGACGTTCCGGCGCTCGTCGCGCCGCGCCGCCAGGATGATGCCGGCCGCGGTGATCGCGGCCACCGTTAAGATCTGGATCGCGACCAGGGGAACGAGAATGCGACGTCGGATCGAGGAGCGCATGAGAGTCGATCCGTCCCGAAGGGCTCAGAGCGGCGCGGGCGGGGTCTCCAGCCACATGCGCCGCTGGTGCGAGTCGAGCACGGCGTCGGCCACGATTTGGGCGTTGAGTCCGTCGTGGAAGTCGGGAACGGCGGGACGCCCCTCAACGATCGCCGTGATGAACTCCCACATAAGATCGTAGCGGAAGACCGTCGCGGGGGCGCCCAGCGACGGGTCGCGGGGACTTCCGACCGGCTTCAAATACTCTTCGGGCACCACGACGGGGGCCAGGTCTTGGCCGGTCTTGCCCAGAAGGATCGTGTTGGGCTGATGGAGCCGATAGACGGCCGAACCCTCCGAGCCGTTGACTTCGGCCCACTCGTGGCCGAAACCGTCGCGGTGATAGCCCTTGGCCAGCGTCGTCCCCTCCCAAACCCCGGTCGCTCCCGAGGCGAACTCGCCAATCAGCGACGACCAATCGTCGACCTCGGAGGGAGGACAGGGCCTGCCGTCGGGGAAATGGTCGCGCTTGGCGAACCGAGCGATCGCCCCGCAGACTCTCGCGATGGGGCCCAGCAGGTCGATCGCGAAATCGATTCGGTGGATGGTCATGTCGAACAGGTCGCCGGCGCCGGCCTGGTCCTTGTACTGGCGCCATCCCCAGCTCGTTTCGGGCCAGTCGAGGAACCGCTGCGATCGGAAATGCCGGGGCGTTCCCAGCGCCCCCGATTTGACGAGGTGGCGCAGGTAGCGCATCGAGGGGGCGAAGCGATAGGTGAAGGCCGTCATGTGGACGACGCCGGCGTCGCGCGCGGCCTCGTACATCGCGCGCACTTCCTCGGCGCTGAGCCCCAGGGGCTTCTCGCACATGATGTGCTTGCCCGCCTGGGCGGCGGCCACGGCGATCGGCAAGTGGGTGTCGTTGGGGGTGCCGATCACGACGGCGTCGATGGCGTCGGATTGGCAGAGCTCCAGGGCGTCGGTCGTCGCGAGTTCGACGTCCCACTCTTCCTTCCGCTGCTGAAGCAACTCGGGATTGGTGTCGCAGATCGCCGCGAGCCGGGCGCGGGAGTCGAGCCGGAGGCCCGGCAAATGATGGTAGCCCATCACGGCGCCCACGCCGATGAAGGCCACCCGAACCGGTTGCGACGCTGAGTATTCCGTCATAAGTTTCGATCCTCGCGGCATGCTTGCCTTTGACCTTGGCTCCCACTATCCTGCACGTTCCTTAGGGCGTGTCCATTGATTAAGGGAACCAACGGGCGGACAACCAGGGGGTTTTTAACGATGGCGAGCGACAAACCGATTCGGGTTGCGATCATCGGCCTCGGATTCGGGGCCGAGTTCATTCCGATTTACCAAAACTACGACGGCGCCGAGATGCGCGCCATCTGCCGTCGCGACCGCAAGGGGCTCGACGAGGTCGGCGACCGGTACAATGTCAAGGTTCGCCACACCGATTATCGCGAACTGCTCAAAGACCCGAGCATCGACGCGGTCCACATCAATTCGCCGATCCCCGATCACGCCTGGATGTCGATCGAGGCTCTGAAGGCCGGCAAGCACGTCGCCTGCACGGTCCCCATGGCGACCAGCATTGAAGACTGCGCCGCGGTCGTCAAGGCCCAGCGCGAAAGCGGCAAAGTCTACATGATGATGGAGACCGTCGTTTACAGCCGGGAATACCTCTTCGTCAAGGAGCTGTACGAGAAGGGAGAACTGGGGCGTCTCCAGTTCCTCCGGGGAAGTCATCAGCAGGACATGGACGGCTGGCCCGAGTACTGGCCGGGCCTTCCTCCCATGTGGTACGCGACCCACTGCGTCAGCCCCTGTCTGGCGATTCTCGGCAAGCACGCCGAGAGCGTCGTCTGTCACGGATCAGGTCGGATCCGCGAGGAGCTGATCTCCAAGTATAACAGCCCGTTCGCCATCGAGACCGCCACGTTCAAGATCAAGGACAGCGACGTCGTCGCCGAGGTCACCCGGAGCCTCTTCGACACGGCCCGCCAGTATCGCGAGAGCTTCGACGCCTTCGGCAGCCTCAAGTCGTTTGAGTGGCAGCAGATCGAGAACGAAGACCCGGTCATCCACACCAAGAGCACGCCGCAACGTCCGCTCAGCGAGCCCGAGATTCCCAAGCGCGTCAAGGTGCCCGACTACGCCCACCTTCTGCCCGAGGGCATCCGCCGGTTCACCCAGCCCGCGGCCATTGAGGACGCCGAGCACCTGTCGTTCCTCCAAGGCGGCGGCCACGGCGGTTCGCACCCGCATATGGTCCACGCCTTCCTAAGCGCCATCCGGGGCGAGCGGCCCGCCTTGCCCGACGCGGAAACCTCGGCCAATTGGACCATGGTCGGCCTCTGCGCCCACGAGTCGGCCATGAAGGGTGGCGAGCGCGTGGAGATCCCGACGCTCTAAGCGGGCGGACCCGGTTCTTCCAAACTTCCTCCGGCGGATCCGTCGGGTTCGCGCGGGACCAGGAGAACCCGAATAATGTAGAGGGCGGCCCCCCGTGGCCGCCCTCGCGGGACGCGCGTTCGATGCCGGTCACCGGGACGAGCCCGCGACGCCGCGAGGCCCTTGGGCGACTTGTGGGCGTCGAGGTTGTCTCAGATCCCATACATCAGCCTCGCCTTACTTGGCGGGGATCTTGACGCGGGCGAGATAAACCGAGGTTTTCCCCTCATGCGATGAGTAATAGCTGACCCAGAGCATCCCGTCGCGCCAGACGAGACCGGGATAGCTGGAGTCGCCGCCGGAGGGGAGCGTCAAGAATTCCTCGAGCGTTCCGGCCTCCGGGTCGAGCCAGGCCAGCGCCGTGTGGGTCGAACCGACGACCGACCGGCCGCCGGCGACGAATCGGCCGTCCGGAAGGCGGATCACGTTGGGACCGCCGAGATGCATCCCCAGATCCTTCCAGGTCCATTCGGTGTACGGCGGTTGCGACTGGCCGAGTTGGGCCGTTCCAGCCGCTCCACCGCCATCGCGGCGCATCAGGCAAAGCGCCGAGTCGTCGGGAAGGAAGAGCAGGGTCGCTTCGTTGACGAATCCGTTGTCGGCCAGGGTTTCAACCAGGGGCTTAAAATCAACGCCGTCGCGGCTTGAGTACAGGCGGGTGAACCTTTCAGGGGGCACCGTCGAGTAACCCACGCCGTAGGCCGTCCCCTTGTGCCAGGTGGGCCGCCAGATCCAAACATTCGGCTCGCCGATCGGCTTTCCCTCGCCCCACTCGCGGCCGTCGTCCGAGAACCAGACCATCGACTGGTGCTTGATGTCCGAGGGCGGGTTGAGCGCCGAGACCCCCGCGAGCATCAACCGGCCGTCGGAGGTGATCGACAGCTTGGGGTCGCGCAGGTCGCCCGTTTCCGAGGTCATCCGCGCCGCCGTGGTCCACTCTTGGCCGTCGGGCGAGGTCACGACCCGCAGGGCCCCGTCGGGCGAGACGTGGCCCTTCCCCTCGCGAAAGCTGAGGAACCACGCGTCCCGGAACCACACGAGGTCGGTGAAGGCGCTATGGTCCGCCTCGTTCGAGACCAACCGCACGTCCACCAGTTCCGGTTTTCCCGGGTCGGCCTGAAGCACCAGGGCCACCGCCGCGAAGGAGGCGAGAAACATCACGGGTCATCCTTCCAAATTGTTTGGGAAACAAAAATTCAACAGTCAGCATAGTCGTCTCAATCCGAATCGCAAGAGCGTCGACCTCAACAATCCGAGGCGAGCCCGCCGTGGGGCGAGGTTTCGGAATTGGAGACTTGCGCGCGCTCGTCAAATCCTTGTGGGGCCCGGAATCGTGGGCGCCCCTTTCTGTACGCAAGATCAGCAGATAGAATGAAGGACGCGGGAGAATCTCCACTCGATTTTGACTTCGAGCCATGTGGAGGGGGCCCGGCTTCGGTCGGTTCATGACGATTGGAGCTTTGGCGAGGCTTGCGCGGAGCGGGATGGCCGCGCGACGCTCGGTTTTTCGCTCGCGATCGCGAATTTTGTGGCATGACTTACAAGGAGAAACTGCGCGCGGAGCTTTCGAGAACCCGCCGGGCGTTGAACCAACAGGCGAAGCAAACCCTCTGGCCTCTCGTGATAAAAATGACCGAACGAACCCAATTCTCCGGTACGTCCCATTGTTGGCAAGTTCTTGAATCGCGGTAGGTTGTGGGGATTTTCCTCCGTTTGGAAGGTGGCGGGGGCGAGACCGAACGAACCCAATTTAGGCGACCCGGGGCGCGGACGATCCCAATAAGCTGGTGGTTTGAGTGGAGCGCCCCGCGCGGAGGATCGAGGATCGTGGTCGGCGATGGTGGAGGTGGTGGAGATGGGTGAGATTCGGAAGTTGCCGGCTTCGGTGGTGAACCAGATCGCCGCGGGGGAGGTCGTGGAGCGCCCGGCGTCGGTCGTGAAGGAGTTGATGGAGAACGCGATCGACGCGAAGGCGAGGCGGGTCGAGGTGAGCGTCGAGCGCGGGGGGAAGGACCTGATCCGGATCGCCGACGATGGCGTCGGAATGTCGCCCGACGACCTCGAGTTGGCCTTTCAGCCCCACGCGACGAGCAAGCTCCAAGACGCCGAAGACCTGCATAAAATCCGCACGCTCGGGTTTCGAGGCGAAGCGCTGGCGGCGATCGCCGAAATCTCCAAGCTGCGTTGCCAGACCCGCAAGGCCGACGCCGAGGAGGGCTCCGAAATTCAGATCGAGGCCGGGATCGCCGGCCCGGTCAAGAGCTGCGGCGGCCCTCCCGGGACGGTGATGGAGGTCCGCAACCTCTTCTTCAACACCCCCGTTCGGCGGACCTTCCTGAAGTCCGACTCAACCGAGGCGGGGCACGTCGCCGAGACTTTCGCGCGGATCGCCTTGGCTCATCCCGAGGTGCATCTGACTTTCCGTTCGGGCGGAAAGATCGTTCACGACCTTCCCGCCGTGACGGGCGTCCGAGAGCGGATCGCCACGTTCTTCGGCCGCGAGTTGGCCGACTCGCTCCTTTGGGTTGAGGGGAAGCTTGAGAACATCAGCCTTTGGGGGTACGTCGGCCACCCCTCGCAGAGCCGGTCGAGCACCAAGAATCAGTTCCTCTTCCTGGGTGGCCGCTACGTGCGCGACCGCTCGTTGAGCCACGCGCTGAACGAGGCCTACCGGGGACTCCTGATGGTCGGCCGGAACCCCGTCGCCTTTTTAAACCTGGAGATCCCCCCCGAGGAGGTGGACGTCAACGTCCACCCGACCAAGATCGAGGTCCGGTTTCGCGACCCCCAGCGCGTCTACAGCCACCTGCTCTCGACTCTTCGGCAAACCTTCCTCGCCAGCGATCTTCACTCCCGACTTCAAGCGGTTCCCGACCCGAAGACGGAGAGCGCCCAGGCGTCTCCCCCGTCTCTTTCGCCGAGCCCCGCCCGCGCCGATCACGCGACGGCTTCGCCGAGCGCCTCGGATTTCGGCCTGGGCTCGGGCCACGCCGATCGTCAGGAGGTGGCCTCGTGGTTCGAGCCCTCCCGCCCCCCCTCGGGGGCGCCGCCCCAAATCCCCGATTCGGTGGGACGGGTCGATCCGCCCGAATGGTCTCGATCGCTTCCCGGCCAATTCGAGTTCGGTCGGGACGAGCCGTTCGACGAGTTCGCCGGAGCGGGAGCCCACTCCCCGGCGTCGACCGGAATCGAGGGCGGCGAATCTCGGGCCGGGACGGAGCAACCAGCGGGAGGGGAGGTTCCCGTTGGATCCGCGCGCCCGGTTGCGGGGGCCGACGCGCCAACCGCCAGCGCCCGGGCGATCCAGGTCCACGACAGCTACCTGATCGCCGAGACGGACGACGGGATGATGGTCATCGACCAGCACGCGCTCCACGAGCGGATCCTTTATGAAGAGCTGCGCCGAAAGGTCGCGGCGGGCGAGGTGGAATCGCAGGGGCTTTTGGCGCCCGAGCCGGTTCAAATGGCGCCCGACGAGGCCGCGGCGCTCCTGGAGCGCGCGGACCTGCTCGCCGGGTTGGGCTTGGAGGTCGAGGGGTTTGGCGGCGACACGATCTTGGTTCGGGGGATGCCCGCGATGTTGTCGAGGCTTCAGCCCGAGCGCCTGGCGCGCGACTTGGCCGAACACCTGGCCACGCAACCTCTTCCGCCGACTCGCGACGGCCTGATGGCCGAGCTTTTGCACATGGTGGCCTGCAAGGCGGCGGTGAAGGCGGGGCAGAAGCTGACCCCCGAAGAGATCGCCGCGCTGCTCTCCCGTCGCGAGCTGGTCGCCGACGCGCATCATTGCCCCCACGGGAGGCCCACCGCCTTGATCTTCACGAAAACCGAGTTGGAAAAACAGTTCGGACGAATTTAAACGGCCCCGGTCGATCGGCGGTCGCCGCGGGGGGGGACACCTTTCATTGGGGCCTCCCGCTGTCGTACAATCACCGATCGATTTTCCGGGCGGGATGGATGTTTTCGAGGGACGAGCGCGGATCGGGATCATTTAGGGAAACGCCCGCGCGGGGAGCGATTCGGCGATGATTTGCGTGACGCTTGGACGGGGCCGGCACGCCTCGTTGATCGAGGAATGGGACGCCGCGAGCAAGGCCGGCGCCGAGTTGGTGGAGTTGCGCGTCGATTGCCTTCGGCGCGAACCGGATCTGAAGCGGCTCCTCAAGCAGCGCCCCACGCCTCTGGTCTTCACGGCCCGCCGCTCGGTCGACGGCGGGCTTTGGCGAGGTCGCGAGGAACTGCGTCAACGGCTGCTTCGCGAGGCCATCGCTCTTGAGGTGGATTACGTCGACCTGGAGTTTGACATCGCCGACAAGATCCCCCGGTTCGGCAAGACCAAGCGAATCATCAGCTATCACAACCTCAAGACGACCCCCGAGGATCTCGCCGACATCGCGGCGAAGTGCGGCGAGCGGGATCCCGACGTGGTCAAGGTGGCGACCTCGGCCGCGAGCCTGGCCGACGCCGCTCGGGTGCTTCGCCTCGGCATCGGCGCCAAGCATCCGACGGTCTCCATCGCGATGGGGGAGGTCGGCGTCTTCACCCGGGTCTTGAACGCCAAATTCGGGGCCCCCTTCACCTACGCCGGGTTCAACCCGGAGCGAACCTTCGCGCCGGGAATGCTGGGCCTGACGTCGCTCCGCAAGGATTATTTTTACAACGAGATCAACGCCCAGACCGAAGTGTACGGCGTGCTCGGCGATCCGATCGGCCACAGCCTCAGCCCGGCGGTCCACAACGCGGCGTTCCGGCGGCTTGGGCTCAACAAGGTGCTCGTCCCGTTCCAAGTGCCCCGGGGCGGCCTCTCCAACTTCTTCCGCGAGATGGACTTCCTGAACTTGAAGGGGTGCAGCGTCACGATCCCCCACAAGGAGGACGTGATCGACCTTCTGTCGACCAAGGAGAACGCGGTTCGGCGAACCGGCTCGTGCAACACCGTGGTGCCGGGAGAGAAGGGCGGCTGGACCGGGTACAACACCGACTACCGGGCGGCCCTCGATTCGCTTGAGGAGGCCATGGGCGGGAACGAGGACCCCCAGGCTCCCAGTCCGCTGGACGGGAAGCAGGTGTTGATCCTCGGCGCCGGGGGGGTGGCCCGCTCCATCGCCTACGGCGCGGCGCGTCGCGGCGCGAACGTGACCATCACCAACCGTCACGACGAGCGCGCGACGAACCTGGCCAAAGAGGTGGGCTGTCGCGCGGCGCCTTGGTCGCAACGGGCCACCCTCGTCGCCGACGTGATCGTCAACTGCACCCCGGTCGGGATGCATCCGGAGGTCGACGAAACCCCGTTGCCCCCCTCGGCCTTCCCGCGGCCGAGCATGGTCGTCTTCGACACGATCTACCATCCCGAAAACACCATGATGCTCAAACTCGCCCGAGAGCGCGGCTGCGCGACCCGGACGGGCGTTGACATGTTCGTCCGCCAGGCGGCGCTTCAGTTCCAGCTTTATACGGGGCGGGACGCTCCGACCGACCTCATGAGGGCGACCCTCAAGCGCAAGCTTGGGCCGCTTCGCGACGAATGAGCGACGCGCGACCCGAAGCAAGCGGAGGAGGGGGCCTGGCGCTGGTTGGATACCGAGGGACCGGCAAGTCGACCATCGGCCGGCTGCTCGCCGACCGCTTGCGCCGGCCGTTCGTCGACGCCGACGACCAGATTGTCGAGCGCTCCGGCCGAACGATCCGGGCCATCTTCGAAGAATCCGGCGAACCGGTTTTCCGAGACTGGGAGGAGCGTGTCCTCCGCGAGATCGCCGCGAGCCGCCCCAACGCGGTCCTGGCGACCGGCGGCGGCGCGATCCTCCGCGAGCCCAACCGCCGGCTCCTCCGATCGTTCGGCCTTGTGGTCTGGTTGCGGGCCGAGCCCGGCGAGCTGGCTCGGCGACTGGAGGCCGATTCGAGGGCCAGGCACGGCCGGCCCTCGCTGACCTCCGCGGGGACGCTCCAAGAAATCGCCGACGTGCTTGAAGTCCGGACGCCGCTTTATCGGGCGGTCTCCGACGTCGAGGTCGACACTCAGGGCAAAGCCCCGCGCAAGATCGCCGAGGAGATCCTCGGCCATTGGTCGCGGGTCAAGGCGTCCCGATCCCTTTGAGGTATCGAACCCGTGTTCGTGACGTGGCCAATTCTGGCGGCTCTGGGCGTCTGCGTCTTCCTGATCGGAAGCGTCGTGGGCAGCTTTTTGAACGTCTGCATCTATCGAATTCCCTGGCAAAAGAGCGTCATCTGGCCCGCCTCGCACTGCCCCCGGTGCCTCTCGGCGATCCCCGCGAGCGACAACGTGCCGATCCTCGGCTGGCTGGCCCTTCGGGGGGAGTGCCGATCGTGCGGGCTGCCCATCTCGATCCGCTATCCGCTGATCGAGGGGCTCGTTGGGCTTTTGTTCGTTGGGCTTTACGTCGTCGACGTGCTGCTCGCCCCCCGGGGGGCCTGGGGACAGATTCCGCCCTCCGCGCTGGCGACGCTCGCGTATCACGCTCTGCTCGTGGCCCTGCTCGTCGCCGCGACCTTCATCGATTACGACCTCTACATCATCCCCGACGAGGTGACCGTCACCGGCATGATCCTCGGGATCGGCCTGGGCACCCTCGTCCCCGCGATTCGCCTTGAGCCGTCGATCGCCTCGACGTACCTGGGAGGTTTTGGGGTGGGCCTCATGGGCCTTCTGGTCGGTGGAGGGCTGACCGCCGGGGTGCGGACCTTTGCCTCGGTCCTGCTTCGCCGCGAGGCGATGGGCTTTGGCGACGTGACCCTGATGGCGATGATCGGCGCGTTTCTCGGCTGGCAAGCGGCCGTCTTGACGTTTTTTCTGGCCCCGTTCCTCGGCCTCGCCCACGCCTTCTGGAAGCTCTTGGCCTACTTGGAGCGCCGGGCTCGGGGAGTCCAAGTTTCCAGCGCCGATCGCGAAATACCCTATGGACCCTACCTCAGCATGGCCGCGGTCGCCCTGATGCTCTCTTGGCCCTGGCTGTGGCCGCTCTGGGCCCGGGAGTTTTTCGAGACGCTCGGCTGGATCTTTTGGTGGATGCTGGGCGTCGACATCGGCCTGGACCGTTGATCGGCGTCCGCGGTTCGGCCCTCGAAGGTGGGA
>Ga0180220_1001855_pt1 | contig 14730 bp, 10 predicted proteins | sample eDN5th37CBELigBY_FD_151335 | JGI IMG/M metagenome (GOLD analysis project Ga0180220, IMG submission 151335) | Enriched backyard soil microbial communities from Emeryville, California, USA - eDNA 5th pass 37_C BE-Lig BY (version 2) (version 2) | ecosystem: Environmental > Terrestrial > Soil >... | reverse complement strand
GCTACCACGAGCTGGCCGTTTTGTTCCAAATGGAGGAAGGAAACCTGGAGCTGTACGCGCCGAATCGGCTGAGCGTGCTCCGGGCGATGCTGGATTATTTGGAGCCGGCCGGGGCCTTGCCTGCGAAAATGCGGCTGAACGATTTGTTCCTGGCCAGCTTCGACCTGGAATTTGACCGGGTCAAACAAGGGGAGCTGCCGGAGCCCGAAATTCTGGAATGCATCAAGGACTATTACCGGATCGATAAAAAGCACAGCGAACGGAAGATCGTGGAATATTTCATCCGCACGCTGAATAACGCCATCACGCTGGGGCGCAAGGACATGCTGTCCGCGATCTACGGGATGATCGAAAGCGATGCGGACCTGTGCGCGGCCTTTTTCGGCCGAGTGCTCGCAAGCCAGGGGCTGCCGAAGCTGCTGTTCAACCCTTACATCGAAAACCGGCTGAAAAAAGCGGCTAAAGCGCGCGATGTCGCGGATCTGCTGCATCGTTGGGTTACGTCGCATCCGGTCGTTTTAAGCAACGACTTTTTTGTCCAAACGGCCGAAAACCAGCTGGTGGACAAGCTGCGCAAGGAAGCCGAACCGGTCAAAGCCGTGAACCAGGTGCTGGATCAGCTGGATGAGCTGGATCACGACCCAAGGCATGGTTTTGCGTTGGTGGAAGGGGGTTCGTTTTTCGTCGACAGGCTGATGTATGCGGCGAACCTGTTCCTCCTGAAGGACGTGCAGCTCGACAAGATCACGAAAGAACAGCTGCTGCAGATCGGCTTTTTGACCAATCCGAAGGAATTCCGCTCCTGGGTGTCCCGCTTCGACTCCCGCACCCGCTCGAAAGGAGAGGTTATGCTCGCGGCATACCGATGGTTTTCGGGGCCGGAGCCGGACGCTTCCCTGCTTAGAGGACTTGCTCCGGAAGAGCGGGACGATGTCCAGCGGCTTGCGCAAAATTGGCTGCGGAAAGAAGTAAGCCTTTCCCGGTTTGCGAGCATCACGCTGGCTTTTTGCTACGATGTCGACGCCGGGGCGGTGGACTATAACGGATTGATGGAATTTTTGCATAAGCATGCGCCGCATCCGGAAACGGTCTACGAATTTATCGAATGGTCCGCGAAGGAGCCGGCATTCGTGCGTCCGCGCGGGTTGATTCCGGCCTATGCGACAGCGATCCTGAATTATTTCCAAAATTACGATGCCGACGCGTTCAAAAACAAAGAAAACGTGCGCAAATATTTCGATTCCGCGGCTCCCGCGTTAAAACCGGTCTACGACAAAGTCAGATACGAGCTGGCTTCGCCGCTCGTGAAGTTTTTCCGCGGCAACCCGAGGGTATTCAAGCTAAGCGCGGTGCTGATGCTCATGATCGTCGTCATCGGCGGCATGCTGATCGTCATCCAGGCCAACGGCGGGTTTAAAAAGGAACCGGAGAAGCAGGTCAATGCCGAGGCGAAACCGCCGATAGCGGCAACCGACAAGCAGGATAAAACGGATGAGCCGAAAGAACCGATAGAACCCGCGCAGGAAGTGCCTGTCTTAACGTCCACAACGATCAAAAACGCGGACAAAACCCGCGTGACCCAGCTTGTTTTCCATTTCAAGCAGCCGGCTTCCTGCCGCGATTTTGCGGCGAAGGAAGTGACGATCATGGGGAAAGACGGAAGCATCATTTTGGAGGTCCCTACGCCGCGGCTGGTTCATGCGTGCGCCGAAGAACCTGCGACGGATCAAAACACAGGCACCGGCGATGGGACGGGCACGGCCGCCGATTCCAACGGTACGGAAGGAGCTGCGGGAACCACGGACTCTGGCTCGGAAGGCTCCGCCAACCAAACCGGCAACGCGGAGGGTTACTCCGGTGCGGATGGAACGACGACCGGTCAGGAAGGCGCGGGAGGTACGGATGCATCCGGCACTTCCGAAAGCGGAACGGAAAACGCGGATGGCAACGGGGCTGCCGGTACGACGGAGTCCGGCGGTCCGGAAGCTTATACCAGCACGGTAACGCTCAAGCTGATCAAGAAGCTCGACCTGAATAAGGTGGATCAGGTGCTGGTGGATAATACGCCTTACGTCATCATACCGGAAGACCAATTGGGCAAAGCCCCGGTTTCCGGGGACGGCACGCAAAGTACGGACGTCCAGAATGCCGCGGACGGCGGCACGGAGGACGGATCGCAAAGCGGTGCGCAAGATACGGGAAATTAAACGTTCGTTACAGCAATAAAAACAAGAGTGTCCTGTTCCGCACGGCGGAAAGGGCACTCTTTATTTTTTCCTCAGGACTTCATTTGCGGGGAATCGGGATGCATCGCCATAAATTCGATCCGGTTGCCGTCAGGATCCCTCGCCCAGCACTGCCAGTTCAGATCCTTTCCCTGCTGCGGTTCCACGTCGAGGACGACGCCGTTTTTTTTCAAATGGTCCGCGATGTCCTCGATGCTGTCGACTTCAAGGCACAGATGGGAAAAACCGATGGGGCGTTCCGGGCGTTCCGGTCTCTGTTTCCCGCCGTAAAACAGCTCGATAAACTGGCCGTCCGCGACCTTAATGTACTCAATCCAGGGATTGCCGTGATCGTCTTCGATGGAAAAAGCCTTTTTGAAGCCGAGAACGCCGCAATAAAAATGCAAGGAGCGTTCCATGTCCGCCACGTCAAAAGCCAGATGGCCGATTCGTTTGATCATTTCGCAAGTCCTCCTTATCGCGTTTTGATGGGTAACAGCAGTAATGTGGAAGCGCATTCATGATACCTCCATCAGCCTCGCTTTTCAATACCATTACGAACGCGATGAAGAAAGAAAAAAACGGAGTAAAAGCAGAGAGGATCATGAATGTTCGGATTCTGGTGGATATTTTTCAATAAAAGTATACTTACATTCTTAATAAACGCATAAACACGAATTATTTCACGGAATCTGATTGACACTTTCGTGTATGTTCGATAAACTTATATTTGTTGTTGATTATATACAAAGATCGTTCGTATAACCTCATTGATATGGTTTGAGGGTTTCTACAAGAGACCGTAAATCTCTGGCTACGAACAGGACTGCTTTTTGGCATACCTGTTCCTGTGCCGGAGATTTTTTTTGCGCTTATAGAAATTGGGTTTGGATTTCCGCCTGACAACCGGACATGGCATCAGGGAACGGGCATGCTCCGCGGAGACGAAGTCCGACTACCATACTTTCAGGAGGTTCACGATGAACAAATACGATGTGATTGTCGTTGGAGCCGGTCCGGCCGGCATTTTTGCCTGTTACGAATTTGTGTTGAAAGCCCCGCATTTGAAGGTGCTGCTGGTGGACAAGGGACATGACATTTACCGGCGCAGCTGTCCGATTTTGGAGGACAAAATCAAACTTTGTCCGCCTGCAGGAGGCCGGAAAGAATTTGCCGGCTGCGTGCCCGCTTGCTCGATCACGGCGGGTTTCGGCGGCGCAGGCGCATACAGCGACGGGAAATTCAACATCACGACCGAATTCGGCGGCTGGCTGACGGATTATTTATCCCCCTCGAAGGTTTTGGAACTGATCCGCTATGTGGATGCGCTGAATCTGGAGCATGGAGCGACGACGAACATCACCGATCCGACGACGGACGTCATCCGCAGCATCGAGCAGCGCGGTTACGCCGCCGGTTTGAAGCTGCTGCGGGCGCAAGTGCGTCACCTCGGGACCGAACAGAACCTCGAAATCCTGAAATCGATCTACGAATTTTTGAAGACCCGCATCGACATGATGTTCAAAGCGGAAGTCGAGGACATCGTCACGAGCAAAGACGGCGGCACGCATACGGTACACGGCATCGTGCTGAAAAACGGGGAAACGTACGAAGCGGACCGCGTCATGATCGCGCCGGGACGGGACGGCTCGGGCTGGTTGACTTCGATCCTGAAAAAACGCAGGCTGAAAATGTACAACAATCAGGTGGACGTCGGCGTCCGCGTCGAAACGTCCGACGTGGTCATGCGGGAGATTAACGAGCATTTATACGAAGGCAAGTTCATTTTCAACACGTCGGTTGGAACAAGGGTCCGAACGTTCTGCAGCAATCCTTCGGGGCATGTCGTGGTCGAAAACCACACCGGGGCGATGGCGGCCAACGGCCATTCCTTCAAGGACCCTGCGCTGGGTTCCAACAATACGAACTTTGCCCTGCTTGTATCGCATAAGTTTACGGAGCCGTTCGACAAGCCGAACGAATACGCCCGGGAAATTTGCAAACGGGCCAACGATTTGTCGGGCGGCGGCATCATCGTTCAGAAATACGGGGACATTCTGCGCGGCAGACGTTCCACGGAAGCGCGGATCCGCGAAGGTTTTCTGGAGCCGACGCTGAAGGAGGCGGTACCGGGGGATCTTGGGCTTGTCCTTCCGTACAATACGATGAAAAGCTTGATCGAAATGATGCAGGCGCTGGATCAGGTGACGCCGGGGATCGCTTCGGAGCATACGTTGTTTTACGGCGTGGAGGCGAAGTTTTATTCGGCCCGGCCGAAGCTGTCGGAGACGCTGGAGACGGAAATCCGCGGACTCTATTGCGGCGGCGACGGTGCAGGCATTACCCGCGGTTTGGCCCAGGCGGGCGCGGCCGGCGTGTGGATTGCGCGCGGCATCGTGGATTCGCTGTAAGGATATTAAATAGAAAAGGCGGCTTGGCAGCATGTGCGTGAGAGCCATGGAAGGCAATCGAAAATGATTTTGCCCCGGCTGTTTAAGGTATGTCTCTTCCGATTTCGGAAGGGCGTACCTTTTTTTTGTGTCCGAATTTGGGTAAAAAGCGTATGTACACATATTATGGCGGGAAGGAATGGGATAGCATTTTTTTAAAAATAAAATACCGGCTTCTATATTGATAAATAATAAACGATACACTATAATGTCTAAGTGAATTTCAAACCGATGAATTATTTGTCTAATAAAAGGAGATGTTGTCATATGACTTCCTCGCAGCAGGCAGCCGGGCACGCGGATGATGTCCGAAGGCCCGAAGATGCCCCTCAACTGAATGCTAAAGCGCAGCCTGGCGTCTACCGTGCCATGATTGCTTTTCTGATTCCGCTCATTTTGAGCAACGCGCTGCAATCCGTCGGCCAGCTGGCCGGCACGATCGTTGTCGGACGCTGGATCGGCGTGGACGCGCTCGCGGCAATATCAGCCTTTTTCCCTCTGTTCTTCCTGCTTGTTTCGTTCGTGATCGGTATCGGTTCCGGCAGTGCCATCCTGATCGGTCAGGCCTATGGCGCGGGGAATATGGAGAAGTTAAAAACGATCGTCGGCACGACGATGACCTTTACGTTGCTGCTCGGCATCGTGCTTGCCATCGTCGGCGGCATCTTTACGGAAGACATTTTGCGGATGGTCGGCACGCCGGCCAACATTATGGATGTCACGATCCATTACGCTCGCATTATGTTCTGGAGCTTGCCGGTGATGTTCCTGTACATGGTCTACACGACGTTCATGCGGGGAACCGGCGATTCCAAGACGCCTTTTTATTCCTTGATCGTCAGCACCGTGCTGAACCTGGCTTTCCTGCCGGTCCTGATCTTCGGGTGGCTTGGCCTGCCGAAACTGGGGATTTACGGCGCGGCGTACGCAAACGTGATTTCGACCGTCATTACGTTCGTGCTGTTGCTTTGGTACACGTATTGGAAAAAAAGCCCGCTTCGCCTGGACGCGTCCGTGCGCAGGCATCTGGGCATGAACAAAGACATGCTGAAGCTGCTGCTCCGTTTGGGCATCCCGTCCAGCGTCAGCATGATTCTCGTATCCTTGTCCGAAATCGCGGTCATCGTGTTCGTCAACCGGTTCGGGTCCAACGCCACCGCGGCCTACGGATCGGTGAACCAGGTCGTGAGCTACGTCCAGATGCCGGCGATCAGCCTCGGGATGACGGTGTCGGTCCTGGCGGCGCAATCGATCGGCGCGAAACAGAACGAACGCTTGAAAGAGGTCATTCGGGCGGGGATCGTGCTGAACTATATTATCGGCGTGGCGCTGATGATCCCGATTTACATTTTTTCGAAAAATATTTTGTCCTGGTTCATCACCAGCCCGGAAACGCTTAATATCGCACATGAGCTGCTGGTGATTACGCTGTGGAGTTACCTCATATTCGGTCATGTTCAGATCATTGCGGCGACCATGCGCGCAAGCGGCGTCGTATTGTGGCCGATGATTTTCAGCGTCATCTCCATCTGGCTCGTCGAGGTGCCCGTCGCCTACGTGCTTTCGTATCATACGAGCCTTGGCATCCGGGGCATTTGGCTGGGATATCCGGCAGCGTTTATCGTCAGCATGATTTTGGTCTACTCGTATTATTGGTTGTCCTGGAAAAAGAAACAGATCACCAGCCTTGTACAGTAAGACTGCCTTTAGATCAAAGGGCGGCTCTCGTCTGAACGCGAAGAAAAGCAGCCTGCGCAAGAAGCCTTAAAGGGCAAAAGCGCAGCTGCTTTTTTCTTTTATCCAAAAAAAAGTGGCGCGGACGGGCCGCTGTCTCCATACACGAACAGCCTCAACCGTTATTCTTGTAGCGTTCGTAAGCTTGATTGTAAATGTTCATATATTCGTCTACGCCCACCTTTTGTACCGTTTTCGACGCATTTATCCCATTCCGACATCGGAACGGCCACGGTGATGAACTTCGCTTCCACCTTGCCGCCTGTTTATATTTGCAATATACTCGAAATAGAACAATCGTTCGAGACTATGCGTCTAAAGAGCAAGAAGGGTTTAATCCATGAACAAACGTCATTATAACAGCGAAGAAACGCGGCAGGTCATTGCCGAAAAAGCGGCGCAGCTATTTGCGCAAAAAGGCTTTGCGGGCACGTCCATCGCCGATATTTCGCGCGAATCCGGATTCAGCAAGGGCCATATCTATTATCATTTCGAAAACAAAGAGAAGTTGTTCGTGCACTTGTCCCTGGAAACGATGCGCAACTGGGGCGAAAAGTGGAAGGCGGTAGCCGGTTCTTATCCGACGCCCGTGGAGAAGCTGTACGGGATGGCCTATTTCGTCATGAACAACTACAAGACGCCGCTGCTGCCGGTCGGCCAGGAATTGGCGATGAATCCGAACACTTCCCCCGAGACGCTGCAGGCACTGCAAGGATTGGCGGCGACGCCGATGGCAGCCTATGCGGAGATTTTCCGCGAAGGGGTGGAAAGCGGCGATTTTGCGATCGAGAACCTCGAAGAGACGACGCTGCTGTTCGGAAGCTGGATGGGCACGCTTTGCCAATTCACGCTGACGATGGAAGGGGAGCCGCTGCAGCGTTTGTTTCAGCAAGCGGTAACCATTTTCGTAGGAGGCATCCGGAAAAGGGAGGGAGCTTAGATTCATAAGCTTTCTCCCCTTTTGTTCCTCCGAAAAAACGCGCCCGTGAAACGAACGTCAAAACGAGCCTGTGACCGATTTTCCTATTTTAAACAGCAAGGGAATCAGCATGACCAGCACCGCTCCGACGGCAATCGTCGATAAGGCCAGCTGAATGTAAGTCAGCTCCTGGTTTTGAATGAATGTATGCAATATGAAGCCGTTGATCGGAATATTGAGCAAAATTCCCGTTAAAAGACCGGGTGCGTATGATTTTAAGGCGAGGGTCGCCAGCAGGTGCGGAAAAACCGCGTTTAACATCATGGCGCCGAGAAACCCGGCAAAGATAAATTTGGCAAAGCCCGAATCGGACGAAACGAGGTAATAAAAGGCTGACAAATACGCCAGCGCGGTAATGCAAATGACCGCAAAACGAAATTCGTTTTTCTCCACCGGCTTTTGGAATTTGGAAGCATGCTTCGACCAATCGGGCAGCCAAAGCGCCTCTTCCAAATTATGCAGCGTAATCGCAAACAAAAAGAACGGAACGAGGGTTTCCACGTGTTAAGCCTCCTCGGCAAGCATGGTTTCTGAACATAATAACGACGTCCCTTTCATCTTATATTGAAATCCGGGAATGTTGAACAACTAAAACGGTAACTCTTCCCCAATCCAAAACGTTCTTATCTGTAAGAACTATTTTTGGTGGAGGTCGATGCAGCATGCTGTACTGGTTATTCGAAAGGATGAACGTCCTTCTTCCCGTATTTGTCATCTGCCCGCTCCTTGCCGCTTTGATCGGGGTGTTTTGCCGATTGCTCCGCGTCCATATCGTTGTCGGCATCGGAATCGCTTTGCTGCTCCCGCTGTTGTTTACGGCAAGCGACTTGGCCGCTTGGACGGTGAATCCGGGCGCATGGGCCATGTGCGGTGCCATTTACGGTTTGATTGCGCTGGCAGTTTACAAGGTTTGCCCGAAAAAGGCCAGGTCTTGATCCGACATAAGAGTTGCAGAATGTCCATCGAAATGGCAAAAAAAAAGCGCCCGGAAAGAGGGTGCTTTTTTCGTCCAATAGCGCTAAATTCGGATTTATTTTAACGGCAGCTTGATATGAAATTCGGTTCCGGCGCCTTCCCGGCTTTCCACGGCGATCGTGCCGCCATGCATCCGGATGATCTTTTCCGTAATCGCCAGCCCGAGTCCGCTGCCCGTTTCTCCTTCATGGCGGCTGCGGGCTTTGTCGGCTTTGTAGAAACGGTTAAAAATGTAGGGAAGGTTGTCGGCCGAGATGCCGATTCCGGTATCCTTGACATCCGCGAAGCAAAATTGCTCATCCTGATGCAGCTTGATGGCAATCGTCCCGCCTTCGGGCGTAAATTTGACGCTATTGGTCAACAGATTGACCCATACCTGGTGAAGAAGCTTTTGATCTGCGTTCAAATCCACGTCGGGAAGCTGCAGGTCCAGGGCAATGCCTTTTTCCCGCCAGCTCCACTCCAGCGTCATCAGGACGTCTTTGATCTGTTCGGCGACGTTGAAAACGCCTTTCTCAAGCACTTCCTCCTCCTTGTCCAAGGAAGCCAGCATGAGCAGCTGCCTGCTCATTTGGGACATGCGTTTCGCTTCGTTTTCGATGACCGACAAATAATGGTTCCGTTCTTCCTCGCCGACGTCCCCGGTCCGGAGCGTCTGGGAAAACCCTTGAATGGAGGACAATGGCGACTGGATCTCATGCGACACGTTGGACACGAACTCCTGGCGCATCGCTTCGAGTTGTTCAAGTCCTCTGGCCATCTGCGTAAAGTGGCTCGCGAGCCGCCCGATCTCATCCTTGCGGTTCACGTTCAGCTTCACATGGTACGTTCCTTGCGAAATCAGCCGCGTCGCATCGGTCAATTTCGTAATCGGCTTCACGATGTAACGGGTGCTGACCACGACCAGCAAAATGCTAAGCAGCACGATCAGAACGACGATCACGGCGAAAAAAACATGCAGCTCCCCGAACAGCATGTCGATATTGGGGCGGACGAACAAGGCGTACGTTTCGCTGCCGTTACGGAGCGGGACGCCGATCGTATTGATAAGCGTATTGTCAAAAAAACCCGTGATGAAAGCTTTGGAAGGAAAATGCTTAATGCCGTGGTATGTTTGGCCCTGCTGCACCTGCCGGACGATGGACGGGGAAATCTCAAGATCCCGGAATTTACCGCCGTAGGCTTCGGTTTGACCGTCCGGTTTGACGATATACATCTGGTAGCCCAGCGTGCCGGCGTTTTCGAGATAAGATTCGCGTTTGCCGGCAGGGTGATTTTCGTAAAACTGTTTGATCCGTTCGGCGACATGCGTTATTTTGTCGTCATTGACCGGCTTCAGCCGGTTTTGGTAAAAGACGTTGGCCAGGACGAAAGCAAGCGCGCTGCTCAGCACCATGACGGCAACGGTCGTGAGGACGATCCGGGAATAAAGGGATTTCATTTTTTGGCCGCCTCCAGTTTATAACCGACGCCGCGCACGGTCCGGATCGCAAAATCGTCCGTCACACCGGCAAAACGCTCCCTCAGCCTTTTGATATGCACGTCCACCGTCCGATCATCCCCGTCGAAATCCGCGCCCCAGATCAGATCGATCAGCTCTCCGCGGGTAAAAGTGCGTTCCGGAAAGCTTGCCAGCTGCGTGAGCAGCTCGAATTCCTTCAGCGGCAGCATAAACATGCGGTCCTTGTTGTGCACCATATAATTTTTGACGTCGATGACGGTTTCGTTCAGCCGGATGACCTTGGCATTCACCATCTGGTAACGGCGCAGCAGCGCCTTGATCCGGAACACCAATTCCTTTGGCTCGAAAGGTTTGGTCACGTAATCGTCCGTGCCTGCGGTATACCCTTTTTCCTTGTCCGGAAGCTGGTCTTTGGCCGTCAGCAAAATGACCGGACATCCGTAGTCCTGCCGAATCTCGCTGCACAGCTGGAGACCGTCCTTGCCAGGCATCATGACGTCGATGACCGCCAAATGAATTTGCTCCCTGGACAGGACCCCCGAAGCTTCGTTTCCGTCCGCCGCCTCAAAGACGGCATAACCTTCCTGCTGCAGCACATGCCTCAGCAGCTCGCGTATATGCGCATCGTCATCCGCGACCAGAATATGTATCATGAGGTCAGCTCCTCGTATGTCTTTTTCGTTTTTCATCCCTTTCTATTATACCTGCAACCCGGGGGCGTGCGCACGCGGGGGCCTGCGGGCCCCTGAGCAACAATCCGAAAATATGCACACTTTTCCCGGCAATAAACAAAGCAGCGGCCTGCGGTCTCCCGTAGGATGAAGGTGTAACAAAAATCACGCCCCGCGGGAGGTTGGGAATCAGATGAATCAGGCCAAGTTGACAGCCGAAGAGGTTAACGATTACCGTAAGGATGGATATGTATTATATAAAAAACAGTTGTTCAGTCCCGAAAAATTCGGCGAGCTGAAGCAAATTTTCGAAGAGCAGCTGGCCGAAAAAGGGAGTAAGCTGTCCGACGAGCTGGATACGCCGCATTTTCGCGACGAGCGGCTGCTTGATTTTTTGATGAGCGACGAGGTGCTGGACTTGGTGGAGCCGATCATCGGCCCGAACATCGGGTTGTGGTCAAGCCATTTTATATGCAAGGACCCTTACACGGGGCGCGCGACGCCATGGCATGAAGACTCCGCTTATTGGAAAGGCCGGCTCGACCGGTTCGACAAAATCGTGACCGTCTGGCTCGCCATCGACCGGAGCTGGGAGGAAAACGGCTGCATGCGGGTCATTCCGGGCACGCACGACAACGGCTTTTCCGACTATGAGGAGGTCGACGGCAAGGCGAACACGTTCTCGACGCAGATCAAGGGCGTGGACGAATCGAAGGCGGTGAACTTTGAACTGGAGCCGGGCGAATGCTCTTTGCATGATTCGCGGATTATTCACGGGGCACGGCCGAATACGAGTCCTTACCGCCGCTGCGGATATACGATGCGTTATTTTTCAACGGAAGCGAAAGTCTTACCGGAAAATAATCCGGGTTTTCGGATCTGGCTGGCGCGCGGCAAGGATATAGCCGGCAATCCGTTCGTGAACGTGTAATACCCGGAGATCGAACGGATCTCCGTCTGGTTAGGGAAATGAGACTATAACGGCAAGGGGGATGGCGATGGACGACAATCAGCCGAAACGGCTGCTGAACGAACAATATTTGTCGGAGTCCGCCCCCTTTCGCATTTTCAGGCATCATATAAACGGTGCGATAGAGGTACACTGGCATGAATTTTTCGAGATGGCGCTGGTGCTTGAAGGCGCGGGCGAACATGTGCTGAACGGAAAAAGCCTGCCGCTTCAGCCCGGGAGCTTGTTCCTTGTCACGCCGGAGGATTTTCATGCGATCATTCCCTCCCCTGGCGAAACCGTCGTCCTGTACGATGTCGTGTTTACTCAGCATATGCTCCGGCAGGAGCTGTTCCAATGGCTGTTTCAAAACCCGGGCGAACGGGTTTATGACCTGGACGGAAAAACGGGTGCCGATATTCGGAAAGAGTTTGACCGCATGTGGGAAGAAAGCGAGCGGCGGCAGGCAGGCGGCGATTGGGTTGCGCAAGGAGCGCTGGAGCGGGTTTTGGTCGATTTGGCGCGGATGGGAGCCGAAAGCGGGCTGGTTCATCCGGTTGGCGGGCATTTGCACCCCTCGATCCGGGCGGCCGTCACTTACATCCAGCATCATTTTCGGGAACCGCTGACGCTCCGCCAAGTGGCACGCCATGCCGGTCTTTCGGACAGCTATTTCAGCGAATGTTTCGGGCGGCAGATGGGCGTTCCTTTTCAAATCTTCCTGCAGGAGCAGCGGCTTCAGTTTGCTTCCGCTCTGCTCAGGTTAACGGAGCTGCCTGTCACCGAGGTGTGCTTCGCTTCCGGGTTTCGGACGTTGAACCATTTTGAACGGGCTTTTAAAAAGAAATACGGTCTCACTCCCCGGGAGATGAAAAAGCGGCACGCCCGCATGCATTGAACGTTTACGATGTTTTAAAGTCCGGAGAGTGTCCCAGAGACTGTTCATACAGAGTCATTTCCAATCCGCCCGATTTGGATGTTTGCGTCCGGTCGGGGATTTGGAAACGGCTCTTTTTACTGCTCGGAAACGGGGAGTAAACTTTGTGACGGACGACCTTGAATAAGTGGTTTTATTTTGGATGGCTAGAGTGTACAATGTCCTCAATACTGACATGGATGAACAGCTTTGGTACGCTCGTGACTTTCGTCATGAAAGGTTCAAGGTTAAATCATGAGGACGGATTCCCGAATCGTTCCGGGCATGCTATCACAAACATGGAAGCGTTTACGTGAAGATAGGGCCGGGCGCGACTGCCGAATCGGATAGGATCGTGGATTAGCTAATAGCCAGGGTTTTGGCAATTGAAAAATAGGGAGTTGGCGCGAATGGCAAAGAGGAACACGCTTTGGTACAAGCAGCCTGCAAAAAAGTGGGAGGAAGCGCTCCCGTTGGGGAACGGCCGCATGGGAGCGATGGTTTTCGGCGGCGTGCGGCGCGAGAGGCTGCAGCTGAACGAGGATACGCTTTGGGCCGGATATCCGGTCAAAGAAAATAATCCGGCGGCAGCGGCCGCCTTGCCGGAAGCCCGCCGCCTGCTGGCGGAGGGGCGATACGCGGAAGCGCAGCAGCTGATCGAGCGCAGCATGCTCGGCTCGCCCGGACACGGCGTGCAGCCGTATCAGCCGCTCGGCGATTTGTGGTTGGAATTTTCGGGAGAGCCGGATGAACGGGACTACAACCGCTTGCTGGACTTGAGTACGGCGGTCGCCCGGACCGAATTCGGCGCGGGCGGGCGCAGGCAGCGCCGTACCGCATTTGTTTCGGCAGCCGACCAAGTCATGGTCGTCCATATCGAAAGCAGCGATCCGGCCGGCGTCGAGCTGACGATATCGCTCCGTTCGGAGCTGAGGCATGCCGTGCAGGCCTCTACGGATGGTACGCTGCTGCTTTCGGGCGAATGCCCGCTGCGGGTACAGAACCACAACAACGGGCAGGAACCGGCCGTGATTTATGATGAAGAGCAGCCGGGACGGCCGATGCGTTTCGCCGCGCTCGTTCGCGTGCTTCACGAAGGCGGGCGGCTTCATGCTGAGGGAGATCGGCTGAACCTCTCGGGTGCAAGGGATATCACGCTGCTGTATACATCGGCGACAAGCTTTGACGGCTCGGACCGGATCCCCGGCCAAAGCGGCCTTGATCCTGCGGCGATCTGCCGCGGCGTCATGCGCGAAGCGGAGGGCAAAAGCCTCGACGCGCTGCTGGAGGCGCATGTGCGCGATTACCAGGCTTTGTTCGGGCGCGTGGAGCTTCAATTGGGTGCTCCGCAGTCAGCGGATATCGCGGATCTGGCGACGGACGAGCGCCTTCGGCGCCTCATGGGCGGCGCAAAGGACCCGGACATGCTCAGCCTCGTCTTTCAATATGGCCGCTACCTGCTCATATCGAGCTCCAGGCCCGGGACGCAGGCCGCAAACCTGCAGGGGATATGGAATGACAAGGTGCAGCCGCCCTGGAACTGCGACTACCATTTCAACATCAATGTGCAGATGAACTACTGGCTCGCCGAAACATGCCATTTGTCCGAATGCCACGAGCCCTTTTTTGACCTGATCGAGCAGCAAGCGGTCACCGGCGCGGAGACGGCCCGGATTCAGTACGGCTGCCGGGGCTGGACCGCGCACACGATGTCCGATCTCTGGCGCACGAACAACGTCGGGCCGCATGGCGATGCCCAGTGGGCTTATTGGCCGATGGCCGGGGCCTGGCTGTGCCGGCATTTATGGGAGCATTATTTGTTTACCAGGGATCTTGATTTTCTGAAACGCCGGGCTTGGCCGCTGATCCGCGGAGCCGCCGTGTTTTTGCTCGATTGGCTGGTGGCTGACGAAGCGGGACGCCTGATCACCAGCCCGTCCACTTCGCCGGAAAACAGCTTTATCGTGCCGGGCACGGACCGGCATAGCTCCGTTTCGAGGGCTTCCGCCATGGACATGACGCTTTGCCGGGAGCTGTTCGGCATCGTAATCGAAACGAGCAAGGAACTCGGGGAGGGAGAAGCGGTCGCCGAAAGCTGCCGGGAAGCCCGGAGCAAGCTGCCTTCGCAGCAGATCGGCGCGAGAGGCCAACTGATGGAATGGGATCGGGATTTCGGCGATGCCGATCCGAAACACCGCCACCTTTCCCACTTGTACGGACTTTACCCCGGCAGCGAGCTGACGGTGGCGGAGACGCCCGAATACGCGCAGGCGGCACGGCGTTCCCTCGAAATCCGCGGCAACGAAGGCACGGGCTGGAGCATGGGCTGGAAGGTCGCGATGTGGGCGCGCCTGGGCGACGGGGATCAG
>Ga0180220_1001854_pt1 | contig 14742 bp, 10 predicted proteins | sample eDN5th37CBELigBY_FD_151335 | JGI IMG/M metagenome (GOLD analysis project Ga0180220, IMG submission 151335) | Enriched backyard soil microbial communities from Emeryville, California, USA - eDNA 5th pass 37_C BE-Lig BY (version 2) (version 2) | ecosystem: Environmental > Terrestrial > Soil >... | reverse complement strand
CCGACAACCAGGGGGTTTTCGACGCGCTGAAGCCGCCGGCGACCTTCGCGGCGGTGGACCTGACCACCGGCAGCGCCCCGGGCACCCCGGAAGGCGATCACGCGACGTGCCGAGCCACGCCGGTGATCGCGGGAGGGAACTTCGCCCCCGGCGACGCCAGCGGGATGTTCTGGACCAACGGCGCCCCCTGCACCAACCTGTACAACCACGTCATGACGCCCAACACCTGGAGCTGCGCCTCCGCCTACACCTGGAACGATTGGTCGGCCTCGACGGCGTCGAGCCGGCACAGCGGAGGGGTGAACGCGGCGATGATGGACGGCTCGGTGCGGTTCATCAAGGACAGCATCGCTCCGGCCACCTGGTGGGCCCTCGGGACCCAGGCCGGCGCCGAGGTTCTCTCGAGCGACTCCTATTAACCAAGCCGTTCCATCCAAGTCCGGCCCGCTCGCCGCGCGAGCGGGCCGAGCGCGTTTTTGGTTCCGGGCCGCCGCGAGTCGAGAGCCGTCCGGTTCTTCGAACTCGAGGCGGCCAAACAAACTAGGGAGCAGATGATGAAGCGGACGCGGAACCAGGCATGTTTTTTGGCGGTCGCGTCGATCCTTCTCGCGGCGGCGTGGGGCTGTGGTGGTGGAACGCCGTCGGTCTCGTCGTCGAGCGAAACGGTCCAGGTCAAGGGGACCGTCACCCTGAAGGGCAAGCCCTTAAACGGCGGCGAGATCCGGTTCGACCCGGCCAACATCAACCGCAGGGACGCCCCGGTCGCGACCCTGGAAATCGGCAAAGACGGCGCCTACAGCGGCGAGACCCTGGCCGGGGAGAACTCCGTCACGGTCTCCAACCCGACCATCGAGAAATCGCCCGAACTCTCGGCCAACCGCCAGGTGGTCACGCTGACCTCGGGAGAAAACACCGTCAACATCGACCTGTAATCGGCCGTCGCCGAGCATCCTTCTCCCCCGCTGGAGGAGGGTGGCCGAAGGCCGGATGAGGTTCGCGGGGTTTGCGGCGGGACCGAGGTCCACGCGCCGGCCCCGCGCCGGCGGGCTTATCAAATCCGCGACGTCTCTTCTCAGGGGGGGCTGTTCCGGTCCCTCGCCCGTCCGGCGGTCTCATCACGGCCGAACTTCCTTCAGGGTTTCGAGGAACGCGGCCATCAGGCGGGATATGTAGCGGTCGGGGTTCCAGCAGGCGGTCACGACGCGCGTCGGCTTCTCGCCGTCGAGCGATCGATACACCCTGCGCGGGTCGACATCGAGCGCGCGGGCCATTTCGGGGATGAAGGAGATCCCAAACCCAAGCGCCACAAGCTCTTGGACCGTCGCGAGCTGACTGGTCCGCCCCGTGCCGATCGGTTGGAACTGTTGTCGGCGACAAAAGCCCTGGATGTCCGCCGAGAGGCAGTGCGCTTCGTCGAGCAGCACGAAGGGCAAGTCCCGCAGGTCGTCGAGCCCGACGCGCTCGCGGCCGACCAACGGATGGTCCGCCGCCGTCACCAGCAGCAGCTCCTCCTCAAACAAGGCGTCGAACCGAAGATAACCGCGCTCGGCCGGCAGGGCCAGAATGCCCACGTCGATCTCCCCTTGGGCGCACCGCTTGAGGATCACCTCGGTGACCTCTTCGTTCACCTCGACCCGCGCCCGGGGACGCCGCTGGTGAAAGGCGCGCAGCACGTTGGGAAGCAGATATGGGGCGATCGTGGGAATGGCCGAAACCACGACCGTCCCCGTTTCGCCGTCGTCGCGCAACAACCGCTTGGCGTCGTCCACCATCGACACGATCTGAAGCGCGCGCCGACGGAGCAATTCGCCGGCCTCGGTCAGACTGATCCGCCGCCCCTGGCGCTCGAAGACCGGCCGACCCAACTCCTCCTCCAACCGCGCGATCTGCTGGCTGATCGCCGGCTGCGACACCCCGCACTCGCGCGCCGCGTTGGTGAAGCCGCCATGCTCGGCCACCTTCAGAAAAATCCGGAGCCGTTGAATGTCCATAAGCCTCTCTTATGCGGCCTATATTGATTCCTGGGATTGAATTATACATGGGGCGCCTTATCATATCCATGGTGAGGGTCTCAAGAGCCTCGCTGCGAAGCATCGCGGCTTCGCGGGTTTTTCAGCGGGATTTGAGTTTGGGAGAATGAACGGAATGTTGAGTGTTGGAGACAAATTTCCCCAGTTTTCGGCCAAGGCGAGTCTTGGAAGCGGCCCCGACGCCCTGACCACGGTCGACAACGACCAGTTTGAGGGGCGCTGGGTCGTCTACTTCTTCTATCCCAAGGATTTCACGTTCGTCTGTCCGACCGAGCTGGTCGAGTTCAGCCGCCGTCTGGGTGACTTCCGCGACCGCGACACCGACGTGGTGGGCGGCAGCACCGACAACGAGTACGCTCACCTGGCGTGGTCGCGCGACCACGACGACCTGGGCGACCTGGGTTATCCGCTGATCGCCGCGCAGAAGTTGGCGGCCGAGCTTGGGATTCTCGATCCCGAGGAGGGCGTTTGCCATCGCGCGACGTTCATCGTCGATCCCAACGGCGTGATCCAGTGGGTTGGGGTGTACAACCTCAGCGTCGGCCGCAACGTCGACGAGGTGCTGCGGGTTCTCGACGCGGTTCAGTCCGACGAGCTTTGTCCTTGCAACTGGCGGAAGGGCGAGGCGACCATTCAGGTTTAAGCGTTCGACCCGAGGGGCGGGCGCGCGTGTCCGCCCCTTTTTTTGCGAGATCGCCATCCGATCCGAGGTGACCCATGCCGACGCTCGACGAATTGAAGGCTTCGCTGCCGGATGAGACGAAGGACTTGCGGCTGAACTTGGGCAACGTGCTGGACTCCGGCGACCTGACGCCGAGCGAGCGGTACGCGGTCGCCCTGACGTCCGCCATGTTCCTTCGCGCCGATGATCTGCGCGACGCGCTGCTGACCGCCGGCGCCGAGCACCTGAGCGACGACGCGATCGCCGACGCCCGCGCCGCGGCGGCCATCATGGGGATGAACACCGTTTACTATCGCTTCCGCCACATGATCGGCAAGGAGAGCTACTCCAATCGCCCGGCCGGTCTGCGAATGACGCGAATGGCCAAGCCGGCCACCAGCAAGGGGGTGTTCGAGCTCGCCTCGATCGCCTGCGCCGCGCTGGCTGGTTGCGAGCTCTGCTTGCGGTCTCACGAGCAAAGCCTTCTGGCCGAAGGCTACACCGAGGACCGCATCCATCAGGCGATCCGAATCGCCGCGGTGGTCAACGGATTCGCGGTCGCCGCCGCCAACACCGGGGCCTAATCGCGAATCGCCTCGTTTGAGAGAAGAGGGTCGGAAGGGCAATCCTGTTCGGCGTGAGATTTGCGCCTTCCCGAGAGGCGTCGCCCAGCATCCTTCTCCCGGGGGGAGAAGGATGCTGGGCGATGGCTATTTCGAGCGCGCGAGCGGATCACGCCGCCTCAAACCTCGCGCCGAACCCTGGGCTTACTGGGACGAGGCGGCGAGCCAGGGGCTGTTGGGGTACTCTTGCTTGAGGCGCTGGGCGTACTCGTCGGCGCGGGCGGTTTGGCCGATCCTCCGGAACAATTGCTCGATCTGGTGGAGGGCCCGGGGGTGCTCCTCCTTGTCCTTGGAGTAGAGCAGGTCGGTATGAAGGTACGCGAGCAGGGCCTCTTTGGGCCGGTTCGCGGCGAGGAGGCAATCGCCCAGGGCGTTGTAGGCGGGCGCCTGCGCCTGGGCGTCTTCGGCGGGGGCGTCGACGATCACTTGGCGGACGAGGGACTCGGCCTCGGTGAACTTCTTCTCGCCGACGAGGGCCTCGACCTGGATCAACCGCGCCTCGCGATGTTGGGCCGCGCCCTCCGGCAACGCTTCGATCAGGCGGTTGAGTTCGGCGTCGGCCGCGGCGTAATCGCCTTGTCTGACGAGGATCTTCGCCTTCAGCAGCGCGGCGCGCTCGGCGGCGAGGGGGAGCTTGGCCAGTTCGGCGACGGCGGCCTCGGCGGCTTGGTAGTCTTTCGCGTGGAGCTGGAGCTTGGCCAGCGTCTCGCGGGCGCGGGCGACGTGTCGGCCGTTGGGATGCGCTTGGAGGAACGCCGAGAGGCGGCCGACGGCCTCTTGGACGCGGTCGGGCTCGGTCAGGGCGAGAGCGGCCAGACAATTGGCCTCTCGAAACAGCGCGGCTTCGGCGATGAAGGGCTTGCCCGCGGCCTCGGTCGCGGCCTTCTTGAACTCGGCGGCGGCGGCGGCCAACTGGCCGGCTCGCTCGCGGGTCTCGCCCAACTGCATCGACGCGGGCTGCCCCTGGTACTCGACGCGGTCGATTTGATCGGTCGGGACCTTGATCGTGGAGTTGCCGAGCGAGACGACGACCTCGCTGGGCGATTCCGATTCGACGGTTCCGCGGACGGCCCCCCCCTGCCCCTGCTTGAAGGTCGTCCCTTCGATCAGGGTGACAATGTCGGCCTTCGCCGAGAGCGCGGTGGTCGCGGCGAGGCAAAAGACAACCCGCCGGACGAGACGGGCGGAACTTCGCGATCGTCGGGATGGCGCCATGAGGGATTTCCCTTGCGACTTGGGGGACGGAGACGGAAACCGAGGGCGGACGGCCGGCGCGTTCACTTCAATTCCTTGAGCAGGTCTTCATACTTCTTCTTCATCTCGGGGCCTCCCACGGCTGGATTCAGTCGGATGACGCCCGTGAGGATCTGTCGGGCCTGGGCGGTTTGCTTGGTCTTGGCGGTGGCCTTGGCCGCGTGGAGCCAGGCTTCGAAGTACGAGGCGGGGTGGGGACGAATTCCGCCGAGCCTCCGCGCGACGTCTTGCCAATGGGCGCGGGCGGCGGTCCAGCTTCCCTCGCCGGCCTCGGCCTGGGCGTCGAGGAGCATCCCCTTCTCCATCATCGGCTCGACGTATCGCCTGTACTTCTCGTTCGAGAGGATCTCCTCCAACGTCGAGGCGGCCTCGTCGAATTTCCCCTGAACCCGGAGCGAGGCGGCGAGCTTGACCTTCGTTCGCAAGACCCGCTCGGTCGCGCCCGGTTGGTTGAGGAAATTCGGATCGTCGCCGAACTCGGCCTGGACGCGGCGGAGCACGGCTTCGGCCTCGGCGCCGGCTTCGAGCGTCAAGAGGCTCTCGGCGGCCCACTGGAGCGATTCATAAGTCTGGCCGGTCTTGTTTTCGGTCAGGGCCGCGAGGAAGGACCGGAACGACGCCCTCGTGTTTTCGAGCGCCTCGACGTCGTTTCGCTCGCGGAGCCGCTCGATCTCGCGCTCCAGGAGCCTGCCGAGCTTGAAGTAGAGCTGGGCCCGGTTGCCCTCCGCCCCCGCGGCTTCGATCGCCTTCATCGACGCGATAGCCGGCTCGACCTGGCCGGCGTTGATCTGGGCGAGCAGGTACGCCTCCATCAAGCGCGCGTAGGCCGCGCCGGTTTTCGACGTCTGTTTGTCGACGATCGGCTGGAGCGTCGCGAGGGCGAGGTCGGGCTTGCCGGACTCGGTGAGGATCGAGGCGAGGTCGGCGGCGTTGTTGAGGTATCCCGAGTCTCCGGGGGGCGCGCCCGTCTCCTCGCGATCCTTGAGGACGCTTTTGAGGGTCTCGACGGCGACGGCGGCCTCGGTCTCCGCTTCCGTCTTGCTCGCGTCGTCCTCCCGGCGACTCAGGGCCCGGCTCTTGACCCAATGAGCGGCGCCGAGCCGGTTGCGCGCCTCGAACTTGCGGGAGGATTGGTCGCGGACGGACGAAAACGCCTCGATCGCCCGGTCGTACTCGCCCCGGCCCAGGTGGACCTGCCCCAGGGCGATCCGCGCGTCGTCCCCCTCCTCGCGGTTGGGCCAGGTTTTCGCCGTGTACTCGGCCATGTCGACGAACCGCTCCAAGTCGGCGGTCCGATTGACTTGGGTGTAGGCGTTGTACGCCTCGATCAGCGCTTCGCGGGCGATCGTCGAGGCCGCGGCCGAGCGGTCCCAGCCGGGGTGGCGGCGGGCCAGGTGTTCGGCCAGGACGTTGGCCTCGTAGAACTTTTTGTCCATGTAGTAGGTGAACGCGAGGTTGTATCGGGCCAGGTTGATCTTGTCGATCTCGCCGCGAACGTCTCCCTTGGCGATCGCCGCCTTCAGCAGCGCGGCGGCCCGTTCCCATTCGTGAGCGGCGATGGCCTCCTCGGCTTGCGACATCGCTTCGTCGAGCGACAGCCGGCTCAGCTCCTGGGCCTCCATCGCGACGCTCGGCTTGTATTTTTTGAGCAGCTCGAGCGCCTCGTTCTTATACGGGGAGGCGTAGCGAACCACCTGAGAGAGCGCCTCGGCGATCCTCGCGCCCGACTGCTTGCGCTCGTTCTGGGGCGTCTCGTCGTGGATCTGGGCGTCGAGGCTCTTGGCCAATTCCAAGAGCACCCCCAGCCCTTCGGGAGACCGGCGCTCGTCGCGCTGATTGTAGGTTTGGAGCCACCGCGCGGCCTCGTCGGCGGCCAGCGCGTACTGCTTGCGCTTGGCCAGGGCGACGATGTAAAAGTAGTTGACGTGCCGCTTGAGCCCACGGAGCCGAGGGTCCGACTGGCCGAGAAGCTGTTGGTAAATCCCGATGGCCTCGCCGATCTTGCCCTGTTCCTCGAAGCATTTGGCCTGCCACATTTGGGCCGTCAGCCCCGCGAACGAGGTCCGATAATTGGCCTGAACCTCTTGGAACTCCTTCAGCGCCTCGTCGAGCGCGCTGTTTCGCTCGGGCGCGTTGGGTGGATACGTTTGGCCCAACTCGTAGATGGTCACGGCGCGTTTGAGCAGGGCGTCGAGCATCAGGGCGAGAACCTTGTCGCGCTCCTCCAGCCTGGGGTCGTCCTTGGCGATGAACCCCGCGTACTTCTGATACTCGGTCTGAAGCCGCTCGGAGGCCCGGCCGAACGCCTGGCGCGCCTCGTGGAACGCGGCGCGGGCTTCGTCGAGCTTCTCGGTTTTTCGGGCGGCGTCCTGGGTTTCCCCGGCGACCAGCACGGCCAAGTGCCCGCGCTCGTAGATCCTCCGGGCGATCTCGATGAGGGCCTCGCGCGCCAAGGGGTTCTCGGGATGCTCCTGGACGAACCTCTCCAATCGAGAGCTGGCCCGGTCCAACAATTCGCGGCGACGGGCCAGGTCGCTGGTCTTCGACGCCTCGTCGACCAGCGTCCGGCCCTTGTGATAATCGAGCTCCATCTTCAATTCGGCCGGGATGCCCGAGTCGCCGCGCAAGAGCTCGATGTCGTCGAGCGCCAGGTCGTGCAGCCCCTTCTCCCGAAGCGCCTGGAGGAACCGCTCGGCGACCCTCGGATCCTGCTGGGCCGGCGCGGTCCCCCCGCAAAAGAATCCGACGATCCAGACGCCGACCAGAATCCGGCCGACCCGTCCAAGACGAAGGCGCGACATGGCGAACTCCCACCGAGGCGATTCGACGTGAGGCGATTGGGAAACATCGACCCACAATCAATATAGGCGCTCCTTCAACGCCCAACCACCACGCCAGCGCCGAAAACGGGCGAAGAGCCGATCGAGAGATCAGCGCTCCCGGGGGAGGGACATTCCCGGGAACGCCAATCTCCCGATTGGCGTCCGAGGCCGTTGGAATGAAGAGCCGATCAGGAGATCGGCGCTCCCGGGCGGGGGACCGAGCGGAGCGCAACGAGCGTCTTGGCGCCTTGGCCTTGTCGGGGTCAGGCTTTTGAGCGGAGGTAATCCTCGACCTTGGTCTTCAGGGGGCCGTCGAGCTGGATCCCGAGTTCCTGGCCCTTGGCGATCGCCTCGTCGGGGGGCCAGCCGTTGGCCCTCGCCTGCTGGATCAAGACGAGCGCCGCAGCGCGTCCTCCCTTTCGGCAGTGAACGAGGACCCTTCCCTCCTCGAGGCAACCGTCGATGAAGTCGCAGACCTCGGCGACTCCCGGGTCGCTCAGTGGTTCGGCCCCGACGCCCAGATGATGGTAGGACATGTTCAGGCCCCGTACGGCCTCCCCCTCCTCGGCGACGCTCAAGGGTTGTTCGGGTTCGCCGTCGTTCCGAAGGTTCACGACTCCCACGAAACCGTCGCGCTGGAAGGCGGCGAGATCGTCCGCCTCGGGTTGGTCGGCGATGGTGATCCGATCGGTGATGGGGCGAATCAGATTCATGACGAGCCTCGGTCTCTGAAAGAGGAAAGGGGAGGACGGAAATTCCAACCGAACCGCGATCGGGATCGACAAGCCCGCGCCTTGATTGTACGTTCCCCAAATCCGGTTCGAGAACCCCCAACGGCCGAACCCGGCGCTCCGGCGCCGTCCCGTCGCGGGATCCGGGTCGATCGAAAAAAGCCGAATTGACGGCTTGGTCGACCTCCGGAATAATACCTACCGTTCGGTAGAAGAGGCGCGAGCACCGCGTCTTCAGGAAGCGGATTGGGAGAAACATCCCCCCTCATGAGCGCGCCGCTCCGATCGAAGCCGGATGGCAACCAGGTGGCGCGGCACATCGCCCGGGAGGCCGCGCGGCTGTTCGCCGAGCGCGGCTACGAGGCGACTTCGGTTCGCGAGATCGTCGAGGCGGCGGGGGTCGCCAAGCCGACGCTCTACTACCATTTTGGGAGCAAGGAGGGGCTGGCCAAGGCCCTGCTCTCCGATCCGCTGGATGAGCTGGTCGAGCGTCTCGGGCGAATCGTCGAGGGGGAGGAGGATCCCCTGCGATCGCTTGAGCTGGTTCTTGAAGCGCATTTCGATTTTTGCCGGGAGGACCCCGATCGCATGCGGTTCCTTCACGCCCTGATCTTCGGGCCGCCGGGCTCGGGCATGGGGAGCCTCATGAAATGTTGCAAGGCCGAGCTGGTCGGTTGGACGAAGGCCGCCATCGCGCGTTGCGCGGACGCCGGCATCATCGATGAAGACCGCGTCGAGGCCTGCGCGACGATGGTTCGAGGCATGATCGCCATTTCCAATCTCGATTTTCTCTACGGGGGAGAACCGCTCGAAGCGGATCGCGCGCGACGGTTGGTCGCGGATTTGCTTCGGGGATTCGACGCCCGTCGCGGTCCCGGAGGCTCGGAAGCACGTCCATGAGACATCCACTCTCCGCATGTTTGGCCCTGGCGATCGGCTGCCTGGCCGTCGGTCAGGCTGGTTGTTCGGAAGAGGGGGCGAAGGCCGAGGTCGAGGGGCCGACCGAGCCGAGGCCGATCCCGGTGACGACGGCCCCGCTTGAGCGTCGAACCGTGGAGCGAACCGTCGTGGTCGTCGGCTCGCTTCGGGGCTGGGAGGAGGTGACCGTCGGCGCGAAGCGTTCGGGACGGGTCCTTCAAGTCTTCCGCGACATGGGCGACCGCGTTCGCCCCGGCGAGCCCTTGGTCCAGCTTGAGACGGTCGACGCGAAACTCGCCTACGACGTGGCCGAATCCAAGTATCTGGCCGAGCTGGTCAAGCTTGGCATCACCGCGGAAGCCGCCGACGCCTTCATCAAGGAATACGGGATTACCGAAACCTTGATCCGGGGCCAGCACGCCGAGGACGCCATCGAGCGGGTTCCGGGGGTGATTCAGATGCGGGTGGCGATGGAGAAGGCCCAGCAGAACCTCGCCCGCCAGCGGAACCTCAACAAGCGAGGCGCGGGCGCGATTCAAGATTTGGAGGACATGGAGAGCGACTATCGCGTGGCCGCCGCCGCCTACGACAACGCCAAGGTGACCGCGCGAAACGTCATCGCGATGGCCGTCGCCAACCGGCTCGCCCGCGACCAGGCCGAGCAGACGCTCGCGGACCTGACGATCCGGACGCCGGTTCCCCAAGAGACGCCGCCGATCCGCGAGACCACCGACGAGGTTTCCTACGGCGTCGCCCAACGCTCGGTGGCGGAGGGACAGATGATCCGGGAGGGGGAGGCCGTCTTCGAGCTGGTCTTGGATCACCCGTTGCGGCTCCGGACGAGCGTGCCCGAGCGGTTCACCGAAGACCTGCGCGTCGGCCAAACCGTTCGGATCTCGGTCCCCTCCCACCCGGAAACCACCTTCGAGGGGAAGGTTTCGCGGATCAACCCGACGGTCGATCCGGCCAGCCGAACCTTTCAGGTGGAGACCCTCGTTCCCAACGAGAAGGGCTTGCTTCGTCCCGGCGGCTTCGCCAAGGCGAGCATCGTCACCGAGGCGTCGGCCGGCGCCGCCGTCGCGCCCATTGAGGCGATCGTCCAGTTCGCCGGCGTCACCAAGCTGTTCCTCGTGGAAAACGACACGGTCCGGGCCATCGACGACATCGTCACCGGCGTGGAGGGCCCCGGCTGGGTCGAGGTCTCCAGCAAATCCCTCCCCGAAACCGGCCAGGTCGTCATCACCGGTCAGTCGATGCTGGCCGACGGCGCCCGGATCGTCATCCGAAAACCCGAAGACGCGGACGACGCCCCCGAAGCCCCGACCGCGACCGCCAAGGGCGCCTCGAAAACCGGCGTCGCGCGCTGAGCCAAGAGCGGCTGAAGGCAATAAGACGGGATGAAACCCCTTCTCCCCTGGCGGGAAAAGGAACGTTCCTCCGCCGTCAGGACTCGTTTTGTAACTCCACCCGGCCTTCGGATCTCCCATGACAATCTCCGACATCTGCATTGATCGACCCGTCTTCACGTGGGTCCTCATGGCGATCCCCGTGGTCTTGGGCCTCGTCTCGTACAACGAGCTGGGGGTCGACCTGTTTCCCGACGTCGACTTTCCAGTCTGCGCGGTCACGACCGTGCTGCCGGGGGCGAGCGTCGAGGAGATGGAGTCGACCGTCACCAAGCCGATCGAGGACATCATCAACACCGTCTCGGGCATCGACGAGCTGCGGTCGATTACCCAGGAGGGGGTCTCGATCGTCACGGTGCAGTTTCTGCTCTCGAAGGACGGCGATGTCGGCACTCAAGAGGTTCGGGACAAGATCAACACCATCCTGGCCGACCTTCCCGACGGCACCGACCCGCCGATCATCAGCAAGTTCGACACCGGATCGATCCCGGTGATGACCATCGCGGTCTCGGGCCGCCGCGACTTCCGCGAGGTGACCGAGATCGCCCGAAGGCAAATCAAGGAGCGGCTGGAGACGGTCTCGGGCGTGGGGGCGATCACGTTGGTCGGTGGACGAACCCGGGCGATGAACGTGATCGTCGACACCGACCGGCTCGCCGGCTACAACCTCTCGGTCGACGATGTTCGGCAGGCCCTGATTCGGCAGAACATCGAGATCCCCGGCGGACGGGTCGACCAAGGTCCTCGCGAGCTGGTCTTGCGGACCCTCGGCCGGCTGAGCACCGAGCGCGAGTTCAACGACCTGATCATCGCCAACCGCGGCGGTTATCCGATCCGGGTCCGCGACGTCGGCCGCGCGGTCGACTCCAACGAGGAGCCCCGCTCGATCGCCCGGCTCGACGGCGACGGGGCGGTCAGCCTCGTGGTTCAGAAGCAGTCGGGGGTCAACACCGTCCAGGTCGTCCACGACGTCAAGGCCCGGCTCGAAAGCCTCAAGTCGACTTTGCCGCCGGACATCTCGACCCAGATCATCCGCGACCAGTCGCGATTCATCGAGTCGTCGATCGAGGAGGTGAAGTTTCACCTGCTCCTGGCCGCGGTGTTGGTCTCGATCACGATCCTCTTGTTCATCCGAGATTGGCGCACCACGGTCATCGCCACGCTGGCGATTCCGACCTCGATCATCCCCACGTTCATGTTCATGCATTACATGGGGTTCACGCTCAACAACATCACGATGCTGGGTCTGATCTTGGCCATCGGCATCGTGATCGACGACGCGGTTGTGGTTCATGAGAACATCTTCCGCCACATGGAGGAGAACGGCCTCGACGCCATGACCGCCTCGCGCAAAGGCACGCGCGAGATCGCCCTGGCGGTGATGGCGACAAGCCTTTCGCTGATCGTCATCTTCCTGCCGATCGCCTTCATGGGGGGGATCGTCGGCCGGTTCTTCTCGAGCTTCGGTCTGACGGTGGCCTTCGCCGTGGCGATGAGCCTGTTCGTCTCGTTCACCCTCACGCCGATGCTTTGCAGCCGATTCCTGAAGCTCGAACCCGGCGAGGGGGGCCACGCCAAATCCAAGTCGGGCTTCATCTACCGGATCATTGATGGCGCGTATGGCGTGTCGCTCCGTTGGGCGCTTCGGTTTAAGTTCGTGGTGGTGCTGGCGGCGATCGGCGTCATCGCCAGCACGGTTCCCATCGGCAAGGTGATGGGTCTGACCCTGATTCCCCGCGACGACCAAAGCGAATACGAGATCACCGTCACCACGCCCGAGGGCTACAGCCTCGACCGCAGCTCGAAGATCCTGGCCGAGCTGGAGAACCGGGTCTGGGAGATCAAGGGGACCGAGCACGTCTTCACCACCATCGGTCAGACCGAGGGGGGGCAGTCGGTCAAGGGCGAGGGAGACGTGACCCGGGCCACCATCTACGTCAGCATGACCGAGCTGGAGGACCGCGACTACACGCAGTTCGAGGTCCAGCAACTGGCGCGCGACTTCCTGCTCGACTACCCCGACCTTCGGGCCAGCGTCAACGACGTCTCGGCCTTCCAAGGAGGCCGGCGGCCCCAGACCTTCCAGATCAATCTGGCCGGTCCCGACCTGGAGCAACTCTCGGAATACGCCGACGAGCTGATCGCCGGCTTGAAGCGCGCCGGGGGGTTGGTCGACCTGGACACGACGCTCTCGCTCCGCAAGCCCGAGGTTCAGGTGCGGATCGACCGCGAGGCCGCCAGCGATTTGGGCGTTCCGGTCGGCGTCGTGGCCGACTCGCTCCGCGTCCTGGTCGGCGGCCTTCCCGTCACCAAGTTCCGCGACGACGACGAACAGTACGACGTTTGGCTCAGGGCCGACGCCGACCGACGAGCCACGATTCAGGACCTGTATCAGCTCACCCTCCCCTCGCCGGAGGTGGGGCTGGTGAAGCTGGCCAGCCTCGCCAAGCTCGTCGACGAGCGCGGGCCGACCGAGATCGAGCGGCTGGGCCGCGAGCGGATCGTGACCGTCTTGGGCAACCCCGACGGCATCGCGCTGGGCGAGGCCGTCAAGCGGGCCGAGGCGATCATCAAGGACATGAACCTCCCGCCCCAGTACAGTTACGTCCTCACCGGCCAGGCCAAGACGCTCGGCGAAACCGGCTACTACTTCATGATCGCCTTCGCGTTGTCGATCATGTTCATGTACATGATTCTGGCCGCCCAGTTCGAGAGCTGGACGCAGCCGGTGGCGATCCTCATGGCGCTTCCGGTGACGATCCCCTTCGGAATGCTCTCGCTCGTCTTGTTCGACACGCCGATGGACCTTTACGCGATGTTCGGCCTCTTCATGCTGGTGGGCATCGTCAAGAAGAACGGCATCCTTCAGGTCGACGCGACCAACCAGCTTCGAGCCAAGGGGATGGCGCGAACCGAGGCGATCATCGAGGCCAACCACACGCGGCTTCGGCCCATCCTGATGACGACCGTCATGCTCGTCGCGGCGATGGTCCCCATCGCCCTGGGTCAAGGTCCCGGCGCCGGCGCCCGCGCCAGCATGGCCAAGGTCATCATCGGCGGCCAGATGCTCTCGCTGCTGCTGGCCCTTCTGGTCACGCCGGTCTTCTTCGCCCTGTTCGACCAGATGGTGGAATTCTCGCGCCGAATGGGCATCCGATTCTCGGTCGAACAACCTCAGCCGAAAGGGGAGCTTAGCCCGGCCTTGCAGCCGGTCGAGAGCGCCTGAAAACGCCTGGCCGCGGATGGTTCGACGATCGGTCGCCTTTCACCGGGCTTCTGATGGCGGCGTCATTCGGGGACTCCACCCGCTTGCCTTGGCGGCCGAGAAGCCACCCAAGCCGTCTCGCCAAGAGGGCCTCCCGGTGTCAGAGGCAATCCGGAAAGCCCCCTTCGGGGCTGAGCTTCGACTTCCCGGACACGAGAGGCGATGGAGCCCAAGCTCCCCGCGCAAGTGGGCGTTGGTGAAGCGCGTCCTTCCACGGCCACCCATTCGTTGCCTCCACCGCCGCTCCGATGGCTTCCGGCCGGAGCGAACCAGGATCCGGTGGGAGTGGCCGCCTCTGGAGTCCCAAAACCTTTGCGCGGCGCGCGCTGACGCCGGGTTCCCCCCATCGAAGGACTGCTCAAGTCGGTTTGGTCAACCTCGACGATTCAACGCCCATCAACGACCGTCGCCGGTTGCCCACGCCCCTTAAAAGCGACTCCATTCATCCGGCCTCGCCCATCTTCGTCGCGCGTTGACAAGTGGTGTGCGCGTCCTAGTTTTACAGCGGGACGGGGTGTTGGGAGGCGATGTCGTCTCCGGACCGCTCAAGAGCCATGAAGCTCATCCTCTTCATTGAGAGCGACACGCGCCTATGAGAACCATCTTGGGTTTGGCATTGATCCGGGACAAGCGACCTCGACGGCGAGGGCGTCCCGCCGCCATGACGCGACGCGGGGCCGAACTCGAGGTCGTCGAAGGGCGACTGATGCTTTGCGCGTCGCTCTCGCCGTTGCCGGGAATCGGCTCGCGGGCGCGGGACGCCGTGATCCAAACCTATGAGACGCTCGTGGGCGAACCGCCGAGTCTCGCCGAGCAAAATCGGCTCCTCCGAGTCGAAGCCGCGGCGGGCCAAAACGCGCTCGCGCCCGCGATCGTCGCGACGCCCGTCTTCTACAACAGGACCGCCAAGGGCGACCCGAACGCCTATGTGACGTTGGCCGCGGCGACGCTCGACCAGTACCCCAGCCAGGCCGAGATCGATCGGCTGTCTCGGCGGATCGTCGCCCATGGCGCCCTCCCCAAGGTCCTGAA
>Ga0180220_1001853_pt1 | contig 14744 bp, 10 predicted proteins | sample eDN5th37CBELigBY_FD_151335 | JGI IMG/M metagenome (GOLD analysis project Ga0180220, IMG submission 151335) | Enriched backyard soil microbial communities from Emeryville, California, USA - eDNA 5th pass 37_C BE-Lig BY (version 2) (version 2) | ecosystem: Environmental > Terrestrial > Soil >... | reverse complement strand
CCGCCAATCTTGCCCGTCGCCCCCGCGCAGGCGGGGGCCCCTGCGAGGGCGCCATGCCCTCCCCATGCAATTACGCAGGACATCGGGGTTCCCGCTTCCGCGGGAATGACGGACAAGGGTTCGTCATCCCCGCGAACGCGGGGATCCCTGCGAGGGCGCGCCCGCGCAGTTCCGACCATGGCCGGGGTCGCCCTCAGGCCGGCCAGAACCTCGGCACGAGCAGGAGGATGCCCAGCACCACGATGATGCTCAGGATGAATCCGAGCCGGGCGTAGTCGGTGAAGCGGTAACCGCCGAGGCCGTAGACCATCGTGTTCGTCTGATAGCCGATCGGCGTGAGGAACGACGCTGACGCGGCGATCGCGACGGCGACCGCGACCCCACGTGGGTCGAGCCCCGCGGTCGTGGCGGTAGCCATCGCGATGGGGAAGACGAGCACGGCCGCCGCGTTGTTCGTGATCAGCTCGGTGAACAGGATCGTGGCGAGCAGGACCGACAGCAGCACGCCGACAGTGCCCAGCGGGCTGAACATGTCGATCATCGCGGTGGCGACGGTCTGTGCGAGGCCCGACGACGTGATCGCTGCGCCCAGCCCGAACGCGGCCGCGATCAGCACGATCACGTCGAAGTCGATGGCGCCGCGCGCCTCATCGGCGGACAGCACGCCGGTCAGCACGAGGAGGATAGCGCCCACGAGGGCAGCGTGGAGGATCGGCATCACGCCGAGTGCCGCGGCGAGGACGATGCCGAGGGTGATCGCGCCGACGAGCAGCGCCTTGCGGGAGCTGGTCGGCGGAGTCCCCGCGATCGAGGAAACGAGGAGAAAGTCCCGCCTGTCGCGCCAGCGGCTCTGGAAGTCCGGATCGCTGATCAGGAGCAGCGTATCGCCCGCCCTCAGGCGCACGTCACCGAGCTTCGCGTTCACGCGCGCCCCGGCCCGGTGGATCGCCAGCACCGCGGCCTGGTACCGGCTCCGGAACCCGGTCTCCTTGAGCGTCTTCCCCGCCAGCGGAGACGCCTCGCTCACCACGGCCTCGAAGAAGCGGTGGTGGTCGCCGTCGAGCCGGACGGCGTGTTCCCGCTCCGCGGAAACGAGGCCCCGCATCGACTGGAGGTCGACCACCATGTCGGCGCGGCCGACGAACATGAGCCGGTCGTCAGCTTCGAGCACCGTGTCCGGGGACACCGGCGCGAAGAGCTGCCCCTGCCGCTCCAGCTCGACGAGGAAGACGCCTTGCAGGTGCCGCAGCCCCGCCTCCTGGATCGTCCGCCCGACGAGCGGCCCGTTCGGGCTGACGCGCATGTGTACGCTGAACTCGCGCAGCTCTTCCTCGAACTGCTGGCGGGCCATGCGCCGGTCCGGAAGGAGCAGCGGCGCGAGGAGCACGATCACCACGATGCCGACCAGCGCGATCGGGAGCCCGACCCGCGTCAGCTCGAACATCCCGATCGGCTCGTAGCCCGCCGCCTCCAGGAGCCCTGAAATCACCAGGTTGGTGGAAGTACCGATGAGCGTGACCATCCCGCCGAGGATGGTGGCGAAGGAGAGCGGCATCAGGAACCAGGACGCCGGCTGACCCCGCCGTTCGGCCCAGTCCGCCACCTGCGGGGCGAACATCGCCACGATCGGCGTGTTGTTGAGGAAGGCCGAGGCGCCGGCGACGGGGAAGAGCAAGCGGACCATCCCGGCGCGACCGTCGCCACGGCTCCCGAGCACGGCTCCCACGATGGGCTGGAGCGCGCCAGTCTTTTCCACCGCGCGCGCCACGACGAAGAGCGCCGCCACGGTTATCGGCGCGGAGTTGCTGAAGCCCGCGAGCGCCTCGGCCGGCGTGATGACGCCGGCTACCATGAGCGCGATCGTCGCTCCCAGCACGGCCAGCGAGGGCGCGACAGTGTCCCTGACGAGCAGTACGACCGTCGTCAGGATCACCGCCAGCGTCAGCCAGGCTTCCCAGGTCATGCTTCGGATGGCTTCGACGGAAAACGCGCCCGCCGCCCGTGACGACGGGGTGCGTCAGGCTCGCCCGAAGGGCTACCGCGGTGATCGATGACTGCGGCGGACGCGAACATGCGCGGCCAAGCTAACGGGAAGGCGGCGGTGAGGTCAACGAATGCGCGGTGTCCGTATTGACCCCTGATGCCGCCGCGCTATCTTGCCGGGACCGCGCGAGGTCACCCACTGCGTTCCCGGAGGCAACCCATGGCAAAGCCGAAACCGAAGGAAGTGCGCCCTGAAGAGGTTCGCGAGCTGGCCGAGGCCGTCATCCGCGCCGACCGGTTCCCCACCCTTGCCACCATCGACGGCGAACAGCCGCGCGTACGCCCCGTCTCGCCCGTACGCACCGACGGCTTCACGGTGTACGTTGCCAACCTCCGCGGCTACCACAAGACCGGCGAAATCGCCGCGAACCCGCGCGTCGAGCTGTGCTACGTCAACGACGACCACGACCAGGTCCGCATCACCGGCGTCGCCGAAGTCGTGACCGATCGCAATCTCCTCGAGGACATCTGGAAGACCAACCCGCTGCTTCGCCACTACCTCGGCACCCCGGACAACCCGGAGCTGATCCTGTACCGGATCGTGCCTGACCGCGTGCGCTACATGCAGGAGTGGTCCCTCGAGTACTACGACGTTCCGCTGGATTCCTGAATCGGCTACGACCTGCAGCCATCCCCGCACTCGAGGTGCATCGGGCGACGCGACTACGGGCGGACCCTGGTCCGCCCGTGCCGGGTTCTCCGCGTCGAAAGGCATGACCCACGGCCGTCGGCAAGAAACGGGGAGCTCCAACCCGTGCCTTGCCCCAGCTTCGGCTTCGAATTCGGGAGCGGAAGCGCAGGTGGGAGTGGGGGCTATTCGATCGTTGGGACGTTGTCCGTGCGCGGCCAGCCGGGCCGGCGGCGGAGGATCTTCCTGTCCGTGCACGCCCGCGGTTCGCACCCGACCCGCTGCGCCACGGCCCGCCAGATCCCGCCATGCCCCCGGTGCCCGTGGCGGAGAAACGCCTCGGCGTGCGCCATTTCGTGGAGCATCGTGTCTACGAGCGCCCGTTCGTTGCCAGGGAGCATCAGGTCCGGGTGGAGCGCGATGTCGGTGACGCGGCGCTTGCCGTCCCGGCTACGGCCGTACCGGATCATGCCGAGGCTCCGCGACAGGCGAGGGCTCAGGCGCAGCCTGACATCGACCGGCAGCCATCCGCCGAAAACCGACGCGTTGTAGCGGTCGTACAGCGATTTGAGGAAAGACCGCTGTTCCTCGGTGGCGCAGCACGGGAGCGGCTGACGTCGGCTCGAGGCCCGGGAGCCGTCCCGTTTCGGTCTGGAGGTCCCGGTCCCCCGGTCTCGAGACCGCAGCGCCCACCACTCCCGGATCCGGGCCGCCGCGGCCCGGGTTTCCGGACCCGCCCGTCCCGCTGCCACGAATCGGGCCACCGCCTCGATGACATCGGGCGGCGCCAGACGGAAATCTTCCTGGAGGTAGAGCTTCCGCCGGTCGTGGGAAATGGAGACCAGCCGCGTGTGGTTGGCCTTGAACCTGACCTCCACCACGCCGCAGCGCTTCGCCGCGAGGGCCCCCAGCACGGCCGACTCGTCGACCTCGCCAATGCCCAGGGAAAGCTGATCGTCCATCAATAATCTTACGTCGCGGCCAACGCCCAGCCGACCCTGCCGGCCCGTATGAGCAAAATGGGAGTCTGGCCGGGTCTCAACCGGTACTCTGCATCGCCGCGGCGATGCCGTTCACGCTCTGGAACAACAGCTCGCGAATCGCCGATTTCCTTTCGCCTTCAGTATCCCGGTACCTGCGCAGGAGCTCCACCTGGAGCAGGTTCAGCACATCGGTATACGGGTTCCGGAGCGAGATCGACTTCTTGATCACAGCGTTGCGGTCCAGCAGGTTCGCCTCTCCCGTGATGGCGAGGATCGCGCGCCCGGCGCGCTCGAAGTCCCGGACAATGCGGGCGTGGCAGCCGCCGGGCGCGACGTCCCCGGCGAGCGCGGCGTAGCGGCCGGCGATCTCGAGTCGGGCGCGCATCATCTCCAGCTCGGCGTTCTCGACGACGGCGCGGAAGAACGGCCAGTTCGTGTACGCGTTCCGGAGCATCTCCAGCGCGCCCGGCTCGGAGAGCACTTCGTCCAGTGCGGCGCCGATCCCGAACCATCCCGGCACGACGTGGCGTGTCTGGGTCCAGGCGAAAACCCAGGGAATCGCGCGCAGCCCTTCGAAGTCGACCTCCTCGGCGCTCTTTCGGGAGACCGGCCGCGAGGCGATGGGCAGGCGGCTGATCTGCTCGATGGGCGTGGCGCGGATGTACCACGGCCAGAACGCGTCGTCGTCGATCAGGTCGCGGTACACCTGCATTGCGCGTTGCGCGATCCTGTCCATCGTCGAGGCCAGCTCCGGCGGCGCGGCCGGCGGCAGGTCGCCACGCTGATCGGTGCTCGCCGTCGACAGCAGCATCGCGCTGACGAGCTGCTCGGTATGCCGGTGCGCGATCCCGGGGAGCGCGTATCGGAAGGTGATCACCTCGCCCTGCTCGGTCACGCGCAGCCGGCCGTTGTGCGCGGCCGGCGGCATCGCGGCAATGGCGAGGTTGGCACGGCCGCCACCCCGCCCCACCGTGCCGCCCCGCCCGTGGAAGAGCCGGAACTCGACGCCGTGCTCGCGGCAGACCCGGCCGATGGCGTCCTGCGCGCGGTGCAGCGCCCAGTTCGCCATCCAGTAGCCGCCGTCCTTGTTGCTGTCCGAATACCCCAGCATGATCTCCTGGAAGCCGCCGCGTGCCTCCAGGTGCAGCCGGTAGACCGGGTGGGCGAAGAGCGCCGTGAGCCGGTCGGCCGCCGCGTCCAGGTCCTCGATCGTCTCGAAGAGCGGGACCATGTCGAGCGGGGATTCGACACGGCCGTCCCGCATGCTCCAGAGCCCCACTTCCTTGGCCAGCAGCATCGGCGCGAGCAGGTCGCTGACCGTGTGCGTCATGCTCACGATGTAGCTGCCGATCGAGGCGGGATCGCGCGTGATCGCGTCGCGGATGACCTCGAACGCCTCCAGCGCCGCCCGCACCGTCTCCGACATCTCGGCGTGGCGCGGCAGCAGCGGGCGAGGGTTTTTCAGCTCGCGCGTCAGGACCTCGAGCCGGGCGGCCTCGTCGAGCGATGCGTAGTCGTCCACGACCCCCGCGGCCGCGAGCAGGTCGGCCACGGCCTCCGTGTGCCGGCGGCTGTGCTGCCGCACGTCCAGCGCGGCGAGGTGGAAGCCGAAGGTGCGCGCGAGCGCACGAAGACGCGCCAGCCGGCCCTCGCGCGCGACGACCCCGAACCCCGCGTCCTCCAGCGCCTGCGCCAGGAGGTCGAGGTCGCGGATGTAGCGCGCCGCGTCGTATTCCTCGGCCGCGCCGGGCGCCCGCGCGATCAGCCGGTCGATCCGGTAGATCATGTGCGTAATGAAGCGCCTGTACGGCTCGTGGCGGAACACGTGGTCGGGAATCGGCACGCGGTCCTGCCCGCGGTCGTCGGCTCCACCGGTCGCCGGATCGAGACCCTCCACGTCGTCGAGCGCGGAGAGCGCCTCGAGGAGCACCCGCGGCGTGGGCACGCGCCGGTCCGACACGCTCAGGTCACGCCGCAGCTCATCCAGCTCGCGCCGATGCAGCTCGAGTGCGACGCGGCGCTGCCGGTCAAGCGTCCACCGAGTGACCTGCGCCGTCACGTTCGGGTTGCCGTCCCTGTCGCTGCCGATCCACGACCGCCAGCGCAGGAACGCGGGCATCTCCGCTGCCGCGGCTTCGCCGTAGTGGCGCACGAGGGCGCGCTGGACATCGCGATGGATCCGCGGCGCCGTCTCCCACACGGTCCCGCGCAGGAAGTGCAGACCCTGCTCGACCTCTTCCTGGACCGTCGGCCGTTCCGGGCGGATCTCGTCCGTGGCCAGGAGCATCGCGATCTGGCCGCGCAGCGCCTCGACCGTCGCCTCCTGCTCCTCCGGCGTGGCGTCCGGCCGGCGCAGGTCGGCGAGCAGCTCCGCCGTCCGACGCTGCTTGTCCAGGATCGACCTGCGCCTCGCCTCCGTCGGGTGCGCCGTCAGCGTGAGCTGAATGTCCAGCATGCGGAAGAGGTCGATGACCTGCGCCAGCGAGAAGCCCATCTCCTTCAGCCGGCCGACCGCCTCGTCGATCGACTCCGGACGGGACTTCCCCTCCGCCAGCGAATGCGAACGCTCCCGGTTGACCCGCAGGATCTCCTGCCGCTCCGCCTGATTGATCAGGTGGAAGAACGCGCTGAACGCGCGCAGCAGCCACCCGATTTCGTCATCGGTGAGACCGCGGATCCGGTCCGCAGCACGTTCGCGGAGGGAAGGATTGTTCTCGAGCGACGCGCGCTTGCAGAGCAGCCGCAGCTCCTCGACCCGCTCAAGCATCGCGTCGCCCGCCTGCTCGCGGATCGCCTGGCCGAGGAGCGAACCCAGCAGGTTAACGTTTTCGCTGAGCGGCCGGGTGATCCCCGTGCCCTCCGACTCGATCTTCAACCCGCGCATATCACCCCATCACGGGCGGCCGCTGCCAGCCCATTGCACGTTCCCCATCTCGTTCGCGTCTGCCATTGCCCGGGCATGACCCGGCAACAGGCGCAGCACGACAAGTTACTTCGCCGCGGCCGCGACCGCACCCGCCGCTCTGACGGTTCAACCCTGCTCGAGCTCGCGTTCGACGGCTTCCCACTCCTCCAGCAGCTTCGCGATCTCCTCCTGCAGGGAAGCTCGTTCCGCTTCCAGCGCGGCGACCTCCTCCGGCGGCGTGCGCTGGAAGAAGCCGGGGGAGCAGTACGCCTCGTCGATCTCCGCGCGGCGCGCCTCCGCCCGTTCCAGCTCCGCGGTCACGCGGTCGCGGCGCTCCTGGAGACGGCGACGCTTATTCGGTGACAGGCCGGTGTCGCGCCCGCGCCCGGCCTTCCCGTTGGCGCCGCTTCCATCTCGTTGCGCAGCCTTTTCGCGCTTCGCCCGGAGCAGCACCGCGTCCGCGTCCAGGTGGTCGTCGCCGCACGCGTGCACATACTCCTCGTAGGTGCCCGGGAAGTCGCGAATCCCGTCCTTCGTGATCTCGATGATGCGCGTCGCGAGTTGCCCCACGAACCATCGGTCGTGTGAAACGACGACGAGCGTGCCGTCATAGGCGAGGAGCCCCTGGACGAGCGCTTCAATGGATTCCATGTCGAGGTGGTTCGTCGGCTCGTCCAGCACCAGCACGTTGGGCCTGAGCAGCATCAGCCGGCTGAACACCAGCCTCGCCGCCTCGCCGCCGGAGAGCGCGCTCAGCCGCTTCTCGCCGTCGTCGCCCGAGAAGAGCATGAGCCCGAGTTGCCCGCGCACGTAGCCGCGGTCCTTGTCGGGACAGTACTCCCACAGCCACTGCTCGATCGTGCGCTCGGACGATTCGATCTGCTCGTGGTGGTCCTGCGCGAAATAGCCGGGGTGCGTCTCGTAGCCCCACTCGACCGTGCCGGCGTCCGCCTCCAGCTCGCCCACCATGATCCTGAGCAGCGTGGACTTCCCGATCCCGTTCGGTCCGAGGATGAAGACGCGGTCGCCGCGCAGCACGTCGAGGTCGACGCCGTGCAGCACCTCGTTCTCGCCGAACGCCTTCCGGATCCCGCGCAGGCGGAGCACCTCGCGACCGCTCGGACGCCGGGGTTCGAACCGGAACTTCGGGTACCGCCGCGAGCTGCCAGGCAGCTCCACCAGCTCCTCCGCCTTCTTTTCGATGAGCCGCAGCCGGCTCTGCGCCTGCCTGGCCTTGCTCGCCTTGGCCCGGAAACGGTCGACGAACTCCTGGTGCCGGGCGATCTCCTTCTGCCGGAGCTCGATCTCCTTCTCCCGCCGCTCCCGCGTGGCGCGTTTCTCTTCCAGGAATTGCGTGTAGTTCCCGTGGTACAGCGTCACCGTGCCGTAATCGACGTCGAGGATGCTGGTGGCGACGTTGTCGAGGAACCGGTGGTCGTGGGAGATCACGACCACGGGCCCGGCGAAGTCCTGGAGGAACTTCTCCAGCCAGCGGATCGAGACGATGTCCAGGTGGTTCGTCGGCTCGTCGAGGAACAGCACGTCCGGCGCGCCTGCCAGGACCTGCGCCAGCAGCACGCGCAGCTTGAACCCGCCCGAGAGCGTGCGCAGCGGGCGCCGGTGCACCTCCGCCGGGATGCCGAGCCCCTCGAGGATCGACGCGGCACGCGACTCGGCCGTGTAACCGTCCAGCCGCTGGATCGTCTCCTCCAGACGGGTAAAGCGATCCGCGTCGAAGTGCTCGTGCGCCCGGGCGAGCAGCGCCTCCTTCTCCACGATCGCGTTCCACAACTCGGGGTTGCCCGCCATCACCACGCCGAGGATCTCCTCGTCCTCGTGGAGGAACTGGTCCTGCCGCAGCACGCCCACCCTGGCCGATTTCGGGATCGAGACAGTGCCCTCCGTCGCGTCCAGGTCGCCCGCCAGGATGTTCAGCAGCGTGGTCTTCCCCGACCCGTTCGCCCCGACCAGGCCGTACCGTTCTCCCCTGTTGAGCTGGAACGAAGCCCCCGCAAAGAGGCACCGTTCACCGAACCATTTTCCGAGATTCGCAATCGATATCATGTCAGGAATCTATCACGACGGGGCGGGACAACTCTACGGCATAGGGCTGGGGCGAGGGCTAAGGCTAGGGCTAATGCCGGTGAAGTCAGGGTTCGCGTGGTCATGCTGCATACCGGTGAGGGCCGGCCCCTAACCAGGCCCATGACGCGTCCTCGCCGGGATCGCGGCCACGCGCCACGAACCCATTGGCCCTAGCCTTAGCCCTCGCCCCAGCCCTTTGCCGTTCAATGTGGCCTTGCCCACGACCGCAGCCCACTGCCACATTGTGCGGCCATGAGCAACCGAATCCTCCTGACCGGCGCTGCCGGCTTCATAGGCAGCCATCTCGCGGAGCGGCTGCTAGCGCGCGGCGACGAAGTCGTCGGCGTCGACAATTTCGACCCGTATTACGACCCGGCCGAAAAGCGCGCCTATCTCTCGCGCGCCCTCGAGCACCCATCCTTCACGCTGGTCGAAGCGGACTGCGCGGAGCTGGACCGGCTCGAAGCCTTGCTCGGTGGCCGCGAGTTCGACGCCGTCGTGCACCTTGCCGCGAAGGCGGGAGTACGACCGTCGATCGCGGACCCGCTGGGCTACATGCGGGCCAACATCGTCGCGACGCAGGCGCTCCTCGAGCTGGCGCGCCGGCGGGGGATCCGTCGCTTCGTGTTCGGGTCGTCCTCGTCGGTCTACGGTGACAGCGAGCGGGTGCCCTTCACCGAGACCGAGAAGGTCGACCGGCCGATCTCACCGTACGCCGCGACGAAGGCGGCGGGCGAGCTGCTCTGCCACAACTACCACCACCTCTACGGGATGAACATCCTGGCGCTGCGCTTCTTCACCGTGTACGGCCCGCGCCAGCGCCCGGACCTCGCGATCCGGAAGTTCGCCACACAGATGATCCGGGGCGAGCCGATCGAGATGTACGGCGACGGCAGCTCCGAACGGGATTACACCTGGATCGACGACATCCTGCAGGGCGTGATCGCGGCCATTGACCGGACCGGCACCGTGAGCCGCGAATACGAGATCATCAATCTCGGCGAGAGCCGCACGACGTCGCTCCGCCGGCTCATCGAGCTGATCTCAGCGGCGACGGGGCGAGAGCCGCACATCGTGCAGAAGCCCATGCAGCCGGGTGACGTGCGCAGGACGTGGGCCGACGTCAGCCGCGCCGGATCGCTGCTCGGCTATCGGCCCACGACTCCGGTCGAGGAGGGGATCCCGCGCTTCGTCGACTGGCTCGTGCCCTGGCTGGAAGGGAAGCGCTGAGGAGGTTCACGCCCGCCGTCAGCGCTTTCTGGCCTCTTCGTACTTCGCGATGTACGCGTCGGGCGGCGTGCTCGCGATGACCTTGCCGATCACGTCCAGCGGCACGTCTTCCAGCCTGCGAAAGCGCAGGCACGACTTCCCCATGTCCAGCTTCTTGCCTGCCCGCTGGAACCCGGCCCTCAGCCTCACCATCAGCGCCGGATCCATGTACGCGCACATCAGGTACAGCGCCATGTGGTTCTTCTGCGACGCGAGCGCCGCGTAGCCCAGCGGCTTGCCGTTGTACGTCTTCGGGTAGCGTTCGAGCGGGATCTCGTAGCTGAGCATCCCCCAGTTGAAGCTCTCGACGTAACCCTCGGGGAGGTTGCGCAGGATCACCTCCCGCACGGCGGAGATGGCGGCTCGCCGGTCAGGCGGGAGCCCCTCGAGGTAGTCTTCGGGCGAAGCTGTGTTGCTGGCTGGCATTCAGGACTCCGGTTCGGAACGGCATAGGGCTGGGGCAAGGGCTAAGGCCAGGGCTAAAGGCTTCTCGCTGGTGGCCGCGATCTGGGGTCGGACTGGTTCCGCCCTGGATATCTCAGCGCTGCGCGACGAGTTCATTCGAAGAATCCGTCGCCCGAGCCGCGAAGGCTGGCTCCGCGACGAAACCCATTGGCGCTGGCATCAGCCCTCGCCCCAGTCCTATTCCGTCCTCAGTTCCCCGCCCGCACCCGCGTCCAGATCGCTTCGTACAGGGCGCGGTCGGGGCCGAGATCGCGGAGCAGCTCGAGCCGCCCGGCCACTTCCTCGTCGGGGTATACCGATGGGTCGGACAGGAGGTCCTCGTCAATGTATGCCCTGGCCGCTGCGTTCGGCGAGGCGTAGCGGGTGAAGTTGGAGAGCCGGCCGCCTACTTCCGCGTCGAGCAGGAAGTTGATGAATACCTCGGCAGCGTATTTCGCCCGCGCGCCGACCGGCACGGCGAGGTTGTCGGTCCAGAGGATCGCGCCCTCACGGGGGATCACGTAGCGGATCGCTTCGACCTCGTCCCGCGCCATCAGGATGTCCCCGCTGAAGTTGTGCGCCACCACCACGTCGCCGGCGGCGAGCAGATCGCGGCCGGTGGCGAACGGGGCGTAGGTGAGCACGCGCGGGCGCTGCGCGATGAGCAGCTCCTCCGCCGCGCGCAGCTCATCCGGATTGGTGGTGTTCGCCGAGTAACCCAGATAGAACAGCGCCGCGGCGATCACCTCGCGGCCGTCGGACATCATCGCGAACGGGCCGGGGTGCACGTCGGGGTCGAAGACGATCCGCCAGCTGCCCAGCGCGTCCTCGTCGATCCCGGATATGCGATCGGTCCGGATCCCCAGACCGCTCGTGCCCCACTGGTAGGCGACCGAGTGGCGGTTGCCCGGGTCGAACGGCAGGTCGCGGAAGCGCGGATCGAGATTGTCGATGTTCGGGATGTTGGAGTGGTCGAGCGGTTCCAGCATCCCGGCGCCGAGGAGCGTTTCAATGGCGTAGTCGGAGGCGACGACCACGTCGTACTGCCCTGCGCCGCCCGATTCCAGCTTCGCGATCATCGCCTCGTTGGTGTCGTAGTAGTCGACGATGACGCGGACGCCGTACGTGCTCTCGAACTCCTCGAGCAGCTCCGGATCCATGTAGTCCGGCCAGTTGAACATCCGGAGCGTGTTGCCGAGCCTCGCCGTTTCGACGCGCAGGCCATACGCTTCGACGAACTCCGGGCGCTCGGGGGTGCCGCAGGCCGTGGCCAGGACTACCGCACAGATCGTGGCCGTGAGGGCAGCGACGCGCATACGTACCTCGGTACAGAATCGTTTTCGGGAGATGGTGGCTGGTGGAGCCCGGCAACGAGCTGTATGCCGGTTCAACCGGCGCCAACGATAGCGGCTCCCTCCACCCCTCGCCAGAGTTGTGGCCGGCAACGCGCGGCCATAATGTTCGGCGAAATACGAAAGCGATGGGTATCCGGCTGCCTGGACACGTTCACCCGCGAACGAGGACGGCCCCAATGCGACGTCGAATCGACCCCGCCGCCACGAGCCTTGCGCTCGTCATCACCGCGACGATTCTGGCGACCACTGCATCGCCGCTGGCAGCTCAGCGTGCCCAACCGGTTGCGTCGCCCGAGGTCCACGCCGACGGCACCTTCACCCTCCGCTTCCGCGCGCCCGACGCGCAGCAGGTCACGGTCGTCGGCGAGCTGGACGGGCAGACCCACCCGATGACGAAGGACGAAAACGGGGTGTGGAGCGTCACCCTCGGACCCTGGGCGCCCGACGTCTACAACTACCAGTTCCTGGTGGACGGGATCGTCGCGATGGACCCGGCGAATCCCTCGGTCAAGCTCGGGTTCGGAGGATTCCCGCCCGCGAACTTCGTCGAGATCCCGGCCGACACGCTCCTCTTCTACGACGCGAAGCCGGTGCCCCACGGCTCGGTGAGGATGGAGACGTACCACTCGCAGTCGCTCGGCGTCCCGCGCACGCTCTGGGTCTACACCCCGCCGGGTTACGACGAAGGCGATGGAGCCTATCCGGTCTTCTACCTCCTGCACGGCTCAGGCAACATCGACTCGAGCTGGATCCTGACCGGCCGGGCCAACCTGATCTTGGACAACCTCATCGCGGAGGGGCTCGCCCGTCCGATGATCCTGGTCATGCCCTTCGGTTATGCTCGCCAGGGCGTCGGCATCGCGCCGGAGATCGCCGGGCAGACCGTCGCGGGCGGCGGGAACAGCACCACGCTCTTCGCCCGCGACCTGCTCGAGGACGTGATCCCGTTCATCGAAAACAAGTTCCGCGTCCTCCCCGGCCGCGAGAACCGCGCGCTCGGCGGGCTCTCCATGGGAGGCGGCCAGACCGTCGCCATCGGGTTCGCCAACCCCGACATCTTCTCCTGGCTCGTCATCATGAGCGCCGGCGCCACGAACGCGCCCCAGAGCTACCCCGAGTTCTTCAACGCCGAGGTCACCGACCGGATGATGGACCTGATCTGGGTGGGAATCGGCGAGGATGACAACCTGACCGGCGCGTCCGCCAGGGCGCTGCACGAGGCGCTGACCGAGCATGGGATCGAGCACGTCTGGCGGCTCACGCCCGGCCGCCACGAGTGGAACGTCTGGCGGCACCACCTCCGCGAAGTCGCGCCGCTCCTCTTCCAGGATTAGTCACCGGGTGCGGGTGCCGCGCGCGTCCGGCCGCGACGCCCGGCCTGAGGTGCTCGACCCCGGCACGCCGGCCCGACGGGTGGACGTGCCGGGGCTTCGCATCGCGGGCCCGGGTCGGCCCTTCCCCTCAGCGGCGCCTCGCCCTCGCCGCCAGCCACGTGACCAGGAGCGTCGTCGCCAGGAGCACCGTCGACAGCGCGTTCACTTCCGGCGTCACGCCTCGCCGCACCATGGAGTAGATCCGCACCGGGAGCGTGGACGCGCCGGCGCCGGCGGTGAAATACGTGATCACGAAATCGTCGATGGAGAGCGCCAGGGCTATGAGCGCGCCGGCGACGATCCCGGGGGCGAGGAGCGGGAGCAGGATTCGCCGGAACGCCCGCCATTCGTCCGCGCCCAGGTCCCTCGCCGCTTCAATCAGCGACGGCGGGAAGTCCTGCAGCCGCGCCCGCACGACCAGCGTCACGAACGAGATCTGGAAGGAGACGTGCGCCAGCACGATGGACGTCCGGCCGAGCGGGAAGTGCACGGCCGTGTACATGGTGAGGAGCGCCACGCCCATGATGATGTCCGGCACGATGATCGGGAGGAGGAGCAGCAGCTCCACGGCGCTGCGGCCGCGGAACCGGTGGCGGCCCAGGCCCACGGCCAGGAGCGTGCCCAGCGCCGTCGCAAGGAGCGTCGACGATAGCGAAACGATCAGCGTGTTGCGCGCTGCCGCCATCGTCTCGGCGTTGTCCAGCAGGCCGCTATACCAGCGCAGCGTGAACCCCTGCCACGTCACCGCGAAACGCGAGTCGTTGAACGAATAAGCGATCAGCACGACGACGGGCGCGTACAGGAAGACGAGCGCGCCCCAGAGGAAGAAGCGGCTCATCCGACCCGCGGCGTTCACAGCACGGACTCCCCGCCGACCCGTCCCGCCGCGCGGCGGTAGATCAGCGTCGCGGCCAGCACGGCGAGCACCATCCACGCGGCGAGCGCGGCGCCGAACGGCCAGTCCCTGGCCGCGAGGATCTGGTTCTCGATCAGCGTCGCGATCATGAGGGAGTCGGTACCGCCGAGCAGGTCCGGCGTCACGAACGCGCCCAGTGCCGGGACGAAAACGAGGAGGGATCCGACGATGATCCCGGCTGCCGACTGCGGCAGCACTACCCGCCGGAGCGTCTGCCCCGGCCCCGCACCCAGGTCCCTCGCCGCCTCCACCGTCCGCCAGTCCAGCCGCTCGAGGGCGGCGTAGACCGGGAGGATGAAGAAGGGCAGGTACGTGTGCACGAGCCCGAGCAGCACCGCCCACTGGTTGAAGAGGAGCTGGAGCGGTTCGTCGATCACGCCGAGGGAGAGGAGCAGCGTGTTGAGCACGCCCTCCCGGCGGAGGATCACGATCCACGCGTAGTTCTTGACCAGCAGATTGAGCCACGCGGGGATGATCAGCAGCGCCAGCACCAGGAGCTGCCGCCGGCGGGGCATGGCCCGCACCGCCCACGCGACCGGGAACCCGATCGCCGCCGAGATCACCGTCGTGACCGCGGCTAGCCAGATGGACCGCCAGAGCACGGCGAGGTAGGTCGGCTCGAGCGCGCGCCGCACGTTGTCCAGCGTGAAGCTGAACCCCGCCGGGTCGCGCGGCCCCGTCGCCGAGAACGCGTACGCCATGAGAAGCGCGAGCGGGACCGCGAAGAGCAGCACCAGCACCAG
>Ga0180220_1001852_pt1 | contig 14752 bp, 10 predicted proteins | sample eDN5th37CBELigBY_FD_151335 | JGI IMG/M metagenome (GOLD analysis project Ga0180220, IMG submission 151335) | Enriched backyard soil microbial communities from Emeryville, California, USA - eDNA 5th pass 37_C BE-Lig BY (version 2) (version 2) | ecosystem: Environmental > Terrestrial > Soil >... | reverse complement strand
CGGCGGCCCCGAAGTCCTGCAGGTGAAATCAATCCCCGTCCCGGAACCGGGACCGGGCGACGTCCTCATCCGCGTCGCCTTCGCCGGCGTCGCCGAGTGGGACGTCTACGAGCAGGAGGGCGGGTTCGCGAACATGCTCGACGGGGAGCCGACCTTCCCCTATGTCCTCGGCTCCGAGGGTTCAGGCGTCGTCGCGGCCGTCGGCGCCGAAGTGGAGCGATTCACCCCCGGCGACAGGGTCTACGCCATGAAGCTGCCCCAGGGCGGGTTCTACGCGGAGTACACGGCGGTGCCCGAAGACTTCGTCGCCCCCGTCCCCGGCACGTTCCCGATGGAGCAGGCCGCCGGGCTCGGCTGGATCGGCGTCACGGCGCTCCGTGGGCTCGAGGACGTGCTGGGCGTGAAGCCGGGCGAGTCCGTGGCCATCGTCGGCGCGAGCGGGGGCGTGGGGCACGCGGCGGTCCAGCTCGCCAGGCTGATGGGCGCGCGGGTGCTGGCCGTAGCATCCGGCGTAGACGGCGCCGACCTCGCGCGGCGGCTCGGTGCGGAGGTGGCTGTCGACGGTCGTGGGGGCGACGTCGCGGAGGCCGCGCGCCAGTTCGCACCGGGCGGTCTCGACGCCGCGCTCCTCACTGCCGGCGGCGACGTCGCCCGGATCGTACTCTCCGCACTGCGGAAAGATGGCCGCACCGCTTACCCGAACGGGGTCGAGCCCGAGCCCGAGGCAGCCCGGGGCCTCCGGCTCGACGCGTACGACGGCGATCCCGGCCGCGACGTCCTGGAGCGCCTGAATCGCCTGATCCAGCGTGGGCCGTTCGAGGTCCACCTCGCCGGGATCTTCCCGCTCGAGGATCTCGCGAAGGCGCAGGAGGTGGTCGCACGGCACCACCTCGGGAAGGTGGTGGTGCGGGTCGGTTGAGCAGGGTGAGGCGCGCGAGCCTGGTCAGCGGGCGCTCACGGCCTCGGATCGGACCTCCCACAACACGTCGGCAATCGGCCGAACGCTATGTCGCGGTTATCGTCGTCGGCCGGTGATCTCCGGGCGTTTTCGCTTTCATGCCCTGACCGGGTGACCCGGCGCGTAACGCCCTCCTCGCCCGATTTCACGCTACTGTGCCACGTACCACGCCATCCCGTCCGGATTGATGAGATCCGGGATCTCCTTGATCACCGTGAGCGTGTTCGTGTCGATGACGGCCACCTTGTTGGCGCGGCTGACCGCGTAATAGGCGCGGGGGCGCTCCGGGTCGATGAAAATCCCCTCGCCGCCGCCGCCCACGTCGATGCGATGGGCGATCTGGCGGGTCGCGACGTCCCAGACCATGAGCTCGTTGCCGTTCAGCTCGTTCATGAGGGCGTAGCGACCATCCTGGGTGAACCTGATGCGGTTGTTGAGGCCGCCCTCGAAGGGGAGCGTGGCTACGACCTCCATGGACTCGAGGTTCACCACGGTGATCGATTTGGCGTTCATGTTGATGGCCCAGAGCTCCCGGCCATCGGGCGTGATGTCGAAACCTTCCATGCGGGTGTCGCCCGGGAAGGTCGTGAAGGTCCAGCCGCCGCGACCGGTGCTGCTCGCCTGGGCGATCACGATCTGCTGCGAGGCGCTGCTCGCCATGTAGATCGTGCTCTCCTCCCGGGTGACGTGGATGATGTGGGAGCCGCCGGGCACGCCCAGGGCCATGTCGAACTGGCGGGTCTCGGGGTCGTAGCGGCTGACGATGTGATTGCGTTCGTGCCCCACGTACAGCTTGCCGTTGGTGACCCACAGGCCGTGGAAGCTTCCGAGCACGCCCGTATCGATCGACCTGTCGAAGCGCTGATTCTGGACGTCGATCACGGTGATCCCGGGCCACGCGCTTCCCACATAGGCGTAGCGGCCGTCGGTCGCGACTTCGTGAAGATTGTTCCCGGCAGGAATCCGGGCGACGACCTCGAGGGACTCCGGATCGATGATGGCGAGGCGCCCGCCGCTCTTCTCACCGACGAGGAGCGCGGTGGCCGGCGTCGGCCCGAAGCTGACGACTTCCTGGGTTTCGTCCGCCGCGGGCTGGGCCTGCAACGCGGTGGCGGACACGAGCATGGCGAGCACGATCGAGAGTCGCATGTGGCATCCTCGGGCGAGAGTCCGTTGCCGATACCGGAGCGCCTGTGGGCGCTACTACTGTCTGTCCGGCTGGGTAGCAGCATTATCGCGGGCGTCCGGCGATCGCGCCAGACTGCTGAGCGCCGCGATGGCGGTAAGTCGTCCGCCAAACGCGTATGCGGGCGCGCGGTGAGGAGTGGGGCGTTTCTGAGCGCCGGATCAGATTGCCGGCGCCCACAGGTCGACGGTGCGGAACTCGTCCACGTCCACTAATCCGAGATCGGTGAGCTTGAGCTTCGGTATGACCTCGAGTCCGAGGAACGACATGGCCATGAACGGATCGTGGAGCGGTGAGCCGAGCTGACGCGCAGCGCCGACCACGGCGTCCAGCCATTCCCTGATGACCTCGATCGGCTCGGCGGACATGAGCCCGCCGATGGGAAGCGGGAGCGAGGCGAGGACGTGGTCGCCGTCGGCGACGACGAGCCCGCCGCCGGTCGCCGCCACGGCGCGCAGGGCCGTGAGCATGGATGTCTCGTCGGCGCCAATGGCGATGAGGTTGTGGTGGTCGTGGGCGATGGAGCCGGCGATGGCACCGCGCCGCAGTCCGGCTCCAGTGACGAGGCCGAGCCCGACACGGCCGGTACCATGGTGCCGTTCGACGACGGCCATGACCAGGATGTCCCGTTCGGGGTCGGCGACGACTCGCCCATCGCGTACCGCCGGGCGCACCCGCTCCTCGCCGGTCACGATCTGATCGGGGATGACGCGGATGGCGCGCGCCTCGCGCCGGTCCTGCGTCGCCGGTATCTCGAGCCGGACGGCGTCCCAGTCGACGTGCATGGATGGCGGAGGTGGCTCGGCGCGCGGTGCGTCTGGCCAGCCCACATCTCGACCATCACGCGCGACGACGCGGCCACCGGCGAGGACCAGGTCGATGACGGGACGCTGGAGGTCGCGGAACGCGACCAGGTCCGCCCGCCGGCCGGGCGTGATGGCGCCGCGGTCGCGCAGTCCGAAGTACTCGGCCGGATTCAGCGTGGCCATCCGGATCGCCTCGACAGGATCGATCCCTTCCTCGATCAGCATGCGGATCATGTGGTCGATCCCGCCGATGTCGAGCAGGTCCGGCGGCTGGCGGTCATCGGTGCAGAGGGCGACGCGTCGGAAGTTGGCGGGGGTGAGCGCCGGGACGAGGTCGCGGAGGTTCCGCGCGTTCGTCGCCTCCCGCACGAAGAGCATCATCCCCAGCCGGAGCTTCTCCCTGGCTTCGTCGGCCGTCGTGCACTCGTGGTCCGAACCCGGTCCTGCGGCGACGTAGGCGGCGAGTCCGGGACCCGACAGCCCCGGCGCGTGTCCATCGATGACGGCGTCGCGGAAGCGCTCGATCTTGCTCCACACGTCCGGGTCGCCGGCCACGACGCCCGGGAAGTTCATGACCTCGGCGAGCCCCAGCACGCGCGGGTGGCGCGCGAGGTCGGCGAGGGCGTCTGCGTCGAGGGAGGCGCCGGCGGTGCCGAGAGGCGTGGCGGGGACGCACGAGCTGGCCATGACGCGGACGTCGAGCGGGATCCCTTCGCTCGCCGCGAGCATGTACTGGATGCCGGCTATGCCATGCACATTCGCGATTTCGTGGGGGTCGCACACCACGGTGGTCGTGCCGCGGGGCACCACGGCGCGGGCGAACTGGTATGGCGACGCGAGCGACGATTCTATGTGGACGTGGGCGTCGATGAAGCCGGGCGCGAGGAACCGCCCCTCGAGGTCTATCGTGTTCGGCGCGTCCGGTATCCGACGCACCGCCGCGATGTACGGCCCGAAGACCGCGACGTCGGTTTCCTCGATCTCGGCCGTGAAGACGTTGACCACGCGTGCGTTGCGGAGCACGAGGTCGGGTATCTGCTCGCCCCGGGCAACGGCGAGTAGCGCGTATCGGTCAACGGGACGCCCGTCCAATGTCTCATCTCCCGGTTCGTCGGTGCGGCGCTCGCTGGCAGAAACGATCAGGGAGACGGGATCATACAGTCGGGCTGGCGCCCGAGCCAGAGTTACGGCTGGTGGCGCCCGAGGCGGGTAGCCACAACGTGAATGTCGACCCATGCCCTGCATCGCTGGTGACGGTCAGCTCGCCGCCGAGCAGGCGCGCGATCCGGCGGCTGACGGCCAGCCCGAGACCGACGCCCGGCGACGCGTCCGGGGACAGCCGCGTGAACTCTTTGAATACCTCTTCCTGACGGTCGCGGGGGATCCCGGGGCCGGTGTCCGCCACATCCACGGTGATCCAGTGACCGGGACCGGGCGCTCTCCCATTGCCATCGCGCTCGCCGACCCTGACCTCGACTCGTCCGGCGTCCGTGTACTTGATGGCGTTGGACACCAGGTTTCCCAGGATCTGGCGCACCCGGGCGGGGTCGGAGGGGGGCCGTGGCGTTTCCGGGGGCGTCGATAGGTCGAGAGCCAGCTCCTTGGACTCGGCGGCCGCGCGGTACTCTTCGAGAACGTCGTGGGCGATCCTGGCCACGTCGGTCCTGACCTGCTGGACCTTGAGCTGGCCGGCTTCGGCGCGAGCGAAGTCGATCAATGCGTCGATCAGGTCGATAGCCGCGCGAATCGAGCGGCGCGCGCTGATGATGCTGGCGCGGTGTCGATCGGGCGCCTCGTCCAGCACGCCCTGTTCGATGAGCGAGAGGTGGCCGTCAGCGGCGCCCAGCGGGTTCTTCACATCGTGGCTGAATCCCCGGATCAGCCACGACTGGCGTTCGAGGACCCGTTCCAGCTCACGCTGCCGGGTCTGGGATATCTCCAATAGCTGCGTCTTCCGGAACGCGATGGAGGCGAGCTGCGCGAACGTCGTCGCACGCTCGACCTCGTCGTTTCCGAAATCCGGCCCGCCTTCGGCGCGAATCAGGAGCAGCGCGCCCAGCGCCTCACCGGCCTCGGTCATGGGGACGGCCAGGATCGAGCTGCCCGGATAGCGGCTCGTGAGATATCCGGGTACGCGTGGGTCGTTTTCGGCGGCGTGGAATCTCAGGGGGCGCCTGGCCTCGATGACGCGCTCGGCGAGTGAGCCCGGGTAAGGCAGGCGAGGCCCGATGCGAATGGCGCGTACTGCCGCGGATGCGACAACCTCGATCTCACCGGTTTTGGCGTCCAGTCGCTCGACGAATGCGGAGTCGGCATCTGTCGCATCGAGCGCACTCTGGGCGATCCTCGCCGTGATCTCCTCGACGGTGTATGCTGCCGCGACGGCTGCGGTCGCGTGGCGGAGCGCGGTTTCTTCACGGGCGCGGCGTTCGGCGGCGGCGAGGGCGGCTTCGCGTTCCTGTTCGGCGGTGCGCCGATCGGTGATGTCCTCGTTCAGGACGACGGCGCCGAGAATTTCACCGTCCTGCCCGATGAGGGGCACGACCGCGCTCCGCACGATCTTGTGGGTGCCGTCGGCTGCCTCCACATCGAGCTCCTGGTCGATGGTGGTCTCGCCATTCTGGATGGCGCGGGTCAGCCCGCGTTCGGATGCAGGGATCGGCTCCCCGGTGTCGGCACGCCTTACGGCGAAGCGTTCCATATCGCTGATGCCGCCGTTCAGGGTGCCTCCCCAGATGCTGCGCGCCGCCGGGTTGGCGTACACCAGGCGGCCGGTCCGATCCGCGAACCAGACGCCCACCGGCAGGGATTCCAGAGTCGCGGCGAGCTGAGCCTGGCTCCTGCGGAGCGCGTTCTCGACTTCCTGCCGCTGCGCTTCCAACCGGCGCAGCGCGAAGGCGTTCCGCCAGCCGAAGGCGGCGAGCACGATGGTCGTCATGACGATGATCAGCGTGAGCCCGACATCGCTGGTGAACAGCCCTGCACGGACGCCGGCAATGCGCAGCCACCCCAGGACGAACGGAGCTGCCACCGCTGCCAGGATGGCCCTCCGTGCGACGAACCCGCCGATGTCGCGCCGGAACACGACGGCGACCGGGTCGACGTCCTGTCGCAGCGTGAGGATGGCGCAACCCGCGGCGAAGAACGCAAGGGCGGACGGCAGGGAGGTAGGATTGCGGGGGTCCAGCTGGTACAGGGTACTCGCGCCGTACGCATATCCGACCAGTGCGAGGTAGGCGAGGCTCAGGACCAGGAGCCCGAGGTACTGGGCCACAGCCGCGCGACGATCGCTCCCGGTGCACACGAGGGCGAGCGCCACACCCGTTCCGACGAACCCGAGCGCGGACCCGATCGCAGGCCGTCCGGGATGGGCCGCGCCGGAGCTTCGGACGGTTTCCCCGAAGAGATCGAGGTCGAACCCGACGTTCCAGTTGAAGAGGTATTCGAGAACGGGAATGCCACCGATGACGATGAGGACGGCCGAGAGCGCAGCGGCCGTGGTGGCACTCCATCGGCGTTCCTCGCGGGCGAGCTGCGCCGCGGCGACGGCCAGACCGACGACGATGTGGCCGACTGCCGACCACGGCATGAGCTGCACCGAGCCCGGCACGAATGCCCTCAATACGGGTCGATCCAGCGCCCACCCGGCGAGCCCGATGGCGCCAATACACACCGACACTACGATGCATGCCCACGGCACCCAGGAGACGATCACGCGCTCCTGGTCGGGCACGGTGGACGCCGGACCGGGGTGACTGTCATCTCCGGCCCCGGGCAAAGCTGAGGGGCGAGGCTCTCCGGCGTGCGCGCCAGGGTCGGATTCCAAGCCCTTCAACGCCTCCGATGGTAGGGATCTCGGGACTGTGGGCGTGCATCCGGCGTGCCAGCCCCGTCACTCCTCCCGGATGGGGCCCCGTTCGCGCTTCAGCTGCGAGCGCCGATGTTTCTCACGCAATCTCGCTTCCTTCGCCGCCGGCGGAATTCGTGTGCGACGCCGCGGCGGCGGTACGTCGAGAGCGGCAGCGAGCAGGCGCCGAAAGCGTTCGGTAACTTCTTCCCTGTTTCGGAACTGACTTCGCGTCCCGCCGGATACGAGTCGGAGCACGCCGTCCGCGCCGATGCGGTTGCTCAGACGCTCGCGGACGCGCTGCTTCTCTTCCTCCGAAAGGGCACTGGTGGTCGAGACGTTCCAGAGGAGCTCGACGCGAGTGGACGAGGTATTTACGTGCTGACCGCCGGGCCCGCCCGCCCGGCTCGCGCGGAACTGTAGCTCGCTCCGCGGCACCGCCACGCCTTCCCGGATTTCAATGCGGTCGTCATCCATCGTGGTCCTGAGCCGGGCCGGGGTGCCCATCGCCCGGTGATCCGGATTCGCCTGGCGGTGGCGGGACCGGCGCCGCCGGTATGCTGCGAGGCAGCCAATCGCTGAACACCTCTCCATAGATGTGCCACACGGTCACGAAGAGCGCGGCCACAATGGGACCCGCGATGAAACCGATTGCGCCGAACAGGAAAATCCCGCCCAACGTGCTCAGCAGAATGAGCAGGTCCGACATGCGGGCATCGCGCCCGACCAGCCTGGGGCGGAGGAAGTTGTCGACAGTGCCGACGACCAGCGCGCACCAGAGGAGCAGCCCGAGAGCGGCGATCCACTTCGACTGCAGGAGCAGGAAGACGACCGCCGGGATCCAGACCAGCGCCGTGCCGACTGCAGGTATGATCGCGAGCACCACGGAGACGGTACCCCAGAAAGCCGGAGCGGGCAGCCCTGTCGCCCAGAAGGCGAGACCTACCAGCGCGCCCTGAAGCACGCCGATCAGGATCGACCCCTTGAGCGTTGCCCGTGTCACCGAGACGAACCGTTCGAGCAGTCTCGTCTCCTCCTCAGGCGAGAAAGGCATGTAGGAGAGGATCCGCCTGAGCAGTGCCCGGCCGTCCACCAGAAAGAAATAGAGCGAATAGAAGAGGACGAACAACTGGAGGACGAAATTCATCGTCCCGCGCGTGGCGGCGGCGAGCGTGCCCGCCAGCAGGGGGCCGGTCCGCTCCGCGATGCCACCGAGGCGGGCCAGTACGTCCTGCCCTTCCACAAACAGATTGCTGACGAACGGGATGCGGCTCAGCCATGCCCGCAGCTCTTCCAGGCGAGGCTGCTGTTCGGCGAACCACTCCTGCGCCCCGCGCGCGACCTGGACCGCCTCGTTCGCGACCAGGACGAGGAAGCCCGCCAGCGGCAACCCGACACCGCCGATCACGATTACGATCGTGAGGGTCGCCGCGAGGCGCCGCCGACCGCCCAGCTTTCTGGCCAGCCATTCGAAGAGCGGGAACGTGAGCCCGGCCAGGAGCGCTGCCAGGAAGACGGAGAGCAGGAACGCCCGGATGACCAGCAGGAACAGGAGCGAGATCCCGACGACGAAGATCAGCAGGAACGCGCGCCGGAACCGGCCGGCGGCTAGCTCCGCCGCCGCGTTCTCCATGGCAGTCTCGTCCCGGGTGCGGTCGACCCGGCTCTCCCCCTCGGCGCCGGTCAAGTCGAACCATCCGCGAAAGGATTGGCAAATCGAATCTGGCGCATGCCGTGAACAATACAGCACGCGCCAGGATTTCGCATTGCCGCGGCGACGGACGCTCCCGCCGGCGCGCGGGGGCACGCGCAGCCGGCGGAGTCATTTGCGCTAGAACGCCGTCATCGCACCAACCGTGAAGCGGGCCTGCTCCCGCTCGAAGTCCCACGCCGCCTCGCCGGTGACCCGGACGTTCCGCCACATGAGATAGTTGGCGCCGACTGCCAGTGATTCGTACCTGTCGATCAGCCCCGTTTCTCCCACCCTGAGAGAGACGACACGTCGATCGGCGCTCACCACGTTGTACAGCGCCGAGAACGTCCACGGCATGAGGAAACCCTTCGGCGCCCAGAGGAGCTCCACGAAGCCGGCGTCCACCACCGTGCGGTCGTCGTCGCTCGGATCGGTCACGAAGAAGGGGTTGTTGTCAGTGCGTCGCAGGTACTGCGCGTTGATCTCGACATTCGAGCCGATCGGCAGCGTGAGGTCCGGGCCCCAGATCACGACGTCGTCGTTCTCGCCGGCCGTGCCCTCCCGCCCGAAATAACCGAACGCACCTGCCCGCAGCGGGCCAAAGTCCTGTGACAGGCGGAGCGCCACATTCTTGCCGCTGTCGCGGTCGTAGAGCCGCGAGGCGCTCGCCCTGTCCAGACCCTGCCCGTTCACGACCTGGAACGACGCGTCGGCGCCGTCCCACGGCGAGTAGGTGAACATGAGACCGCGGTCGTACGTGAGATCCGCACGCGCCTCACCGACCCGGACCCGGTACGCCTGGAAGTCCTCGTACTCGAGCCTGAGCTCCCGCTTGAACAGCGGGTCCGAAACCTGGTACTGGCCGGCGATCACGCTGACGCCGCTGCCGCCGAGGTTCGTGAACTGGATGTAAGCGTCCTCCAGCCCCTTCACCTCACCGCGTTCCGACATGAAGAAGTAGAGATAGTAGCTGATGTTGTTGGCGATCTGGCCACCCGAGAGGAGCTTGAGCAGCCAGGGCGTCTGGAGGTCCGTGCTGGCCTGACCCGGTCCCGGGTTCGTGAGCGCCTGGGCATAGACATCCAGCCGGACGGCGAGGGGGATGTCGCGAAGGAGGCGCAGACCGGGATCTGCTGTCTGTATCGTGTCGCGCGGAACCTCGCCCTCCGAGAACTGGAAACCGTTCTCGGCAAAGTCCTCGCCGATCCCTGTCAACCGGGGCGCCGGTGCGTGGCACACCGAGCAGGAAACCCCATACTTCCGCGCAAAGGCCGGGATCATTGCACTGTTGGAGAGCGTGGTGCGCATTTCCGGATGGGGCACCGAGCTGACGGCGCCTCCTGCCATGACCAGAAGCGCGAGCGCTGAAGTGATGACTGCTGGCGCGAGGGCGCGGGCCGGAGAGGATCTGAAGCAACGTCGCATAGTGGCCTCGCTTGGGCTCGAGAAGGGAGCGCCGGTGGTGCCCGGCAGGTTGGCGGCCGGGCGTGACAATGCGAGCATCCAACCACGGTCAGCGTACGCGGCCGGATGCCCGCCGTCACGTCGGGAGAGCCCGGAAATGTTTGTAGGGTAATCCCCTACAGCCCGCGAGGGCGCCGCCTCAGTCGGCCTGGAATGCCTCCGGCGCCGGCTCGAACCCTTCACACCCCGATATCGGCGTCACGACCAGGTTCAACGCTGCGTGCTGCGGGTGGCCGCACTCGTCGACGAGGTCCTCCGGTGCCTGGTGGCTCCGGCGGATCTGGACGAGCTGCGGCGTGGGGGCGTGGTCTTCACCGAAGTGAATGCACAGGCCGCACTGACCTTCCTGGATCTGCAGCATTTCGCCCTCCAGACGCGTGTCCGTTTACGTGCTCCGCCCTGACAGTTACCGGCACGCGTCGTGCCACCGAGGGGGTTGGAAACGCCGGCAGCGTCACCGGATCCGACCCGTCAGTGTCCACTCGCAGGGACATCACGCCTGAGTTGGCAGAGCCGTAACCACTAAAAGCAAAAGCAGTAGCGCGGCAGTCCGAGGTTGCGTGCCCCTCGCCCCGGGGTGGCACGGAAGATGACTCCCACCCTGCCCGGCATCCTCCATGGAGAGGTGAGATGATGGAGTCCCATCTCGCGGGGCGGGTTTCGTCCCGCATCAGCAGGAGCGTACTGGTCCTCGCAGTGGCGGTGTTGTGCCTCACCGCGTCGTCCTGCCCCGGGATCTACGACGTCCACGACCGCGACCGCGACCTCGAGGTGATCTGGCCACGCAACGGCGCCACGTTGCGGGATGAAGAGCTGTTCCGGGTGCGTCTGCGCGGACGCAGCCTCGACGACTACGAGGTCTACTGGTCGGTCGACGATAGCCCGGAACGCCGGATGCTCAACGACCGGGAAACCGGGCGCCGGGAGAAGGTCTACCTCGTCGACACCTGGTTCTGGGACTGGGGCGGGCGAGGGCCGTACACGGTGAGATTCACCGCTGAAGACGACCGAGGCCGCACGATCGCTCGCCGCACCGTTCGGGTGTACGTGCGCTGATTCCGGACCGGCGACGAGGCTCTTCGCGTTGCTGCCGGAGCCCCTCGCGCCGGCTTCCTCCGACAACCGCAGGAACCCGTCATCGGTGACGAACCGGCACGGGTTGTGCCTCTACCGTGTCCCGCGAGAATCCCGCCCGCCCTGCCGTGAGTGGCGCAAATCACGTATTGATGGGTAGTTACATCGTCATGCCCGGCGGTCGGCGGTCGGCGGTGCGCGGCGCGGTGTGCCATCGGGGCGGGCCAGTACAGAAGGAGTTTCCTATCGATTTCAGGCAGCAGCATGAACGGTCCGGTTCAGGAGCCGGGGATGGGGTGAGCGCCCGCTGGGCGGCGTGGCGGCGCATCGTTGGCCCGCGAATACGCCGTTGGGCGGCGGCGCGCGAACGCGTGCCCCGCGCGCTGGCGGCCTCGGCGGATGCGCTGGCCGCTCTGCTTCCGGCGGGGCAATCGGTGCTACTCCGGTTTCATGGCTTGCTCGACGCGGCTCGCCGGGTCGGTTTCCGGACACGGGTATACGTGATCGCCGCCGGGCGTGTCCTCGGCAGGGGGGTGCGCGCGGCTGTGCCCAGAGCCGGCCGGCATCTCGGCAGGGCGGGTGAGAGGGCAGTTCACGAAGCGCTGGAAGCAGGCGGGTGGATTGCGGCTCATGCGCTCCCGATCGCGAGGCGGACCGGTGACGCGGCGGGCCGCGGTTTCGATGTATGCACCCGTTGGCTCGGTGCGGCGCTTCCTCGCCTCGCTCCCGCGATCGGCCGTGCTGGTCACGATGCAGGCGTCGGCCTGGCCCGCCTTGGCACCACGCTGGCCACGCGTGGCGCGCAGCTCCGCCTCGGGTGGGTGCACATGGCGCTGGGCGCCATGATCGCCGGGATGGTGGTGTGGCTGCCGTACGAGACGTGCGGCTTCGCAGGCTGTCCGGACGTGGAGAAGCTGCTCGTCTACCAGCCCGGTGGCGCGCCGGCGATCCTGGACCGGAACGGCGTCCACTTCGCCGACCTCGCGCCGTTCGAGCGCAGTGTCATCACGCTGGAAGATCTTCCGGGCCACGTCCCGGCGGCATTCATCGCGGTCGAGGACAAGCGCTTCTACCGGCACAACGGCGTGGACTGGCTGCGGGTACTGGGCGCGGCGCTGGCGAACCTGCGTGAGGGACGCGTCACGCAGGGGTCTAGCACGCTTTCCATGCAGCTCGCCCGGAGCGTATTTCCCGAGGAGGTGCCGGGGACGGAGCGGACGCTGCGACGCAAGCTCCTCGAGGTCAGGCTGGCACGCGAGATCGAGAGGAAGTTCTCGAAGGCTGAAATCCTCGAGCTGTACCTGAACCACGTGTACCTGGGTGGCGGCGCCTACGGCATCGAGGCCGCCGCGCGCCGGCATTTCGGGAAGCCGGCCGCGGAGCTGACGCTGGCGGAGGCGGCGTCGATCGCAGGGCTCGCGCGATCGCCGGCGTACTACGATCCCAGGCGCAATCCTGAAACGAGCCGTCAGCGCCGTGACCTGGTCCTGTCGATGATGGCGGAGCAGGGTCTGGCAGCTCGGGAGGATGTCGACGCCGCTCTGGCCGCCGCGCTCGAAGTCCCGGCCGACCCGCCCCGCGACCGGAGCGCGGTCCCGCTCGGCGCCTGGTTCGTGGACATCGTCCGGGACCGCGTCGAAGCCGAGTTCGGCGAGCAGATCTACCGATCCGGGATCCGCATCCACACCACACTGGACGTCACAGCGCAGCAGGCCGCGGAGCGGGAGCTGGAGGAACGGCTCCAGGCGCTCGACAAACAGGTGCGCCCCGGGCCCGGGCCGCTGCAGGGCGCGGTCGTGCTCATGGAGGCACCGACCGGCGACGTGCTGGCGCTCGTCGGTGGGCGCGACCCGACCATCTCGCGCTACAACCGCGCCACGCTCGGGCGGCGACAGGTCGGGAGCGCGTTCAAGCCTTTCGTCTACGCGGCCGCGATCGAGCACGGATACGTGCCGGCGCAGCGCATCATGGACTGGCCGGTACGCGTCCAGGTTTCCGCCAACGACGTCTGGACTCCCGGCAACTACGATGGCCGTTACGAAGGCCCTGTGTCAGTGCGGAACGCGCTCGTCCGCTCCAGGAACGTGCCGACGGTGCGGCTCGCGGCCGACATTGGCCTGCAGGCGATCGTGAGGACGGCGCGCGCGGCGGGGATCACCGCGCCCATCGACCCGACACCGGCGCTGGCGCTCGGAACGCCGTCGCTCAGCCCGATGGAAATGGCCAGCGCGTACGCGACGTTCGCCACACTCGGGACCCCCGCCACCCCGCACTACGTTACGCGCGTCGAGGACGAGAACGGCGAGGTGTTGTGGGAACCCGCGCGGGAACCGTCGTCCAGGACGATGAGCAGCGCCGTCGCCTATGTCGTCACGGACATGCTGCGGGACGTCGTGGACCGCGGCACCGGGACAGGCGTTCGCGCCGCAGGATTTCGCGGAGTCGCCGCCGGGAAGACGGGCACCACCAATGACGCGACCGACGCATGGTTCGTCGGGTACACGCCGGACGTGGTCGGCGCGGTGTGGATCGGGTACGACCAGCCCTCGAGCATGGGGAACGCCGCCACCGGCGGCGGCTACGCCGCGCCCGTCTGGGGCGGGATCATGCGTGAGCTGTACACGGTCCGTAGCGCCCCGGGTGAGTGGGCGAGGCCCGACAGCGTCAGGGCGGCGGCCATCGATCCCGAATCCGGGATGCTGCTTGCGGAGGGTTGCAGCGCCCCCGGCGGAACCGTGACGGACCTGTACATCGTCGGAAGGGAACCGGGCACGATCTGCCCGTCCCGCGGCTGGTGGGGCGACATCTGGGCCGGCGTCGGGCGGCTCCTCGGCCGCCCCGCGCCACAATGACGGCGGTGAGCCCCTACCGAACGGGATGGCGGCCGCCGTCCACTGCCGTCCGGGCGAGGCGCTGCTGGTGGTCAGCGAATGGTGATACCGCTCACTCCCGGCTTTGCCGTGAGATACTCCCGTAAACCGCCCTTCAGCGTGAATGCGCGGACGATCCGGAACGGCGCGAAGAGCGGCGCGAGGTCGGCGGGTCGGACGGGCACCCGCGGCAGGCGGAGCGGGCTCGTCGGCTCGTAGCGGATCCTCCCCGTCTCGATGACCGTGAACCGCTGCGGCCGGAGCGTGGCGTGTTCCGGCGCAAGGACCATGGCGTGCAAAACGGCGTCAGGCGCGCTCAGCTCCGCGAGTCGCCGGACCAGGCGTTGCCGATCTTCGCCGACCAGCCGGTCCAGGACGTCCCAGACCATGATGACGTCGTACGGATGATGCGGCTGCGGCGGCAGCGCAGCCAGGCGATCGGCCAGCGACGCGTACTGCTGCGAGCGCCGACCGTCGGATAGGAAGTCCGCGAACCGGACCCGCCGCGCGAAGGCGCCATACCAGCGGAGGCTGGACTCACTGGCCGGCCCCAGGTCGAGGACGGCCAGCTCCCGGTGCTCGCCGACACTCTCGAGGAGCGCGGCGAGCCCCGGGGCTGCACCTTCTATGGCTTCGGATTCCGGTTCGACGGGTGCGGGATCTGCGCGTCCAGCTGGACGACCGGTTCGCCGTAGCCAGTCCACCCGGACGCTATTTGGCGGCGGCGCCTGCAGCGGCCTTCTCCGGCGTTTCCTTCGCCGGACCCGGCCGGGAGGCACCGTCTACGACGCCGGCCGGGACCTTGACCGGCGTCGCCGTCACCGCTGAGGGCTTCGACTTCGCCCCGGCGCGGT
>Ga0180220_1001851_pt1 | contig 14759 bp, 12 predicted proteins | sample eDN5th37CBELigBY_FD_151335 | JGI IMG/M metagenome (GOLD analysis project Ga0180220, IMG submission 151335) | Enriched backyard soil microbial communities from Emeryville, California, USA - eDNA 5th pass 37_C BE-Lig BY (version 2) (version 2) | ecosystem: Environmental > Terrestrial > Soil >... | reverse complement strand
TTCAGTATTCAGTGTTCAGTGTTGGTCTTCAGCGTCGGCATGCCGCTTACTGAAAACTGAACACTGAACACTGAATACTTCTCAATCACGCCATCGGAAGCGCGTCCACGAACTCGATCATGCGCCGCACGTGCTCCGGCGAGGGGAGCCGGCCCATGCCGCCGCCGAGGTTGTCGATCATGTGGCTGGGGTTGCTGGTGCCGGGCGTCGCGACCGTCACGGCCGGGTGGGCGATCACGAACTTGAGCATGAACTGAGCCCAGGTTGTGGCGTCGAACTCGGCGGCCCACTCCGGGAGCGGGCGGTCGCCGATCCTCGCCCACATGCGGCTCCGGCCGAACGGCAGGTAGATCAGCGTGGCGATCCCGCGCTCCTGCGCCAGCGGGAAGATCCGCTCCTCCGCCACGCGGTTGTCCACGGCGTAGTCGATCCCGATGAAGTCGATGGGATACTGGCGCATCACCTGCTCGAGCGCGGGATACTGGTTCTCGCTCGTCGTGGTGATGCCGATGTAGCGGATGCGACCCTGCTCCTTGTACTCCTGCAGGATGGGGAGCTGCGTAGCCGGATCGCCCATGTTGTGGACCTGGATCAGGTCGATGACGGGGACGCGCAGCCGCTGGAAGGAACGCTCGATCTGGTTACGCACCGCCGCCGGATCCGCGGTACCGCCGCCGCCGCCCGGCCCACCGCCTGCCGCGTTCACCTTCGTCGCCCACCAGATGCGGCTGGAGATCCCGCGCTCCTGCGCGACCTGCCCCGCCACCTCCTCGGACGCGCCGTACCCCGCCGCGGTGTCGAAGAGCTTCCCGCCGTTGTCGACCAGGGCCTGGAGCACCTCACCGATCGTGGCGAACTCCTCACGCCCGGCCGCGGCGGAGAAGGTGTTCGCGCCGCCCAGCCCGATCACCGGCAGCTCCTCGCCGGTCTTGGGGATGGCGCGGGTGATGAGGGTCGCGGGCTGCGTCGTCGTCCCGGCCCACGCCGGCGTGATACCCTTTACCGCCAGAGCGGCACCGGCGCCCGCCGTGAGCCGCAACCATTCGCGTCGCGTGACCATTGTGCCTCCTCTCGCGTCGGTCGTCTTCACTTTCGGTGTCTTGTTGACGCCTGAACCCGCCCGAGCGTTGAGCAATCCGCCAGTCCCCGGCGGCGACCTTTTTCCCCGTTCCGGGGTTCTACCGCTGTCGGGACGGCCCGGCTGGCCGTCCTATTCGTTTTCTTGGCGCCACGTGCGCCGATACCCCCGGCAAGGAGGGAGTCCGTGGCACAGGCAAAGGATGGCGACTCGGTACACATCCATTACACCGGCCGGCTGGACGACGGCACCGTTTTCGACAGCTCGCGCGGTCGTGAACCGCTCAACTTTACTGTCGGAAGCGGCCAGGTGATCCCCGGCTTCGATGCAGCCGTCCGCGGCATGGCCGTGGGCGAGACGAAGACGGCCCGGATCCCCGCCGCCGAGGCGTACGGCACTGAAGACGAGGAGCTGTTCATCCCCGTGTCCCGCTCGCAGCTCCCGCCCGGCCTCGAGCCGAAGGTCGGGCAGCCGCTCCAGATGAGCACGCCGGACGGGCACTTCGTCCGCGTCGTCATCGACCGCGTCGAAGCCGACACCATCGTGCTGAACGCGAATCATCCCCTCGCCGGGAAGGACCTCACGTTCGATCTCGAGCTGGTCCGCATCGACTGAGGGCTCGCCAACGGCGAGCCCGAACCCGAGCCCGAGCCCGCGCCCGAAAACGCCCCCGCGAAAACGGGGACCCCCGACGAGGGCGCTCGCCCGCCCCACCGTCGTCCCCGCGGAAGCGGGGACCCCGATGAGGGCGCGATGCTGGACAGTGTCGCGGAGCCATCCGGAGCCGCATGCGCGGGAATGACGGATACCTACCCCCTCGGGCTCGGAAAGGGCTGCCCCATCGCGTTGTGCATTACCACGCATGCCACTAGCTTCCAACCGTTCCCCGGAGAACGAACCGCGTCAAGAACCTGCCAGCGTAAATCGACCAGGGAGTTCCGCTTGCGTATCAGGGCACGTCGCTTTCGCGCGCTCATCACAGGGCTGGTGCCGGTAGCTTTCGTCCTGTCGTGTGATTCCTCGACCGAACCGCCTGGCAACAACGGTGGCGGTGGCCAGGGCAACAACACCGTCGCGACGGTCGAGATCACTCCGCAGGGCAGCACGAACATCTCGCTCGGGGGCACGCTCCAGCTCCAGGCGACGCCACGCAACGCGCAGAACCAGCCGGTCGGCGGGCAGACCATCACGTGGTCCAGCCAGAACAACCAGGTCGCACAGGTCAACGGCATCGGGCTGGTCACGGGGATGGGTGTGGGGACCACCCAGATCGTGGCCGCGGCGGGGGGCAAGACGGGGCAGATCACCGTCACGGTGGTGGACAACAGCCCGCCCGGCACCCCCGGCAACCTGGTCGTGACGCCGGTCTCGGACACGCGCATCGACCTCTCCTGGTCCGCGGCGACGGGGACCGTCACGAGCTACGTGATCGAGCGGGAGGTCGTGGTCGGCGCCGCGGTCGTGGGCGTCGAACCGCCGGCGGCCGCCTTCTCCCAGGTCGCGACCGTGCCGGGGAACACCACGAGCTACAGCGACACCGGGCTCGATCCCAGCGTCACCTACCGCTACCGCGTGGGCGCGTGCAACGCCAACGGCTGCTCCGGCTTCTCCGGCCCGTCGCAGACGAAGACCTTCCAGACGCTCGTCATCGAGACGACGTCGCTCCCGGACGGCGCAGTGTCGCAGCCGTATTCGGCGCAGCTCGCGGTGAGCGGCGGCAGCGGCTTGCCCGCGTGGAGCATCGTGGAGGGCAGCCTGCCGGCCGGGCTCACGCTGAACGCCAGTACCGGCGCGATCACGGGGACGCCGACGACCGCCGGGAACTTCCAGTTCACGGTACGGGCAACGGGCGGCGGTCAGACCGTCGAGCGGCAGCTCACCATCGAGATAGCCCCGCCCCCCAACGTCGTGATCGAGACGGCGTCGCTCCCTGACGGGACCGTCGGCGTCCCGTACGACCAGACACTCCAGGCCTCCGGCGGCGACGGCGTGAATTACGCCTGGTCCATCGTGAGCGGAGCGCTCCCGACCGGGCTCTCGCTGAACGGGGCGACGGGCAGGATCTCGGGGATACCCGCGGCCTCAGGCGCCTTCGCCTTCACCGTGGAGGTCGAGAGCGGCGGCGACTCCAACGCACGTCAGCTCACGATCACGGTGAACCACCCGCCGGTGACGATCCAGACCGGTTCGCTCCCCAACGGGACCCAGGGCACCCCTTACAGCCAGACGCTCCAGGCCTCCGGCGGCGACGGCGTGAGCTACGCGTGGGACATCACGGACGGTGCGCTCCCGACCGGGCTCACGCTCAACGGGACGACCGGCCAGATCTCCGGCACCCCGACCGCAGTGGGGACGTTCCCCTTCACCGTGCGCGTCCAGAGCGGCGGCCAGAGCGCGACGAAGGCGTTTTCAATCCAGATCGCTGCGGCGACGCCGGTCGTGCTCGAGAACTGGTATCTCCCCGCCGGCTACGTCGGCGCCGCGTATTCGCACCCGATCGTCGTCTCCGGCGGCACCGGGACGTACGAGTTCGCTGTCACCAGCGGCGCGCTCCCCGACGGCCTCTCGATCAACGCCAACGGCGTGATCCAGGGCGTCCCGACCGGGTCGCCGGCCACCTACTTCTTCCAGGTGACGGTCCAGAGCGGCGCCTCGTCCGCGTCCCGCGTCTACGCGCTATCCATCTCCAACAACCCGAAGAGCGGGTTCAACATCTCCATCATGAACGGCAACGGCACCATGCCGCCGGCAGCGCTGGTCACCGCGCTCAACGAGGCGATCGCCGTGTGGGAGGGCGCGATTACGTCGAATTTCGGGTCGTTTGTGATGTTGAATCCGCCTGTTACGGCGGCGTTTTGTTTTCCGTCTGGTCAATTCCAGGCTGGATTCAGACCCGGCGAGGTCATTGAGGATCTCGCGATCATGCTGTTTGTCAGAGAACTCGACGGAATCGGCACCACGCTTGCCGCCGCTGGTGGGTGCGGCTATGAGGTCAGCGGCAGGATTACGTCCGGAACCTTCCACATGGACGTAGCCGACGTGTTGTCCAACCCCGACCTGACACCGGACCGGTTCCGAGCTTTGGCTATCCACGAGATCGGCCACGTGCTGGGATTCAGCGAGCACACGTGGCATCCTAGAGGCCTCATCCAGGGCAACGGCGTGAACGAGAATGGCCTGGCTCCCTGTGGCTCAAACCCTCGCTATGTCGGAGCAGGCGGCGTGGCTGGTTATCATGCGGTCGGCGGCTCGGAGGACGACATCCCGGTGGAGAATCAGGGCCAGACGGGCACCTGTGATTCGCACTGGCGCGAGACGGTGTTCGATACCGAGATCATGACAAGCTTCATCGAGTCGGCGGGTGTCGCCATGCCGCTCAGCATAATGACGCTCCGGGCGCTGGAGGACGTCGGCTACACCACGAATCACGCAGCCGCAGAACCGTACACAGTCCCCGCGGCGGCGATTGTCGATGCCGCTCGCGAAGAGACCGGGGACAGCGGCCTTTGGGTGGGTAGCGATGTTCTGCACGGCCCAGTCTTGGTCGTCGGTGCAGATGGCACCGTGCTCGAGGTCATCCCGCCGACGTGGGAGCGCCAGCGGTGAGCCTCGACAAGCGGTTGACCAATGCGCGCCCAGGCGCCGCGCGCCTGTCTCGCCTCGCCGTCGTTCTCATTGGCGGGATCCTCGCGGGCGCGTGCGCGACGGCGGGCGGGCCGGCGTCGAACGTGAGCCCGGCCACGATCGCGGGATGCTACTGGTTCGACCCCGAGGTGGGCGACGCGGGTCTGGCGATGCCGTGGGTGGTGGAGCTCACGGCCGAGCCGCTGACCGGGTGGCCCGGGCTCGAAGATGCGTTCCTCGCCTACACCTGGAGCTGGCCGGCCCGCCGGAGTGACGTCCCCTTCGGGTATTGGGCGTGGGCTGCGGGCGACTCGATCCGGGCGGGGTATCCGGGCGGCAATGCGGGGTACGACGTCCGGCTCGCGCCGGTGGCGGGCGGGCTGGAGGGTTGGGGTCGCGCCGTGGGCGACGCCATCGAGCCCGGCGAGGTCCTGCCTCGCCCGGCGCACCCGGTGGTCGCGCGGCGAGTGTCCTGCCCCGCCGGCTGAGGGGTTCACGACTCCCCGCAGCTGGAATCCGGAACCGGTTCAATGCACCCCATCGTCGAGCTGCGCAACGTACGCGCGTATCGCGGGGAGACGTGTGTCTTCCGTGATCTCACGCTCGAGCTGCATCGCGGCGAGAGCACGGTAATCCTCGGGCCGAACGGTGCGGGGAAGTCCACGCTGCTGCAACTCCTCACCCGTCAGATCTACCCGGTACGCCGTGAAGGGAGCGTCGTCCGCCTCTTCGGGCAGGACCGCTGGAACGTCACGTCGCTGCGTTCCCGTCTCGGGATCGTCTCCTTCGACCTGCACACCGAATACGCGGCCCGGCTCACGGCGCTGCAGGTCGTACTCTCGGGATTCGACGGCTCGGTAGGGATCCCGCTGCACCGGCGGGCGAGGAGCGGCGAGGTGGATCGTGCGACGGGGGTCATGGAGCGGCTCGGCGTCGCGCACCTCCGCGACCGCCCGTTCCCGACGCTCTCGACCGGTGAGCAGCGCCGCTTCCTGCTTGCCCGCGCGCTGGTCCACCAGCCGGAGGCGCTGATCCTCGACGAGCCCACCAGCGGGCTCGATCTGAAGGCCACTTTCGAGTTCCTGGAGACGCTTCGGGGCCTGATCCGGGAGGGGACGACGGTCTTCCTCGTCACGCACCACATCCACGAGATCCCGCCGGAAATCCGTCGCGCGGTGCTGATCAAGGCCGGGCGGGTCTGCGCGGACGGCGCGAAGGACGAGGTCCTGACGGGCCCATCGCTCAGCGAACTATTCGACACCCCGCTGGAGGTCGTGCGCGTGCGCGGCTATTACCAGGTCGTGCCGCGCGGCGAGGAGGACTGAGCCGCGGGCGAGGGAGGCTAATCCTCGCCCAGTTTCCGCAGCAGCTTCCTGGGCGCGACGAGGCGGTAGGCGTCGCGCACCAGCTCACGAACCTCGCGCCAGTCCACCTCCACGTCGCCCCAGACGCACACCCAGCCGTGCTGGCCGATGTACGGCGCGCGGATGTACGGCCCCCGGGCGATGAGCATCTGCTGCGACACCGGGTCCGACTTGATGAAGAGCGAGCCCTGCCCCTCCCTCCCGGCGCCCACCAGGACGAAGGACTTCTTCCCGACCTTGAAGACGATGTGACCGAAGCCGTCGACGGATTCGCCGACTTCCGGGAGCGCACGCACTGCATCGCGGATGTGTGCCGCGATCTCTTCCATCCGCTGGCGCGTGCGGTCGCTCCAGAGGCCGTTCGGTCCCGTTCCCGTAATATCTGCAGTCACTCTTCCCACACCGCGCTCAGGTTAGGCCCCGGATCGGGTTCGACGCCGCCGAACTCGAAGGCGCCGATGTCGCACGTGCCGCTGCGGCCGTACCCCCGCTGATCGTTGACAGGGCAGCGGGCCGCGTCCGCCGCGTCGATGGCGTCGCTCCCGGCCAGGAGCGCGTGCGTAGGAGTCGGACCGCCGAAGTCGTCCAGCTCCGGCGACACGTTGGCGTTCGCCTGGTTGAGGTCGCCACCGGCGGTGAGGACCCCGGCGCAGCTCGCGTCGTCGCTCAGGTTGTGGCCTTCCGAGATCATCGTCCCGCCGGCGCCGGCGCAGTTCGCGGGACCGTTCCACTGCTGGTTTCGGGCGAGGAGCGTGTTGACGAGCCTGACCGTGCCGGCGGAGGTGAAGAACCCGCCGCCGAACCCTTCAGTCGCCAGGTTGTCGACGATCGTCGTATTGAGGAGCGACGCCGCGGTGCCGTCGCCGGTGACGTAGACGGCAGCGCCGTTTTCGTCGGCCTTGTTGCCGGAGAACGTCGAGTTCTCGATCATCGCGACGGTGGACAGATCGGCGGCGACTCCTGCGCCGTGCACGGCCTGGTTGGTAGCCACGGTCGATGAACGGAGTGTCATCGAGCTGCTGGTCGTGACGTAGATGCCGCCACCGAGCCCTGACGCGCTGTTCCGTTCTACGGTCGACCGGGTGAGCTCGGCCGAGCTGCCTGACCGGACAGTGATCCCGCCGCCACTGGCGTTGCCACCCGTCGCGGTGTTGTAATGGATGTGCACGGTGCCCAGGTCGGCGGAGGAACCACCTTCGATGGCGAAACCGGCGCCGCCACCGGATCCCGACAGGTTGGAGAGGATCTCGCCACCGTCCATCTCCACCGTGCTCCCGCCCTGCACCAGGATTCCGCCGCCGGGACCTGCCGCCTCGTTCTCGACGATGTCGGTGTCCAGGAGCGTGACCTTCGAACCGCCGGCCACCCAGATGCCGGCACCGCCGTTCGCTGCAAGAGTTGCGGTGTTCTCCACGACCAGTGAGTTGACGAGCGTCGCGAGACCGGCTCCGGTCACGCGGATCCCGCCGCCGCCCGGGGCCGTGTTGCCGCCGATGCCGGCGGCAAAGAGCTCGAGGCCATCCGGGCCCGCGTTCAGCGTGCCATCGACGAAGATCCCGCCTCCCAGCCCGCCCGCCTGGTTGTTCACGATCGTCACGTCGGACCCCTGCACCGCGCTGAACCGGTGGGACAGGCCGCCGCCGTTCGTGGCGGCGCTGTTATCATCCACGAAGACGTCGACGAGCGTGCCGGTGCTGAAATCGAATGCGGCGCCGCCGCCGTACGCCCCGGCGTGGTTCAGGGCGATCAGGACGCTGGTGAGCGCCGCATCGGCAAAGGAGACGAAGAGCCCGCCGCCCGCATTCCCCGCCTCGTTGCTGGAAATGTTGGAGTTGCTGGCTTCCAGAGTCGAAAAGCCATCGGGCTGGCCGGTGCCCTGTACGGCGATGCCACCACCTCGCCCTGCAGCGGTGTTGCCGCTCACCTCGACATCCTCCAGCGTGAGGCTGGACCCGGTAGTCACCCAGATCCCGCCGCCGTTCTGGCCCACGCTCGTAGCCCGGTTATCGGTGATGTCCGCAGTCCTGATGGAGGCGATGCCGCCGGCGGCAACGGCGATTCCGCCGGCGCCGGGCGCTTCGTTTTCGGAGACCAGGGAGAACCTCATGCTCAGGCCGCTCTCCTCCGCCTCGCCTCCCTCCTGACCGAAGTGCTGGTCGACGTAGATGCCGCCACCGGCCTGGCCGGCAGTGTTCCCGGTGACCCTGGCCCAATCGGCTTCCACGGCGCTGGCGGTCATGAAGATGCCGCCGCCGGTCGAACCCGCGATGTTGTCCTCGATGAACACCTCTGCGAGCGTGGCGATCTGCTGGTTGAGCGACACGCCACCCCCATCCGTCGCCGCCTCGTTGTCGCTGATCACGACTTCGACCAGCTCGGCGTGCCCGTTGCGGAGCGACAACCCGCCGCCTCGCCCCGCGCTCGATCCGCTCCCCACTGCCTGGTTCCCGGTGATCGTCGAGTTGGAGATCTGGATGGAGGCGCTGATCATGGCGACGCCGCCGCCGGAGGGTGCCGTGTTCCCCGCGATCCAGACGTCGTCCAGAACCACGTCGGCGCCGCCGGTCACCAGCAAGCCGCCGCCCTCACCGCCGGGCGCATGGTTCCCCTCGATGCGCAGATGCGTCAGCGTCGCGCGCGTGTCCTCGCCGGTGATGATGATCCCGCCACCGCCGACGTTGCCGTCAGAGCTCCCGCCTGTCACCGTCAGCCCGGAGATCACGACATTCGCGCCATTGGCGATGGCGAACACTCGCCGCCACGCGCCCGGACCGGAGCTGGCGTCGATGGTGAGCTGGTTCGGTCCCGGTCCGATGATCTCGACGTTCGAGAGAATGTCGGGGAGCGTGGCGGTCAGGGTGATCGTCTGACCGGCGAGGGATTCGGCGAACCTGATCTTTGGGGCGCCCGGCACCTCGGCCGCGCCGCTCCCGCCCCCGCTACCGACGACCGCGCCCGCGCTCATCGCGGCGGTCAGTGCTTCACGCAGCGAGCAGTGCGTCTCGTCACAGGTGCCATCGTCCGCATCGTTCGTGGCATTGACGACGAATTCCGACGTGGGCGGCGTCTGGACCTGGATCGTGGCCGTGGCGGTAACCGACGGCGACGCAACACTCGCTACCGTGAGGGTGCACTCGCCGGGGGTGCCCGGTGCCGTATAGGTGGCAGTAGCGCCGGAAGCATTCAGCGCGCCGCACGTCACCTGCCAGGTGACATCGGTGTTCGCCGCGCCGACGATCGCGGCGGTAAACGTGATGGTGCCGCCAGTCTCCAGCGTTACCTGCGCGGGGTTCACTGAGAGCAGTATCTGGGCGACGGTCACGTTCGCGGTGGCGCTCTTCGACGGGTCCACCACGCTCGTTGCCCGGACAGTATAGCTCCCGGCCTGTACCGGCGCGGTGTACGAGATCGTGGCGCCGCTCCCGGATATCGTCCCACCCGACGCCTCCCAGGTGACCGCAGTATTGGTCGTGCCGGTCACCGTCGCCGTGAACTGCCGCGTCGCACCGGCGTCCAGCGATGCGCCGGTCGGTGAAATGGCGACGGCCACGACCGGATCGTTGGGACCACCGTCGGGATCGGTGGGACCATCCCCGCTGCTGCACGCCGCGAAGATGGCGAGAGAGTATACGGCGACCGGCACGGGCACGGCTCGCCGCCAACGGAGAAGCGGTGGGCGCATCGATCCGTCTCTACTTTCGGCGGAAATGAAGGGGATCGGGGCTGCGCAACGTACGCCTTGCCGTCCGGCAGCGTCAAGAAGCAGCACCCGGCGACGCCTTTTGCGTTTCGGGTAGACGCACCGGAACGGGCGCGGCGTCAGATTTCGAAAGGTGACGTTGACAGTGACATTGCCGTCGCGATTGACGTCGAAATCACTGCCCCGCGGGTAGGCGATTCCATTTGCCAGAGATCATGCCTGCGCCGGGAGGTCTCAGGGAGGATTGCGGCGGCTCCGGGGAGTCGCCGGGTCAGCACGCGGTGGGGTGGTTGCCGCAGTGGCGGCTCCCCGAGGCGAGCGCGTCTACCTCGCCCGGGTCCGGCCTGACCTCGGCCGGGGCCGGTAGACGCGCTCGATCTGGATGCAACCGGCCAGGTCGCGGGGAATGCGGAGGAGCAGGCCGTCGGGACCTTCCAGCGTCGTTGCATCCTCGTCGTGGCCAATGCAGCGGACCGTGATTCCGGGCACGATCCCGGTCGGCATGCCGCAGTGGCATTCCGGAGGCCCGAGAATCGCGAGGATCCCGGCAACCTGTCCCGGGTTCATGTCGAGGATCGTGGTGACCGCGCCGGGCACCTCGTTCAGGATCGTGGTAGCCATGGTGCCGCCTCCTGCTTCCCGTTCTCTCGGCTCCATCTCATCCTACCTGGCCGGCGCCGGCGGCGCGATCCGGGAACCCCCGTGTTCCGTGTCGGGCATTCCCCTACATTATCGACGACGTGGGAGACTGACGTGCCGACGCGCTCACCAGACGACGAGAGGAGAAGCGAAGGGAGTGAACTCCAGGGAAGCCCCGCGCATTCGTATCGATGACGTGGTCTTCAGGTCGCCCGATCTGCTCTCTGCCGAGCTGGACGCGGAAGTCATTCTGCTCGATGCGGAGGCCGGCCGGTACTTCGCGCTGGATGGGGTCGGGCGGGTGATCTGGGAGGCCATCGATCCTTCCGCGCGCGTTGCCGAACTGTGCGCGGCCGTTCTGGCGCGCTTCGAAGTGGATGAGGCGACCTGCGTACGGGACGTCCTCGCCTTCCTCGAGCAGCTCGCCGACCGCAAGCTGATCGGGGTTCGCCCGGGCGGCTGAGCGCTGCCGCCGACTCGTTCTGCTTCCAGTGGCCCGGTGACGAGATGTGATACGGCCCGCGGCAGGAGAGCTGCCGCGGGCCGTTCGCCTGGTGAGACCTGTTCCGTTTACGCCGGTTCCTGGTAGGTCGGGTCGAGGAGCTTGTGCTCGTGCGAGGACAGCCACCGCTGGAAGAGCGGGAAGCGCGTCGCGAAGAACATGAGTGACGCCAGGAAGAGCCCGGCGAACACGAAAGACGTCCCGATCTCGATCCAACCGAAGGGGAGCGACTCGGCGTGCGCATAGTTGGCCGGGTAGACGAGCACGAAGCGCTCGATCCACAGGCCGAACAGGATGATGCTCGCGAATGTGCCGAAGATCGCGGGCGTCCGCTTCGGCTTCACGCCCAGGAGCCCGAAGAACGGGATCACGAAGAGGCACGCGAAGACGAGAAGCGCGGGCGCCAGGAAGGGTGCGCTGAACCGGTCGACGACGAAGCTCTGGTCGTGCGGCAGCATGCCGTACCAGATCACGAGGAACTGCGACCAGAACATGTACGCCCAGAAGATGCAGAACCCGAAGGTCAGCTTCCCGAGGTCGTGCAGGTGGTTCGACTGGATCACGTCGTGCAGCCCGAGGCCATTGCGGTAGATCATGACCGCGAGCGAGGTCACGGCCACGCCACCGAGCACGCCGCCCATGAAGAAGTACGGCCCGATCAGCGTGCTGAACCAGTGATAGTCGAGCGCCATCACGTAGTCCCACGCCAGCATGCTGAACGCGAGGGCGAAGACCAGACCGAGCGCGGGTCCGAGCCGCGCGACCTTCCTCGCGGCAATGCGCTCCTCTTCCGCCTGGCCGCGCCAGCCGCTCGTGAGCCGCTCATAGAGCCCCTGGCGATTCGCCGGTGCCGACTGCCGCAGCTCGCCGAGATCCGGCCGGATGGACCAGTAGGCGTAGCGCAACGACATGGCGAAGAGGATCGCGAGCAGGATCAGGTTGCGGGCGCCGATGAACGGCAGGTTCAGCCAGACTTCCTTGCCGTGCAGATCTTCGCCGACCCACGGGAAGATGTGGTGGCCCACGAAGAGGATTGGCAGGAAGAGGACGAACGCCACCGGGAGGAACGCGACGAAGGAGAGCGCGATCCGCCGTACGGGCCGGGACCACACCCCGCGAGCCATGGACACCATTACGGCGATCATGACCGCGCCCTGCGCGATGCTCGTCCAGAACAGCCAGTTGTACGTGTACGCCCGCCAGGCGCGCGGCGCGTCTACGAGCAGCGCCGAAATCAGGGAGACGACGCCGAAGCCCAGCAGTACGAGGATGATCTTGGAAACCTTGCGCGGCGCCGCGTCCAGCACCCGGAGCGGCGGCGCGCTTATCGATACGTCGTGCGCCATGACTCAGTTACCTCCAGGCGCCGCCGCGCCGGCCGACTGCGCGGCTGTAAGCGTCCCCGCCTGCTGCTGCAGTTGACGGATGTAGTTCACGATCCACCAGCGCTCATCGGGGGGGACCCGCTCATAGGAGGGCATCAGACCCCGACCCATGCGGATCATCAGGTAGATATAGCCGTCGGTCCTTGCAGCGGTCGCAGCCGAGGTCAGGTCCATGGTGGACAACTGCACGACCTTCCCCGGCCCGACCGCGGGACCATCGCCACGCCCGGTCTCCCCGTGGCAGACGAGGCAGTACCGCTCGTAGAAGCGCTGCCCGGCCTCGAGCGTCTCCGGCCGCCCGGCCCACGGATTGGGGTTCGCCTCACCCCACGCGATGCGCGCCTGCTCCGTGTTCTCGACCGGCGGTTCCGGGACGCCGACCGGCGAGGCGAACGGCACCGTGTTCGGCGGCGCCGGCCGCGGCGCCTCGTACGATTCGTACGCCGGCGCAGCCCGCATGAATGCGAAGATCGGGACCGAGGCCAGCGCGTCGTCCAGCGGCTTACACCCGCTCAGGACGAGAACGAGCGCCAGCGCCAACCATTTAGAGCGTGCCAATGCGCACCTCCCCGGCGTCTTGCCTCACCTCCACCGCGCCGTACTCCTGGAAGATCTTCGTCGCCTCCGCCACGCGGTCGCTCGGCGGCACGACGAGCACGCCGAAATGGTCCACGGAGAACGCCGGATCGTATACGACCCTCGTGCGCGCTCGCGGAAGCCGCGCGTTGATGAAGAGCCCCGCGACCGTGGAAAGCGCACCGAGCAGGATCGTCAGCTCGAATGCCGGGATCACGAACGCCGGGATCGAGATGATCGGCTTCCCGCCCGTGACCAGCGGCCAGCTCATCGACGCGTAAGTCGCCAGCGCGAACCCGCTGGCCGTCCCCGTCAGCCCGCCCACCAGCGTGAAGATGCGGACGGGGCTCTGCGACGGCTCGAGCGCATGTTCAATGTCGTGGTGCGGAACGGGCGAAAACACCACCAGGTCCTTCAGGCCGCGCTTGCGCAACGCCTTGATCGCGCCGGTCGCGGCGTCCAGCTCGGCAAAGCTCGCCAGAACGCCGTTCGATGCGAGCGTGCTCATGCGTGCGCCTCCTTCCGGGAGCCCGACCCACCGGCGTCATGCGGGCCGCCGCCTCCGCCACCCCGCATCTTCGCGGGGATGATTTCCTTCAGCTCGGCCACCGACACCGCCGGCAGCACGCGGATGAAGATCAGGAACCACATGAAGAACCAGCCGAAGCTGCCTGCCAGGATCGACATCTCGACCCATGACGGCATGTAATTGCCCCACTGCCCCGGCATGTACTCCTGCGCCAGGCTCGTGACGATGATCACGAAGCGCTCGAACCACATGCCGATGTTGATGAAGATGGTGATCACGAACAGCGCGGCGATGTTGGTGCGGACCTTCTGGAACCAGAGCAACGCCGGCACGAACACGTTGCACGAGATCATGATCCAGGTGGCCCACCAGTAATCGCCGAACACGCGATTCCAGAAGACGTGGCGCTCCGCAGCCTCGAAGCTGTACCACGCCATGAAGTATTCGGTGGCGTACGCGTATCCGACGATCAGGCTGGTCAGCAGGATCAGCCTCGACATCATGTCGAAGTGCTTCTCCGTGAAGTAGTCCTGCCAGCCGAAGATCTGGCGGAGCGGCACTGCCAGGGTGATCACCATCGCCAGGCCGCTGAAGATTGCGCCGGCCACGAAGTAGGGCGCGAAGATCGTGGTGTGCCAGCCGGGCACGATGGACATGGCGAAGTCCCAGGACACCACTGAGTGCACCGACAGCACGAGCGGCGTGGCGAGCGCGGCGAGATAGAGGTACGCGCGGGTGAAGTGCTTCCACTCACGGTCCGTGCCCCGCCAGCCGAGCGAGAGCAGGCTGTACAGCTTGCGCCGCCACGGCACCGTAGTCGAATCGCGCGCCGCCGCGATATCCGGGATCATCCCGAGGACGAAGAACGTCGCGCTGACCGTGAAGTACGTGCTGACCGCGAAGACGTCCCAGAGGAGCGGCGACCGGAAGTTCGGCCAGATCATCCTCTCGTTCGGCAGCGGCAGCAGGTAATAGAACAGCCACGGCCGGCCGAGGTGGATGATCGGGAAGAGCCCGGCGGTCATGACGGCGAAGACCGTCATGGCCTCCGCGACGCGGTAGACCGACTGCCGCCAGCGGGCGCGGAACAGGTAAAGCACCGCCGAGATCAGCGTCCCGGAGTGCGCGATACCGACCCAGAAGACGAACGTTGTGATGTATGCGCCCCAACCCACGGGGTTGCGGAGCCCGGACATCCCGATGCCGAGAACGACCTGGGTCATCCAGGCGAATACGCCGAGCCCGAGCAGCGCCAGAGCCCCCGCCAGCAGCAGGAAATAGCTCTTCCGCGGCTTGCTCAGGATCTTGAGGATGTCGCGGTTGACCTGGCCGTATCCGCTGACCCCCGGGTGAGTCTCGGAC
>Ga0180220_1001849_pt1 | contig 14761 bp, 13 predicted proteins | sample eDN5th37CBELigBY_FD_151335 | JGI IMG/M metagenome (GOLD analysis project Ga0180220, IMG submission 151335) | Enriched backyard soil microbial communities from Emeryville, California, USA - eDNA 5th pass 37_C BE-Lig BY (version 2) (version 2) | ecosystem: Environmental > Terrestrial > Soil >... | reverse complement strand
AGCCGCTTCGCGTCTGTCCGAAGCCGTCCGCAGCCGCAGCTTCCGCAAAATATACGCGGCCGTCGTTCACGGACAGCTTCCCGCTCCCCGGGGCACGCTCAGGGATATGCTGTTGAAGGATCCGAAGACCAATACCGTCTCCGTGGTCAAGGCCGGAACCCCGGGGGCCAAGGAGGCTGTCCTCGATTACGAGGTGCTCGGCACCGACGGCTCCTTCAGCCTCGTCCGGGTCGAACTGCATACCGGAAGATCGCATCAGATTCGCGTCCAGATGAATCAGGCAGGCTGCCCGTTGTACGGCGACCAAAAGTACGGAAGCCGCGTCAACAAACCCGGGCAGCAAATCGCGCTTTGGTCGGTCTTGGTCGGTTTTCCGCATCCGGTGACCAAAGAGGACGTGGTCCTGACCTCCCTGCCCCCTGCGGAGCATCCTTGGAATTTGTGGTCCGACACGGTGTTGGAGCGTCTGCGGGACGATCTCTAAACGATGTAAGGCAGTCGTGCCGGGTCATTGGAACCGGCGACTGGATTCTTTACTCAAAAATAGATTAATTCGGCACGTCAACGATTCGGTTGATGTGCTTTTTTCATGCTGCAAAGGAGCGGGGGATCCCCGCTCCTTTGCTTTGGTTTGCTATAGATCGTTCCCGAACAGTTCCCGTACCGGGATCTCGTCATAGGAACGTACCTGAAGATCCGCTTCGGCCAAATCTTGGTTTCCCGAGTTCGGATTAAGGTATCCGATGCATCTCATGCCGGCCGTTTTGGCGGCAAGCATGCCGTTTCTTGAATCTTCGAGCACGACGCAATGCTGCGGCTGCACGCCGAGCTGCTTGGCCGTTTCGAGGTAAATATCGGGCGCGGGTTTTCCTTTCGGAACCTCTTCGCCGCTGACCACCGTCTTGAAAAAGCGGCTTAGACCGAATTTCCCCAAGACGCCTTCAATGAATACTCTCGGGGATGAGGAGGCAACCGCCATGGGAACGTTCATTCCGCGAAGCTGCTCCATCAGGGCCACCACCCCCGCGATCGGCTCGATCTCCAGATTCTTCAGAATGTTCATTTTCAGGTTCAATTGGTATTCGATCATTTCCTCCACCGTATGGGGCAAATTTCGTTCCTGTTTAAAAATGCCCAGCATTTCCGGGTTCGTCATCCCGACGAACCGTTCCAGCTCCTGCTCGTTCGTTTCCACGCCGAAATGGCTGAGCGTTCGGATATCGACGTCAAAATGAATCGGCTCGCTGTCGATGATGACCCCGTCCATATCAAAAATAAATGCGTGTTCCATGTTGATCCTCCATGATCTTCCGGTCGGTACTCGCCGGTTTTCCTTTGTACGTTCCTGTTCGTTGGGCGGCAGACCCGATCGAGTCCCCGCCTTCACCGGATCCGGATTAAACATAAAGGACAGCAGCATGCTGCTGTCCTTTATGGCGCCGGAAAGGGCGTTAGCGGCCAGGGTATCCGTGATCATGATCCGTTATTCCCTGCACGCAAAATAAGCACGTGATCAGCATTCCGCTGAAAATGGTATGGTACGGCTTTCGTTTCCGCGTCCCATCCCTCGCTTCGGGCAAACGCGATCAATCGCTCCACTTCATCCGGCCTGCGGCCGCTTTGGTCAACCAACGGGAAAATCCTTAACTCTTTGCCGGTGACCCGAAGCAGCTCCCGCAAGGCGGCGCGATGGAACTCCGCGTCCAGCCTGTCGGCATATGTAAACAAAAAATGGGCCGACAAGGTCAAGTCGAATTGCCGGTCCCGGAAGGGCAGCGACGGCAGCGTCACGGGCACGTACCTTTCCGGACGCCTTTCCATATCCTCCGTGCAGGACCGCAGCGCTTGAAGGCGTTCGGCGCGCAACGCTTCGACATCGCGGAATTCAGTCCAAATGTACCGCTCCCGTTCCGTTGCCACATGTTCCATGGCATGATCGATATCCCGGAGGCCCTTTTCAAGCAACCGGCCCGCCTCATGGCCATATGCGATATCCGCCGCCGTCACCTCGCAGCCAAGCTCGCCCGCCTTGGCCGTAAACGAGCAGGCGCCGGCCGGACAGTCCAGGATTCTTTTGCCTTGGATATGATGCTCCTCGAGGCCGAACATACGCATATATTCCCCGTATGTCCTGCCGATAAAGACGATCCGCTCCAGCATGTTTTCCGCCGGTTCTTCGTCTCGTCCGCTCTTTGCGCTAAACCCTCTGCTTTCCTCTGCTCCGCTCATCTCGTCTCAACTCACCTTTCCGAATATGTCATCCGCACGGATGAGTCCGTGCTTATGGAAATGTTATCCTATTCGAAACGATAAGTCCAGAACCTTTCCGTACTAAACCGGTTTTTGATCTGTTCATCCTCTTCGGTAAACGTGCCCAGCATTTCATTCCAGCGGAACTGGGAGGCGTGCGCACGGATGGAACCGAATTTGTTCGGCAGGAAATCCCTGACGTCGACCGCGACGTCAGGTTTGCCGATGATCTGCTCGCAGCCTTTCGCAAACGCGACGCAGTTCACGACGGGACGCTGTTCCTTCGGCATGGCCGCAACCGTCCGGATCACCGCTTCCCCGGTGGCATCATGGTCCGGATGGACGCTGAATCCCGGGTAAAACGTAATGATAAGGGACGGTTTCACTTCATCGATCAGCTTGCGCAGCATGCCGTCCAGCATATCCCGGTCTTCGAATTCGATCGTTTTATCATGAAGCCCCATCAGGCGCAAATCCTGAATGCCGATCGAGCGGCAGGATGCCTCAAGCTCCTTCCGACGGTGCTCCGGCAGCGTGACGCGGTTGGCCACGAGCGGTTTGCCCATGTTTCTCGCCATTTCGCCCAGCGTCAAGCACGCATACGTCACGGTTGCGCCTTCGTGGATGCGTTTGGCCAGCGTTCCGGAAGTTCCGAAGGATTCATCGTCCGGATGGGGAAATACGACCAATATATGATTTTCCATTTTGTATAATCACCCTTTCACTTGATGACGGCAGACTTGCTGTTTAGAACGGTTCTTTGCCCAACTGCAGCGCGACGACCAGCTTGCCGTCGCTGTCATGGCCCGCCATAATCAGCCGCTCGGTTTCCGTTTCCTCGAAATGCGTCAATCCTTGCGAATAAATCCAGCCCTGCTCCATCTTAAGCCCGACGCGGTACGGCCCCGTTCCTTGAATCTTCCCGTGGGTATACCGGACGATGCCGTTTTTGATGAACGTCGAGGCCGTAAATTTCGACTCATCGTGATGCGAAGCGTAAGCCCCCGTCGTCATTTCGAGATGTATATAAAGATCCTGATCCTGCAGTTTGTCGATTAACTCCTGAACCATCTGCGGATTAATAAGCTGCAATCCAATCCCTCCGTTTCCAAGACGTCTTTCGAAATCGTCCGAATCCCCCTGCAAACCAGGTTCGATCGATCCCGAATGCTGCAGGTCCAAACTGCAACATATTTTATTATAATTCAAAGCACTTCATTTTCACAAACATGCTTTTGCCTCATCCGGCCGACTATACCGTTAAAAACCTCGACTTGCACTCGAATTAGCCCGCATAGCGGAGCCGATCGGCGAACCCTGATGTTTTTGCATTGCTAAAATCGCTTTTTATGCCCCATCCCGTTGAACGAAAAAAGCTGCCTTCCGGCAGCCTTTTCCCCATATTTCCGTTTAATCGGCCAATGCCTTGCCTTTGGTTTCTTTCCCCAGAAAAAGCACGCCCAAGGCCCCGATCAAAATTATGACGAAAAACATGATAAATATCGCATTGATTTCGACGTGACGCTGCACCAAATACCCCACAAGGAACGGCGCGATGACGCCGCCGATCCGGCCGACGGAGGTCGCAATCCCGACGCCCGTCGAACGGACCGAAGTCGGATACAGCTCCGGCGTGTAGGCGTACAGGCCGCCCCAAGCACCGAGGTTGAAAAACGAAAGGCAGATTCCCGCCGCGATAAGCGAGCCGGCCGAATCGGCGTTGCCGAACCAGGCGGCGCTGACGGCGGTGAGCACCAAGTAGGTGATCATGACGAATTTCCGGCCGAATTTTTCGATGAAATACGCAGCCGTAAAATAACCCGGAAGCTGGGCGATCGTCATGATCAGCACGTATTCGAAGCTTTTGATCAGGCTGAAGCCCTTCATCGTCATGACGGACGGAAGCCAAAGGAACATCCCGTAATACGAAAACACGACCGTAAACCACAAAATCCACAGCATCAACGTCGAGCGGCTATGTTCGCGGGTCCAGATGGAGGCCAGCTTGCCGGCAAACGACAAGGATGCCGCCCGGGTCCGATTGTTCCGGTATACGGGCGAATCGTCGATGGCGCGGCGCAGATACAGCGCGTAAAAGGCCGGAAGAGCCCCAATGACAAAAGCGATCTGCCATCCGTAAGCCGGAATCAAAAAATACGATATGAGCGCGGCGGCCAGCCAGCCGCCCGCCCAAAAGCTCTCCAGCAGCACGACGGCCCGTCCCCGCTGGCTCGGATGGACGCTTTCGGACACCAGCGTCGACGCCACCGGCAGCTCGCCCCCAAGGCCGACGCCCGTAATAAAACGAAGCAGGCACAGCACCCAGAAGCTGGAGGCTAGCGCCGACAATCCGCTGGCTATCGAAAAGATGAGCAGCGTCCACAGCAAAACCTTCTTTCGGCCGAATTTATCGGCCAGATACCCGGCGGCTGCCGCGCCGACGACCATTCCGACGGAATTGACGCTCGTCAAAATGCCCACATCCTGCGGGGAGAGTTTCCACTCAAGCTTTAATGCGGTCACGATAAAAGAAATGATGCCGACGTCCATGGCGTCGAATAACCAGCTGAGGCCGGCGCTGAAAAGCAGTTTTCTCGTTTTTGGTTTCATAAGCGTTGCATCATTCATCTGGTTGACTACTTCCTCTACATTTATTCTTTTAATCTTTGAACCCGGGTTTTAAGGCGTTATGGTTAGTTTGCCCAATAAATAGATCAGAAGCTGCTGATTATGCGCGGAAATTCGCGACAATACCTTCGCCAGAAACGCATCGCGGATTTGCACGCCGCGTTCGACCTCCGCTTTCCCTTTCGCGGAAATGGACACCCAAACGATCCGGCGGTCGTTTCCGTCCCGTTCGCGCTGAATCAATCCGTTTTTTTCCATCCGGTCGAGGAGCATCGTAACCGCCGCCGGGCTTGTCGCCAGGAGCGGCGTCAGGTCGGAAGGCTTCATCCGCTCGTTTTCGCCCAGCACTTCGAGCACGGCCAACTGAGCTTCGGTGAGCGCCGGAGCCAACTCGTTCTCCATATGCAGTTTATAATCTTTGCTTGTTTGGACCATATTTTCGCAAATTCGGAAGTATGCACGGGTTATACCTTCCTTTCGCAAGCAATGTTTTACAGGATTAACTTTCGCGCATTTCGTGCCAATTCCTTCCGCAATTCCGAATTTTTTTTAGAAAAACATCGTCCGACACCGTTCCCCAAAAGACGATTCACGGACGTTTCATCGCCTCAAAAAAGGCATCGTTCGCAAATGAGCGAAGATGCCTTTTTTCACGCTTTAACGCCGGGTTCGGACAGCATCCGATGTCACGTCGTTTCCTCGAATGCCAGCAGCGCCGAAATTTCATCTTTTTTCTCCAGGTGAACAAGCAGTTTTCCTGTCGATTTGCGTTCGGCGATCGGGGCCTGCTCCGAACTGAACGCATAACTTAAGCCGTCCCGCGTGATGGCCGTAATTTGCAGCGGCTGGCGGCAATAAAACGCTCCGGCAATGCGGCTGCCGTTCGGCTTCACGCGTTTGCCTTCCTTGAATTCGAAGGTCGCCAGCCCTTTGCCTCCCCGGCTTTGCGGCTGGTAATCCGCGAGCAGGGAACGTTTGCCGTATCCGAGATCGGTCAAGGTCAGCACTTCGCCTTCGTCATCCTCAACCCACAACGCCGACACGACCTCGTCGCCGTCGCGAAGCTGGATGCCTTTCACGCCGGCGGAGACGCGGCCCATGGCGTTGACTTCCTGCTCCTTGAACCGGATGCTCATGCCTTCCTTGCTCACAAGCAAAATGTCTTTGCTACCGTCGCTCAACGTGACGGAAATGACCTCGTCCTCCGCGCCGACCTTGCAGGCGGCAACCGCGCTCGAGCGATTGGTCATGTATTCTTTTAATTCCGTGCGTTTGACCTGCCCTTTTTTCGTGACGAACACCAGGGAGCGGTTCGGCTCCTCGAAATTCGTGACCGGAATGACGTCGACGATGACGTCTTCTTTGGACAACTGGATGACATTGACGATGGCGGTACCCGGGTCCTTCCATTTGAATTCCGGAATTTGGTGGACAGGCAGCAGGAAATATTGGCCTTTTTGCGTAAAGATGAGCAAATTGTCCAGCGTATTGATTTCGAACACCCTGGAAATATAATCCCCTTCCTTCACGCCCGAGCTGCTGAGCTCCCCGCCGGACCGCGTAAAGGAAAGCATGCTTGTCCGCTTGATGTATCCGTCTTTCGACAACGTCACCAGCACATCCTCGGAGCTGACGATGACTTCAAGGTTGACCTTGATTTCCTCGACTTCCTCCTGAATGGCGCATCTGCGGTCAATGCCGTATTTGTCGCGGATTTCAAGCAGTTCCTTGCGGATCAGCGCGATCAGCTTCTTGTCGCTTTCGAGGATGGCCCGGTAGTTGTCGATTTTTTTCAGCAAATCCTCAAGCTCTTTTTGCAGCGTCGTGATCTCCAGGTTCGTCAAACGGTACAGCTGCAGCGTCAGAATCGAATCCGCCTGCCGCTCCGTAAAGCCGAACATCCATTGCAGATTGTTTTGGGCATCCTGGCGGTTTTTCGACGCTTTGATGGCGGCGATGACCTCGTCGAGAATGTTCAGCGCCTTCACGAGTCCTTCGAGCACGTGGGCCCGGTCTTCGGCTTTTTCCAATTCGAAGCGGGTACGGTTCGATACCACTTCGCGCTGGTGGGCGATATACGCCTCCAGCATCGCCTTCAGGCCAAGCTGCTGAGGCGCCTTGTTGACGATCGATACCATGTTGAAGTTGTACGTGACCTGAAGATCGGTCTTTTTCAGCAGATAAGCCAAAATGCCCTGGGCATCGGCCTCCTTTTTGATTTCGACCACGATCCGCAGACCGTCCCGTCCGCTTTCGTCGCGCACCTCGGCAATGCCTTCGATTTTTTTCTCCAGCCGGATATTTTCCATTTGGGTGACAAGGCGCGATTTTACGACCTGGTAAGGGATCTCCGTAATGACGATCTGCTGTTTGCCGCCGCGCAAAAATTCGATGTCGGCTTTGGAACGGAGATAAATCCGTCCTTTCCCCGTCCGGTAGGCCTCTTTGATTCCCTCTTCGCCCATGATCAGGCCGCCGGTCGGGAAATCGGGGCCCTTGATGAAGGTCATGATTTCTTCCAGCTCGATTTCCGGTTTTTGCATCACCGCCACGCAGGCGTCGATCACTTCGCGCAAATTATGCGGCGGAATCTCCGTCGCAAATCCCGCGGAAATCCCGCTGACGCCGTTGACGAGCAGGTTCGGATAGCGGGAAGGCAGCACGACGGGCTCCTTCGCGGAATTGTCGAAGTTGTCCTTGAACTGTACCGTCCGTTTGTCGATGTCCCGAAGCATCTCCATCGCGATCGGCGACAGGCGCGCTTCGGTGTAACGCATCGCCGCCGGCGGATCGTCGTCGATCGAACCCCAGTTGCCGTGCCCGTCGACGAGCACATGCCCCATTTTCCAAGGCTGGGCCATGCGGACCATGCCGTCGTAGATGGAGGAGTCCCCGTGCGGATGGTAATTCCCCATCACGTCGCCGACGGTTTTGGCGGATTTGCGGTATGCTTTGTCCGGCGTATTGCCGGATTCGTACATGGCGTACAAAATGCGCCGCTGCACGGGCTTAAGCCCGTCGCGGACGTCGGGAATGGCGCGGTCTTGAATGATATATTTGGAATACCGGCCGAAGCGGTCGCCGACGACCTCTTCGAGATAAGCCGGCAGAAACTGTTCTGATAAACTCATCGATTCACCTTCTATTCCTCGAACTCTCTAAAGTCGACATTTTCCACGATCCAGCGCTTGCGCGGGTCGATTTTGTCGCCCATCAGCGTGGATACGCGGCGCTCCGCCTTCGCCGCATCTTCGATCTGCACCTGCAGCAGCGTGCGCGTTTCCGGGTTCATCGTCGTCTCCCACAGCTGTTCGGGATTCATTTCGCCGAGTCCTTTGTAGCGCTGCAGCTCGTAATTTTTGCCGAATTCCTTCAAGTAGTTTTGCAGCTGCTCGTCGCTGTAGGCGTAACGGACCGTTTCCAGCTTGCCCGACTTCCGCGAAATTTTATACAGCGGAGGCTGGGCGATGTACACGCGGCCCTCATCAATCAGCGGCTTCATGTAACGGTAAAAGAACGTCAGCAGCAGCACCTGGATGTGCGCGCCGTCCGTATCGGCGTCCGTCATGATGATGATTTTGGAGTAATTGCTGTCTTCGATTTCAAACTCGGTTCCGATTCCGGCGCCGATCGCATTGATGATCGTGCGGTATTCCTCGTTTTTCATGATATCGGCAAGTTTGGCTTTTTCGGGGTTGAGCGGTTTCCCCTTCAGCGGCAGGATCGCCTGAATTTTCGAATCGCGGCCCTGTTTGGCCGATCCGCCGGCGGAGTTTCCTTCGACGACGAACAGCTCGGTACGGGTAAAGTCCTTCGATTGGGCCGGACTCAGCTTGCCGCCGAGGCTCGTTCCCTCGCTCCGTTTTTTCCCGCTCCGCATGTCGTCGCGGGCCTTGCGGGCCGCTTCGCGCGCTTTGGAAGCCTGGATCGCTTTTTTGATGAGCGTCTGGGCCACCTGCGGGTTTTCCTCCAGGAAAATCTGCATTTTTTCGGTCACGATCGCGTCGACCGTGCTGCGCGCCGATGCGCTTCCCAGCTGGTCTTTCGTCTGACCGACGAATTCGACTTCGGCCATTTTGACGCTGATGACCGCCATCATGCCTTCGCGCAGGTCGTTGCCTTCAAGATTTTTGTCCTTTTCCTTGAGCATATGGTTTTTGCGCGCGTAATCGTTCATGATCCGCGTATATGCCGTCTTGAAACCGGTTTCGTGCGTTCCCCCGCCCCGCGTCGGGATCGAATTGACGAACGAAGCGAGCGTTTCGGTATATCCCGCGTTGTATTGGAGCGCAACCTCGACTTCGACGTCGTCCTTTTCGCCGTAAAAGTGAATGACCTCGTGCAGCACGTCTTTGCCTTCGTTCAAAAATTCGACGAACTGGCTGGCCCCGCCTTCGTAATAAAATTCGTCCATGCGGTCGGAGCGTTCGTCTTTCATGACGATGCGAAGCCCCGAATTCAGGAAGGCGATTTCCTGCAGGCGTTCCGCCAGCGTATCGTAGTTGAACTGGATTCCGCCTTGGAACACGCGAATATCCGGCTTAAAGGTGACTTTGGTGCCGGTTTTGTTCGTGTTGCCGAGCACTTCGAGTCCCGTCACCGGTTCGCCGACATGCTCCTTGCCGTTTTTGTCCTGCCAGTATTCGAAACGCTGGCGGTGGATCTTGCCGTCGCGGTAGATTTCGACCTCGAGCCACTCGGAAAGCGCATTGGTCACCGACGCCCCGACGCCGTGCAGGCCGCCCGATTTTTTGTATCCGCCTCCGCCGAATTTCCCTCCTGCGTGCAGGATGGTGAATACGACTTGCGGCGTAGGTATTCCCATTTTATGCATTCCGGTCGGAATGCCCCGTCCGTTATCCACGACGGTGATGGAACCGTCTTTATGCAAAGTAAGATCTATTCTCGTGCAGTATTTGGCCAAATGCTCATCGACGGCGTTATCCACGATTTCCCATACCAGATGATGAAGCCCCGATGAACTGGTGCTGCCAATATACATGCCTGGGCGTTTGCGAACCGCAACCAGGCCTTCGAGCACTTGAATGTCGTCTGCATCGTAACTGCCGCTGCCTGCTTCGCTGCTGCCCGGCGACTTTGCAAACATATCGATCTGCTCGACCATTCATGCTCCCCCTTTGTGTTTCTTTATGTAGGATATCACCCAAAATGCAAACAGATGTTTTGTTTTGTTATCCTTGTCCATTTTAATTCAAGATATCCCTTTTCGTAAAGACAAGGAATGAGATTACGATCGCGGCAATCGCCCAAACGGACAAAACCGCAAGCGAAAAAGCCAGGTTCATGCCTTCGATCGGAGCCGGCGTACCGGACAGGTAATCGGTCAGCTCCAGGTTGACCATAAACAAATATTTCGCGCTTTTCCAGGCCGAAGCCATGTTGGTCAGAATGGTTCCCGCGATCAGCGCGGCCATCATCACCACGATGCTTGCCGCCGTGCTCCGGACGAGCACCGACACCATGAACGCGAGCGATGCCACGACAAGGCTCACGAACCAGATCAATCCGCCTTCCATCAGCAAATATTGCCACTGGGGCACCGCGTGCACCGCGGACATGTCGACATCGGACCCTTGGATCCGAAAACCGGTGAAGACCGGAAATTCAAATCCTTTATATCCGAAAACCGCCCCGGAAATGAGATAACTGATGACAAAAGCGGACACGATGATCAGCGAAGAGAACATGTACAGCGTGATCAGCTTGCTGAGCAGCACCTTCCACCTTTTGACCGGGCGGGTCAGCAGCATTTTGATGGTGCCGCTCGTTCGTTCCCCCGATACTATATCGGATGCGATCGCCATAATGAGAAGAGGAATGAACAAAGTTATGGAATTCGCCATAAACTCGCGCGTAAACGTCACGCCGTTCGGTTCGTTCGGGTTCACGTCATGCTCCAAATAATATTGCAGCTGCTGCACGAAGATTTTCCTGAATTTTTTCCACTCGTCCGGCACCCGGTCGCTTCCGAGCGAATTTTCATTATCCGTGATTTGCTGCTGCACTTCAAGCCGCCAGTCGCCTTTGAATTTGTCCCGCGTTTGTTCGGCGGACCGCATTTGCGCATAGGTAAACACCGGGACCAGCACAAGCAAGATGAGCAAAATAACGTAAAAACGCTTCTTTTTGATGATTTTGATCGTTTCGTTTTTGATCAGGGGCAGCACGCTAATCAATACTCTCACCCTCCGTCATTTTCAGGAACAGCTGCTCGAGCGTCGGGTTGATTTTATGGACCCCGCGGACGCGGATGCCCATGGCGACGAGATGCGAAACCGTTCCGGAGATTCGTTCCTCTTCCATCGCCGTTACGACCGATTGTCCGCTCATGCCGGCGATGATCGCGTCGTCCAGCACCTGTTCAGCGTGTTCGATGACCTCGATGCCTTCCCGCTGCGCCAGTTCCCGTTTTCCGGCTTCAACAGGTTCCACGTCCCAAATGACGTATTTCGCGTTAGCGGCCACGAGCTCCCCGACTTCTCCGACCGCAAGCACCCGGCCGCGGCTGATAATGGCCACCCGGTCGCATAAAAGCTGGATTTCGCTGAGCAGGTGGCTGGATACGAAAACGGCCAGTCCGCCGTCCGCCAGCTCCCGGATAAATTGGCGCAGTTCCTTGATGCCCTTCGGATCGAGCCCGTTCGTCGGTTCGTCGAGGATGAGCAGCTTCGGCCTGCCGAGCAGCGCTTGCGCAATGCCGAGCCTCTGCCGCATCCCGAGCGAATACGTTCTGACCTTGTCGTGGATCCGCTGGTCCAGCCGGACGATATCCACCACTTCCTGAATTCGCTGCTTGTCGATTCCCGGTTGCATGCGCGCAAAATGCTCCAGATTTTCCCATCCGGTCAAATACGTATAGACTTCCGGATTTTCAACGATCGAGCCGACGAAACGGAGCGCTTGTTCCTGCTGGCGGTTCACGTCGTATCCGCACACTTTGATGACCCCGCTGCTCGGTTTGATCAAATCCACCAGCATGCGGATCGTCGTCGTTTTGCCTGCCCCGTTCGGTCCCAAAAAACCGAAAATTTCGCCCTCCCGGACATCGAACGTCACGTCCTCGATGATCCATTTTTTTCCGATCCTTTTTTTGACGTGTTCGACCGATAAAACGATGGATTCCCTTTGGTCCGGACTGACCGTCATTGACATGTTCTCCCTCTCCTTTCTTCCGTATGCTTAATTATCTAGCGGATGGCCTGAACGATCCGGACGGCGATTTGCTGGTACCCGTCGCCGTTCGGATGAAAATGATCCGACGCCAAATACCGGCCCAAATGCTGCTGGAAAATGTCGAAGGTCGGCACAAGCGTCATATTGCCGTTCTTATTGATCGTGTCGAGGGCTGCCTCATTCCATTTCGCAACGGCCTGATTTCCCGGGACCTGAAGCTCCTCGATATCCCCGAACGGATTATACAATCCGACGTACACGATCATGGCTTCCGGATTGATCGCGCGGATGCGTTCCAAAATCGTTTTCAGCTGCGTCGATGCTTTCGGCAGCCCTTTCAACAGGTCCTCCGGATCGAGCTCCTGCCCCTTGGCGGTCGTCGATGTTCCGGCAATACCTTTGGACGCAAGGTCCGCTCCCTGGAACAGGTCGTTTCCTCCGATGGATAGGAGGATGACGTCGGCTTCTCCAAGCACGTACTTCGTCCCCCGTTCTTCCAGCTTCGGCAGGAGCCCCGTCGTCGTCAGGCCGTTAATGCCCAAATTGTTCAGGAGCGTCGCTTTCCTGCCGGCAGCCGTCAGCTCCCGGATCGTTCGCCGCGCAAACCCCATCCCGGAGTTGTCGCCCGTGCCTTTTGCCAGCGAATCGCCGATGACCGCAAATTTCAGTTCTTTATCGGCTGCCGGGGTTGCCGGGCCCGTTTCCTTTTCCGGGGTTGCGACTTTGGCGGGCCGATCTTTCGCAGCCTGCGGAGACTGGATGTCCTTTACCGCATACACAAAGCCTGCCAGCAGGAGCAGCGTGGAAAATACGGATAAAATACTGACGCTGCGCCAAATCCATTTCGATGATTTCAAAACCGATCCCTCCATGTCGACGTCATGCGATTCGTCATTTTTCCGGCAATACATATGTACATAAACATAAATCTTCTAGGATCAATTTGCAAATCCGACGGTCGTTTTGCACCGTTTCATTTCGCCTTGAAACCATGATTCCATGCAAAGACGGGCTGGCGTTCCATCCGTTTTTTCTAAATAAAAAAAGCCCGTTCCATCAGGAAACGGACTTTTTCTTTAAACCGCAAGCTTACGATATATAATATTAGAATTAGTTTGCGATAAATTCTTGTACCCAGTACCCGTTGTAGTAAGCCACGCCGATCGTCGTGTAGTTGCCGTTCAGAATGTTGGCGCGGTGTCCTTCGCTGTTCATCCAGGCTTTCATGACATCTGCAGGGGTTTTTTGGCCCTTAGCGATGTTTTCGCCCGCATAGCTGAAAGAAATGCCATATTTTTTCATCATGTCGAACGGAGAGCCGTACGTCGGGGAATTGTGGTCGAAGTAGTTGTTGTTGCTCATGTCCTTCGCTTTATCCATCGCCATATTGGACAATTTCGCATTTTCCGTCAGCGGCTTCAAGCCCGCTTTGGCGCGTTCCTGGTTGACCAGCTTGACGACCTCGGCAGCATAAGCCGATGGGTTCGAAGACGTTCCGGTCGACGGTTTGGACGTTTCCGGCTTCGATGGTGCAGGCTTCGACGGTGCAGGCTTGGAAGGCTGCGGCTTGGACGTTTCCGGCTTCGAAGGCGCCGGCTTCGAAGGTGTTGGCGTTGTCGGCTGCGGGTTCGTTGCCTGGCCGGCGCCCGGGAATTGGATTTGATATTTGAATGCGTAACCGCCGTTATTTTGCAGCCATTTCTCCACATAGCTTTGCAGATCCTGCAGGTTTTGGAAGCCGCTTGGCGCCGGTACGGAATTTTGCTGGGCAGACGCTGCCGATGCCGGACCTGCTCCAATCAGACCCACCGCCAAAACGGCGGCACATGCCGTGCTGACCAATGTTTTCATCACTTTATTGTTCTTCATGGATACATCTCCTTCTCATGGTGTTGTTGCTCGAACCGATCCATTCCGGTTACAAAGTTGTCATTTCTTACTCCCACATTGTAACATGTTTGTATTCCTTGTGTAGGCCACAAATATTGGAAGTGAATTTCCAGAAATCCGATTTCAGGCTTGATACGAAAAGCGGGGGCTTTGCTGGAATTCGCGGTCAAACGACAAAAAAGCCCGTCCCGAAACGGGACGAGCGTATCATCATGTATAGTGAATTAGTTCAGTTTTCTCACGAATTGATATCCGATTTTTTCGAAACCGATATGTTCATAAAATGCATGCGCCGGTGCTCTTTCCACCCGATTGCCGCTCACCAGGAAAAGCGTTTGGCTTCCTTGCTTTTTGCCCCACTCTTCCGCGCTGCGGATCAGCCTTTTGCCGATGCCTTGACCGCGGTGTTCCTTGGCCACGATCAGAGCCGACACCTGCGTCGCCGTCTCGTTTCTCGCAAAGGACTTCACCTGATTCAGCGCAACCATGCCGATGACCTTGCCGTCAAGCTCGGCGACCATCGTGCAAAGCTTCGGATTGTTCTCGGAAGCTTCGATCCGTTCGCGCATCACGTTAATGGTCGTCGGATAATTCAGTTCCCGCATCAAAGCCACGACGGCTTCGAGGTCGCTGTCGCAATTCGAGAAACGTATTTGCAGGGCGGGTGCCAGAATGTTACTGTTCATGATCATATTCCTCCACTTTTAAAAGACTGGCGGCATGTTTCGCCGTATTCCGTGCTTTCTGAAGATCCCCATCAGCGCTTAAGGCGACAGCCATTCTTCGGCCGGCTCTCGTC
>Ga0180220_1001848_pt1 | contig 14763 bp, 11 predicted proteins | sample eDN5th37CBELigBY_FD_151335 | JGI IMG/M metagenome (GOLD analysis project Ga0180220, IMG submission 151335) | Enriched backyard soil microbial communities from Emeryville, California, USA - eDNA 5th pass 37_C BE-Lig BY (version 2) (version 2) | ecosystem: Environmental > Terrestrial > Soil >... | reverse complement strand
AGGCTCTCCAACGCGCCGTTGATGATGTTGTGCTCGACGCGTACCACGTTGGACGGCTTCTCGGTGCAGTTCGACGGTCTACCGCGACTGACGATGGGCCCCTTGGAGCCCGCTGACGCCGCTGAACTGCTCGCCTTGACGCTGCGTGACCCGGAGAAATCCGATCGAGTCGATGAGGTCGCTCGGCAGCGCATCCTCGAGCAGGCCAACGGCAATCCCATGGCGGTCATCGAGCTGACCATCGCACTCATCGAGAGTGGCGACGGGGCACCGATTTTCGCGGGTGAGCCGCTGCCCACCACCAGGCGCGTCGAACGCGCATTCCTGACACAACTCGGGCCGCTTTCCGATGAGAGCCGACTGTTGCTGTTGCTGATCGCGACGGGGAACGGCCTCCTCTCGGAGATCGACTGGGCGGCAGATCATCTCGGGTTCTCGCTGACAGAACACCTCGGGTCGCTCGAGGAGTCGGGTCTGATCACCGTCGCTGGGGGTCGAATCCAGATCAGACATCCGCTGATACGCTCCACCGTCTACGGTGCCGCGGCACTCGCGTCACGCGCTGCGGTGCACCGGGCCCTGGCGGCAGCCGCGACCGACCCGGCGAGGGCTGCATGGCATCGAGCGGAGGCAGCGTTCGGGCCCAACGAAGAGGTGGCCGCCGACCTCGAACGAGTGGCCGATCGCGCCCGGGTCCGCGGCGCCGGCGCGGAAGCCGCTGCGGCACTGCGACGGGCTGCGGCTCTCACCGATGATCCGCAGGAGCGATTACGACGGATGACGGTTGCCGCCGAGGTGGCCCGCAGTTCCGGTCTGATCGCCGAATCCGTCAGAATCCTGCGCGAGGCCGAACCGCTCATCAGGGAGCACGAAAGCGAGACGCCGCTGGCGATCACGCGATTCGTCCTGAATGCGACCGCCGCGACGCCCGGGCAGTCGGCCGACGAGCTTCTCGCCCTCTCCCGCAAGATCGCCGACGACGATCCCGGGCGACGGCAGTTGTTGTGGGCGGCCGCCATCGAATGCCGCATGCACGGCCTCCCGGAGCATTCACGCCGAGACGTCGTCGCGGAGATAGGCCGTCTCGACGACGATCCACACGACCCGCTGACCGCCATCGCCCTGGCCCTGGCCGACGACACCGGCAAGGGGGCGGGCCTGAGAGCCAGGCTTCCGCAGCTGGTCGACACGGTTGGCGACTCCCGGCTGCTGATGCTGTCGCTGGCCTTTGCGGCCGAGGCGGTAACCGATCGCGCCGGCGCGCTGAAATGCTGGACTCACGTGCAGAATCAGGCCCGCAACTGCGGCTCGCTGGCAGACGAATGCGAGGGGTTGCGCGGCGCGGCGAACATCCTGCTCACCGAAGGGCATGTCGAAGCCGCCGTAATGAGCGCACAAACCGCCCTGCACATGGCCGAGAGTATGAACATCGCGATGACCGCAGGTTCTGCGGCCGCCATCCTCGCGCGCGCTCTCGTCTGGCAGGGACAGGGCGAGCGTGCGCGTCACGTCCTCGACCGTGCTCGGCACCATCTCTCCCCGGCACCCACGATCCTTTGGAACGATGACGTCCACTGGGCTGCCGGCCTGGCCGCGCTCTGCGAGGCCGACCACACTCAGGCTCTCGGGCACCTCACGCAGATGACCCTGCATCGCACGAGTCGACGGTGGGCCATCGCCGATCTCGCAGAGGCGGCAGCCGGGGCCGAAAAAGCCGACATCGCCCGACCTCTGCTCGCCGAGGCCGAGGAACAAGCCGAGCGCCTGGGGATCGACAGCTTCCTCGTCCACCGCGCACACGCGCTGCTGGCTGACTCCGTCGCCGAATCCGAGGACCGTTTCAGGGCCGCGCTTGGTGCGGCGGAACGTACCGGCGCCGAACTGGAAAGTGCCCGTACTCATTTGCTCTACGGTGTCTGGTTGCGACGTCGACGCCGGATCGTGGACGCACGCGTGCACCTTTCGGCCGCTTTGACCGCCTTCGACAGAGCGGGCGCGGTACCTTTTGCCGAGCGCGCGGCTGCCGAACTGCGGGCCGCCGGGGTCACCTCGGCGCCTCGACCGGGTACCCACTCTGGTGCCGATGCCGGCGCCCTCACCCCGCAGGAACTGCAGATCGCTCAGATGGCCGCGGCGGGGATGACGAATCGGGAGATCGCAGACCGCATCTACCTGTCGCACCGCACCGTGGCCGCCCATCTCTACAAGGTGTTTCCCAAGCTGGGGATCACCAGACGTAACCAACTGCACGCTGCGCTCGGTGCTCCTACCGGAATCGCCTGACCGGTCATCCGAGGGTTCGATGGGTGGCGAATGGCTACCTGAGGCCGCGGTGAACCACACAGGACTGCTCGACGTCGGTGACGCGGTTGAGAAGCGGTGCGGCACATACCCGAAGTAGCAGCCCGGATCAGGACGGCACCATCCACGACAGCACGGGTGAGGATTGCAGCGCCGTCAACGCGCACAGCAGGACCAGGAAACCGAGACTCCACAGGACCACCCGACGGAAGATGTCGCCTTCCCTGCCGTTGAGGCCGACTGCCGCGGCCGCGATGGCAAGGTTCTGCGGCGAGACCATCTTGCCCAGGACGCCACCGGAACTGTTCGAGGCGGCCATCAGAACATCCGACAGGCCGGCCTGGTACGCGGCGGTCACCTGAAGCGCGCCGAACAGTGAGTTCGCGGAGGTGTCCGATCCGGTGACGGCCACCCCGAGCCAGCCCAGGATGGGCGACAGCAATGCGAACGCCCCGCCCGCGGCGGCCATGAAGGTGCCGAGCGTGATCGTCTGACCGGACAGATTCATCACGAATGCGAGTGCGAGCACCGCCATGACGGTGAGGATCGCCCAGCGCAATTGGTGCAGCGTCGTCCAGTAGGCCCTGGCCGCTCGTGACACCGACAGTTTGAGTGCGACCATCGTGAGCACACCCGCGAAGAGCATCTGCGTGCCGGGAGTGGTCAGCAGGTTCAGGGTGAATTTCGTCATCGACGACGGATCGCCGTTGACGTCGACCACGTTGAGACCCGGCCAATTCCCTGCGAACGTCGCCGAATCGAGAAGGCTTTTGACCGCGGGGATCTGGCAGATCACGAAGACGCCGATGATGATCCCGTAGGGTGCGTACGCCTTGACGACGTCGGCGCGGGCGTCCTCGACGTTCTGATCTGGCTCGGGAAGGTCCGCACTGCCGCCCGTGCCGCCACTGCGGCCGTGCGGCGGCGGTCCGGTATGCGTGGTGACCGCGGCAGGCTCGGCGACTTCGGTGTACGTGTTGGCGGGTTGCCACACCCGGACCAGCGCGACCACCGCGGCGGCCGATGCCAGCGAAGCCACCACGTCGGCCAGTGGCACCGAGAGGAAGTTCGATGTGGCGTACTGTGCGACGGCGAACACCACGCCACAGACCACTGCCGCAGGCCATACCGCGCGCATGCCGCGGCGCCCGTCGACGATTGCCACGAGCGCCAGCGGGACGAACACCGCGAGGATCGGTGTCTGCCGGCCGACCATCGCACCGAGTGTGTCGAAATCCAATTCGGTGACCTTGCCCAGCGTGATGATCGGCGTGGCCATCGCGCCGAAGGCCACCGGCGCGGTATTGGCGACCAGCGCCAGCACGGCAGCCTTCAAGGGCCGGAAGCCCAGGGCCATCAGCATCACCGACGTGACCGCCACGGGTGTGCCGAAGCCGGCGAGCGCCTCGAGCAAGGCCCCGAACGAGAACGTGATGATGATGGCCTGGATGCGCTGGTCGTCGCTGATGGAGCTGAAGGAGCGCCGTAGCACATCGAAATGGCCTGTCTCGACGGTCATCTGGTAAACCCAGATCGCGTTGATCACGATCCACAGGATCGGAAAGAACCCGAAGGCCGCGCCCTCGGAGGCCGCCAACAGGGACTGTCCTATCGGCATCCCGTAGACGAGTACGGCAACCGCGATGCTGACGGCCAGCGAGATGAGCGATGCCTTCCAGGCCGTCATCTTGAAGACACCGAGCAGTACGAACAGCAGAAGGAGTGGGATGGCGGCAACCGCTGCACTCCAGGCGAGCGAGTTGACGACCGGATCGAGAACCTGCTGGTACACGGCCTACCCCCAGTAGTGGCGTGGATCACAACCAGCTCAGACTACCCACGATCGAGGCCCTCGGTAAACGCTTTCCCGGTAGTGCGTGAGGTGAACAGCGCTCAGCTAACTCGATTGGGGCACACCGTGTCCGACTCGGGACAGCCGCGCCGCGTGACTGCGGCGACGACGCGCGATGACCCCGGCGACGATGAGCGTCACCGCGAAGGGGACGAGGCTGATCGCGACCCCGAACGCGAGATCCGGATCGTCGAGGGTGATGGCATCCCAACTCGGACCCAGGAACTGCGCGGTTATCTGGAACGCCCAGTGGAAACCGATGGTGCTCCACAGATTTCCTGTGACGGCGCGCAGAACTCCGAGGGCGCATGCGAACGTGAAGAACAGCACGACGCGATCGACCGATTCTGCCGCGCCGATCGCCAGGCCCCACAGCGTGAACAGTGTCGCCTGGGCCGGTACGGCCACGGTCGAGGACCAGCGTTCGGCGACGTTGGCGAAGAAGTATCCGCGGAATATCAGTTCCTCGGGCAATGCCTCGTACAGGAAGACCAGGACGGTCAACACCGCGACTCCCGCGACCAGGCGGCCCGGCGAGGCGGCCACCGTCAGATCGGCCCATCCGAGTGCGACGACAACGGAACCGGCCACAGCGGCAGGCACGGCCCAGCACAGCACGCCGAGCGCAAACGGCCGCCACCCGGCACGTACGGACGTGAGTTGCAGCCCGGAGAACGGTGCCCGGTCGAGAAGCCTGCGGGCAGCGAAGATCGCCGGAACTGTCAGCACGGTCGCGCCGACGGCCCGCACGATGTGGGCGGGACGGCTGTACTCCTCGCCGAGGATTGCGCCCACCCCGGCACCGAGCAGCATCCAGATCGCGGTGACCCCGACGAACACCGCGGCGATCCGCACGGCCAGCGGTGGTCGGCCGGCCCCGCTGTCGCGTGGCACAGGCACGGCCGCCACGATACGACAACTCAATGCCCGCCGTGCCAGACCGTCATACTGACAACCGTGACGCCGGCGAAAAAACGGGACATATCACCGAAACGGGGATGGCTGTCGCCGAAGCAGCAACGCGCCTGGATCGCGTTCATGCGGGTGCAACTGCGGATGAGCTACGAGATGAACCGCCAGTTGCAGGCCGATTCGGGGTTGTCGCTGTCGGACTACGACGTGCTGGTGGCTCTGAGCGATGTCGGCGACAAGGGTATGCGGGTGAGTGATCTGGCCGCGCAGATCGGCTGGGAGCGCAGCAGGTTGTCACATCAGTTGCGGCGTATGGAGGAACGCGGCCTCACCGAGCGATGCCCGAGCCGCGAAGACGGCCGCACGAGCATCGTCGTCCTCACCGCGGTCGGGTGGCGCGCGATCCAGGAGGCCGCCCCGGGGCATGTCGACCTGGTGCGCAGCCTGTTCTTCGACCCGCTGCCCGAGAATCTGCTCGCCCCGTTCACCGCCGCGCTCGAGCACATCCACGTCAACCTCAATCACAACAGTTCGCTGCCGCCGGAACCCAGGTAATCGGTGACTCATCACCGCACGTAGCAGCCAACCAGGGCCGAGCGTGGGGCCCCTGCACGCTTTTCCAGTGTGATTCGTGCACAAGACCCACGGTGGGCACGAGTTCCTGCCCACCAGGGAATAGGTGACATATCACCTATGTTGCAGCGGGTGACCGTACGAACCACAGGAAGGCACCCTCATGGGACAACTCGACGGCAAGACGGCACTGGTCACGGGTGGCACCTCGGGCATCGGGCACGCGGCGGCCAAACGGTTGGTGCAAGAAGGCGCATATGTCTTCATCACCGGACGTGACCGCACGCGCGCTGAGAAGGCCGCCGCTTCGATCGGGGCGCACGGCGTACAGAGCGACGTCAGCAATCCTGACGAACTCGACGCTCTCGCAGCAGAAATCGCCGAATACGGCAAGGGACTCGACGTGGTGTTCGCCAATGCCGGCGGTGGTGACTACGCCACGCTCGCCGAGGTGACACCGCAGCACTACCGCGACAACATCGACCGGAATGTGGGCGGCACGGTGTTCACCGTGCAGAAAATTCTGCCGCTGCTCAACGACGGCGCGTCGATCATTCTGACCGGTTCCACCGCACCCGCCAAGGGAACTCCCGCGTTCGGGCTCTACGCAGCGTCGAAAGCCGCGATCCGATCCCTGGGCCGTACCTGGGCCGCCGAACTGGTCGACCGCAACATCCGGGTCAACACCGTCATTCCCGGCCCGATCCGCACCCCGGGACTCGAAGGTCTCGCGCCGGACGGGCAACGGGAACTTGACGGTTGGGCTGCCCAAGTGCCCATGAAGCGCCTGGGTGATCCCGACGAAATCGCCACCGCCGTACTGTTTCTCGCGTCGAACCAGAGCAGTTTCATGACCGGGGCCGAACTGGTCGTCGACGGCGGTCAGATCCAGATCTGATCCGGCGTCAGATCTTCCCGCCCGGGAACATCGTCCGCACGGCCTCGGTGATGTTCTCGCGCGCCGCGCCCGCACTGGTCGGGTCCAGGGAACTGATGGCCATCAGGTAGCGGTGGTCGGGTCCGATGATGCCGGTGGACACGTGCAACTGGTTGGCTCGGTTCCAGCAGCAGAACCAGCCCTGCTTGACCGCGACGGCCTCACCCGAGAGGCCGTCGGGGATGCCGAAGCGCTGCGGATAGCCGTCGGTTCCCGACGGTGTGAAGTGCGCGAGGTTGTCGACGATGACGTCGGCCTGCTCGCGGGGCAGGCCGCCGCCACCGTTGAGCAACATGTCGTAGTAGTGGACCAGATCGGCGGCAGTGCTCTGGGTGACGTCCCAGTGGCCGTTGTAGGGCGCGATGGTGCCGGGCAGGCCGTAACGGGCCTTGATGCGGGAGATCACGGCGTTCCCGCCCAGACGGTCCCAAAACATCTGTGCGGCACTGTCGTCCGAGGAGCGCAGCATGACGTCGAGAGACTTGCGGTCGGCGGGGGACAGCTCCGTCTTGCCCTCGGATTCCTGCAGGAGCAGGTCGTCGGCGATGAACAGCTTGACCACCGACGCGATCGGGAACGGCTTGTTGGAGCCGTTGGACACGACCTCGCCGGTGTTGCGGTCCAGCACGACGGCCTCGATCGTCGCACCCGATGCCGCCGCGTCGGCGGTGGCCTGCTGCATGCGCGCGTCGAGTCCGGCAAACGACGCGGGCGGCTGCACCGGAGGTGGCGCGGCCGGCGGGGCGACGGTTGCCTGGGGGGTGTGCTCGACGGCAGGCGGCGCACCCCCGGCCGGCGCCGTGCATCCGCTCACGAGCAGCGCCGCACAGGCGACAACTGCCATCCCTGTCATCACCGATTTCGGCTGTCGCCGACGCATAGGTCTCCTCCGATCGGATCCTGAACCAGGAGAGCGAGGTCAACGCTGTACCCAGCGCTTTTCCAGCCTAAACGGCCCGCGCAATCGCGGACGATCCGGAGCCGTCGGGGTGACCGATCCACCACGCCTGAGTGACTGTGACGCGCATCACGTTTGCCGATCGTCAAGAGCGCCAGGAAAGTCCACCATCCTGCGGGAGGGACGAGTGGACATCCGTCAAGCCACTTCGTAGCCTGTCCGGGGCATGTACAGCCGGGCCGAGCAATGGGCCCCTGCAGTAAAGGATCGTGACAATCCGTATGACCGGGGTGCGCCGTTCACTTCGGCGAGCGGCGTGCGGTTTTGTCGCCACCTTCCTGGTTCTGACGTTCACGATCGGGGCCGTGCAGGCAGACCCGGCAGCGGACGCGATCGCAAAAGTGCAGGAGCTGTCCCAGCAGGCCATCAAGGCGCGCGAGGCCGTCACCGCCGCCCAACGCGATGCCGACGCCAGGCAGGCCGAGCAGGCCGCCGCCGAGGAGCGCCACCGCGTCGACCAGGAAGCCCTGGCCGAGGCCACCAGTCAGCTCGCGCCCCATCAGGCTGCTGCCGACCGGCTGGCGGCGATGACCTACATGAGCGGACGCACCGGCCAGATGGCCGCTGTACTGACGGCCACCTCACCCCAGCAGCTGATCGACCAACTCGCGCTGGAGCGCACGGTCGCCGCGGAGATCGCCGCTCAGATGAAGGGCTACCAAGAAGCCCGTGACCGCGCGCTCGCCGCGGCCGCGGCGTCCGAGAAGTCGGCTGCCGACGCCCGCGCCAAGGCCGAGCAGGCCGACGCCGTGCGCGCAGACCTGCAGGCCAAGTGGAAGGACCTGCTCAGTCAGATCTCGGCCGCCGAGGCGCAGTACGCGGCCCTGACACCTCAGCAGCAGGCGGTCGTCGACAACACCCCGCCGCCGAGTGCGCCGGTGGACCCCGCGATCGTCGCGATGCCCGGGCCCGCTCCCGGCGAGGATCCGGCCGCCCGCAACCTCCTGGCGATCCCAGGCGACATCCCCGAGGCGCTGCCGGTCGGTGTCGCGAACGAGACCGGGCTGCAACCCGCCACTGTGTACGTGGCTCGCGTCATCAGCATGCGGTACCCGCAGATCGCCGAGATCGGCGGTGTGCGTCCGGACTCCAAGCCGTGGCATCCGAGTGGCCTGGCGATCGACGTGATGATCCCGAACCCGTCCAGCCCCGAGGGCATCGCGCTCGGCAACGAGATCCGCGATTTCGTGTTGAGCAACGCGGGCCGCTTCAAGCTGCAGGACGTGATCTGGCGCGGCACGTACTACACGCCGTCCGGCCCGCAGGCGTCGGGCTACGGCCACTTCGACCACGTCCACGTCACCACGCTGCGCCGCTGAGCCGGTCCTCACCCGCCGACCTTGTCGGCCAGCCAGTTCGGCACCAGCTCACCGTCGTGCGCCTCGATCGAGCGCAATTCGGTGAGCGTCGGGTGCCCGGCCGCCAGCAGTGCGCTGTCGGTCCCGGGTTCGAACTCCTCTGAGATCTCCACTTCGGCCAGGCGCACACCGCCGTCGGAGACCTCGTCGACGCGGGTCTGCACCGCGCCTCCGCGGGCCAGCCACGCGTGCCGGATCGGCTTCAGCTCATCAGGTGGCACGTCCGGGACATTGAGGGACAGCACCGTGGGTTCTCGGGCCTCGAACAACAGGTCCAGCACCGGCGCGAGGAGCCCGGCGGCCGATTCCCAGTACCGCTCCCCGGTGGGGTGCAAAGCGACGTCGAGGGACACCGCCAACGCGGGGGTATCGCTGATCCTGGCGGTCAGCGCGGCGCCGACGGTGCCCGAGTGCAGGACGGCGCGACCGACGTTCGCGCCGTGGTTGATGCCCGACAACACCAGGTCCGGGCGCGGTGTGAACCACCCGTTCAACGCCGCCGCGACGATGTGACCGGGCTGTGCGTGTACGGCCCACGCCTCGATGCCGTCGAGTCCGGGAACCTCGCGGCGCTCGACGACGGTGCGGCCTTCGTGGCGCACCGCGGTGAGCGCAGCGCTGGCACCGCTGGCCTGTTCGGCGGGGGCGGCCACGATCACCTCGAGCCCGGCCTCACGCGCGGCGAGCGCCAGCGCATGCAGGCCCGCCGAGTCGATCCCGTCGTCGTTGGTCACCAAAGCGCGTGGCACCTGCTTCTCCTCTCGACTCCGAGCGTTACTTCCAGGGCCGCAACTCGACGCGGTCGGCGAGCGTCTCGACCGCTCGCGCACCGCCCGTACCCAATCCGTGGCGCACAACGTTGAGCGCGCCGCACGCCGCCCCGATCTGGAGCGCCTTGCGCAACGGACGGCCACGCGCCAGTGCGGCGACCATGCCTGCCGTCATGGAGTCCCCCGCGCCGGCCGGGTCGGCAGGCTCCAGCTTGGGCATCACGACCTCGACGACGGCGGCCTCGCCGAGTTCGTCGTCGTCGAACAGCGCGAGAGCGGGCGCGGCCCCGGCCCGTGAGACGACGATCGTGCACGCGCCGCCGTCCTCACGCAGCGTCCGCATGGCGGCGACGAGGTCCTTGGCGTCGTCGGACTTCGCCCGGCCGTCGTCGAGCAGTTCTTCGTGGCTCACCTTGATGAGACTCGGGTGACCGGCGAGCACCGCTTCCAGCCGCTCGCCTGCGAGATCGGCGGCCACCTTGCACCCGTTGGCGCCCAGGTCGGTGGACAACCGGCGGTACAGGTCGGCGGGCAGCACTCGGTCGTCCTGCGGTCCGGACAACAACACGCGACCGTGGGTGAGGCCCTCGGTCAACGTGAGTTCGTACAGGGAGTCGAGTTCGTGGCGGTCCAGCGGGGTGCCGGGGCTCTCCGCGACCACCTCGCGATCGCCCTTGCGACGGTCGTGCACGTAGGCCCCGTTGCGGGAGCTGACCGGGACCATGCGCAGCGTGACATCGGTGTTGGGCAGCAGATGCCCGAGCACCGATCCGGTCTCGCCGCCCAGCGCCGAGCACAGAACGGTCGGCACGCCCAGCGACGCCACCATGCGGGACTGCCATACCCCCTGACCACCCGCGTGTACGTGGATGTCATCCTCGCCGGAGCGGTCCTCGACCGTCACCGTGAGCACGGGTAACGGTGCGAAGATCACGACCGTGTCCGGGCTTGTCATGGCGAGGGGATACCCGTTTCGGGCTGTGATGTACGACACAGTCCTCGGGTATCTGTCACACCGGAGGGGCCGGCGGGCTCTCGAGGGCATGACTGCTCACAACAAAACCCACCGCGTCGTCGTCATCGGCGGAGGTTATGCCGGCACCCTGGCCGCCAACCGCCTGCAGCAGAACCCGGACATCGACATCACGCTCATCAACCCACGTCCTCAGTTCGTGCATCGCATGCGACTGCACCAGATGGCGGCAGGTGCGCGCGAGGCCGTCGTCGACTATGGGACGTTGCTGGGCAGCGGTGTGCGGCTGCTCGCCGACCGGGTCGATCGCATCGACACCGCAAACCGCAGGATCGACCTGGCGTCCGGTGACTCGATGGGCTACGACTATGTCGTCTACGCCGTCGGCAGCACGGCCCTGGTGCCGGAATCCGTCGAAGGCGCCGCAGAATTCGCGCACACGGTGGCCGAGTACGAGGCCGCCCAGCGGTTGCGCGCCATGGTGAACGCCCTCGCACCCGATGCGTGGATCACCGTCGTCGGCGCCGGGTTCACCGGCATCGAGGTGGCTGCCGAACTCGCCACCGGGGGACGTACCGTGAGCCTGGTCGCGGGCGCGCAATTGGCGCCGACGCTCGGGGGTCCGGCCCGACGGGCCGTGTCCCGGTGGATGGCCAAGAATGGGGTGGGACTGCTGGAGGACGCGATGGTCACCGAAGTGCGACCCGACGCCGTGGTGCTCGACGACGGCACGGTGTGGCGCAGCGACCTGACCATCTGGGCCGGCGGTTTCGATGTCCCCGACCTGGCCTCGCGCAGCGGCCTGCGCACCGACATGCTCGGCCGGTTGATCACCGACGCGACGCTCACGAGCATCGACGACGATCGCGTGCTGGCCGCGGGCGACGCGGCGGCACCGTCCGGAAAAGCCCTGCGCATGGCCTGCTACACGGCAGGACCCATGGCCGCCACCGCCGCCGACACCATCCTCAGCCGCATCGCGGGCACCCCGCCCGAGGCGTTCTCGCTGGGTTACCTCGGATCCTGCCTCGGGCTCGGCAGGCGCTCGGCCGTCATGCAGTTCACCCGCAGGGATGACACGCCCCTCGACGTCCATCTCCGCGGCCGCGTCGCCGGAGCGGTGAAAGAGCTTGTCCTCAAGGGCATTCTGTGGAGCCTGCGCCGCGAGGGCAGGAAACCGGGAGCAACGTCGTGGCTCAAGAACGGCGATACCGTGACGTCACCGGCTCTCGTCGACGCGAAGGGATCCGGTCATGACGGCCCGATTGGATGACCACACCGAGCGGTTCACGATGTTGCGACCGCTGCTGTTCACCATCGCCTACGAGATCCTGGGCTCGGTCACCGAAGCCGACGACGTGCTGCAGGACAGCTATCTGAACTGGGCGAAGGTCGATCTGGCTGCGGTCCGCGACACCAAGTCCTATCTCGCGCAACTGGTGACGCGGCAGGCGCTCAAAGCGCAGCGCACCAGCGCACGGCGGCGCGAGAGCTACGTCGGCCCCTGGTTGCCCGAACCGCTGCTGCTCGACGACCGGGACGCCTCCGCGGATGTGGTGCTCGCCGAATCGGTGTCGATGGCCATGCTCGTGGTGCTCGAAACGCTCACACCCGACGAGCGGGCCGTGTTCGTGTTGCACGACGTCTTCGGATTCGACTACGCCGAGATCTCCGAGGCGGTCGGCAAGTCGACGGCCGCGGTGCGCCAGATCGCGCACCGCGCGCGCGAACACGTGCACGCGCGGCGCAAGCGGTTCGACCCCGTCGATTCCGACCAGGCCGCAGAGATCACGCAGCAGTTCCTCACCGCGGCCTCGACCGGCGACATGGCCGGCCTCGTCGCGCTGCTGGCGCCCGACGTCGTCACGATCATCGACGGCGGCGGACTCCCGGGTGCCGCCCGCCGTCCGCTGGTGGGCGCCGAGAGGGTCGCAGGGGCGATCGTCAGAGGCATGCGCCGCGACCTGCGGTTCGAGATCGTCACCGCCAACGGCGCGCCGGCCGTGGCTCTGCGGACCGACGAGGATCAGCTGCTGGGGCTGGTCACGCTGGAGATCCACGACGGCAGGATCACCAGCCTGTACGCCATTGCCAATCCCGACAAGCTCGCCGCCCTCGACGGTCCGCGGGTCATCACGCGTTGATGCTCACGCCGACTGTGCCACCGCGTGCTCGTCGAGTTTCTCGACCTCCACGAGATTGTCACCGTAGACACCGGCGTTGCCCAGACCGCAGTGGCGGTCGGCGGTGATGGCGTTGACGGTCGTGCCGGACGTCTTGCCCTGCCAGTGCCCGACATTGGCCATCACCAGACCCGGGATCAGCCCGGTCTCGTAGGCCGCGGGCCCCTGGAACGAGCCGCGGTCGTTGAACACGCGCACCATGTCGCCCTCGGTGATACCGCGCTCGGCCGCGTCGGTGGGATGGATGAAGACCTGCTGGCGGCCCTGCACCTTCTGTTTGTCCGCGGCGTTGCCGTACTGGCTGTTGAGGAATGCGTGCGGTTTGGGCGAGATGATGGACAACGGGTACCGCTGGGCCAGTTCGGGATTGGACTGTGGCGACTCGAACGGCGGCACATAGTCGGGTACCGGGTCGACGTACCCGCCGGGCTGCATGCCCTCGTACATCGACCGCCACACCGGGACCACGAAGTTGCCGCCCTCGGCCAGGCTCGACTTGAACTCGCACTTGCCCGACGGGGTGGGGAAGTTGCCCTCGGCGTGCGGTGCGCGCTTGTCGGGGGCGCCGACGGCCAGGCGCATCCAGCCCACCTCTTCGAGCTTCTCGTAGGTGATACCCGCCAACGCGGGGGCGTCCCAGTCGTGGAAGTCGATCAGCATCTCGCGGTCGGTGCGGTTCCAGTACGCCATCGACTCCTCGTCGAACTCCATGGTTCTGGCCAGTCGCCGGAACAGTTCCACGTTGGGCACGCACTCGCCGGGTGGTTCGATCGCCGGCTGGTTCAGCGAGATGTACAGATGACCCCAGGTCACCATGATGTCGAGTTGCTCGGCCTGCATGGTCGCGGGCAGCAGCAGATCGGCGAATTTCGCGGTGTCGGTGATGAAATGCTCACTGACGACGGTGAACAGGTCGTCACGCATCAGGCCGCGCATGGTCTTCTCCTGCGCCGGGCCCTGTGACACCGGGTTGGAGTTGTAGACGAACAGCGACTTGATCGGCGGGTCCAGGTCCAGCTCACCGGTCAGCGCCATACCGAGGTCGAGTTCGTTGACCACGCGGGTGCCCTCGGGGATCCAGTCCGGGCGGCAGATCTCGCCGAACTTGGTGGGGAACTCCCAGATCGGCATCTCCATGGTGCCGCCGCCGACGTGCCGCCACGCGCCGACGAGCGCGGGCAGGCACGTGATGGCCCGGATCGCCTGTCCACCACCGCGGTTGCGTTCCAGCGCGACGCCCTGCCGGATGGCCGCGGGCTGCGTGGTGGCGTACTCGTACGCGAGCTTGCGGACGTCGTCGGCGGGGATGCCGGTGATCTCTTCGACGCGTTCGGGTGGGTAGTTCGCGGCGCGGGCCGCGAGTTCGTCGTAGCCGACGGTGTAGCGCTCGACGTAGTCGGTGTCGACGAGACCCTGCGCGATGATCTCGTGGATCATGCCCAACGCCAGTGCGCCGTCGGTGCCGGGCCGGATCGGGATGTGCCAATCCGCCTGTCGGGCGGTGCGGTTGCGCACCGGGTCGATGACGACGATCTTCGCACCGTTGTTCTTGCGGGCCTCCAGCAGGAACGGCCAGCCGTGCAGATTCGTGCTGGTCATGTTCATGCCCCAGACGATGATGTACTTCGAATACGCCATCGACTCGACATCCAGGCCGCCCGTGCCGCCGACGGTCATGTGCCAGGCGGTCGACGAACCCGACTCGCAGTAGGTCTTTTCTGCGACGGTGGCGCCCAGTCGGTTGAAAAAGGCGTCGCCCGAGGTCAGTCCGTTCAGGACGCCCTGGTGGCCCAGGTAGGCGTGCGGCATGATCGCCTGGGCGCCATGGGTGTCGATGATCTCGGTCCACCGGGTCTTGATCTCGGCGAGCGCCTCGTCCCACGTGATGCGCTCGAACTCGCCGGACCCTTTCGCGCCGACCCGGCGCATGGGGTAGAGCAGGCGGT
>Ga0180220_1001847_pt1 | contig 14767 bp, 13 predicted proteins | sample eDN5th37CBELigBY_FD_151335 | JGI IMG/M metagenome (GOLD analysis project Ga0180220, IMG submission 151335) | Enriched backyard soil microbial communities from Emeryville, California, USA - eDNA 5th pass 37_C BE-Lig BY (version 2) (version 2) | ecosystem: Environmental > Terrestrial > Soil >... | reverse complement strand
ACGGCTGTGCGGAGCGCGGATTTTTGGGAAGCATTAAGCGCACGGCGTTTTTCGTTCGTTTTTACGCGTTTAACGGCGGATTTAATGTTTGGCATTGCATTCACCTCCTGTAAGGCATTCGAGAACTCCAAATGGTTCACAACTTAAAATAGTTTAGCATGGGGTACCGCAAAATGCAATACTAAGGCCTGCATAATGCATAATCGGAGGCCGCCTCCCGCACACTATAACGAAAAAGGCAAAGGAGGTTGATTTTGAGATGGAGTTGGATCTGCAAAAATACAACGTGCGCACCGATTTGGCGGTGGACGCCAGAGAACTTGCCGCGAAGCAATATCCGGATTCGATCCCGGGGGTGGACGAAGAGGTTTCGGAAAAGGACGGCATCAAGGTGACCCGCCTGAACGTGCTGACGGACGAAGGCTCGCAAGCGATCGGCCGCATCAAGGGGCATTACGTGACGTTGGAGGTACCGGGGCTCCGCAATGGCGACACCGGATTGCAGGAACGGGTGACGGAGGCTTTTGCCAGGGAGTTCGAGGACTTTCTGACGCTGATCGGCATCCAAAAGAAAGACACCGTGCTTATCGTCGGCCTGGGAAACTGGAACGTTACGCCGGACTCATTGGGGCCGCTTGTCGTAGAGAACGTGCTGGTCACGCGCCAATATTTCGAGCTGATGCCGGACCAGGTTGCTCCCGGCTACCGCCAAATCAGCGCGATCGCGCCGGGCGTACTCGGCATTACGGGCATCGAATCAAGCGAAATCGTTCAGGGCATCGTCGAGCGGACGAAGCCGGATTTGATCATCGCCATCGACGCGCTTGCCTCCCGTTCGCTGGAACGGGTGAACACGACGATCCAAATCGCGGACATCGGCATCCATCCGGGTTCGGGCATCGGCAACAAGCGGCGCGGCTTGACCAAAGAGGTACTCGGCGTTCCCTGCATCGCCATCGGCGTGCCGACGGTATGTTATGCTTCGACGATCGTCAATAACGTGATGGAAATGATGAAAAAGCATTTTGGCGGGAACCAAAACCAGACGCGCGAAATCATGGGGCTGCTGGACAGCATCTCCGAAAACGAGCGGCTTGCTTTGGTCAAAGAGGTGCTGGAGCCGTTAGGCCATGATTTGATCGTTACGCCGAAAGAAATCGACGAATTTATCGAGGATATCGCCAACATCGTGGCCAGCGGACTGAACGCCTCGCTGCACGAGGCCGTCGACCCGGGCAATTCCGGGGCTTACACCCACTAGGAGCGGTCTTGCGATTTTATCGAATAGAGAAGGATCCGGGAAGCCTGCGAATCTATCGCGGCTTCTTTTTTTCTCGCAAATATATCATTTTGGTTCTAGCGAATCTTCCGGGCTCATAGTTTTGAAGTATAAGAGAGTTCAGGAGGACGACACAATGAGAAATGGATTTCGACTGTGGAATATCCGCAAATGGAGAACGAAGATGCTGCACATGCTGTCCATGGGACGCACGTTTTTGCTGCTGATGCTCGGGTCGTTTCTATTTTTTGTCATGCTGGGGCTGGGCGGAATGGCTGAAAACAAATTGAATACTTCCCCCGTTTCGTCCATGAAAGGTTTTGCGGGATCGCTTTCCAGCGGGTTCTTTATGGATATGCTGGGCATGGAGGTGCCCCATCTGGATAAGGACAAGGGGACGTCGGCGTTTTCGGGCGATAAAATGACCACCTTCGTGTTTCAAATGCTGACGAGCGTCAATCCGCGCGATCCGAAAAGCTTGCTCGCCAAGGAAATGCCCGGCATGGGGACAGGCGATCCGGTGCTGCTGAGAAGCGCGGCCGGCAACCAGAACCTGGACCCGCCCGAGGACTTCCATCTGCCGCCGGAAACGGAGGATAAAAACGAGCCGCCATCCAAAGCCGAAGAACCTAAAGAGGCGGACAAGCCGCCGGTGAAAGAGCCGGAGCCCGGCGCCAAAAAAGAGCCCGGAAATCCGGGAGCTGCCAAACAGGAGCCGAAAGGCCAAGACAAAACGCAGACGCCGCCCGCCGCAAACTCAGGCAAAAAAGTGGTCATGATCTACCACTCGCATCCGAGGGAGGCATATAACCCGCTGCTGGGCAAAACCAGCGACAACCCGAGCTCCGCGTCGCCCGACAAAAACGTCATGCTGGTCGGGAAATACGTGGCACAAAAGCTGGAAAAGCTGGGCGTAGGAGCGGTTCATTCGGAGAAGGATTATATGTCGTTCGTTGATAATTACAATTATAACTATTCATATAAATATTCCCGTCAAACGGTCAAAGAGGCAATGGCGCAAAACAGCGGACTGAATTACTTTATCGATATCCACCGCGATTCGCAAAAACACGGGAAAACGACGACGGCCATTAACGGAAAAAATTATGCCCAGGTCTTTTTTATCATCGGCCACGCCAACAAAGACTGGCGAAAAAACGAGGCGTTCGCCAATGCCATCCATGAGCGCCTGGAGAAATCGTATCCGGGAATATCGCGCGGGGTTTGGGGCAAAACTTCATCTCAAGGCAACGGCGAATATAACCAATCCCTGTCGGAACACAGCATTTTGATCGAGGTTGGCGGCATCGACAGCACGGAAGAAGAACTGAAAAGAACCGCCGACGTTCTGGCGCAAATGATCGCGGAAGTGTATTTCAAGGAACAAAAAGCCGAGAAAGCGAACGCGGACATGTCGGGTTCCGCGCAAAAAGCAGGGTCCGGCAGTTAATGCAAAAACGATGACGGAAATGGATGAAAGGAGAAACCGGTCATGTCGAAATGGGCGAAAAGAATTTGGATGGTCGGGATTTGGGCCGGCATCGGCGTGCTTGTCGGCATGCAGCTCGCATCTTCCGGCGGGTCCCAGCCGGATCCCGGGAAGAACCCGGCGTACGCAAGCAGCCAAAATGCGGACGCCGGCAAAGGACAAGCCCCTGCGCCGAAAAGCTCGAACCGTTTTAAGGTGGAGGAAAAAGAGCCGGAGCAGGTCGAAGCGAAGGAAAACGATCCCCAAACGCCGGAGCAAATTCTGTCCCCGGAGACCGGCAAACCGACGGTGGACGTCCTGGCGGACAAAACGGCCGGGCTGCTGCAAAATCTATCGCAAAAAGGCATCCGGCTGGTCGTCTCCGTGTTCGATTCCATTGCCGAGTAATTCCGGCCCGCAATCGGGATTGCCCGCCTTTATTTCAACTGCTATAATGAATTGATTGACACATCAGGCTGTTTTGGGGGTAGGGCATGACAGACGTACAAGCTAGGCAAAAAAATATTCGGAATTTCTGCATCATTGCACATATAGACCACGGCAAATCGACGCTCGCCGACCGGATTCTGGAGTATACCGGCGCGCTCACTTCCCGGGAAATGCAGGAACAGGTGCTCGATCAGATGGATTTGGAACGCGAACGCGGCATTACGATCAAGCTGCAGGCCGTCCATCTTACATACAAGGCGGATGACGGCCAGGAATATCTGCTCAATCTGATCGACACGCCGGGACACGTCGACTTTACCTATGAGGTATCGCGAAGCCTCGCCGCTTGCGAAGGCGCGCTGCTCGTCGTGGACGCCGCGCAGGGGATCGAAGCCCAGACGCTGGCTAACGTGTATTTGGCTTTGGACAACAATCTGGAGATCATTCCGGTCATCAACAAAATCGACCTGCCGAGCGCCGATCCGGATCGCGTCAAGCAGGAAATCGAGGACGTCATCGGCCTCGACGCGAGCGAAGCCGTGCTTGCCTCGGCCAAAGCGGGGATCGGGATCAAGGAGATTTTGGAACAAATCGTCAAACAGGTTCCGCCTCCGTCCGGCGAAGCGGACGAACCGCTGAAGGCCCTTATTTTCGACTCGCATTACGATCCGTACAAAGGCGTCATCGTTTATGTCCGCGTCGTGAACGGCAGCATTAAAGCGGGCTCGAAAATCAAAATGATGGCGACGAACAAAACGTTCGAGGTCATCGAGGTCGGGGCGTTCAAGCCGCGGATGACGATCGTGGACGAACTGAAGGTCGGCGACGTCGGCTTTATCGTGGCGGGCATCAAGCATGTCGGGGACACCCGGGTCGGCGATACCGTCACCGACGCGAAAAACCCGACGCCCGAGCCGCTGCCGGGTTACCGCAAAATCAATCCGATGGTTTATTGCGGCTTGTACCCGATCGAAACGTCGGAGTACAACGATTTGCGCGAAGCGCTGGAAAAGCTCCAGCTGAACGACGCGTCGCTCAGCTTTGAGCCGGAAACCTCGAGCGCCCTCGGCTTCGGTTTCCGCTGCGGGTTCCTCGGACTCCTTCATATGGAGATCATCCAGGAGCGAATCGAGCGGGAATTCAACATTCCGCTCATCACGACGGCACCGAGCGTTATTTACCGCGTCACGCTGACGAACGGCGACGTCGTGGAGATCGACAACCCGTCCAACTATCCGGAGGTCGGCAAAATCGATTCGGTCGAAGAGCCTTACGTGAAAGCGGCGATCATCGTTCCGAACGATTACGTCGGTACGGTCATGGAGCTTTGCCAGGGCAAACGCGGCGAGTTCGTGAACATGGAGTATCTCGATACGACCCGCGTCACGATCACGTACGAGATTCCGCTGTCGGAAATCGTATACGACTTTTTCGACCAGCTGAAATCCGGAACGAAAGGTTACGCGTCATTCGATTACGAGATGTCGGGTTACCGCCAATCCAATCTCGTAAAGATGGACATTTTGCTGAACGGCGAGCAGGTGGATGCCTTGTCGTTCATCGTGCACCGCGACCGGGCCTATCAGCGCGGGCGAATCATTTGCGAGAAGCTGCGCGAGCTGATTCCGCGGCAAATGTTCGAGGTGCCGATCCAGGCATCCGTCGGAACGAAGGTCGTGGCCCGCGAAACGGTCAAAGCGATGCGCAAAAACGTTCTCGCCAAATGTTACGGCGGCGACATTTCGCGGAAGCGGAAGCTGCTCGAGAAGCAGAAGGAAGGCAAAAAGCGGATGAAGCAGGTCGGTTCCGTCGAAGTGCCGCAGGAAGCGTTTATGGCCGTTCTGAAAATCGACGACAATTAAGTTTAGAAGTTACGGAAGAGCCGCCTGAGCGGCTTTTCCGGCTTTTTCCATGATTATGGAATGAGCTACGTTTTTTCAGCTTCCAATAGAGAAATTGCCGGTTACGGAGCTCTAGCCCCACATGGCTGGGGCTTTTTTAAAATAGAAGGGTTTATAAGTTTTACGCTTATATTTGAAGGAGGGAATGAACCATGACAGCATTAGGGCCGCATACGGCGAGCGACAGATCCGCAGGAACACCGAAACCGCAGGCGGTTTATCTTCATATTCCCTTTTGCACGAACAAGTGCTTTTATTGCGACTTCAATTCCTACGTGCTGAAAAACCAGCCGGTCATGGAATATTTGCAGGGGCTTGAACGGGAAATGGAGCGGACGGTGAAGGAAGTTCCGCCGGGCGCCATCAAGTCCATTTTCGTCGGCGGCGGGACGCCGACCGTGCTGAAGCCGGACGAAATGGCTTATTTCCTGAAAACGGTCCGTACCTATTTTCCGGATTGGGCCGAAGACATCGAGTTTTCGATGGAAGCGAATCCGGGGACGACGGATCTGGAAAAGCTTTCGGTCATGCGCGAAGGGGGCGTCAACCGCGTCAGCTTCGGCGTGCAATCGTTCCAGAACGAGCTGCTTCAAGGCATCGGGCGCATCCACGATACGGACGACGTGTACCAAAGCCTCGAAAACGCCCGCCAGGCGGGTTTCGAAAACCTGTCGATCGACCTGATGTTCGGCCTGCCGAACCAGACGGTGGAGATGCTCGCGGAAAGCGTGGACAAAGCGCTGGCGCTCGGATTGCCGCATTACTCCATTTACAGCCTGAAGGTCGAGGAAAACACGCTTTTCCATACGATGTACAAAAAGAACCAGCTGCCGCTGCCGAGCGAAGACGAAGAACTGCAAATGTATCTTCTATTAATGGAACGAATGAAAAAAGCCGGCTACGAGCAGTATGAAATCAGCAATTTTGCCAAGCCCGGTTATCATAGCCGCCACAACATGGCGTATTGGCTGAACGAAGATTATTACGGGCTCGGCGCGGGGGCTCACGGTTATGTCGGACGGCGGCGCCACATGAACATAAAAGGCGTCAATCCGTATACGGAAGCGACGAAGGAAGGGCTGCCGCGGCTGGAGACGTTCGAAGTTTCCCGCGAGGAAGCGATGGAGGACTTCATGATGGTCGGACTGCGCGTACTCAGCGGGGTGTCGAACCGTCATTTCGAGGAGCAATTCGGGGCCCGGATCGAGGACGTGTTTGCCGGTCCGCTGCATAAAATGCTGGATGCCGGACTGCTGGAGACGACCGATACGGGATACCGCCTCAGCGAAAAAGGGCTGTTGTTCGGGAACGACGTATTCGGCGAATTTATCGGGTATTTGACGGTCAAAGAATAGGCTTGCACTTCTATGCGCGATGTTGTATATTTATTCATATTATAAAACAGCGACGTGTAGAGGATGCGCAAAATTCCCCGGGCAATAGCCTGTTTTGCCTCATCCTCGAATAGGAGGAGAAGTAGGATGCCGGCTGTAGTGACGTGCAGAGTTGCGGTCCCGGAGGATATCGAGCCGCTTTTTCAGATGATCGATGGATACGCCAAAAAAGGGATTATGCTGCCCCGGTCCCGCAAGGTGCTGGAGAAGCAAATCGACCAGTTCGTCGTCGCCGAAGTCGACGGGGCTGTCATCGGTTGCGGCTCGCTTTGCCGTCTCGGAAACGATCTGGTCGAAATCCGCTCCTTGGGGATCATGGATGGTCATAAAGGACTCGGCATCGGTTCGATGATCGTGAACAAGCTGACCGTGGAAGCCAGACGGCAGGGCATCCCGAAGATCATGGCGTTAACGTACGAGGTATCCTTTTTCGTGAAAAACGGCTTTTCCGTCGTGGAGAAAGAGATTTTTCCCGAAAAAGTGTGGACCGATTGCGTGAACTGCAGCAAGCAGTCCTGCTGCGACGAAATCGCCGTGCTGAAGATGCTGGATGAATCCTAGATCATAGAAGATAAGCAAATCATGAGCGCCGTTTCCGGGTTAAGCCGATATTTTTTCGGGTTGCCTGGGGGCGGCTTTTTTAAGTGCTCGGAAAATACAATCCTTCCATTGCATATGCAAGACTGAACAGCCGGTCGTGACATCCGCACAGATTCGCTCGGGCATGCCGAACCGACTTGACAATGCTCAGGTCAGTTTGGTATTTTTGTAGTAGCGGTTAGCACTCATTAGAGTCGAGTGCTAACGAAGCGAAAAATAAACGACCAAAAGGGAGGGGAAGACATGCTTACCGAACGCCAAAGATTAATTCTGAATGCGATCGTGGACGATTATATCCGATCTGCGGAACCCGTCGGCTCGCGCAGCATATCGAAACGGGGAGACGTCGGCTTCAGCCCCGCGACCATACGGAACGAAATGGCTGACTTGGAGGAGCTTGGTTTTTTGGAGCAGCCGCATACATCGGCCGGGCGCATCCCTTCTCATAAAGGTTATCGATATTACGTGGACCATCTGGATCCGAGATATCAGAATTTGTCCGGCGAACTGCGCACGCTGCGTGCCTTTTTCGCGGAAAAGCTGAATGCGACGGAACAGGTCATTCAGCATGCGGCCATGATTCTCTCTCATATAACCAACTACACTTCCATCCTGCTGGGGCCGGAAGTTTTTCATACGTCATTGCGTCATTTTCAACTGCTTTCCCTAAACGAAACAACCGCAGTGGCGATCATCGTCACAAGTACGGGGCAGGTCGAAAGCAAGACGGTGTCCGTGCCGCCCGGCGTTTCCGTTTCCGAAATGGAAAAAGTGGTCAACCTGCTCAACAGCAAGCTGGTGAACGTCCCGCTTTACAAGCTGAAAACGAGGCTATACCGGGAGCTCGGCCAGGAAATGCAGCGTCATTTGACCAATTTCGAGGAGATCATGAGCATACTGGACAGCATCTTCGTAGAGGAAGAGTCCGACCAGCGCGTGTATTTGAGCGGCGCGACGAACATGCTTACGCAGCCAGAATTCAAAGACGTGGAGAAGGTTAAGGATATTTTGGATCTGCTTGAAGAAACGCCGACGCTGACGAAAATGATGGCTTCAATGCAGGGAGCGGCCGGGGTTCAGGTGCGCATCGGAACCGAAAACGATCACGAGGCGTTTGCCAACTGCAGCCTGATCACGGCCACCTATTCCCTGGATGGGGAAGCGCTCGGAACGATCGGCATTTTGGGTCCTACGCGGATGGAATACGCGAAGGTGATGAGCCTGCTCGGCATTTTGTCGAAGGACCTGACCGTGATGCTGTCGAAGCTGTACAAATAAGGAGGCTTGGGACGGATGAATCAAGGTCAGCAGCCCGTGCGCGAAGGCGAGGAACGTTACGCCTCACTGCTCAACAACAGCAATGCCGTTCGCGCCGTCACCTCGGCGGTCGAAGGCACCCTCGGACCCAAAGGGCTTGACGTCATGCTGGTCGGCGACCGCGGCGACGTCATCATTACCAATGACGGGGTGACCATTCTCGATAAAATGGACGTCAGCCATCCCGCGGCAAGGCTGCTGATTCAGGTAGCCCGGTCGCAGCAGCAAAAAGTCGGGGACGGAACGACGACGGCCACCGTCCTGGCCGGAGCGCTTGTCCAGGAAGGCGTCGCCCAAATCGTCAAAGGGGTGCCCGCATCCAAAGTCGTGGCCGGAATGCAGCAAGGCGTCCGCATGGCGGCCGACTCCCTCCGCAGCAGAGCAAGGGAAATCGGCGATCTGGACGATCCTTTGCTCGCTAAAGCCGTATATGTCGCCGGCAGGGAGAGGGAGGAGATCGTCGCGCTAGTCATGGAGGCGGCTTCGATCGTCGGGCTTCGCAAGCTGAGGGACCCCTCCTATTCTCTCGCCGACGCGGTTACGGCCCACGAAAAAGGCAATAATGAGGTATTCGAAGGACTTCTGCTGAGACAAGCGCCCTTGTATCCCCATGATGCCCCGGAGTTGTCGGATACCCGCATTCTTATTTTGCACGACGCGCTTGAACCGGAAACGCTCGACGAAGAAGTGCTGACGACCGAGGCCGGGTTTGCCCGCTACATGGAACTGCGGGAGCGTTTTGCCCGCGATTTGCACGTGCTGGCTGAGCTTGGCGTCGGGCTGATTCTGCTCGAAAAGGGAATCCATCCGGATGCCGAGCAATTCTGCATGGACCACGGCATCATGGTGGTTCCGCGGGTGAGCCGGAAGGATCTGGCCCGAGCAAGCCTGATGACAGGAGCCGTTCCGATGCGCCGGACGGCGTTACATAAGGAGCGTGAGTCGTTGTCGCGATTGCTCGGCTTCACCCCGCAAGCCCGGTATGACGAACTGCTCGAGCGCGTACGGATCCGCAGCGGAGGGCAGAAGGAAGACCCGGTCGTCACGCTGATCGTCGGAGCCAGCACGGCTGAAGTCGTCGGCGAAGCGGCCCGGATCGCCGCGGACGCGGCTTCGGCGCTGCAGGCGGCCATTTCCGGCGGGATTCTTCCCGGCGGCGGAACTGCGGAGCTAGCGGTTTCCTATGAGCTGGAACACCGGCGGGAAGCCGTGAAGGGGATGGAGGCGTTCGGCATTGCGGCCGTGGCCGCCGCCCTTCGCAAGCCGATGGCCCAAATCCTGCTGAATGCCGGCTACAATCCGCTCGAAAAGATGGAGGAAGCACGTGCCGCGCAGCTGGCGGAACAATGCGACGGCATGGGAATCGATTGCGATACCGGACTTGTCATCCATTATGAGGAACACGGCATCGTCGATCCCGCGCTCGTTAAAATCCATGGAGTGCTGACGGCAGGCGAAGTCGCTGCGGCAGTGCTGCGCATTCATAATGTCATCAAGATGAGAGGCTCAAACGGAAATGAATGATACCACTGAGGAAAAGTAAGTTTGACGCAAAACAAGATCGAGCATATTAAGGAGGTGAAGACATCTTGAAAGAAAATCAGCAATTTCAAGAAAACGAAAACGAATTTAATGAAAACCAAAACATCGAGGAAGCGGCCGAACAAGAAAAAGCGGCTGCCGAGGCGGGCACGGATGCTTCTTCTGCGGAAGAGGAAACGGCAGGGGGCGTTGACCCGGCGCAGCTTCAAAGCGAAGTGCAGCGTCTTCAATCGCTTGCCGACGAATATCAGCAGCGCGCGCTGCGGACCCAAGCGGATTTTGATAATTTCCGCAAGCGGACGTTGAAAGAAAAAGAGGATTTCGCGAAATACGCATCCTCCAAGCTCATTACGGAGCTGCTGCCGATCATCGACAATTTTGACCGGGCGATTTCCGCCGCCGGCGATAACGCCGAGATCGAATCCTTCGCCAAAGGCGTAAGCATGATTTTCCGCCAGCTCGAGGGCGTGCTCAAGGCCGAAGGCCTGGAAGCGATGGATGCGGTAGGACAGCCGTTTAATCCCGAATTCCACCAAGCGATCATGCAGGTGGAAAGCGATGAATACGAGGAAGGCATCGTCGTTGAGGAAGTTCAAAAGGGCTACATGCTTAAGGACAGAGTGCTGCGACCGGCTATGGTTAAAGTCAGCATGTAATTCGGCGGCTTTTGAATATAAGCGTCAGATTCATAAATGATGAAGGAGGATATTTTCTCATGAGTAAAGTTATCGGTATTGACCTTGGAACGACCAACTCCTGCGTAGCCGTGATGGAAGGCGGCGAAGCAGTCGTAATCCCGAACCCGGAAGGCGCGCGCACGACCCCTTCGGTCGTCGGCTTCAAAAAAGACGGCGAACGCATCGTCGGCGAAACGGCCAAACGTCAGGCCATCACGAACCCTGACCGCACCATCATCTCCATCAAACGCCATATGGGCACAAACCATAAGGAAGTCATCGACGGCAAAGAATTTACGCCGCAAGAGATTTCGGCCATGATTTTGCAAAAGCTGAAATCCGATGCCGAGGCCTATTTGGGACAAACGGTCACCCAAGCGGTCATTACGGTTCCGGCATACTTTAACGACAGCCAGCGCCAAGCGACGAAAGACGCGGGCAAAATCGCTGGACTTGAGGTTCTGCGGATCGTCAACGAACCGACGGCCGCGGCGCTTGCTTACGGCCTCGAAAAATCGGAAGACCAAACGATCCTGGTTTATGATCTTGGCGGCGGTACGTTCGACGTATCCATTCTTGAACTGGGCGACGGCTTCTTCGAAGTCAAAGCAACCAGCGGCGACAACCACCTTGGCGGCGACGATTTCGACCAAGTCATCATCGATTACCTCGTGAACGAGTTTAAAAAAGAGCAAGGCATCGACCTCAGCAAAGACAAAGCAGCCGTTCAGCGTTTGAAAGACGCGGCCGAAAAAGCGAAAAAAGAACTTTCCGGCGTTCTGACCACGACAATCTCCCTGCCGTTCATCACGGTGGTAGACGGCGTGCCGCAGCACTTGGAAGTAAACCTTACCCGTGCCAAATTCGAAGAGATTTCCGCTGATCTGGTGGAACGCACCCTGGGTCCAACCCGTCAAGCGCTTAGCGATGCGGGCATGACTCCGAACGATATCGACAAAATCGTGCTTGTCGGCGGTTCCACGCGTATTCCAGCCGTTCAGGAAGCGATCAAAAAGCTGACGGGCAAAGAGCCGCACAAAGGCGTGAACCCGGATGAAGTGGTTGCGCTGGGCGCGGCGGTTCAAGCCGGCGTTCTGACGGGCGACGTGAAAGACGTCGTGTTGCTCGACGTTACCCCGTTGTCCCTGGGGATCGAAACCGCAGGCGGCGTGTTCACCAAAATGATCGAGCGCAACACGACGATCCCTACAAGCAAATCGCAAATTTTCTCGACGTACGCCGACAACCAGCCTAGCGTAGAAATCCATGTTCTGCAGGGCGAGCGCCAAATGGCCGCGGGCAACAAGACGCTCGGACGTTTCATGCTCGGAGACATCCCTCCTGCACCTCGCGGCGTGCCGCAAATCGAAGTCACGTTCGATATCGACGCGAACGGGATCGTTAACGTATCCGCTACGGATAAAGGCACGAACAAAACGCAAAAAATCACGATTACTTCTTCCAGCGGTCTCAGCGACGAGGAAGTGGAACGCATGATGAAAGACGCCGAGGCGCATGCGGAGGAAGACCGCAAACGTAAAGATCTGGTTGAAGCGAAAAACAACGCCGACCAGCTCGTATACTCCACCGACAAGACGATCAAGGATCTCGGCGACAAAGTCGACGCGGCGGAAGTGGAAAAAGCGAATGCGGCGAAAGACAAAGTGAAAGCGGCGATCGAAACCGATGACCTTGAGCAAATCCAAAAAGCGACCGAAGAGTTGACCGAAATCGTGCAGCAGCTTTCCGTGAAGTTGTATGAGCAAGCGGCTCAAGCTCAGAAAGGCGCAGAAGCGGCCCAAGGCGGCCAGGAAGGCGCAGCTAAAAAGGACAACGTAGTCGATGCGGATTACGAGGTTGTTGACGAGGACAAAAAACAAGGTTAACCTTAAGAAAGTTATGTTCAGGAAGGGAAGGTCAAAGCCGGGGCATCCCAGGTGCTTCGGCTTTCCTTTTTCCATGAGCGGCATATTCCATAGGACACAACGGGGGTGGAAGAGTGGCTGAAAAACGTGATTATTATGAGGTGCTTGGCGTAGGCAAAGGCGCTTCGGACGAAGAAATCAAAAAAGCGTACCGGAAGCTGGCCCGCCAATATCACCCGGACGTCAATAAAGCGGCTGACGCCGAAACGAAGTTCAAGGAAGTCAAGGAAGCTTATGACGTGCTCAGCGACAGCCAAAAACGCGCCACATATGACCAGTACGGACATATTGATCCGAACCAGGGCATGGGCGGAGGATTCCAGGGAGCCGATTTCGGCGGCTTCGGCGACATTTTCGACATGTTTTTCGGCGGCGGCGGACGACGCGACCCGAATGCTCCGCAGCGGGGAAATGACCTTCAATATACGATGACAATCGAATTCAAGGAAGCGGTATTCGGCGTGGAAAAGGATATTACGATTCCGCGTACCGAAAACTGCGATACCTGCCACGGCACCGGCGCCAAACCGGGCACGAAACCGCAAACCTGTTCCGTATGCCACGGCTCCGGCCAGCAGGAAGTCGTTCAAAATACGCCGTTCGGGCGTATGGTGAATCGCCGCAGCTGTTCGAACTGTAACGGCACCGGTCAAATCATCAAAGACAAATGCTCGACTTGCGGCGGCAACGGCAAGGTGAAAAAGCAGCGCAAAATTCATGTCAAGATCCCGGCCGGCGTGGACGACGGCGCTCAGCTCCGCATGACGGGCGAAGGCGAGGGCGGCCTGCGCGGCGGTCCTTCGGGCGACCTCTACATCGTCATTCGGGTCAAATCCCATGATTTCTTCGAGCGCGAAGGCGACGACATTTACTGCGAAGTTCCGCTGACCTTCGCCCAGGCGGCGCTTGGGGACGAAATCGAAATCCCGACGCTGACGGAAAAAGTGAAGCTCAAAATTCCTGCGGGCACCCAAACCGGAACTTTTTTCCGTTTGAGAGGCAAAGGCGTTCCGCGTTTGCGCGGCATCGGCCAAGGCGACCAGCACGTGAAAGTCGTCGTCGTCACGCCAAGCAAGCTGAGCGATGAACAGAAGGATCTGCTTCGCCAGTTTGCCGCCCTTGACGGCGAGCAGACGCATGAGCATGAACAGTCCTTTTTCGACCGCATGAAACGCGCTTTCCGCGGGGAATAAACAACGAAAGAACGTACGAGCGAACCGGCCATTCGGCCGGTTTTTTGTCGTTCAATGACAACCGGCTGCCGCTCTCGGCTGGATTAAAGCGCATATTCGGCCCGGATTAGGCAAAATCTAACGACAGGCATGAATGCCTATTTTAGCGGCCATGGAATCAGATTACGTAACAGGCAGGTGAGCGTTTTGAGCGAAAAAAACATTTTGGCCTATTTTAAAAGTCCGGAAGAAGCCGAAAGCGTGTCCAAGAAGCTGCAGTCGCTGCGCGTCGTCGACATGTCGATCGATCGCTTCAGCTTGTACCCGGGGACCGACCCCTATGGGGATCGGAATCTCACCGGCATGGACAGCTTGAGCTCCGTCACCTTCGGGAACACGATCGGCGGCGATGCCGGGGTGCTGGCCGCCACGAACCCGTCGGCTAGCGGCATGAGCGACGGAGGGCAGGGCGGGCCGACCGGAAGGGATATTTTGCTGACCGTCGTGGTGGAGGAAGAATCTTTCGATAAAGCGATGAAAATTATCGAGGAAGCGGGCGGATTCGTGTAACTTTTTACATGATGGCTGGTTGAAGGACGTTTATAAATTCGAAAGAGGTGCGAAATAGTGGCAAGCCGTGATAAAAAAGGACGCATTATGACGAAAACGGAAAAAATCAAGGAGCTCATGTCCATGAAAAACGAGGACGTCGAATTTTCCGGGGCGCTTGCCGACGCGGACGACGTGGAAGCGCTCCGCCGCAGCGAAGCCGCCGACGAGCGCCAGCTGCGCAAGATGGATGACGGCTGGACCTCTCCCAAACCTTGAATCGGGAAAAATGGCATCGATAACCGTGCACGAAGCTAAAAGCTGGGCGCGGTTATTTTTTTGCGTCTACGGTTCTCCGCGGATAAACGGCTAATTTACTTAAAATTTTGTACTCGGCAGCCCATGTATAGTACAATAAAAGCTATGCACGAGTTGAGGAGGAAGATGAATTACGATGTTATGGCATGAAATGACGATACATACGACAGAGGAA
>Ga0180220_1001846_pt1 | contig 14769 bp, 12 predicted proteins | sample eDN5th37CBELigBY_FD_151335 | JGI IMG/M metagenome (GOLD analysis project Ga0180220, IMG submission 151335) | Enriched backyard soil microbial communities from Emeryville, California, USA - eDNA 5th pass 37_C BE-Lig BY (version 2) (version 2) | ecosystem: Environmental > Terrestrial > Soil >... | reverse complement strand
GCCGCTCGAAGAAATGCTCGCCAAGATACGCGCGGCGACCGATGCCCGCAGGGATGATGATTTCTTGATCATCGCCCGTACGGATGCGCGGGCGACGCTGGGCTTCGACGCGGCGATCGAGCGCGCCCGCCGCTTTGCCGAAGCCGGCGCCGACGTACTGTTCGTTGAAGCCGTCGAAAGCCTGGACGAAATCAAACAACTGCCCAAGCTTCTGCAGCAGCCGCAACTGATCAATATCGTCATCGGCGGCAAGACGCCCACGCTGGATGCGGCCGAGCTCGGCGAACTGGGCTTTGGCATCGTCCTTTACGCCAATGCGGCCTTGCAGGGGGCCGTGGCAGGCATGCAGCGCGCGCTCGGCATGCTGGCCCGCGATGGCCGCCTGGACGAAGATCCCGCCATCGTGGCCCCCTTCAGCGAACGCCAGCGGCTGGTCAACAAGCCTTTATTCGACGAGCTCGAGCGGCGCTACGCAAGCTAGGCTGCGGCGGTGAAGGAGTTGCACTTCTGCGTGACGCACTGACGTGGCTTACCCACGACCAGCGAATCAATTGTCGTACGCAAATTGGTTGCGTACGGCAATTTAGATAGGCTTTCGCTCCCGCATTCAATTCGGTTGAATATTGGCACGCTGTATAACGTCGCGCCATTTTTCGACTTCGTTCTTGTAAAATGCCGCGAATTGTTCAGGCGTCGAAGTCACAGGCTCGGCGCCCATCTTCTGCAAGGTATTGCGTGCGTCAGGATCTTGCATTGCCTTAGCTGTGGCGGCGCTAAGCTTTTCGACTATGGCCTGTGGCGTGCCGGCCGGGGCAAACACACCGAACCACGCCGTCGCCTCGAAGCCGGGTACGTACTTGGAAAGCGGAGGCACGTCGGGCGCCATATCGACGGATTGCGCCGTGCTGACTGCAAGGGCGACGAACTTGCCTTCCTTCACGAGAGGAAGGTTGGTCATGATGTTGTCAAACGTCAGCGGCACGCGGCCACCCAGCATATCGGCAATTGCTGGCGCGGTTCCGCGATAAGGCACATGCATCAGAGGAATGTCGGCCTGCGCCCGAAAGTACTCCATAAATAGATTTGCCCCCGATCCGACGCCAGCGCTCGCGTAGCTCAATGGTGGCTGCGCGGCGCGCGCGGCGGTGATCAGTTCGGGAACTGACTTGATGCCGGAGGCCGCCGTCGCCACCAGCATGAAGGGCGAAGAGGCTACCTGGCTGACAGGCGCAAAGTCCTTCAAGGGATTGAAGGACATATCCTTGTATAGACTGGGGTTGATCGACATTGCGATAGTGCCCAGGAGCAGCGTGTATCCGTCGGGTTTGGCAGCCGCGACAGAGGCGCCGGCAATATTCGAAGCGGCGCCTGGGCGATTTTCCACGATCACCGATTGGCCGAGCTGCCGGCTCAGCGCGGTGGCGACGGTGCGCGTAACGATGTCGCTGGCGCCGCCTGGCGTATAGCCTACCACCAGCTTGATGGGGCCATTGGGATACTCGGCAGCGATTGCCGAGCCCGCTGTAGCTGTCAGGGCCAGCCCCAACAGCATTGCTGTTAAGGTGCGTGTAAAAATTGAACGATTTATGCGTGCTTGCATGATGTCTTCTCCTCTTGAATGACTAGTGCATCCTATGATCCGGCCAACGTCTGGGTTCAAGCCGAGGCGGACGGCTTCTGCAGAGCCTGAAGCAATTCTTCGACGGTGGAGCGCTCACCTAGCCGGGGAAATACTTTTTCGATACTGTGGCGGTGCATGTCCGGGTCGCGATCGGCCATAGCGTCAGTAACCAGCACCATGTTGTAACCCTTGTCAAACGCGGCCCTAGCGGTGGACTCAACGCCGATGCTGGTTGAAATGCCGACCAGAACTATCTGGGTTATCCCCTTACGGCGCAGATACTGATCCAGCGAGGTGCCCTCGAACGCCCCCAGTTGCAGCTTGGTGACGCGATGGTCAGTCGGCTGCACATCCAGTTCCGGCACTAAGTCGGCCCAATCGGCGGGACGGGCGCCGGAAGGACGCGGCGTATCGGTACGGCCGGGGGCGCCGCCGGCAACGTTGACCCATACCACAGGCAGGTTGCGCGCGCGAAAACCGCTGGCCAATTGGGCGGCTGCACGTACGATATCGGCTGATGGCGGCGTGGTTTGCATGCCGACAATGCCTTTTTGCAGGTCTATCGCGACCAGCGCGGTTTTGGGATCGAGAGCCGTCAAGGGCATGGTCATGTTCCTATAGAGTTGAAAGTTTTAAAAAGAAGTGAGGCTGTCGTATCGGGCGGCGGAGATATTTAATCCGTTGGATCAAGCAGTGTTTCCAGTGGGCGGTCAGCCATGTCGAATATGCGTTTGGCGAAGCTACGCGCATCTATGTCGTATCCTCCGTAAGCGAAGCAGTCTTCCGCTTTCAAAATCAACTCTTCGTCGGTCAGCGGATCGCTTGCATCGCCATGGGCGATGGATACCTTACGTTCCAGTACGATCCCGTCGTTCAGTTCCATGCTTACTTGCGACCAGCGCGGCAAAATATCGCCGCCGGCTTCGATTACTTGCACCCGTGTCATTAATGCCTGTATGTCGCTGCGATACACTGCGTCATCAGAAAAGCTCGACAGGCATATGGCTCCGTCGGTCAACGCGCATGCCAGAGCGTATTCCATGCTGAACTTCGCCTGAAGGCCGTTATCAGGCCGATCGGATATCAATGCCTGTAAGCCGCCTGCGCTGGTCAGGACGCGCACCGCGGCTACGCGGGCAGCCAGCGCCCCGTCGCCCTTGCGTAGATCCAGCACGGCATCCAGCGCGCGATGAAGGGCGTAGCAACACGGGTACTTCTTGACGTCGATGCCGATACTGTCGATCTCCAGCCCACCTTGCGCCAACGTGGCAAGAGAGGGAGCCATATCCTCGTTGGCCGCATAGAGAGCCATGAACCCGTACTTGCCATCTATAGCGTCTTCTGAGGCCTTCATTCCGTGCTGCGCCAGTAACGCGGCGCGCACGGCGCACGCCGCGCCGTGCGCGGACTGGAACGATTTCGCCATAGTCCCGAAGTTCTGCCGGCTGCCGGAGGCTTGGGCCACTGCGAGGCCGAGCGCATGGACGATTTGATCGGTGGATAAGCCCAACAGGACGGCGCAGGCCGTTGTGGTGCCAAGTATGCCGAGCGCGGATGTCGAGTGCCAACCCTTGGAATAATGCGGCAAGGCCATCGTACGGGCGAACTTCGCCATGACTTCGAAGCCGGCGATGTAGGCGCGGGCATATTGGCGCCCATCGGCGTGAGCCATTGGCCCAAGCGCGGCCAAGGCGGGAACGAGGGTGGCGCTGACATGCGCGCGCATGGGCGTCATCACGTCGTCATAGTCCAAAACATGCGCGGCGATGCCATTGACCAAGGCAGCGGCCTCCGCGGGTAGGCGTACGCCGCTGCCCCATGCTTGAGCTCGCCCGCTTCCCGCCTGTTCGGCCGTGTAGCGGGCCGCGATCCGCACAGCATGCTCATGACGCCCCGCAATGGCACAGGCGTATGTATCCAGCAGTGCACGATATGCGATATGCCGCTGGTGATCCGATATGGGATAGCTGGAAAATCCAACGGCGAACTCGGCAATGAGCTGGCTTGCCTTCATGCTATTCGGCCTTGATGCCGGCCGCTTGCACGACTGCACCCCAGCGGTCGAATTCACTGCGCAGAAACTGCTTGAAAGCTGCGCTCGATGGCTGAGTCATGCTATCCATTCCCATCGGGCCCAAAGCTCGGCGCATATCGTCCGATGCGGCAACCTTGCGTAGCGCGGCGTTCAATTTGTCGATGATTGCGTCGGGTGTTTTTGCAGGGGCCACCACTGCATACCAGTTTCCCGCTTGGAGCTCCCGATAACCGAGTTCCGCGACGGTAGGCACATCGGGAAGGTGCTTGTTGCGGTGATCGCTGGTGATGGCGAGCGCGCGTAGCCTGCCTTGCTGAACCATCGGATACAAAGCCGAGAAGTCGATCGCCATGGCATCGACGCGGCCCGCTATCAAATCGGTAAGCGCCTGGGATGCTCCTTTGTAGCTGATATATCGGACGTCTGCGCCGGTTGTCTGCTTGAAAAGTTCGAGCATGACGCGCGTGGACCCGCCGGCGCCGGCTGTTGCGAAATTCAGTTGCCCCGGATGCGCTTTGGCATAGGCGACCAGGTCTGTGAATGACTGAACAGGCAGCGAGGGATTCACCGCGAACATAATCGGCGAACTGGCTATGGTGGAAGCGCCCACCAGGTCTTTTTTTGAGTCATAGGGCACATTGGGAAACGTGTATGCGCTCAACACCAGCGGACTCAGGCCAGCCAGCGCAAGCGTGTAGCCATCGGGGTCCGCCTGCGCTACCGCGCGCGTGCCGATGATGCCGTCTGCGCCGGCGCGGTTTTCAACGACGATGCTTTGCCCCAGGGCTTCCCCGAGACGAGGGGCCAATTGCCGGGCTATCTGGTCGTTTGCACCGCCCGGCGGATACCCTACAACCAGTCGTATGGGCCGTGACGGCCATGTTTCAGTGCTGGCTTGGGCCTGCGCGACCGATGGCAATGCCGTATACAATGCGGCGGCAAAGCCGCCGAGCAAGCAGAGTCTTCGCAATAGCTTCATTTTATTTGTCTCCTCATTCAGGCGCTGTGCGCATAAGCGGAGCCGCCGTCGGTTCGTTGTCATTTGAGTTGGATGTTGGCCGACTGAATCAGCTCGGCCCAACGTTCGCTTTCGTCTCGCATCATCGAGGCGAACGCTTCAGGCGTCTTGCTATAGGCCGGATCGGCCCCCAGCGTCAGCCAGTGCCGCTTGACCTCAGGGTCTTGCAGGACACGCAAGATTTCCGCATGCCAGCGGTCTATGATCGGGCGCGGTGTGCCGGTGGGAGCCAACAAGCCATACCACGGGTTGACGGCATATCCCTGCAATCCGGACTCGGCAATCGTGGGCAGCGACGGGTCGGTCGCTGTGCGTTCCGGGCTTGTTACCGCCAATGCCCGTACCCGTCCGGTCTTGGCCAGCGGCAAGCCGATGGGCGCGCCTGGGAAGGCCAGCTGTATCTGACCGGACGCCATGTCATTCATGGCTTCGTTCACTCCCCGATAGGGGACGTGGGTCATCTTCAAGTCGGCCATGTGCTCGAAAAGAGCGCCTGCAAGATGCGTCAGGCTGCCGATGCCGGAAGAGCCGTAATACAGCTCATCAGGGTGTTTCTTCGCGTAAGCGATCAGCTCTTGCACGTTATTCACAGGCAGCTTGGGATTGACGGTGAGCACTGTGGGGAAGGTGCCGATCACAGAAATGGGCGTGAAGTCGCGAAGATTCTGCTGAGGCGTGCGGCCTGCGGCCGACTGCACCAGCATTGAAGCCGCACCCAGCAACAAGGTGTAGCCGTCGGGCTTGGCCCGGGACACGTAATCCGTGCCTATGGTCAGGCTCGCCCCCGGTTTGTTCTCGACAATGACTGGTTGGCCGAAGGTTGCGCCGATCTTCTGGGCCACGTAACGGCCGAGTACATCGGCGGGGCCGCCCGGAGTGTAGGGAATGACGAGTGTAATGGGCCTTTCTGGATATTCGGCTGTTGCAAGCCCAGGAACGGCCGCCAGTAGCCAGGCGGACAGCGCAAGCGTGATGCTAAATCGGCGGGTCATCGATTTCATGGTGTGCTCCGGCTTAGTGGTCAGTATCGAATAGGCGCGCTATGCCATAGAGTTCGGCAAGCTCTTTGATGCGTTCTCGCGGTGGCGTGGCTTGGTAGTACCCTTGCGTAGCGCGCGTGATGCCGAGCTGGCGCTTCAGATCGACCATGACCTCGGCGGACTTCAGCGTAGTTGCAATGCCATCGAGGATGGGAACATTGTCGACTCGATTGATTCCCTCCTTCTTTAACAGCACGCTAAGCGGCGCCTCGCCCGGGATGATTACATCGGCTCCATCGTCGATGAGCTGCCTGGCCGATAGCATGAATTTCTCTCGTATGTCGGGCGGCATGCTTGAATTGGGCAACACGTCGTGCGATGGAAAGCCGACATATCGAATCCCCGCGAAGCGTTCTTGCAGGCCGTGCAGGCGTATATTCATCTGGATCTGCGGGATCATTTCCTTGATAAAAAGCAGTACGCCGAACTTCAGCCCCAATTGGCAGGCGGTCAGCATGGCGCTTTCGCCATAGCCCACCACCGGGATCGTCACCAGGCTGCGGATCTCGCGCAAGCCTGGCTCGGGTAGCGTGGCGACCGCATAGGCATCGAATCCGCGTTCTTCGGCGAGTATCGCCGCGTAGGCGAACTGGTGCATGTGCAAGGCTTGCAGATAGGCGTATCCCACATCCGTGCTCGGACCGTCGCCGGGCTTGTGGCCATGTGTGCCGGGGTGGCTGCCGTGGATTTCGACTTCGGTGTCGGGTCGCACGACCCGCCGCACATGCGCTTTCAGGGATTCGATATAAGCCGGCACGCGCGCCAACGTCGTGAAGCTCTGGTGCCATATCCTCATGGACATATTTTTCTCCAGTTCAATAGTGCTGCGCGCGAAAAGGGCGGACGGCCCGAGGGCCTCCGCCAGCTACGATGTGCGCAGCGGGAGCGTTCGTGAGCTTATGCGACCGCCATGGCCGAATGGGTGGCGGCGTCTGTGCCGGCGATGCGGCCGAACACGGCGCCTTTAAGCACCGATGTCGCGCCGGTATACGAGCCGTAATACAGTCCCATCGTTTCTCCGGCGGCGTACAGGCCCGGAATGGGGTCGCCTTGTTGATTCAGCACCTGAGCCCGCGTATTCACTTTCAAGCCGCCGAAAGTGAAGACAATCGACGAAATGATCGGGTATGCCTTGTAGGGGCCGACATCGATAGGGCGCGCCCAGTTCGATTTCGGAGGGGTCAAGCCGGTTGTCGCCAGGCCGTCGAGATCGCGAGGATTAAACTCGCCGGGCCGGCAGGCCGCGTTGTATTCTTTTACCGTGGCCTGAAGGATATCGGGTGCAATGCCTAGTTTCGCGGCAAGTTCCTGCAGAGTGGGTGCTTCGATGGCCGGCTGTTCGGTCCGGATAGCTACAGCCAGATTGGGAAGATCGGCGCTCTTGGCGTCCAGAATGCACCAAGCCAGGCCTTTGGTCTGTGCGGAAATATGCCGTGTCACGTCCTCGTAAGTCTCATCCGTATGACCCGGGCCCTCATCGGTAAAGCGCCGGCCTTGCTGATTGACCAGGATGCCGTAGGGGTAGACGTATATCGACGGGCCGGCGCGATTGGATCTCGGATCCATCGGCGAGGCGTGGAAGCTGCTGAAGTCGCCGCAAGTGGCGGCGCCGATATCTATGGCCATCTGAATGCCTTCGCCCTTGTTGAAATTGCAGCCGAGCGACATGGCGCGCAGGTAAGCTGCGCGGGGGCCAATATAGCGGCTCGTCATTTCCGCGTTACCCTGGAAGCCGCCGCATGCCAGCACAACAGACGGAGCTGTGAGACGGAGGGTGCGATGCTTCTCGCCCAGAGCTTGAATGCCTGTAATGCGGCCTTCGTCATCGGTAAGCACGCGCTGCGCGGCCGTGTTATAGACAATGGTCCCGCCCAGTGATTCGAAGCGCGCAGCCAATGCGTCGATCAAAGCCAACCCGCCGCCGCTGGGCACGATGCGAGGCTGTTCCGACGTAGGAAATGGGACATCCAGAGGAATGTACTTCACTCCGAAACCGCCCATCCATGCCAGCGTTGCGGGCGCCTGTCCGGCCAAGGTCGAGACGATATTGGGGTCGACTAGCCCATAGGCTCGCAAGGTGGGCGACCAAGTCTCGGGGGCGCGCGACAGCTCTGCTAGCAGAGTAGGGTCGACGTATTCCGCCGAGTTGACCGCAAAATGCTCCTCGAAGTCGTCGGAAACCTCCGATTCGGATTTCATGCGCAAGTAGGCCCCGGTATATCGTGTATTGCCGCCGCGCTCCTCCTTGGGAGCACGCTCCAGTACGCATACGCTGGCTCCCGCTTCGCGAGCAGCGACGGCGGCGGCCAGCCCCGCGATACCGCATCCCACCACTATGACGTCAAATTGTTCAGCTTTCGTATTCATAAGTGTCTCCTAGATCTATATTCAATGTTCAATGCGCTGGCTATTTAATCTACCCAGCATCCGCCGTTGATATCCAATATTTCGCCCGTGATAAAAGAAGCCTGGTCACCCGCCAGGAAGGCTACGGCGTCGGCAACTTCTTCCGGCCGGCCCAGCCGGCCGACAGGTATCAAGTTCTTGAGTACTTGCGGGAACACCTGCGTCAGGCGGATGTTCGATGCGATAGGGCCAGGGGCCACGGCGTTGACCGTGATGCCCTGGCTGGCAGTCTCCTTGGCAAGAAAGAACGTCAACGCATGAATTCCGGCCTTCGAAGCGCCGTAGGCGAGATTGCTGGCGCGTTTCTGCTCCTCGGGATCGATCCAAGGGCGCGGGTTGCCGCCGTTTTTGCCGATTACCGATCCGATGTTGACGATGCGGCCATAGCCTTGCTCACGCATGATGGGCAGCGCTGCGCGGCAGCAATAGAAAACGCTGCTGAGATTGCAGTCGATGACGCGGCGCCATTCTTCATCTGTGACATCGCAGCAGGCGCCGTGCGAACCGACGCCGGCCAAGTTAACCAGCACGTCGATACGGCCGTATTCTTCGACGCTGCGGCGCATGATGCCCTTGACCGCGGCGCTGTCGGTCAGATCCGCGTTGATGCCGATGGCTTGATGCCCCTTGGACTGTAATGCCTGGATGTGTTCTGATAGATCCAGACGGTCTACCAGGCACAGGCGAGCGCCTTCTTCGAGGAAGCGGTGGGCGATGGCTTTTCCCAACCCGCCCGCGGCGCCCGTCACGACGGCGATTCTTCCGTTAAGTCTCATAATTTTCCGACCGTCCCCAAGTCAGAGGAATCATTCATCAAGCGTGGTCAACTGTTTTTCCAGTGCCCGCATTTCCCCATATCCCATGACTTCCATGATGTCTTCGATGCCCGCCAATAGATCCGGGCGATCGGCAGGAATGCCGGTTTGCATGACTTCGCGCATGGTCGAGAGTGCCTGGCGCATGCCATGGATGGCGGCAGCGGGCAGCATGCGGGGAAGACTAATGCGTTTGACGCCCAACTCTTTCAGGCGCGGCAGAGGGATCAGCGGCGTGGTGGGGCGTGAACGGACACCGAAACCCATGTTGATGGAGATAGGAATGCCCGCGGCATCGACCAGACGCTTGATGTCGTCTTCGGTGCGGACGGCATCGGGAAACAGCATGTCGGCGCCGGCACGCGCATAGGCTCGCGCACGTTTGACGGCGCCTTCGATACCCTCGACGGCAATGGCGTCCGTGCGGGCGATGATCACGAAATCATCGTCGCGGCGAGCCAGGCATGCCGCCTCGATCTTTTTAATCATTTCAGCGGTTTCGACCACATCTTTGCCGGGCATGTGGCCACAGCGTTTTGGGCTGACTTGGTCTTCCAGGTTGATGCCAGCCACCCCGGCTTCTTCAAACATTTGGACGGTATGGAAGACGTTCATTGGGTTGCCGTAACCGGTATCGGCGTCCGCGGTCAGTGGGATGGTCACGGAGCGCGCCAGGTAACGGCAGTGGTTGACGTTTTCGGCGAGGCCCATGATGCCGATATCAGGCACGCTCAATAGGGCATTGGATAAGGCGGCGCCGCTAGTGCACGCGGTTTTAAAGCCTGCCGCCTCGACGAGGCGAATGCTATAACCGTCATAAACGCCTGGAGAAACAATAAAATCTTCATTGGCCAGGAGCTCGCGGAGTTGGCGCCGGCTGTTTTTTAAAGTTTTGTCCATTGATGCTCTCTTGGGCCGGCGTCGGGCTGAGCAGCGTGTGTCGGCACGACATCGGCAAGATGGGAAAAAAGGTGCTGCGCTGCGCGTTCGATATGCGAGCGCATAAGAGATTCTGCGAGCCTGGCATCACGCGAGCGGATGGCGCGCAGAATTTGCCAATGTTCTTCGTAGGCATCATGCTTGCGTTCGAGCACCGTGCCCGAGTGGCGTCGGTATACGCGCAGCAAATGATAAAGATCGCCACATAGCGCATTAATAATGCGGTTATTGCCGCTCGCACGCACAATACGCTCGTGGAAGTCAAAAACGCCTACGATCGGCTCGCCGCCGGTGGCGGCTTCCGACCGGCGCTGCCGATCTTGCGCCAATTCAACGAATAGCGCTTCGATTTCCGCCTCAGGCATTCGGAGAGCGGCCAGGTTGCAGGCTACGCCCTCCAGTGCCATGCGCATTTGGAACAGTTCGACGGCTGTTTCAGCCGTCAAGGTAACTACGCGCGCCTTGATATATGGCTCGCGAGTGACCAATTGAATTCCTTGCAGGCGGCGTATGGCTTCTCGAATGGGGCCACGGCTGACGCCGAATTCCTGAGCCAGAGCAACTTCATTGATAACGCTGCCTGGCGCCAAGTGCCCTTGATAAATGGCCTCCAGGAGGCGATCAAATACGACGTCGGCCAACGGGCCCGACGTTTCTGCTCCGACGACTGAGAGTGATGGTTTCTTTTCCATAGTGTCAACACATTAAATAATAAAAATGCTACTGTCAACTCTTTTGTAGATTGATTTAAATCCCTGGACGGCACTACGGCTACATAAAATACTAGTAAAAAAGCGCAGTCTTAGAGATAATTTGGGTAAGCAGGCCTATGATGCATAATGACAAGGCCACATTAAGTGTCGAATTAGTAATACAACTGTTGACAGTAAAAGTGGTGACTCAAAAAAGATGGTTCAAAGATAACGAGATGGAAACTACATATACAAGTTTGCTTCACCCGAGCGCTGGTGGACATGCTTATCGAATCCTCGATTTGCCTGCAGCGGCTCAGTACGCAGGCCGCCGTTTGGACGATTATCCCTACGTTGTTCGGGTGCTATTGGAAAACCTGTTGCGGCATCAGTCCTGGGGCGCGCCTATCGATCAGGTCGAAATAGATGCGTTGTGGAATTGGTCGATGGCTGCCGGTACTGATCTGTCTTTGCATGTCGCCCGCGTGATTCTTCCTGATTCCAGCGGAGTGCCGGTATTGCAAGATTTAGCTGCTCTACGAGATGCGGTAGCTCGTTCCAGTGGCGACGTGTCGCAGGTGGACACCCGCATCCCAGTGGATTTGATCGTCGACCACTCGCTGCAAGTGGATCACTGGGGTAGCGAGAGTGCCGTGGCGCTCAATTTGCGCCGTGAATATCAGCGTAACAATGAGAGATACCGTTTCCTGAAATGGGCCCGCCAAGCTTTCAAAGGCTTGCGAGTATTCCCTCCTGGCACCGGGATCATTCACCAGGTCAACTTGGAATACGTGGCGTCGGTAATCGCCACCACACAGCGCGGTGATGGAGAATGGGCTTATCCCGACTTCGTCATTGGCGGCGATTCGCATACTCCCATGGTCAATGCGCTGGGCGTGCTGGGCTGGGGCGTCGGCGGCATCGATGCCGAAGCAGCCCTTCTAGGGCAGGCCTACACCTTCCCGGTTCCGGAAGTGGTGGGCGTTCGGCTGACCGGCAGCATCCGCGCCCCTGCGCTTACAACCGACGCAGCCCTGTTGGTCACACAGCGGCTGCGTGCCGTCGGCGTTACTGGATGTATGGTGGAGTATTTCGGGCCGGCAGTGGCAACATTGGGTGTGCCGGAGCGGGCGACCCTGGCGAATATGGCGCCGGAATATGGCGCCACCTGCGGCTTTTTCCCCATCGATGCGCGCACTTTGGATTATCTGCGCGCCACCGGCCGCGACGAAATACGACTGGAGTTGATCGAGGCCTACGCGCGCCGCAATGGTTTCTTTCGAGGCCCTGCCGATAGGGCGCCAAGCTACAGCCGCGTAGTCGAGATCGACCTGGGCGACGCCGTGCCAAGTCTGGCGGGGCCCCGGCGGCCACAAGACTGCCTACCGCTGAATCTGGTTGCGAAAGACTTTTGCAAGCGCCTAGCGCTCAGCAAAGTCGATGGGGGCTTTGGTGTGGATATCTCGCAGGGCGGGGCGCAACCGGGTGGGCGGTTGCACCATGGCTCCGTTGTCTTGGCCGCCATCACGTCATGCACCAATACTTCCAACCCGTCAGTCATGCTTGCCGCCGGCCTACTAGCGCGCAACGCGCTGCGCCACGGCTTGACTCCGCCGCCGTGGCTCAAGCGGTCGTTGGCCCCCGGGTCGCGTGCCGTGACTCGCTATCTTGAGGCTGCCGGCCTGCTCGCACCATTACAGGCTTTGGGTTTCTACGTCATTGGCTATGGCTGCACCACATGCGGCGGCAAGTCCGGCCCCCTGGACGAATCGATTGCACAGGAAATTGTCGAGCGGGATCTGGTAACTGCGGCAGTGCTCTCCGGCAATCGTAATTTCGAGGGGCGGATTCATAAGTTGCTGCGTGCAAATTATATTGGGGCGCCGCCCTTGGTGGTGGCCTACGCCTTGGCGGCACGTATCGATATCGACTTTGAGCGCGATCCATTGGGCACGGGCGCAAACGGAGAACCGATTTACCTGCGCGACATTTGGCCTGCGCAGAGTGAAATCGACTCTTTGCTGCCGTTGACGGCTAATCGGGATTTGTTTCACGAGGTCTACGCTTCGTCCGGCGATGATCATGCAGATTGGGAGAATTTGCCGGCCCCCGAAGGTTCGCGCTATGCGTGGGATCCGGAATCCTTGTATCTGGTAGAGCCGCCTTTCTTTCGGAACGTCGAACAAGGCGATGTTCTGCACGGGCTCGCGCATAGCTTGCAGGATTGTCCTGTGCTGGCGGCCTTCGGTGACTCCCTTACCACAGACCATATTTCACCAGGCGGCGAGATCCCGCTCGAGACGCCGGCCGGCCAGTACCTGATTCGGGCGGGCGTAGCCCAGAAAGATTTCAATAGTTATGTCGCTCGCCGTGGCAACTATCACGTGATGGCGCGTGCTACATTTGCCAATATCCGGCTGCGCAATGAGTTGCTGCCCGGTATCGAAGGCGGAATCACGCCGCATTTTCCTGATGGAAAAATCATGCCGATATTCGATGTGGCGACGGCGTACCGCGCCGAGGGGCGCGCCTGCATCGTACTGGCCGGCAAGGAGTATGGTACCGGCAGCAGCCGGGACTGGGCAGCCAAGGGCGTTGCGCTGCTGGGTGTGCGCGCCGTCATCGCTGAATCATACGAACGGATTCATCGTTCCAATTTGATCGGCATGGGGGTTTTGCCCTTGGCCTTTGAGCCAGGCCAGGGATGGCGTTCATTGGGTCTGACAGGCAAAGAGGCTTTCACCTTCCTTGGTGTTGAGTCGGGGATCCGCGAAGGCAATCCCGTTACCGTAGTGGCCCGAGGCGAAGCAGGTGAAATTCGCTTTAAGGCCATCCCACAGGTGCTGACTCGGTCCGAGCGCGCCTTGATGGCGGAGGGAGGAATACTCGCAAGCGTGTTGCACAGGTTTCTGCACTAGCATGGCCCGGCCCCGTATCGCGATTCTGGATGACTATCAGCGGCAGGCCTTGGCGTCCGCCGATTGGCAAGCTGTCCGAGCGCGCGGCGACATTACAGTGTTCGACCATCACTTGCAAGAGGACGAGGCGGCTCGCATTCTCGCGGATTTCGAAGTGCTTTGCACGATGCGCGAACGTATGGCCTTGCCCAGATCCTTATTACAACGATTGCGCAAATTGAGGTTCATCGCGGTTACCGGCCCTCATCACCGCACACTTGACCTGGATGCCGCGGCGGAGTTGGGCATTACCGTGTCATGCACGCCTCGCGTGGCGGCGGGTCAATTCGCCACTGCGGAATTGGCCTGGGGTCTTATTCTTGCGCTGCTGCGGCATATTCCAGCCGAAGCCCAGAACATGCGCGAGGGCGGGTGGCAGCGCACCATGGGGCATGCGCTTGCTGGCCGCTGCCTGGGCTTGCTCGGCCTGGGCAGGCTGGGGGGATATATGGCGCCGATTGCTCGCGCCTTCAATATGAATGTCATTGCATGGAGCCAAAACCTTACTGAAGAAGCGGCCCGGTCTGCTGGCGCGCTGCGCGTCGATAAAGACGTCCTTTTTTCCGAAAGTGACATCATCAGCGTGCATCTGGTCTTGAGCGAGCGCACTCGCCATATCGTAGGACGCCGAGAGCTTGCCTTGATGAAGGCCGGATCCTATTTGGTAAACACGTCTCGTGGCGGACTGATCGATAAAGAGGCGCTGATCGAAGCGCTACACGCAGGAGCCATTGCCGGCGCCGCGCTCGATACCTTCGATGTAGAACCATTGCCGGATGATGACCCGCTACGCCGCATTCCCAATGTTTTGCTCACGCCTCATTTAGGTTACACGGTAAAGGAAACTTTCCAAGGTTTTTACGAGGCTACGGTGGAGAACATTATTGCATTTTTCGACGGCTCTCCGATACGTGTTCTGCGCAACTCCCCGTAAGATCGCTTGGTGAGTACAAATGGCGCGATATCGCTTTGGTCACGGCACCGAGTTTGATTCGATCAAATGATATGCGAGGCAAGGACGTCGATTGGATGTCCGCGTAAGACTACGGACAGACGTATCGGCCCTGCGCGCCCCGCGCAAGACGGATTTGCGGGCATACTGGGTGCCGGCGGAAGCGTAGCCTTTGGGGCCGGCGCTGCTCTTTGCCGGTTCTTGAAGGGGGCGCGATGTCTTTGGCCGTATTGTCCAGCCAAGCCTTGTGCGGCGTGCAGGCTTTGCCTGTGCGCGTGGAGGTTCATGTGGGGC
>Ga0180220_1001844_pt1 | contig 14790 bp, 13 predicted proteins | sample eDN5th37CBELigBY_FD_151335 | JGI IMG/M metagenome (GOLD analysis project Ga0180220, IMG submission 151335) | Enriched backyard soil microbial communities from Emeryville, California, USA - eDNA 5th pass 37_C BE-Lig BY (version 2) (version 2) | ecosystem: Environmental > Terrestrial > Soil >... | reverse complement strand
GTAAATCTCAGGTATGATTAAGCAGTTTCGGAAACTGACCCCGGTGAATCTTTTTTTTCTTGTTCTTGCTGCACTGGCACTACGGGTGGGCATATTTCCTCAAATGCCGGAGGTATTAGAGTTCAGCTTTGCTGAGCCTTCTCTCCGCTTGCTGCTTCCCATTCCCTCAGAGAGCCCTTTCATGCCCAAGCCAAATGTGTTTTTAGCAATGATCTTAACGCTGATACAGGCAGTATTGCTGAACCGTATTGTCAATCAGCATAATTTATTGGGCAAGCCTTCCTTTCTTCCGGCCCTTATGTATGTCACAGCTTCAGCTATTCTGATGCCTTTCATGATATTAAACCCGGTAACGCTCTGCAATTTTCTCTTAATCTGGATGATCGGTAAATTTCTGAATATTTACAGGAGGCCCGATATTATTTCTCTAATGTTTGATATGGGACTGATCACAGGAGTAGGAACATTGATCTATTTTCCTTTTATTGCCATGTTTCTTGTCCTGTTAATATGCCTGATAATTTTCAGGCCGTTCAACTGGCGTGAATGGGCTGCAGGATTTATAGGTTTCATGCTTGTTTATCTGTTTCTTGCTGTTTTTTATTACTGGAATGATTCCCTGGCGCAATTTTATCATATCTGGATCCCTTTAACGACCCCTTTCCCAAGCCGGCTTACAATTAATGTAGCCGATTATATTGTACTGGTCCCCTTAATACTTATACTGATACTTTCCCTTTATCAGATACGTCAGAACTTTTTCAGGAGTTATGTACATATCCGAAAATCGTTCCAGCTTTTATTTGCCCTATTGCTTCTGGCCCTGATTTCGTTCTATTTAAAAGCAGGAGAAGTACGTATCTATCATTTTCTGCTTGCCGTACCGCCGGTTTCTATTTTTATGGCTTATTATTTTCTTCATGCCAGAAAGCGGTGGGTTTATGAAACGCTTTATTTTCTGCTGGCCGGGTTCATTATCTATTTCCAGTTTTTCTAATGTGAGTGTGTAATCGCTTTGTCCTCTTTAACTTTTTTTAACAGATAAATTCGCTGCCACTTCCAAAATTTGAATAGTTTTGTAAGATGAAATTTGGTGTTGTTGTTTTTCCAGGTTCCAATTGCGACCAGGATATCATCTATGTGCTGGAAAGCATTATGGGATTAGAAGTTGTAAAGTTATGGCATAAAGACCATGATTTACAGCAGGCTGATTTTATAGTTCTTCCCGGCGGGTTTTCTTTCGGCGATTACCTGCGTTCAGGAGCGATCGCACGCTTTTCACCCATTATGCAGGAAGTTATACAATTTGCCCAAAAAGGCGGAAATGTATTAGGTATCTGTAACGGTTTTCAAATACTTACTGAAGCAGGACTTGTACCCGGCGCATTACTGCACAATACCAATCGTAAATTTATCTGCCGTAATGTTTATCTCAAGCCCGAAACCAATAACTCACTGATCACTTCAGGCCTTGATGTAAACAAGGCTTTAAGAATTCCCCTGGCACATGGCGAAGGAAATTATTTTGCCGACTCTGACACCTTAAAGGGCATGGAAGATAATGATCAGATATTATTCCGCTACTGCGATGAAAACGGCAATGTTACTCCCGAAGCTAATCCAAACGGTTCTATTGCGAATATTGCCGGAGTATGCAATAAGGCAAGGAATGTTTTTGGTATGATGCCGCATCCGGAGCGTGCTGCCGACTGCGTTCTTGGTAATGAGGATGGGCTGGCAATTTTTGAATCTATTCTAAAAACGGCCGCTGTTTAATGGTTAATCTGGTTATTGATATCGGTAATACTTTTACCAAGGCTGCCATATTCAATAATCGGAAATTAATTGAGACAGTTGTTTTTAAAGAACTGAATACTGATGACCTGGACCAGTTTGGACATTTCGATAACTCTATTCTATCGTCTGTCGAACAGGATAGCAGTCAGCTTGAGGCGCATTTAAAATCCCGGTCTGCCTGCATACGCTTTCGGACAGATATGTATCCGAGCGTAATAAATCATTATAAAACTCCCCAAACTTTAGGTTTAGACCGTTTCGCAGGGGTTATTGGTGCCGCGGCACTTTATCCGGAACAAAACAGTCTCGTAATCGATGCGGGAACCTGCATTACTTACGATCTTATCGATAAGAACAGGAATTATTACGGAGGCTGTATTTCACCAGGACTATCAATGCGCTTTCAGGCTATGCACGAGCTGACCGAAAAGCTGCCTTTAATAGCACCTGATCTTCATTTTATGGAAAAAATAGGCACCGACACCCGCTCATCCCTACTTGCAGGTGCACAGCAGGGGCTGATAAATGAGGCTTTAGGCTTTATTAATGATTATGAATTACGTTTCGAAGCGCTTCAAATCATTCTGTGCGGGGGAGATTTTAAATTCTTTGATACACGTTTGAAAAATAGCATCTTTGCCCATTCCGTAAAAGTGGAGCCGCACTTGGTTCTAATTGGTTTAAATGAAGTTATCCATCAGCAATACGAATGATCAAGTATTTAAAGTACATATTTTTTCTTACCGCTGCCGCGGGACATTTTACCGCTTCTGCACAGTCTACAATTAGTTCTCCCTATTCTTCTTACGGGCTGGGCAATATAAACGGCGCTTTTCTGCCTCAAAATAGGGCAATGGGTGGAATTTCAGCAGGGCTGCGCAAGCCTGATTCTTATTTTAATATCAATCCGGCTAATCCGGCTTCTTACTCTACGCTTTACCTTACCTCATTTGATATCGGCCTTAGCGGAAACCTGGTAAATCTGGCACGAGGTTCACAAAATGAGAACGGCTTTAACGCCTCGCTCAGCCATATACTATTTGGCGTTCCTGTCAGCAGGAAATCAGCTCTCAGCTTTGGCCTGATGCCCTATTCGCAGTTAGGGTACGATTTTAAAGAAGCCGGTAAAATAGATACAACTGATGTGAACTATTTGTACCATGGAGAAGGCGGCTTGTCCAAAGCTTATCTGGGTTATGGTTTTCAGATTGGCAGGAATGTCAGTTTGGGATTTAACGTTAACTATCTTTTCGGAAAGCTAAGTAAATCGCGTTCCGCCGAATTCCCGTTCGAAACATCATCTTTAAGCTCCAGGATTGAGAACAGCAATAGTGTTGGGGGGCTAAGCTATGATTATGGAATTCAGTATTTTGCAAATATTTCTGAGAAAACCCGCCTTGTTATTGGTTATTCAGGAAGTGCTTCTTCAAAATTAAATGTTACGCCGCTTACGCTGTTTACCCGATATAAAGTGGATCAGAACGGAAATGAAAGCATTGCCCTGGATTCCTTGTTCAGCGAAGAAAGTTCAAAAGTGAAATTAAAGCTTCCGCTGATGCATACAGCCGGATTTGTTTTTGAACGTCCTGGAAAATGGCTGGTAGGGGCGGATGTTTCTTATGGGAAATGGTCTTCCTATCGTAACCCTGCGGATAAGGCCAGTCTCGAAGATAGTTACGGCGTTTCCATAGGTACGCAGATCACTCCCGATGTAACTGCTGTTTCAAATTATTTGAAGCTGATCGATTATAGGCTGGGCTTTAATTATAACAAAACATATATTAATATCAATAATACCGATGTTAAGGAGATGTCCATAACGGCCGGTTTTGGATTCCCGCTCCCTTCAACACGATCTACATTTTATAAACTTAATCTTGGTGCTGAGTTCGGCCAGCGTGGAACATTGGAAAACAATCTGATACGTGAGCGCTTTGTTAATGTGTATTTAGGCTTTACGCTGAATGATAAGTGGTTCCAGAAATATAAGTTCGATTAAGACCAGGTCTGGCGGTATTCTTGTCATTCTCGCACTTTTATTTTTTTCATCCTGCGAGAATGATTTAAAAGACGTTGAACGGATTGCTGCCCGCAATGTCGAAATCCCTGTGGATATCTCCTACGGCGTAGAAATAATCTACAGTGATTCCGCTGTGGTAAAGGGAAAGCTAATAACGCCAAAACTTCTGCATTATAACGTCGAAAAGCCTTATTATGAGATGCCTGATGGTGTAACACTCATTATGTTCGCTGAGGACCAGGAGGAGAGAAGCCGTGTTACAGCTGATTACGCCATCCGCAGAGAAAGCGAAAAGCTCGTTGAGCTGCGGCGTAATGTTGTTGTTACCTCAAAAAATGGCGACAAATTCTATTCTGATGAACTTATATGGGATGAGAGTAAACGCCGCTTCTACAGTAATAAACTGGTTAAAATCGTCCGAAGCAATGGGAATGTAATCTATGGAACGGGTTTTGAAAGTGATGAAGAGTTTAAATACCCCGAAATGAGTAGTGCCAGAGGCGATATTGACCTTCCGCAAAACGCTGTAGGGACCGATCCTGCAGGGGAAGACTAACCAGATTAAAAAATAACTGATAGTTTTTACAAGTGTTTTTATAAAATTGTATCTTGCGCCGTTTTTGTAAGGACTGACTGATTGAGTTTTGATGAATTGCGGCTCTCAAAGTGTCCCGGCTGTTTTAAAGATATTTTCTGACCTGTCCCGAATGGCAGGCTTAATTTTACTCCGCCACAGGTGGACAGGTATTTAATTTTGGATTTTTAATTTTACTTATACAATATGGGAATAATGAGTTTTTTGCGGAACCGTGCGGGAGTGATCCTGGTAGCAGCGATCGGTTTGGCAATAATTGCATTTTTAATTGGTGATGCCGTGCGTTTTGGAGGCCCGATGGGCATGTCTAATCAAACCACAGTTGGGGAAGTGGCTGGAGAAGAAATTGATATTCAGTCGTTCAATGCAAGGGTTGAGCAGAATAGTATGAATTTCAGACAGCAAATGGGCCAGTCAAGTTTAAGTCCTCAAATGACTTCCTACATTGTAGAAAATAGCTGGAACCAAGCTGTAGGCGAGATCCTGATGAATAAAGAAATTGAGCGTCTGGGTTTAACGGTAAGCAGAAATGAGCTGAATGATATGATCAGTGGTAAAAACCCAAGCCCTCAGGTCGTTCAATCTTTCGGCGATCCACAGACGGGACAAATTAACCGCGAACAGCTTAATAATTTTTTAACTAATATAGAATCACAGCCGGCCTCAAGCCCTATCCGGCAGCAGTGGGGCAGCTTCCTTTTATCCTTAAAACAGGATCGCTTATCGCAAAAGTATTTTACACTCGTAAGAAATTCGGTTTACGTAACCTCTTTGGAAGCACGTGAGGATTATGCCCAGCGCAACAAACTTGCCGACTTCGATTATGTGAGCCTGGCATACAGCACTATTCCCGATGATAAGGCTGTTCCCCAGAATAAGGATTATCAAGACTATTACAATCAGCATAAGAACAGATTTAAAAATAACGAGGAAACAAGAAGTTTCAAGTATGTACTTTTTGACGCTGCCCCTACAGCCGCCGATTCTGCCGCGGTGAAAAAGACTATAGAGGAGCTCGCTGAAGAGTTCCGTAAAACCAGTAATGATTCTCTGTTCGTAAGCATTAATTCTGAAACAAAAGCTCCTATCCGCTATGTGAAGAAAGGAGAACTTGACCCTGCACTTGATGAGCTGGTTTTTAACGCTTCACAAGGCAGTGTGGTAGGTCCTGTATTGAGCAATGGAGTATATGAAATGGCAAAAGTGCTGGATTCAAGAATGAGCCCGGACTCTGTGAAAGCCCGTCATATACTGATCAATCCCGCTTCAGAAGGCGGACTTGATAAGGCAAAGGCTAAAGCTGATTCTATCGCGAACCTGATACGTAACGGTAAAAGCTTCTCAGAATTAGCGGCCGAATATGGAACTGATGCTTCTAAGGATAAGGGGGGAGACCTGGGTACTTTTGCACGTGGTGCAATGATACCTGAATTTGAAGAAGCCGTATTTAACGCAAAACCAGGAGATTTAAAAGTTGTCACTACCCAATTTGGTGTTCATGTTGTTCGGATCGATTCACAAAAAGGATCTTCAAGAGTAGTTAAGGCTGCAGTAGTTGATAAACCGATCGTCAGCAGCGATAAGACACAGCAGGAAGCTTACGCCAAAGCCAGAACTTTTTTAAGCGCTGTTTCTTCTGACGCTGGAAAGTTTGAAGAACAGGCAAAAAAGCAAGGGTTACAGGTACTGACTGCGGATCACATTGCCGGATCTCAGCAAGTGCCCGGATTGGATAATGCCCGGGAATTAGTGCGCTGGGTATTCAAGGCGGATGAAGGAGATGTTGCTGATGAAATTTTTGAGCTCGACAGCCGTTATGCTGTAGCGAAAGTTACTGAAATCAGGAAAAAAGGCATTCTTCCTCTGGAGAAAGTTAAAAATGAGATTGAGCCGTTTGTGCGTAATGAAGTGAAAGCACGCATGCTCAAGGAAAAATTCGCAGGTGTTTCTTCACTACAGCAGGCCGCCCAGAAAGCAGGCTCTCAGGTGAACTCTGTTCAGAATGTTGTATTTGCCAATCCGATGATCCCTGGTATCGGACTCGAAAGCAAAGTAGTTGGGAACGTATTCGGTATGCAGCCCGGAAAATTATCAAAACCAATAGCAGGAGAGCAAGGCGTTTATCTTGTAAGCGTAAAGAAATTTACAAATCCCGCACCTCTAACAAATGTATACAAACAGAAGCAGCAGATGAACCAGATGCTTGACCAGCGGGTACAGGGGGAAACTTTCCAGGCACTTCGTGAAAAGGCTGAAGTGAAAGATTATCGGGTGCGGTTTTTCTGATCAAAAGATTTTAATAAATTAAATCCGGAAAAAATGCTTTTCCGGATTTTTTGTTTACTGTCTTTCCGACAACCATTTTAAAGTCAGATTTTTGGGACTATGAAAGCTTATCGTATTAAAAAGCGATATTTGTTTAAAAACGACTTCTATATTTTAGTTTAATTAAAGTTTTAGCTGATGGAAAGTATAGTGAACAGAGTAGCGCAGAGTGGACTTATTTCCTTCGATCTGGCAGATCTTTATCCGGCAGGAGAACGTATCGTTTATGATATAAAGGACAATCTTTTTCATGGGCTTATCCTTAAAGAAAAAGATTTCAGGGACTTTGTAAAGAACCATGACTGGGGCCAGTATAAGGATAAACATGTAGCTTTAACCTGCTCGGCTGATGCTATTATCCCGGTCTGGGCGTATATGCTTTTAGCTAATAAACTGGCTCCTTATGCTGCAACTGTCGCATTTGGCAGCCTTGAAACCTTGGAAACACTGCTTTTTGAACGTGCTTTTTCTAAAATTAATATTGAGCAGTTTCGAGACCAGCGGGTAGTAGTGAAAGGATGTGGCGACAAGCTGATACCCTTTTCGGCTTACGTAGAACTAACTGCCAGACTGACACCGGTAGTAAAAAGTATTATGTACGGCGAACCCTGCTCCACTGTGCCGGTATTTAAACGTAGAGACTAAATTCTTGTCAAACACACATTGGTTTGTTTTTTGTGTTGTTGATAGTATGAAAAAAATAGCTTATTTGTTAATCCTGGTATTTTCCGTACAGGCAGCGGCAGCTCAGATCGTTAAAAGCCGGAGTGAGCCTGCCTTCAAAGTTGGTGAACAGCTTAACTATAAGCTTCGCTACGGATTTATAACTGCGGCTGAAGCCACTTTGCAGGTGCTTGATACCGATGTCAAATTCGATAATAAACCCACTTTTCATCTGGTTGCTAACGGCCGCACAGCAGGTACTTTTGATTTTTTTTATAAGGTGAGAAACCGCTATGATTCTTATATTGATAAGGAAGATCTAACGCCATACCTTTATTCAGAAGATATTCGTGAAGCCAGCTATCGCCGCTCTGATAAAGTCCGGTTTTATCAGGATCAGCAAAAAATTGTTGGACGTAAAGGAACTTTTAAAGGAAAAGCACAAACTTTTGATCTTGTCTCGGCATATTATTTTGCAAGGAACTTGGATATGAGCGGTGTGCATCCCGGGAAAAAAATCACTTTATATTATTTTCTTGACGATGAAGTTGCCGATCTTCAGATCGAATATATCGGCAAGGAAAGGGTGAAAACCTCCATGGGGTATTTTAATTGTCTAAAATTTAGTCCCGCGATTCAGCCAGGGAGGGTTTTCAGAAAAGACAGCAGACTTTATTTGTGGATTACCGACGATGGGAACCGTATACCAGTTAAAGCACAAGTTGAAATTCTGGTCGGTTCAGTAACAATGGAACTTGTTTCCGCAAAAAATCTTAAATATCCACTGAATGTGTCAAAAAAATAAGTTTTACTGTGCAGGATACAGAAAGACAAAGAGTAAAGGATAAAGAAAGTGTGGATGAGTTGATACGCTGCAGATAAGATACGGGAATAAAGCCATAGGACCTAAGGCGTATCGTTTATACTTTTCAACCTTTTCTTTTTAATTTTAACTTTTAAACATGATGATTGAAATACAGCACACATTGGTGCATGAGGATATCGGGAAAGAATATTTTGTGTGCAATCTGAATCACTGCAAAGGGGCTTGCTGTGTAGAAGGTGATTCGGGTGCTCCTTTGGAGGAAAGCGAATTGAAAATCCTCGAAGAAATTTATCACGAGGTAAAGCCTTATATGACTGAAAAGGGAATACAGACCGTAGAGGAATCAGGTACCTGGGTGAAAGATTTTGAGGGCGATTTTACTACTCCCTGTGTTGATGGCAATAAAGAATGCGCTTATGTGTACTGGGAGAATGGAATCACCAAATGTGCCATTGAAAAGGCTTATCTTGAAGGAAAGATTGATTGGAAAAAACCCATTTCCTGCCACTTATATCCTATACGGATCACATCTTATCCTGAGTTTGACGTGTTGAACTACGACCGCTGGCATCTTTGCCGTTCGGCCTGCAGTTTTGGAAGAGAGCTAAAAGTTCCTGTTTACAGTTTCCTGAAAGAACCCCTGATCCGTAAATATGGAGAGGACTGGTACAATGAACTTGTAGAAGCAATGAAACTTGAAAATAGCACCCACTAAGCTCATTACTGCTTATGTTTGTGATTCTTTACTGACCAGAGTAGTTTAAAAGTTAGGATTTTCCCTGTTTTTTTCTTAAATTAGCAGGATATCAACATTCCGATGCTTACTTATGAGTAATTCTGTAACTAAGAATGCAAGTTTTTTTATACAATTTTTAAAGTCTTTTCCGCTTCATTCCCCTGAATACCCCTTGAAGCCTCCGGCTTTGTTTATTTAAGCTATACTTTTTTAAAGTTTATCAATTGCCTTTAATTCCATTAGTGAGTTAGAGATAATATTCTTTTGCCAACAGGATTTTATAATAAATGCCGGAATGTTGCTTTTACAGCAAAAATTATATTATGAAGTTACGAGTAGGAATAATTGGAGCCGGTCCCAGCGGGCTGGCTCAGTTACGTGCGTTTAAAGCAGCTGAAAAAAAAGGTGCGGAATTGCCCGAAATCCTCTGTTTTGAGAAACAGGCGGATTGGGGTGGATTATGGAATTATACCTGGCGGACAGGTGTAGGTAAATATGGCGAACCAATCCATGGAAGTATGTATAAATACTTATGGTCAAATGGCCCGAAAGAATGTCTGGAATTTGCCGATTATACGTTTGATGAACATTTTGGCAGGCCCATTTCTTCTTACCCTCCACGGCCCGTCCTGTTCGATTATATTCAGGGAAGAGTAGAAAAAAGCGACGTACGAAGTTTTATCCGTTTCAATACGGCTGCCCGCTGGGTAGATTTCGATGAGGAAACTCAAAAATTTACATTGATAGTTGATGACCTGGCCAATAACAAAACTTACTCAGAAGAGTTGGATTATCTTATTGTCGCGACTGGCCATTTTTCAACGCCCAATATGCCTTATTTTGAAGGGATAGAAAACTTTCCGGGTACTGTATTGCATGCGCACGATTTTCGTGGCGCCGATCAGTTTAAAGATAAAAATGTACTTCTGGTTGGAAGCAGTTATTCTGCCGAAGATATCGGTATTCAATCCTATAAACATGGGGCCTCTTCGGTAACCCTCAGTTACAGGACTAACCCAATTGGGATGGACTGGCCGGAAGGCATGAAAGAAGTGCCGCTGCTGACACATTTCGAAAACAGCACTGCTTATTTTAGTGATGGAAATGCCGAAGATTTCGATGCGGTAGTGATGTGTACGGGATATCAGCATAAGTTTCCTTTCCTCCCCGACGAGATGCGGCTTAAAACTCGAAACTGTCTCTATCCGGATAACCTTTATAAAGGAGTTGTTTTTAATGACTTGCCAAAGCTGATCTATTTAGGCATGCAGGATCAATACTATACTTTTAATATGTTTGACGCTCAGGCATGGTTTGCACGTGATATTATCCAGGAGAAAATTCAGCTTCCCGAAAAAGAAGAACGCCTTCGTGACATTAATCTCTGGATAAAAAAATCAGAAGCGAATAAGACTCATGATGATGAAATCGATTTTCAAACAGATTATGTTCGGGAATTAATCTCCATGACGGATTATCCTGAATTTAATCTGAATGCCGTAGCGGCCCTTTTCAAGCAATGGTTAAAAGATAAAGAAGAGAACATTCTCTGCTATCGCGATAAAACTTATGTGTCGGTAATGACAGGAACAAAAGCCCAGAAGCATCATACTGCCTGGATGGATGAGATGGACGACAGCTATGAACGATTTATGGCTGATGCGTCCGTGCTGGAGAATGTCTGATTTTTAAAAAGTAAAAAGAGAGGAAATTTTCTCTCTTTTTACTTTTTTGATATACTGTCTGCCGTCTCCTTATTTCTGGCAGCCCCTGTCTGAGTCTTAGCGGTTGTTTTATTATTTCTGCTTCCCAAAGCGGGGATAATCTCTTCTTTGGATTTCGGACGTTCTTTCGGTTTCCACATAAAGCCTTCCAGTATCTCAATTTCCTGTGATACCTTCTCTATCGGATAGTATGTCATTTCTGGCTTGCCGATAAAATAAACATCCTTCAGCTGTTTATCTTCAAACAGCACTTTCATCCGGCTGCTGACCGAGCGGTTTAGCCCGGTGTAAACGCTGTCCTCGACCGTGTAATAAATACTTTCGGCATTTCCATCCACATACATCACTTCAAGCTGATTATCATTGAAAATGCCGGTCAGGGTTTTGCCCTTTATCTGATTGAATTTGGTAGAGTCATTCTCCGTGTTTACAATAAGACCGTTTGTTTCAAGCAGCATATTGTCAAGCTTATTATTTTTCAACTGGAGATAGATCGTGTCTGCTGAGAGCTGTGAACCCTGTGTCCAGATCATTGGATTGATATAACAGCGGATGGTGGAATCAGCATAGCTATAGAATGCGGAATCCGCTTTTGCCTGAAGATCAGATTTAAAAATCTTAACATGATGAAAAGCCTGTACAATACGTGTTTTTGTGGTGTCTTTAGGGACTTTTGTTTTTGATGTATCCGATATGGCTTTCTGCACCAGGTTGTCAGAAGGTAAAGTCTCTGTAGTCAGAGAGTCTTTCGAAGCAGTCAGGGTATCAGCGGACGAAATGGCTGCAGGTTTGGTCAATACGGTATCAGTTAATGCCTTATCTTCTGTTTTTTCCTTGTCCCTGGCCCTTCTGCGTTTTCGTTTTTCTTCCCTTTTCCGTTCCCGCTCCTCTTTCCTGGGGCTTACCTCTTCTTCCTTTTCCTGTTCCTCTTTCACTTCAGGAGCAGCAGGTTCAGCATCGGGGACTGAAGTAAAAGATCCTTCAGCAGTAGAGTCAGCAAAAACATCCAGTTCATCATCTTCTTTTAGCTCCTCTTTGGTAATAGGCTTCCAGTCGCCTTTATAAATCACTTTTGTGAACAAAGTATCCGCTGTCATCCAGATAGAATCAACTTTAGAAGAGTCTTTGGTGACCAGTACAACATAAGCGTTTCTGGTAACAAGTGTACTCGAATCTTTCTGACGGTAAATTCCAAGATCGCCTTTTAAAATAATAAGATTATCTGAAGTGTCTCTGAAGGTAATATTTTTTACTGCTCGTCCATATCCTGCTCTTTTATCATAAAAAAGACTGTCTCCCTGGAGCGATTTGGTGCCGTCAGTATAACGGTTGTTTTTTCCGAAGCGTGCTACATCTATCTGGGTATTGTAGTCGCCGTTTTCTGTATAGAGGTTACTCTGGTCCTTTTTGTTCTTAATGTTTGTAGGGCCGTAGAAATAGGCAATTTTAGTGCCGGTATTGTAACGAAGCGTATCGGATTTGATGATAACTTCAGGAGTAGTAACAATTACATCATATCTAAAGTAGGAATCACGCGAATTAGCGAAATAGTATCCGTTTTTACTGGTAAGTACATTATCCGCATTGGTGATTTTACCACCGCCGGTATAGGTGCCCACCCGAGTTCCCAGATTATAAGTAAGGTGCTGCGTTGTTAAAACTGCATCCTGATCCACCAGTCGGACATTATTTGTGAGTACAGCCAGCCGGGTATTGCCACTGTAATTCAGTACATCAGCATAAACAGTAGTCCCGTTTGGCTGTGTAATAACTACATTTCCAAATGCGTCAAAAGTATTTTTTATCTGGTCGAAATTAGCGCTGTCGGCCGAAAGTGTTGAGCCTTCGTGCGAAAAAACAGGCCGGATCACCCGCATCAGATTTGTTTCTCCGAGTCCTTTCAGCTTTTCTGAACTGATAAGCTGTACCTGTTTGATTTGCTGTGCCTGCAGCTGAAATGCCGAAATGCAGCTGAAAATGAATACGAGTAGCTTCCTCACAGTACAAAATTACGTTTTCAGAACGATAAATATCTATCCGAAGCTTTTCTGTTTCTTATATTTGTATGATGAGCGCCCTAGCGTGAATAATCTCCGAACAACGGTTTAATCAATGTGGTCTGTGAAGTTTTCCGACAAAGCTTATAACCTCCCTCTTGCGCAGTTTAGATCTTTCGTTAAAGAGCAGCAGCTTTTTACTTCCGGCGACAAGATCCTTGCTGCGGTAAGCGGTGGACGAGATTCGGTTGTGATGGCGCTTCTATTGCATGCGGCAGGAGTTAAATTCAGTATCGCTCATTGTAACTTTCATTTACGGGATGAAGAATCTTTGGCAGATGAGAATTTCTGCCGCGAACTGGCAGAAACGCTGCAAGTTCCTTTCCATAAAGCCGATTTTGATACATCCGCTTACGCTGCTGCACTTAAAATTTCTATTCAGATGGCAGCACGCGAGCTGCGATACCGCTGGTTTGAGGAAATCCGGGAAGAGCATCAGTATGACTACATAGCACTTGCACATCATCAGAATGATTCTGTAGAGACCGTACTGCTTAACCTCGTTAGAGGAACAGGAATTGCAGGCATGCACGGTATTTTGCCAAAAAGGGAGAATATTGTTCGTCCGCTCTTGTTCCTGACGAGAAATGAAATAGACGAAATTGTTGAATCAAACGCGATTGCTTATCGTGAAGACCATTCAAATTTTTCATCCAAGTATGCCCGGAATAAGCTCAGGCTTGAAGTAATTCCGCAGCTAAAGGAACTGAACCCTTCACTGGAAGAAACATTTGAAAAAAATATTGCTCGTTTTGCCTCCCTCGAAACTTTGCTTTATTCAACTGTGGAAAAGCTTCGGGTTGAACTGTTCGCATCTTCCGACGGTTGTCGGTATAAAATCAATCTTGAGAAATTAAAGCAGATAAAGCCATTAGAACTCCTTTTATACGAGCTTTTCCGGCCTTTTAATTTTAACGAGAGCGTACTCAAAGATCTGATAAACACATGGAACGGCCAGGCCGGGAAAGTTTTCTTTTCTTCAAGTCACCAGCTGCTCCTCGACCGGAACGAGTTGCTGCTTTTTCCTATTGATAGAAGTGCAAAGGAAATTGTGAAGATCAGGCAGGGCCAGAAAGAAGTACGATGGGAGAATAGTACATTAAATAGCCGTGTGATTCCGGCAGTTGAATTTAATCCTGAAGTAAACCCAAGTACTGCTTATTTTGACACTGATTTACTGCAATATCCTTTGCAGATCCGCAGCTGGATTGAAGGTGACTGGTTTTTTCCTTTCGGGATGAAAGGAAAAAAGAAGTTGAGCGATTTCTTTATCAGCGAAAAAATCTCAAGGGCTGAAAAAGCAGAAATACCCATTTTAGTTAATGGAAATGGCGATGTTTTATGGGTATGCGGTTATCGAAGTGACGACCGTTATAAAGTAACTTCGCGTACACGAAAAGTTACTATATTCGAAGTTCAGAATTAAGTATGGAAAATCAGCCTGTCTTTGAAGAAAAACAGTACTTGGGCCGCGATTATACCTGGATCAGTGTCCGTCTGGTAATGGCGCTTTTCTGCTTTGCCGCATATTTTCTAACCGAAGACCGGGAGAAAAACGGTGAACTTTTTCTTGTTGTAGGCTGTGGTATTCTGGTAGTGTCTGTGTTAATGCTTTTTGTGCTTCATTATCGAACAATAGTAAAAAATAAAAGTATCACGATGAATGGGCTTTGGACGACCAAACTTGTTAAAATCGATCTGAACAGTATTGTAAAAGTACAGCGCCGCCCATACAGTTCCTTTGTAATCAATAATCCAGTTTATAATCTGCATCAAAAAGGCAAAATCCGGTTTTATGCCGGGGGCAAACATGCCGTAAGCCTAACTGATCGGGATGGCCTTGAATATATCATCGGCACTCAATATCCTGGCGAGCTTGAACGGGCAGTTTTGAAGGAAATGGAGAAAAATACGGGCTGATCAGGCCGAAACTATTCCCGAAGGAATACATCAGTATTCATTTTTTGACAATTAAAAACCTTTATTAAAGCATATTTAAATCCGTTTTTATTGCCTCTTTTAAATTTTCTTTAGAAAAGTTTAAACA
>Ga0180220_1001843_pt1 | contig 14798 bp, 13 predicted proteins | sample eDN5th37CBELigBY_FD_151335 | JGI IMG/M metagenome (GOLD analysis project Ga0180220, IMG submission 151335) | Enriched backyard soil microbial communities from Emeryville, California, USA - eDNA 5th pass 37_C BE-Lig BY (version 2) (version 2) | ecosystem: Environmental > Terrestrial > Soil >... | reverse complement strand
TCGCTCGGGGTTGATGTTGCCGCCCGGCGCGATGGCGATGGTGCCGGTGGTTGCCGGACCCAGGTCGGAGAGAATGTCGCCGAACAGGTTGGAGCCGACGATCACGTCGAACCATTGCGGATTGCGCACCAGATGCGCTGTCAGGATGTCGATGTGATACTGGCTTGTCTTAACCGCTGGGTATTCTTTCGACACCTCAGCGAATCGCTCGTCCCAGTACGGCATCGAGATCGAGATGCCGTTCGACTTCGTGGCCGAGGCCACCTCCTTGCGCTGCCGCGTCATGGCGAGGTTGAAGGCGTAGCGCATCACGCGGTCACAGCCGCGCCGCGAGAAGATCGCCTGCTGCACCGCCATCTCGTACTCGGTGCCCTCGTACATGCGCCCGCCGATGGACGAGTACTCGCCCTCGTTGTTCTCGCGCACGATCCAGTAGTCGATGTCGCCGGGCTTGCGGCCCGCCAGCGGACACGGGACACCCTCGAACAGGCGCACGGGCCGGAGATTGATGTACTGCTGGAACTCGCGCCGGATGGGGATCAAGAGTCCCCAAAGCGAGACATGATCCGGGACGCCCGGAAAGCCCACGGCGCCGAGATAGATCGCGTCGTGCTTGCGGATCCGGTCGAGGCCGTCGTCCGGCATCATCTTGCCGGTCTTCTTGTAGACCTCGCAGGACCAGTCGAACGTATCCCATTGGAAGGCGATGTCGAACTTGCGCCCGACCGCTTCCAGCACCTTGATGCCTTCGGGCACCACCTCGTTGCCGATGCCATCGCCGGGAATGACGGCAATCTTGAGCGTGTTCGGTTTCTGTCCTGAGGCCGCGGCCATGAGCATCCGTCTCCCGTTGCGATTTGCAAACGAGAGAAGTCGCGCCCATACGGAAAGTCAAGGAGCGGCGACATGCCTTGCCGGTTTAAGGTGAGTTCCGGCTGAGATCGACGAAGGTGCGGCTGATCCGGGCTCTACGGCTCGAAGACGGTGCAGGTGCCCGCGAGACCGATGCGGGGCGAGAGCGAGCGACCCGATGGGCGGGCTCCGACACCGGGGCAACGTATGGCGCGACTGCCGGCCCGGCGGAGGCATCCTGGCTCGGCTCGGCGGCGGGCGCGCCGACCGCCATGCGACCAGGCAGCGGGGCAAGCCGCGCCACCGGTCGTTGAACCTCTACGGGTGCGGGTACGGCGGTGATTTCAGGCGACCGGGAGGCAGCGCTCCTCGACGCCGGAGTCACCGGTGCCAGAGCGCGAGTGGTCGCGGTTGACCAAGCCGATGCGATTGGCGCAGGGGCTGTTGCCGCGGAGGTGGTCGCCTGTCCCGAACGGGAAACCGCGGTGAGGCGGTTCACAGGTGCTGCCGGTAATTCGTGACGCGCTTCGATCGACTTGTCGACACATTGAGCGGCCGCGTCGATGCTGCCGCCGCACGAGCGCGAGCACGCCTTGCCGCTATGGCCTTGCAGAAGGGTCAGCAGAATGTAGTCGGGCCGATCGGTTGCAAGGTTCACATGCACGCTGTCGTTGAAGGCTTTCATCGCGACCTTCGTGCGGGGGGTCCACGATCCATCGGCCTCGCCGGCATAGCATCCGACGCGGCGCAGCTCACTCTGAATGGAGGCGACCAAGCTCGAGCGCGGATCGTCGGCGCGAGGTGATGATTGCGAGCGGTCTGCGACGCGCTGCAACGCGCCACCCTCGCCGCTTGTTGCTGCGCGGCTCGCGGGGCGTTGCGCTCCGGACACAGCCGCAGGCGCTGCCAAACGAGCGTCCAGGCGTTGCCCGATCGTCAGAGGGCGCTCATGGGTGTCGGAAGACGTAAGGGAGGATGGCGGCGCAAACAGATAATCAGCACCCACAAATGCCAGCAGGGGCAGTCCCGCAAGCATCAAGCCATGCCTGAACGATCGCCAATTTGACCTCTGCCGTCGCATCGATCGTACTCCAGACGCCACGCTAATCTTTTGATCTCGGTGAGAATATCACCTTTGCCAGACGAGATGTCCGGGCAGACTGGACCCTCTTGCCTGCCAATGAACGTTAAATGGCGGCAAGGTTGGCTTCTCGCAATGGCATCTCGCGAGAAAGTGTTCTCCCGCAGCGTAGTCGTCATGATCCGTACCCTGCAAGGAGCAGACCAGAACGTCGTTACGGACGGCCCTTCATCATGCGCAAGGGGGTGTATACCATGACAACCTCTCCTTTTTGGTTAGCGATGGTGTTGCGTGTACGCACTAATCCACGATTTCCTTTCGAGGCGGCCCGGCTCTCGGTCACCTCGATGAGAACCGAGACCGTATCGCCCGCGAATGTCGGGGCCTTGATCTCGAGGTCCATGCCGAGGAAGGCCATCCCCGTACCCTGGATGGTCGCCCCAATCACCAGCCCTTCGGCCATCGAGAAGACCAGTGCTCCGGGCACGAGCCGGCCTTTGATCGCGCTTTCCGTCTGGCGGTAGACCTCATTGGTAAACAGAAGCTCCAGCATGCCGGTGCAGGAGATGAAATTGACGATGTCCGGCTCCGTGATCGTGCGCCCGTATGTCCGGTATTGCTTACCGACGGGCATGTCCTGCCAATAGAAGCCCTTTCCCAGAAGCTCCGGCTCCTCGCTCATCGCTGCCCTCCTCGCGTATCAGAAATGCTCGACCCAGGGGCGAAGCTCCACCTCCGTGCTCCAGGCGGAGCGCGGCTGCCGGATGACCGCCAGGTACGTCTCGGCGATGGCATCGGGGTCGAGCAGGCTGTCGGGCGTGTCGCCCGCCGCCTCGGCCCGCCCCCGCGCGGCGTTGCGGACGCTGCCATCGATGTTGAAATGGGCGATGTGCACGCCCTTCGGCTGCAGCTCCCGTGCCATCGACTGCGCGAGGCCGCGCAAGGCGAACTTGCCCATGGCGAACGGTGCGGACTGCGCGTAGCCCTTCATGCTGGCAGATGCGCCGGTGAAGAGGATGGTGCCCTTGCCGCGTGCTACCATCCTTCGTGCGGCCTCCCGCGCGACCAGGAAGCCGCCAAAGGCGGTCACCTCGAGCGTCCGCATCACGTCCTGCGGCACGAGGTCGACAAACGGTCCGCGAGTCCGGAAGCTCGCGTTGTAGACGACGACATCCAGGCGACCGAACGTCCGGTCGAGATCGGCGAACATGGCGGAGACCGACTCCGGCGAAGCCGCATCCACAGTGAACGAGTGCGCGTGGATGTCTGCCGCAAGCTCTGAGAAGTGCTCGGGTTTCCGGGATGCGAGCGCGACCTTGTAGCCATCGCGGGCGAGAGCGCGTGCCACGGACGCGCTGATGCCGCTGCCGGTTCCGACGATAAGGGCCGTATTGGTCATGGTGCGCCTCCCGCATTGTGCGGGAAGCTTCGCAAGGCATGGGCGCAATTGCAACGAGGGCGCTCGGAATGCGAACCCGAGGCCTTGTCAGAGCAGCTTCCGGATTTCCGCCTTCAATGCCGGTGCCAGGTCCTCGCGGGCCAGCGCGTAGGCAATATTGGCCGCGAGGAAGCCGATCTTCGATCCGCAGTCGTAGATCGTGCCGTCGAAGCGGACGGCGTGGAACGGCTGGTCGGTCTGCTTCGCCATCCGGATCATCGAATCGGTGAGCTGGATCTCGCCTCCTGCACCCCGCTCCTGTGCGGCGAGCAGCTCGAAGATCTCGGGCTGGAGGATATAGCGGCCCGTAATGTGCAGGTTGGATGGCGCCGTGCCCTTGGGCGGCTTCTCCACCATCGACGTGATGCGGCTGACCTTGGCGCCGGCATTCTCGACCCCGACGATGCCGTACTGATGCGTCAGGTCGTCGGGCACCGGCGCTACGGCCACGTGGTTGCCGCCGTGCTCCCGATAGGCCTCGATCATCTCGGACAGGCATGGCTTCGCGCCGTGATGCAGCATATCGGGCAGCAACAACGCGAAAGGCTCGTCTCCGACGATCTCGCGCGCGCACCACACGGCGTGGCCGAGCCCGAGCGGGGCCTGCTGCCGCGTGAAGCTCGTCTGGCCTCCCGCCGGCAGATCGTCCATCAGCTCCTTCAGCTCCTTGTGTTTGCCGCGCTCGGCCAGAGTGCGCTCGAGCTCGAACGCTGTGTCGAAATGGTCCTCGATGACCGCTTTGTTCCGGCCGGTGACAAAGACGAAGTGCTCGATGCCGGCCGCTTGGGCTTCGTCCACGACGTGCTGGATCACGGGCCGGTCGACGACCGTCAGCATCTCCTTGGGGACAGCCTTCGTCGCTGGCAGAAATCGCGTTCCCAGCCCCGCCACGGGGAAGACGGCCTTGCGGATCGGACGGCGCTTTGCAGTCATCTCTGAACTCCGAAGTTTTTTCGCTGCCTGCACGAGCATTCGAGCAACGGCAGTGGAATGTGGTTTCGTGCTTGTTGCATCCATCGACCTCACGCGGCCGCGGATCCGCGAGACGTGGCTAAGCGGAACTGGTGTGCCCTATCCGTGACAGGTGCACGAGCAGGGCGAGCGGGCCAACCAGAGGCAGGAATATCAACACCAACGCCAATCCCCTCACGGCATGCGCAAGAACCAAGCCAGTCCGACCGGGATAATCGGCCGCCGTCTCGCGAGGCCAGACCCGTCGCCACCAGGCGGCGACTGTCGGAAAGGCCAGAAGCCCGACGACGATGAGCCCCAGATAGCTCATTTGTGCGGCATACGGAATACCTGGCACGATGCGCCGGTCGAGCTCATTCTGGCGTGCCACTGTCAGCATCGAGGCCCTTAATGCACGCACGGAGACCGAGCCTGCCGTCTCCGTGACGATATTCGACCACGTCCCCGATACCACCTGGGTGAGACGCGCGACAGGGGCGACCGGATCATCGACCGACGGCTCGACCAGCAGGTCGATACGGTCGTCCGACGGCCCGACGGCCCTCACCACCAGGGTTCCGGGCTCGCCGGCGAGAGCCCGCAGGAACTCGCCGAGCGTCGCGCCGCCCAAGGCCTTCTCAACGCTCGAGAGCGCGATCCGTTGCCAGAGCCAGTTGCGCGTGCCCGGCTGCCGGGCAGACGAGGCATCGAGCAGCACAAGGCTGATGTCGCTCGATCGGACCGACGTCTTGAGGGCATCCATCGCAATCTCGCCGGCTGGACCGGACCCCGGCTTGTAGATCAGGTTGCCCTGTTCCAGGCGGCCCGACAGGAGAAGAGTCTGGCCGCTCAGGCCGCCGAGCGCACTGCCCAGGTACTCCGGGTCGATGATGTCGGGCCGCGGGTGACGTGCGCCCGGATCGACGGTCGGGGTCCGCATCAGGAGCGTGGCGCCGCCCGGCTCCAGAGCGATCATGCGCACCTTGGACCGCGCCAAAGGACGTTCGAGCTGGCGCAGGACCTCGAGGAAGGTGTCCCGGGCGGCGACATCGACCAGTAATCCGGGGCGGATGGCAACCATCGCCCGCTCGCTGACGGCGTCCGGCCTTGCTACGGCGAAGTGCCGGTCGTCGATCAGAACAGACAGCACGGCATCCGACGGCAACTCGCGAAGGGACTGTGCGTGGCCAAAGAGCGTCCCGGCATCGAGAAGGATGTGGAGCGGCGCTGTTGGCGTGCTGCGATCGGGGACGAGTGTTGCGAGGGCGCGTGCGAGCTCTCGCGGTCCTGCCGCCGTAAACGGCTCTCCCGCGCGGTTGGCCAATCGCCAATGGCCTACCTGCGTCACCGATGCGGCGACGTCGAACGGACCTGACGGCGGGGACACATCGCCAATGTAGCGGGCAATGTCCTCGAACGTCTCGCCAGCGGAGGAGGCATTGCCATTGCGTGCCAGCGTCGCCAGATGCTGCCAGCCGATGACGTATCCGGTCGCCGCGACGGCGATGATCACCAGGGCAATCGCGGCTGCTCCAATCCGGGCTCGCATGTCCTTACCTCCCGCTGCGACCCGATTGCACACCACGGTGACCAAATACGGGCTTCGGGCGCAGCGGCGTTGATGCAAGATCGAGCAATCCACAGTCTGGGTGGCTTGCCCGGCATCGGGGAATCAGACGATCGGCTTGCGAAAGACGTCCTTCACGGCGATGCGTCCGTCTTTGAACGTGTACCGTTCGACACCGTCCTCCTCGCTCACCTCGCCTGTCGCCCGGTTCGTCTCGACCAGCCGGAACGTCATGAACGTGGCGTCGGGCGCATGGTGAAAGACCACGTCCTTGAAGCGCCGCTGCACGTTGTCGGCGCCGGTTGCCGCGAGTGCTGCCGCGACAGCCTCCCTGCCCGTGATCAGTTGCACGTTGCCGTCGGCATCCAGCGAGCGCCACACGAAATCCGGTGAGACCGCCTCGTACAGCAGCTTCGCATCGCGCTTGACCCATGCACGACCGAACGTCTTGAACAGCTCGTCCCGTGCCTCGACCGGAAGACTCATCGCAGTATCTCCATCAATCTTGCTCGCCACGACTCGGCAAAGTGCTTATTCCGCGGCGACCATCGGCTCGGGCGAGCCCCGGTCCGCCATGGCAATGTCGCGCTGTTCGGGTGGCGGTGCGCCATAGAATGTCGTCCGCTGGCGCGGTGTCTGGCCGGCTGCCCGGATCATGTCCTCGATGGCTGTCGCCACCATCTCCTGCCCGTGAGCGGCACCGGCCGCGCGCGTGATCGACTCGTTCATCAGCGTGCCGCCGACGTCGTTCGCACCGGCTGCGAGGCAGACGGCCGCGCCTTCCGGTCCGAGCTTCACCCACGATGCCTGTACGTTGGGGATCACGGCATCGAGCACGAGGCGGCCGACCGCGTGCATGAGAACGGCCTCGCGGAACGTCGGCCCGCGCCGGGCCTGGCCGCGCAGGAAGATCGGGCTTTCCATGTGAACGAAGGCGAGCGGTACGAGCTCAGTGAACCCGCCAGTTCGCTCTTGCAGGTCGCGCACGCGGATCAGGTGCCGCGCCCAATGCTCCAACCGGTCGATATGGCCGAACATGATGGTCGCCGTGCTCTTGAGGCCGACGGCATGCGCGGCCTCCATCACCGAGATCCACTGATCGGTGCGGATCTTGTCCGGGCACAGGACCTTGCGCACCTCGTCGTCGAGAATTTCGGCGGCAGTGCCGGGCAGGCTCGAAAGCCCCTGCGCCTTGAGCCGCGCAAGGTAATCCTTGAGGTCAAGCTTCAGCGTCTCCGCGCCGTGCCACACCTCGAGCGGCGAGAACGCGTGGACGTGCATGTCCGGAGCGCCCATCTTCACCGCCTCGACGATGTTGAGGTAGGTGTTGCCGGTATATTTCGGCGCGATGCCGCCCTGCAGGCAAACCTCCGTCGCGCCGCGCTGCCACGCCTGCCGTGTGCGCTCGGCAACCTCCTCGAGCTCGAGATCATAGGGCTTGTCGCGCATGTTCGCCGACAGCCGCCCCTTCGAGAAGGCGCAGAACTTGCAGCCGTAGGTGCAGATGTTCGTGTAGTTGATGTTGCGGTTGACGACGTAGGTCACCTCGTCGCCGCAGCGCGCCCGGCGCAGGTCGTCAGCCGCCCGGCAGATCGCCGAGAAATCGTCACCGCGTGCGGTGAACAGGGCTGCAATATCGCTTTCGCCCAAGCGCTTGCCGGCCAGCGCGCGATCGAGAATCCGGGCGACCGGCGAACTGACGGGTGCGGCCCGGCGCGCCACGAGTGCGGCGTCTTTCTCGGGAGGCAAACGGCTCGCGTCGCCGGGCGCCCAATTGTCCTCGCGCGCGAGGCCCGACGTATCGAGCTTGGCAAGCGTCGGCGCGATCAGCTCCTTCGCCAACCACGTGGACGGCGCGCGCGCATGACGTGGTGCGATCGCCGTCCGCTCCGCGAGCACGCGGCCGGCCGCTGCCGTTGCCGTATCGAGCCGCGCCAGATGCGGCCAGGGTGCCTCCGGATTGACGTGATCCGGCGTGACCGGGGAGACACCGCCCCAGTCGTTGACGCCGGCCCGCAGCAGCGCGCCGAGATCGTCCATCTCGTGCAGGTTCGGCGGCGCCTGGATGCTCATGTCGGCGCCCAGGACGAGACGCGCCGCGGCGATGCTCCACAGATGCTCCTCGAGCGAGGGATCGGGCGCGTTCGCCATCCGCGTGCCGGGCTTGGCGCGGAAGTTCTGGATGATGACTTCCTGGATGTGGCCGTGCTTGTCGTGCAGATCGCGGATGGCGAGCAGCGCGTCGATCCGCTCGCGTCGGGTCTCGCCGATGCCGATCAGCAATCCGGTCGTGAACGGCACGCCGGCGCGACCGGCTGCGGCAATCGCTTCGAGGCGTACGGCTGGCATCTTGTCCGGCGATCCGAAATGCGGTCCGCCGCGCTCGGACAGCCGGTCCGAGGCGGTCTCCAGCATGATGCCTTGCGAGGCCGACACCGCTCGCATGCGGCGGGTCCAGTCCTCGTCCATGATGCCGGCGTTGATGTGCGGCAGAAGGCCGGTCTTGGTGAGGACCAGTCGCGCCATGGCCTCCAGGTAGTCGAGCGTGCTCTCGTAGCCGAGCGCAGCCAGCGCCTCGCGTGCCGCCCGATAGCGGACCTCCGGCTTGTCGCCGAGCGTGAACAGCGCCTCCTTGCATCCCGCGGCCACGCCCGCACGCGCGATCGCCAGAACTTCGTCCGGCGAGAGAAAAGCCGGTGTTCCGCGACGGGGCGTGTGCGCGAAGGTGCAGTAGTGGCAAACGTCGCGGCAGAGCTGCGTCAGGGGAATGAACACCTTGCGCGAGTAGGTGACCGTGCGGCCAAAGCCGGCCAATGTCGCGGCTTCCGAGCGCGCGAGCATCTCGTCGAGATCGGCGCCTTCCAGCGCGTGGGCGTTATCCGCGTCGAGCCGGCCGAATGTGCCGATGCCGAGATCGACGTAACGCGGCGGAAGATCGAACCGTGCCAGGTCGTCCGGCAGGTCGATGTCGTGCGACAGCCCCTCGCGCTCGACGATGGCCAGGGACAGACCGGCCGTCCCCGCGCGCAACTTGTGCTCGGCGAAGCTGCACGGCCCGAACGCCGTTTCGATCGAGGCGGGCAGCGGCAGCAGCAGCGCGTTGGTGCCTTGGTTGCCGGCGTCCGGCGCAATCGCTGCGCCATCGAGCGGGGCTGCCCTGAGCACAGCCTCGATCTCGGTCGGTGTCGCGAGCGGGACATCTCCCGGAATGATCAGCGCGCGGGCCGCTCCTTCCGATGTCGCCGTCGCGAGCCCCGCGGCAATCGAGGCGTTGAGATCGGCTCCCTCGCGCTCCTGGACGACCGTTGCCCCGCGCTTCGCTGCGGCGGCTGCAACCTCGCCGTCGCGGGTGACGACGATGGTCCGCTCGATCGCAGGAACGAGCGCCAGGGCCGCCAGCACATCGTCGAGCATCGCCAGCATCAGCCGCCGACGCTTCTCCGGCGGAAGCACGGAGCCCAGCCTTTGTTTGGCATGCGCCAATGCCTTGACCGGCACGATCGCAAATGTCCGGGCGGCTCCCGGATGCGGCAGTCTCGGCACTGAGGTCATCGGGCGGTCTCCGGCCCGCGCTGTCGAAGCTCGCGGCAGAAGCCCAGGACGTCCTCGGCGAGTGCGGTGCGATCTTCAAGCGAGCGCATCATGGTATTGGTGACGCGTGTCGGCAGCTCGAGTGTTGCGGCGCGATCGGCATCGATCGTGTCGAGCACGAACCCGTCGATCAACCCTGAATAATGATCGACGATCGTGCTCACGTCCAACGGCAGGCCCAACTCGGCCATGATCTTGGCGGTCGGCCCCTTCACCGCCTGTCCCCCGACAAGAGGCGTCACGGCGACCGAGGGGACCGTCCTCTTCTCGATCAAATCGCGCCAGCCGGGGATCGAAAGAAGGGGATCGACGCTGAGCCAGGGGTTCGACGGGCAGATGATGATGCCTGCCAGATCGCCGCGCGCCATCGTGTGCACGGCAGCCTCTGCCGGACGCGCGGCCTCGGCCCCATCGAACCGGATCGCCTTGATGCGCGGCTCTGTCTTTCGCCCGACGAAATACGTCTGGAAAGGGAGGGTGCCTTCGTCGGTGTCGACCATCGTCGCGACGGGCTCATCGGACATGGGCACGATCGCGGGGCCGATGTCGAGCCGTGCGGCGAGGTGGGCGGTCACCTCGGAGAGGGTCCAGCCTTCCTGCAGCATCTCCGTGCGCACGGCATGGGTGGCGAGGTCCGTGTCGCCCAGCCGGAACCACGACGGCCCGCCCAGCTCCTCGATGCGCTCCATGAACCGCCAGCTCTCTCCGGCAAGTCCCCAGCCGAGCTCGGTGTTGGATTGCCCGGCCAGCGTGTAGAGCACCGTGTCGATGTCGGGCGAGACGTGCAAGCCGAGATGGCGGAAGTCGTCGCCGGTGTTGACGACGATGGTCAGGGCTTCGGCTGGCAGAATGCACGAAAGCCCGAGCGCCAGCTTGGCGCCGCCAATGCCGCCGCACAGAGCGATCCAATGCTCGCTTTTCGCCCGCGCCGTGTTCACCGGAACATATCCTCGGTCTTCGATCTGACGAGCGCCCGCGCTGGTTTCTCAGGGGCGTGCGGCACCGGCAGTCGTACCAGTGCCGCGGGCGTGCCTTCGGCCGCCTCGCCCATCACCAGCACGGCGGCCGTGGCGACGCTGTCTGCGAATGCCGTCTCGGTCACCATCAGCACGCGCCCGTTCATGTCGGTGTCACCGCGCTGGTCGACAAGCGAGGGGATGCCGGCCGCGCCGATCGCGGTGCCGGTCGTCCCAAGCCGCCAGGCGCGGCCGATGCTGTCCGAGATGACGATGCCGAAGGAGGTGGCGAACTGCACGTCCAACAGGGTCTTCAGGGCAGCCGCGCTCGCATCCGGGTCTTCCGGGAGCAGCAGCGCCGGCTCCGCCATGCCGTCCGCCTCGACGTTCGACTGATCGATGCCGGCATTCGCCATCACCAGCCCGAGTCGATGCGCCACCACGATGACGTTCTTCTTCGCGCGCAGCACCTCGGCCGATTCCGAGAGCACCAGCTCCAGCAGGCGCGGGTCCTTGCCGGTGATGCCGGCCAGCTCGCGTGCCCGTCCGGAGGGCATCACCGACGCGAGGTCCACGAGACGCCCTTCCGCCTTGGAGACGATCTTCTGCGCGACGACGAGGATGTCGCCTGCCCGAGGCGTGACGCCCGAGCCCTCGATCGCCCTGGTCAGCAGCGCCGCGAGATCATCCCCGGGCTTGACGCGAGGAATGCCCTGCAGCGGCCAGATACTGAGCACCGGTTCGCTCATGCGGATGCTACGACTTCGGGCCGATGCCGGTGATCCGGATGGATGCGCCATCGACCTTGTAGTTCCGGTTGATGCCAATGATCACCGACGTCAGCGCTTCTGCGGCAGCCGAGTTGGCGAGCGGGCCAGCGTGCAAGCCGCGGACGCCCAATGCCTCCGCAAGCGTGATCACAGGCTCACGGTCCTCGGGCTTGTCGCCGAAGACGAGCACGTCGCAATCGAGCGGCAGGTCGACCTGGGCCAGCTTGGCAGCGGCCACGTTATGAAACGCCGAGACCACCCTCACGCCCTCGCCGAGCCGCGTCTTTGCGAGCACGGCGGCGCAGCCTTCCGGCGGCAACTGCACGCGCGCGACGCGGGGCGGCATCAGTGGAACGGTGGTGTCGATGAACAGCTTGCCCTCGATTACGGGCTTGATGTCGTCGAGCACCGCGGGCGCCGTCGCGAACGGCACCGTCATGATGACGATCTCACCTGCGGCCGCCGCATCGCGATTGGCCATGCCGCGCGGCTTGGGGCCGGTGGCAATGCTCGCCAGCTCCGCCGCCGCGGCCTCGGCCTTGTCGGCCGTGCGCGATCCGATAACGATCGGATAGCCCGCCTTGGCCCAGCGTCGCGCGAGCCCCGTGCCGAGGTCTCCCGTGCCGCCGATGATCGCGAGCGTTGGTTTCGTATCGGACATGCGTCTTTGGTCCCAATTCCTGTTTGACTTGATCCTGGGCCGGCTCAGGGCCCCGCCAGCAGCTCTGGCAGCGTCACCACCCGAACGCCCGCATTATCGAGGCCGGCCCGGACGGCTTTCGCCACCTCCACCGCGCTCGGCTCGTCGCCGTGCACGCAGATCGTGTCGACCTCGACCTTGATGACTTTTCCCGAGCGCGCCACGACCTCACCCGCGTCGATGATGCGAAGCGCCTGCTCGAGCGCCTTTGCAGGGTCACGATACACCGTGCCGGGGATCGACCGCGCCGCGAGGTTGCCGTCCTCCTCGTATTGCCGGTCGGCATAGCCTTCGCGCGCCACACGCAGCCCGAGGCGGTCGCCTGCCTTCTCCATCTCGGAGCCCGCGAGCGCGACGTAGATGATCTCGGGATCGACCGCCTTGACGGCACGGCCGAGTGCCGTTGCGTAGCCGTCGTCGACGGCCGCCATGTTGGCGAGCGCGCCATGTGCCTTGAGATGGGTGACCGTAAGCCCTGCGTACCGTGCGATCGCCTGGAGGGCGCCGATCTGGTAGGCGGTCATGTACTCGAGCTCGCTGGCGCTCATCCTGATCTGGCGCCGGCCGAAGCCCCAAAGGTCGTTGAAGCCCGGATGGGCGCCGATCGACACGCCAAGCTCCTTGGCCAGCATGCAGATGCGGTGCATCGTGTTGTGGTCGCCGGCATGGAAGCCGCACGCCACGCTGGCGGACTTGATGATGCTCATCAGCGCCGCGTCGTCGCCGATGTCGTAGGCACCCCACCCCTCGGCAATGTCTGCGTTGAGATTGATGCGCCGTGACATTCTCGCTCCCGACCCCGATCCTGCGATTCCGACGGCGGGCGGGGCGATCCATCCGCCTTTGCCAAGCCGCCTCGTCGCGGCCGATGCTATGGTCTTTGACAGTCGCCGACAATCGCTGTCTCTATGCTCGCGCGTTCCGACAAGACGTCGCCAATCGTCACCAGCCTACCTCCACCGGACAGATGATCGCTCCTCCGAGACCCGCGCGCTTCCTCACCGCAGGTGACACAGCCCTCGTCGTCGAGTTCGGCGATCAGGTCGACCGGGCGGTGAGCGACCGGGTGATCGCGCTTGCGGAGGCGGTCGCGGCCCGGGCGATCCCCGGCGTCGTGGAGCTGGTGCCGACGTTCCGCTCGCTCATGGTGCACTACGATCCACTCCGGGTCGGCCATGACGAGCTGGAGGCGGCCATCTCCCCCCTGCTCGGAGAGGTTGGAGCGATCGAGCATCGCGACCGCCTCTTCACGCTGCCGGTCTCCTATGGCGGCGTGCTGGGTCCGGACCTCGAGGAGGTCGCCGAGCGCACGGGTCTCGCGCCGGCAGAGGTGATCCGCCTGCACTCGGCCGTGACCTACCACGTCTATGCCATCGGCTTTCTGCCGGGCTATCCGTACATGGGTGACGGCCCGCAAGAGCTGTCGCTGCCGCGTCGCGAGACCCCCCGGCTGCGGGTGCCCATGGGCTCCGTCTGCATCGCGTTCCGCCAGACCGGGATCTACTCGCTCGAGAGCCCGGCGGGCTGGCATCTGCTGGGGCGCACGCCGGTCAGGTTGTTCGACATAAGGCGGGAGAAGCCGGTGTTGCTCGCGCCCGGAGACAAGGTGCGCTTCGAGCCGGTTTCCGTCGACGACTATCAGCGCCTCGCCGAGGAAGCCGCCGCCGGCCGCCTCGAAATCCAGCCCGACGGAGGCGCAGCATGAGCGGCGGCGCGTTGCGGGTGATCCAGCCGGGCCTGCACACCACGGTTCAGGACCTTGGGCGCATCGGGTTCCAGAACCAGGGCATACCCGTGTCGGGGGCGCTCGATGCGATCGCGCTCCGGGCGGCCAATGTCGTGGTCGGGAACCGGCAAGATACGGCCGGCCTCGAGATCGCCGTCATGGGGCCGGTTCTGGAGGTCGAAGCGGAGAGCGTGCGCGTTGCCGTGGCGGGTCTCGGCTCGCGTCTCACGGTGGCCGCCGCGGATGGCTCGGCGCGAGATATTCTGCCTTTGCAGAGCGTGCGGCTCGTCCGGGGCGATCGCGTGCGGGTGACGGCGGCGTCGGGCAGCTCGGTCGCCTATCTGGCTGTCGAGGGTGGTCTTGCGCTTACGTCGGTGATGGGGTCGCTCGCAACCTACGTGCGGGGCGGTTTCGGGGGCTTCGAGGGGCGTGCACTTGCCGCCGGGGATCGGTTGCCCCTGGTGAGCGAAGCGGTCGAAGCCCGGTCCGAGGTGTGCCTGCCCGACTTCGAGCTTGCGCCGGCCTCCGAGGCCCGGATCATCCTCGGCCCCCAGGACGACTACTTCACGCCCGACGCCATCAAGACGCTCGTCGGCACGTCATACACTGTCTCGCGCGAGGCCGACCGCATGGGCATCCGGCTCGAGGGTGCGCTACTGGAGCACAGCAAGGGCTACAACATCGTCTCGGACGGCATCGCCCCGGGCTCGATCCAGGTGCCGGGGAGCCGCCTTCCGATCATCCTGCTCGCCGACCGCCAGACGGCCGGCGGCTATCCGAAGATCGCGACCATCATCTCCGCCGATCTGGCGGCAGCCGGGCGCCTTCTTCCTGGCAGCACGTTGCGCTTCCGGATCGTCACGGTGGCCGAGGCGCAGGTGGCGCGCCGGCGGCAGGAGGACGAGATGGCAGGGCTCGTCGCACGGCTGGTGGCGGTTCGTCCGGACGGTCCGGACCTCGACCGCCTCTACGACAGCAACCTCGTGAGCGGCGTGATTGATGCGGAGCGGCCCGAAATGGGTGCGACCGCGACAGGTTCCCTCGCGCGTTAGATCAACCCCAGCTCGGCCAGCTCCTTGCGCAGCCTGGGGGGCATATCGGCGATGTCATCGCGCTTGTTGCCGGTGAGATCCTTTGGCGCGTCGTCGGCTGCGAGGTAGCGCCAG
>Ga0180220_1001841_pt1 | contig 14800 bp, 12 predicted proteins | sample eDN5th37CBELigBY_FD_151335 | JGI IMG/M metagenome (GOLD analysis project Ga0180220, IMG submission 151335) | Enriched backyard soil microbial communities from Emeryville, California, USA - eDNA 5th pass 37_C BE-Lig BY (version 2) (version 2) | ecosystem: Environmental > Terrestrial > Soil >... | reverse complement strand
GCGGTGAGGTTCAGGTAGCTCGACGACTCGGGCGAGACCAGCGGAAGAACGATCGCCTTGGCGACGTTGTGCTCGTCCATCCAACGCACGAGCCCCTCGGCCGAGAGCGGCTCATCGCCGTTCCAGGTCCGGCCCAGGTGGGTGTGGATGTCGATGTAAGGTCCCGTCTTCGCCGCGGCCGTCGAAGCCCTCGCGCCTCGCCCCATGACCGACGCCGCCGCCAAGGCGAGCGAACCGCGCAAGAAGCCCCGCCGATCGATTGGTCCCATCCCCATCGCGTCGTTCTCCTCGTCTCTTCCAGCCGCGTCGTTCAAACCGATTTCCCACGATCGGCCCTCCATGCTAAACGCGCCGGGGGACCGACGCCATGCTCCGCCGGAGGATTGGCGAGGCGTCCCGAAAAGAACGACGAAGGCCGACGGGTTGGGAGGAACCGCGGACGGAATTGAAAAACGCCCCTTTCACGCCCCCGCTCCGAGACCGCCGTTCGCGCGCCTCGCGAGGGCCGTAACACAAACTTGCGCCAGACGTTTATGAACATCGTGCTTTTCGGGTTCGCAAGTTAAAAATGGTGATTTTAAATCAACACGCGTCGATCCGCAAGTCGGCCGTGGCGGAACGGCATGGGGAGATTCAATCCGGATTCCCTTGAACGTCGTCGGCCGAATACGCAAGGACCGAAAGCGCGTCTGAATCACTCGCGGCGACGAACGGCTTGGCAAGGAGTGATGCCGAAAGACAACGCGCGGCCGTCCGCGCTACGCTTTGTTAGGCTGAGTTCAGGGTGTCCACCGTCTATTAAGGAACGCAAGGGTGGTTTGTATCGGAAATTAAGTTTCTTTATTGACGAAGCTGTTTCGTTCCCGTTACCCTGCCGTTGCCTGATTGATTTCCTATATGGAGGCATTCTAGCTCTCATGGCGGCTTTGAGTGAATGATCGATGATTGATTGAGGGTGTTTTTTGAGATGGGGCGATGGATCGCGCGCTGTTCGCGGGAAGGATTGGCTCTCGCCCGGCCACTCTCGCCAACGAGCCCGGCTCCTTTGGCTTCCCCGCGTCCCGAGCGATCTTTTCGGCCAGACTTCTTCGGAGCGAGACATCATGATTTCACGCGTGCTCACCCGGCTGTCGAGAAATTCCAGCCGTCCATCGCGTCAATTCACCGAACGGACCCGGATGGCGGCCCGCCGCCGCAGCCTCTTCGCCATCGAGGGATTGGAGGACCGCACCCTGCTGTCGAACTGGATCGGCGCCGACGGCGGCAACTGGTCCGATGCGGACAACTGGGACGCTGGACTCCCCAGCGCCACGAATCCGGCCGTCATCGACGGAAGCTACACCGTCAACATCGACGGCGACGCGGTGGCCAGGTCCGTGACTCTATTGAATGGCGCCACCCTGACTGGAGCGTCCGGCGTTTCTTTGGAGGTCCGCGGCGGATTTTCCGCCGATGCCGGCTCCTTTAGCATCGACACCGTCAAGCTCGCCGGGGGCGGCGGTCGGAGCATCAACGCCGGCGGCAACAGCTTCGACAACGTCGTGATCAACGTCACCGACAACGGCCTTTTGACTTTCGTCGGCGCCACGGAAATCGACGGCGACTTGACGATCAACAATCTCAGCAGGTACAGCGCCCCCGGCGGGATTAGCCTGAGCGGCAACCTCGCGTCGAACGACGCGTCCTTCATAGGTTCGGGCGCCATCACCTTGGTCGGCGACGCCGATCAGACCATCAATGCCGGAGGCGAGAGCGGACTGGTTCCCGGCCTGAAGTTCAACAAGTCGGTCGGTTCGGTCGCGATCGACACGACAAACCCCTTGAACATCCTTGGCGGTTGGGCCGTTCTCGAGGACAACAGCGCATCCATCAACACGACCGATGCCTCCATTCGGTTCGTCGGCCACGGCTCGCGGACCATTGAGTCTGGCGGCCTTCATTTCAAGGACGTTCATCTCGGCATCACCGACCAGGGCGCTCTGACCGTCGACGGCCCTCTGTCAATCGATGGCGATTTGTCGATCGGCGACAATCTCAAAACGATTCTAGGCGACCCGATCACCGTGCTGGGCAACATCACGACCAGCAGCGGAACGTCATCGCTGGGAACCGGCCTCATCACCTTGGCGGGCAATGGGCACCAGACCATCTCCTCGGGAGACAACGGCGGCGCTCTGTTGGGCCTGGCGTTCCAGAAGACGGGCGGCTCGGTCACGATCGCCTCGGGGAGCAAGTTGAACATCAGCCGTGGCCTGCTTGTCGACCAAAAGACCAGCATCCCGTTCAATGCGTCGGGCAGCACGATCCAGTTCGTCGGCGCCAACTCGCGGACCATTGACACCGGCTACGCCAGCCTCGGCAACGTCGAGATCAACATCAACGGCCAGGCCGCCGTCACCGCCGAGAAAATGAAGGTCGGCGGCGATCTGACGATCCAAGCGGTCCAAATTATCAACGGCCCCGCCGGCGCGATCACCGTGGGCGGCGACCTGACTTCGAACGACGCGAGCGTGGCCGGCAACGCCGACATCACGCTGACCAGCGGCAAGAGCACGACGATCAGCGGCCTCGATTTCCCCAACGGCGGGATCAACATCAACAAGGGCAGCAACAACATCACCGCCGACGTGACCCAGCCGCTCGACGGGCCGCTGACGATCAACTCGGTGTATTATTTCTCCGGTTCGATGGCGGTCGGCGGCAACGTCACCAGCAACGCCGGCAACGCCTACGCCTCGAACGGGGGCAAGCTCGTCTTCCAGGGCGGCGGGAATCAGGTCCTGACCGTCGCTCCCGGCGCCCACGTGCCCGGCGTGACGATCGACAAGAGCGGTGGAAACCTCACCCTCGACGCCTCGAACCACGATGGAACGAACCCCATCGGCGTCACCGGCAACTGGGATTACCAGCAGGGCAACTTCGTCGTCGGCGACAGCAAGATCGTGTTCTTGAGCGGATCCAAGACCATCAACACCGGCCCGTTGGGCTCGGGCATGGCGTTCAACGACGTTGAAGTCAGAATCGGCGGCGGCAATCTGAACGCCCAAAACATGGTGGTCGGCGGCGATTTGACGCTCACCAGCGTCTTCTACATCAGCGGCGTGATCACCGCCAATGGCGACGTGACCACGGCCGCCAACGCGCTCGCGTCCTCAACGACCAACGGCAAGATCGAGTTCGTCGGCGCCGGCGACCAGACGCTCTCGGCTTCGAGCGAGTATGGCGGCGTTCCCAACGTGGTGGTCAACAAGCCCGGCGGCAAACTCTTCATCGCCGGTCCCAACACGATCGACGTGGGCGGGAACTGGACCTGGACCAAGGGCGCCGTCGACGCCAACGACAGCACGGTCAGGTTCACGGCGCCGGCCAACAACATCAACACGGGCCCCGGCAACGGCGGCATGAAGTTCGGCAACGTCGTGATCGCCATCAACAGCAACACCCTGAAGATCGAGAACAAGCTGGGCGTGCAAGGCGACCTGACCATCAACAGCGTCTGGGCCATCAACGCCGCGCCCGGCGCGATCACCGTGGGCGGCGACCTGATCTCGAACGACTCGAGCGTGGGCGGCAACGCCGACATCACGATGGTCGTGGGCAAGCAGACCGCGCTGCTTCAGGGCGGCGACTTCCCCAATGGCGGAATCATCATCAACAAGGGAAGCAGTCATAAGGTCCACGCCGAAGTGACCAAACCTCTGACCGGCCCGCTGACCCTGCAAAGCGTCGGGACGTTGACCGGCGAACTCCAGGTGGGGAGCTCAAAAGTCACGACGAACGTCGGGGGCGTCATCGGCAACTCCAACGGCGACCCCGTCCTTGTGTTCAAGGGCGACAAGGCGCAGGAGTTGGTCGTCACGGCCCCCGGTCGCATGGTCCCCGGCGTGAAGATCGACAAGACCGGCGGCTCGTTCACGCTCAGCGATGATCTCAAGGTCAGCGGCGGCTGGATCGTCACCGGCGACAACGTGGCCCCCGTCAACCTGGCCGCCGACAAGACCGTCCAGTTCCAGCTCCATGGCGGCCACGGCCACCGAACGATCGACACCGGCGCCAGCGACGGCTTCCAGAACGTCGTCATCAACGCCGGGTCGGCCTCCATCGTGACGATCGACGCGATGGTCGTTCGTGGCGAGTTAACGCTCTCCAGCGCCCCCGCCATCAACGGCGGCGTGATCACGGCCTTGGGCGACGTGACGACCAACAGCACCACCGTCGGCGGCTCCGCCACGATCCTCTTCACCGGCTCGGGCGAGCAGACGCTCAAGGCCGGCGTCCCCAACGGCCAGGTGCCCAGCGTGAAGATCGACAAGTCGATCTTCAGCAAGCTCACGCTCGACAAGTCGAACCCCATCAGCGTCAGGGGCAACTGGGATTACTCCGGCCTTGGCTTCAACGTCAAGACGGCCGACAGCACGATCCGGTTCACGGGCGGCGACAAGACGATCGACTCCGGCTTGATGGTCTTCAACAACGTCGAGTTCGCCAGCGGCTCCGCCAGCGCCGTGACGATCGATGGCGCCATGATCGTTGGCGGCGACCTGACCATCAACAGCCTCGGTTTGCTCAACGGCGGCGTGATCACGGCCCTGGGCGACGTGACGACCAATGACGCCTCCGTCGGCGGCTCCGCCACGATCCTGTTCACCGGCTCGGGCAAGCAGACGCTCAAGGCCGGCGTCCCCAACGGCCAGGTGCCCAACGTCAGCATCCTGAAGCTGGGCGGCAAGCTCACGCTCGACGACTCGAATCCCATCGGCGTCCGCGGCGACTGGACGTACCACGGCTTCGGCCGCGACGTCGACGCCACCAACAGCAAGATCCGGTTCATGGGCGGCAACAAGGAGATCCGCTCCGGCCTGATGGTCTTCTACGACGTCGACTTCGCGGTCGGCAGCGCCAACAAGGTGGAGGTCCTCGCCCCGTTCGGCAACAGCGCCGGGAAACTCCGCTATGCCGGCGACGCGACCAACACGAACAAGGTGACGAAGGGAACCGTCGTGCAGGTCTGACCCGAGCCGGAGACAACCACCGCGGCGGGCCGCTCGACGATCTCGGTCGTCGGGCCGTCCCGCCCCCCGAAGTCACGATGACGGGCCCCCGCGCGCCGGCGCTGGGGGCCCGTTTTCGTTTCGTCCGCTTCGACTCCAACCGTCTTGGGCGCGCGCTCCGTCCGTTGGACGATCGGGATGTCGGCATGACCGCGCGAGTTGATGCGAGGTCGATCGGCCCGGCAATCGCCGCGCCCGTCTTCAGCAAAGAGCGCCGTCCGAAAAACGGCGACGATACCCGCGCCGGCGGCATCCGGTTTGCACCTTTGGAAACTCGTCTGGCGCGGTGGGGCCGGGCCGAGCCGAGGGGCATGCGAAGGGCCCCGCCGCCTTCGTCTTAACGGCCCACTCGGGCCTTCTCATATTCATGGGAGAACACATCAATGGCCACGCGCAAGGATTCCGAAAAGAAAGTCGACCTGCCGCCGACCGGGAACCGGAATCCGGACCCGATCACCGACGCCCCGGGCTCGCACCCGATCGAGACGGGCGTCGGCGCCGCGGTGGGCGGACTCGCCGCCGGCGCGGCGGTCGGCTCGGTGGCCGGACCCGTTGGCACGGCCATCGGCGCGGCGGCCGGCGCCATCGCCGGCGGCTACGCCGGCAAGGGCGTCGGTGAGATGATCGACCCGACGACCGAAGACCAATGGCTTCGCGAGGAGTTTCCTTCGCGTTCCTACGCCAAGGGCGCGAGCTACGAGACCTACGAGCCGGCCTACAACCACGCCCGCGAGTGCGATGTCACCGGCGCCGATCGTCCTTACAAGGAGGTTGAGGAGGAACTGCGGACGGGTTGGGACAAGACCGAGCACGCCGCCACCCTGCCTTGGGAGAAGGCCAAGGACGCCATGAGGGACGTGCACGACTATCGCGCGGCGCACCGTTACGCCGGCGAGGCCGGCGACCGTTACGGCGGCAAGCCGTTCGACGAGGTCGAGAGCGACCTGAGAGCCGGTTGGGAGAAAACCAAGCACGCCGCCTCCTTAACCTGGGACAAGGCCAAGGACGTGATGCGCGACGCCTATGAGCGAACCATTCCGCTTCGCGAGGAGCGCCTCAAGGTCGACAAGCGCGACGTTGAGGCGGGCGAGGTCGATATTCGCAAGGAGGTCGTCACCGAGGAGAAGACCATCACGGTCCCGGTCGAGCGCGAGGAGGTGGTCATCGAGCGCCGACCCGCGTCGGGCCGGGCCGCCGAGGGGGACATCTCGGACGCCGGGACCGAGGAGATCCGCGTCCCCATCCGCAAGGAGGAGGTCGATGTGGGCCGAGAGACCGTCGTCGCCGAGGAGGTCCACGTCGGCAAGCGAAAAGTCCAAGAGACCGAGAAGGCCGCCGGCACCGTCCGCAAGGAGGAGCTGAAGGTCGACAAACGCGGCGACGTCGAGATCAAGGAAACCGACCGCGACTGACACACAAGCCGTCGCGAATGCGTCGCTTCCTCGGCCCCGCCGCCTTGCCGCCTCGCGCGGGGGCGCGGCGGGGCCGTCGCGTTTCGAAAGGAATTGATGGTTTACGCGGTCGTCGTCGGCCCGACGCCATGGCAAAGAAAACCCGGCGTCAGTTCATGCTTTTGGACTCCAGTAACCAAATCGCCCATCCTTGCGTTTCGTGTAATGAGGGGCTAAAAATCAATCTCCATGAGAGACGCATCACGGCACAAAGGAGGGACAAAGGATGGAGGAAGTTAACAAGTGGATGATTGATCCGAACGACGCGGTCATGTTGCTCATCGACCACCAGAGCGGACTCTTCCAACTAGTCAGGGACATCGACCAGCCGACGCTCCGCTCGCACGCGACCGCCCTCGCCAAGATCGCCCGTCTTGCGAAAGTTCCAACTTTCACCACTGCGTCGGTCCCCGACGGTCCAAACGGCCCGCTCATCCCGGAGATTCATGAGGCGAACCCCGAGGCGGTCTATATCCCGCGAACCGGCCAAATCAACGCCTGGGACAACCCGGCTTGGGTCGAGGCCATCGAGAAGACCGGGCGCAAGACGCTGCTTATCGCCGGGACGCTCACGAGCGTCTGCATGGCGTTTCCGGCGCTCAGCGCCCTCGTCGCCGGTTACAAGGTGTTCTGCATCGTCGACGCGTCCGGCAACTGGTCGAAGATGGCGACCGACCTGACCATCGCCCGCGTCACCCAGGCCGGCGCCGTCCCCATCGACACCTTCGCAGTCGTCGGTGAGTTGATGAGCACCTGGAATCGGCCCGACGCGATGGACTTCGCCCAAGTTATGGTGGACCACGTCGTCCCGCCCTTCCGGGCCCTAATGGAGAGCTACGACAAAGCCCAAAGCGTTCAGAAGGTCGGGCGGGAAACCAAGCTCGACTTGCTGGAAGGAAAGAAATAGCCGCCTCGCAAGCAAAGCATGTCCAGAGACGCCCCCGCTCGTCCGAGAGAGCGGGGAAATCCAGAGCCAGTTCAGTTTTTCTTCCGGGCGCGACGGAATCAAAACATGAGCCGACATCGGATTTCCATAAACTGACACTGGATCTCTCCTCACGCCGACGAGCGGCGGGGATACAACGGCTTGCCCCGGATGAGGCGTGTCCACAAGTCCGTGGACCACTCGGGGCCAAGTCCGCGTGGGCCCGCGACGACGACGGGACCGGGAGCGGGAGATCCACCGCAACACGCTGGAGGGGATTTGGATCGACGCGCGGAGCTTTCTCCGTCAGTTCCCCGGGGCGGTAAATGGTATCTGGCGCAACACCAGGCGATTTTCCAATAGGGCTACAACATCAAACAAGTCAACGATCAATTTCTGAGAATATCGTTGGGCCCCCTCCCAAGCACTGATCCCGCCTAACGAATCATTATCCATACGCATGCTCACACTTCCATTGCATAATAATTACGATCAGAACAACGACGCAGAGGGGGGCGGCGAAACTCTCCCACCGTCTGGGGCTGAAGCACATGGAGCGGATCGACTTAAATTTTCATTCTTGATGTCATTAGGATTCCAAGTAACGTCCTCGGCGGTAGGCCTGGCATGGGGATTCCTGGCGGCCCGGTCAGCAATCTCGGCCGGCGGTGATCTTCGCGTCAGCGCGAGCTGGACTCCAGTATGCTCACTAACATGGTCACTTATGCTTGCGACCTTGGTGTTTCGTTTGGCCGTTGTCTTGAGGATGCGAAACCTGAGATCGCTGGTTCGCCTGGGAATGTCTTGCGCGGCATGGACGCTGGCCACAATGACGATACTTGCGGATGTTACGTTTACAGGATATGTCGCCTCCGCTGTCATTTATGGAATCTTTTTTTATTCCGCGCTCATGATTCTGCTTTATATGCTTATGGAAAAACAGATGTTCCTCGAGTCCGCTCTCCTATTCGTTATTGCGACATGTCTTATTGCCTCCCTAATCTTTAACCCAGCGATGGGGTACGGCAGGGCCGGGCTTGCCGGAGTTGCGGTAGCCAAGCTGGAGCCTGTTATTGACGTATCGTCCGTCGTTTTCTCGTGTTAAGTCATGAGCACGCCGGTGACGGCGGCGAGCCCCACTTTGCTGGCGGAGTGGATCGAGTATCCGGACGGATGCGAGCGCGAGGCGACGGAGCCGATATGGATGATGCTTCCGCCATCCGGCCCGAAGTGCTTGAGCGATTCGCGGATGACCAGCAACGGGCCGAGCGGGTTGACGTTGATCTCGCGGCGGAACTCTTCCTCCGTCAATTCCGCAATGAGCATCGCCCGATAGACCCCGGCGTTGTTGATCAGAGTGTCGAGCGGCCCGAAGGCGTTGGTTGCCTGCTCAAGTAGTCTAGCGACATCGGCGGCCTTCGCGACATCCGCCTGAATCGCCATGGCGCGGCCACCGGCGGAGGCAATCGCTTCCACGACGGATTCCGCGCTGGCGAGGGCGGGGGGGATCCGGAGTGATGGGCCCCTTTGATCACTTCCATCTTCTTCGATCCTCAATCTTCCCGATCCGGATCACAAACCCGAGCGGGAGTCGAGGTTGCGAGGGCTAGAAAGAGCCTACCCGCCGATTCACGATCTTCCTCGGTGGGTCACTCAAACGAGATGGACACCACGCCAAGATTCGCCCAAGAGAGGATGTGGACCGTTTCCTCCGCAGTTGCCTCAACACAAATGACCAAAATATCTTCGCGGAAGGTCAGAATTTCCCGTTTACTGAATGCCGAAACCGAACAGTAGGTCGACTGGAGAGTGATATGGCATCCAGCTTTCGGACGCATGATACCCATCGCCGCCCGAGATGGGTCTGCAACCGGCTCCAAGACCGTTCCCAGCACGAAGAAGCGCGCCACCACCACATTCCGGCGGCTTGCGAGTCGGAGGCGGATGATTCCTGGTGTTGCCGGCTGTTAAAATCCGGCATGGTCTCATTGGATTTTCACGAGCCTCTTGCTGCCCGCCTCCCAACGCCTCGCGTCTTCGATTCAACCAACATGCGCGCCACAAGGAATTCAAGGATGTAAGTATCTCGCCTCGCGATGAAATCTGTTAACCTTGCCGGGTGGAGGAGGGCTTTTCAGCCCCTCGCCGGACTTCACCATGAAAGGACCACGATGATGAGCGGACAACGCACGCGTCGGGAGTTTCTGGGGAACGTGGGCCGAGGCATGCTGGTCGCGAGCGTCGGCGTCGGCACGGCGATCGACATGGGCCTCGCGCCCGCTCGGGCCGGAGAAGGCGAGGAGGGCGAGCGGCTCGACTTCGGCGGACTCGAGCCGCTCGTGAGCCTGATGCAAGAGACGGCCGTCGGGGAGATCATCCCCGTGCTGGTTGGAAAGCTCCGCGAGGGGACCGAGCTGAAACAGCTCGTGGCGGCCGCCGCGCTCGCCAACGCCCGAACCTTCGGCGGCGAGGACTACGTCGGCTTCCACACCATGATGGCCCTCGCCCCCGCTTTTCACATGGCGAAGGAGCTGCCCGAAGACCGTCGCGCGCTGCCGGTTCTGAAGGTGCTGTTCCGCAACACGAACCGCATCCAAGAGCACGGCGGCGCGGCCTCGGAAGTGCTGCGCGCCGTCCAGCCGGCCGCGCTTTCCGCTTCGCGGAACCCGGGCGAGGCCCTCCGCGACGCGGTGCGCGGCAAGGACGTCGACGAGGCCGAGCGCGCGTTCGCTGCGATCGCCGCCGGCTCGCCCGACGAGGCGTTCAACAGTCTGCTCGTCGCCGTCGAGGATGACACCGAAGTCCACCGGGTCGTCCTCCCGTATCGCGCCTGGGAACTGCTCGACGTCGTCGGCCCGGAGCAGGCCCACACGATGCTCCGGCAGTCCGTCCGCTATTGCGTCAAGAGCGAGCGGAATGATCGCCGACCGCGCGGGGAGGACGAGCCGCGCGCCCTCTTGCCTCGCCTGTTCGATGAGTACAAGCTGCCGCGTTCATCCCCCGGCGCGAAGCGGCCCGGCGACGATTGGGTCGCGTCGATGTGCGAGACGATCTTCGAATCGAGCCCGAGCGTCGCGGCCGACGCGGTCGCCGCGGCCCTGGCCGAGGGGATCGATCCCAACGACGTCGGCGAGGCGATCGCCCTGGCCGCGAACCAGCTTGTGCTCCGAGACGCCGGCCGTCCCGAGCGCTGGGCGTCGCCCGGAAAGCCGCCGGGAAGCGTGCACGGCGCCTCGGTCGGCGTCCACGCCAGCGACGCGGTCAACGCCTGGCGGAACATGGCGCGCGTGGTCAATCCTCGCAACGCCGCCGCCTGCCTGATCCTCGCCGGCTTCGAGGCCGCCCGCGACCGTCAATCCCACGCCGACTTCCTCAAGTGGACCCCGCGCCCTCACGACGAGTTCCTCGCCGACATCAAGACGACCGACGCGAGCCGACTTGTCGCCGAGCTGGAATCGGCCGTTCAGTCCAACCAGCAAGAGATCGCCTCGGCCCTGGTCCACCGCTACGGCGCGCTCGGCCACGACCCCTCGGCGGTCTTCGCGCTCTTGCTCAAGTACGCCGTGAGCGAGGACGGCGCGCTCCACGCCGAGAAGTACTACAACACGGTCCGCGAAGAGTTCGCCACGACCCGCCCCGCCTTCCGATGGCGCCAACTCGTCGCCCTCGCCCGCGTCACCGCCAGCGAATGCGGACGCCCCGCCCCCGGCATGGCCCAAGCCCGAGAGATCCTCGGCGTCTAGCGCCTCCCGCGCGACGGACCGACCTCCGTCGAGCCCCTCGTCTCCATCCAGCGGCCCACCCCGCCGGATTCGAGGCGAGGGGATTTTCAGCCGAACGAAAACCTGATGATAATTCTTGCTTCGACGCTCCTCCCAGGCCCCCCCGGGACGGTCATCGATTTGGCCCAGGCGGCGTCTCAAGGAAAAAACTGAACTAAGACTGGGTTTGCCCGTACTCCAACCTCCATGTTTCATTCTGTTCCCTTCACGCCGCGCCTTGCCCCGGCCGCCCATCGCGGGGGCGCATGGCGGCGGATGTTCAGGGGCCTGAGCGGCGGAGCCCTGGCGAGGGGTTCCCGCCCCAGCGGGACCGCCCGGCGTGAGATCCGGGGCGCCTGAAGGGGCGTGGGCAAACACCCACATGCACAATCGAGGACCTGGAATATCTCCATGATCAGACTGACCGCATCACTCGCGATGTTCAGCCTTGCCGCGGCCTTGCAAGCCCAGACGGTCGACCCAAAGTCCGTCCTGGGCGACACCACCATGCCGTCGCCCGACGACGTGTCGCAAAAGTTCCCCTATGGCGTCACGGGGAAGACGCCGCCATCGCTGACCCGGGTCAATTTCGAGGGGCAGAAGCCCCACCACAAGCACCGCATCAATCTGCGGGTTTTTCAGGGCTGCCCGCAGGTCGAGATTTCCGAGGGCGGCAGGCTCTGGGCCACCTGGTTCGGCTCCAATGTCCAGGCCGAACGCGCGCCGTACCACAAGGACCAATTTTCGGTCATCGCGACCTCCGCGGACGACGGGAAGACCTGGAAGGAGGTCTTCATCTTCGACCCGAGCGAACTCCTCGGCGGCGGGGCCTCCGACCCGCTGCTGTGGAAGGACCCCGAGGGCAAGATCCGCTTCGTCGGGCTTAGGAACGTGGATTTCCGGGGCAAGGATGAATTCGCCTCGTCCGCGTGGGAATTCACCATGCTCGACCCGGAGGACGAACATACCGGTTGGAGCGAGCCTCGCCTGCTCGGGAACAAGAACATCTCCGTCATGAAGCCGCTGATCTTTCCCGACGGCGCCATCCTGCGTTCCATGGACGACTTCAAGCTCGTCGGCAACCCAAACGCGACGCGCATCCGCTTCCTGAAGGAAGACGCCAACGGCCAACCGATCTTCGTCTCCGAACTTCCCGCGGATCCCGACGCGAGCTTCGCGGAGCAAATGCCCATCATCCGAAAGGACGGGAGCCTCTTCACGTTCTACCGCGCCAAGAGGGGGCAGAAGTTCGCCGAATCGACCGACGGCGGCAGGACCTGGAAGCCGGGCGGCTACTACCCAATGCAGTTCTCGATCGACACGAAGTGCATCCTCAAGACGCTCCCCTCGGGCAGGGTCCTGCTCGTCGCGAACGACGTCCAGATGAAGGAGAAAGACGGCAAACCCCTCTACCACTATCGCGACGAACACGGTCAGGAACGCGAGGTGGGGCCGCCCAAGACCCCGCGAGCCCGCATGACGGCCTTCCTGAGCGACGACGACGGACGGTCCTTCACCCACAAGATGCTCTTATGCGATGACGGCCAGATCAGCTACCCCTCGGCGACGCTCGGCAAGGACGGCTCCATCTACATCGTCTACGACCAGGGGCGCGGCACGATTGGCCAACACACGATCTTCCTCTCGAAAATTACGGAAGAGGACATTCTCGCGGGAGAACTCGTCAATCCCAAGAGTTTCCTGAACACCATCGTCAGCCGCCCCAGCGACCAGGGCGGTGGCCGTCGCGAGGGCGACACCCTCTAATCTAATCACGACGAAGGCGACATCTTGATTTTCGCGGGCGGCCCGATATTCCGGAGGCTCGGCGGCGCGCGCATGCTCATTGCATGGCCTCATACCGAATCACGTTGAAGGCCAACCGTTGGCCGCGGCTCGGGCGCGCGCGACGGCGGCCGGCGCAAGAGCATGTTGGGAGGGATCTCCAACCGCTTCGCCACCCGCCAACCAGCGGCTTGCCGCCCTTCGGGTCGGCCCAGCGGGCGAACTCGCCCAGGGCCGCAGCCATCCAAGTTCACCAGAAGAGCCGCCGGATTGGAACTGCCCCTCCACGCGCCGTGGGCGTCCTCGCTCGTCCCGGCGCTCAGGTCGCAACGGAAAACGGTCCCCGCCTCAACGGTGGGCTCGGGAACGGCCTCGCCGTCCATCCTCAGCCCTTCGATGTGGAATTCAATCGCCTCGCGAATCCGCCGCTCGGCCTCCTCGCGGGTCTTCCCCGTCGCCACGCAGCCGGGAAGATCCGGAACATACGCCGACCAGTTCCGCTCGCCCCGCTCATAGAGAACCGCATATGCTCTCATGGGCTCATTCCTCCTCCGGGTGGCGAAGCCGAGTGTTTTCTCCGCGTCCGCGCGCCAGAGTCGGCGGCCGTCACGGGACGAGCGGCCCTCTGGAGGCGTGGCGAATGTAGTGGATCGTCACGCCATCTTCTTGAATTGAGAAGAGTAGGCGATAAACCCCTCGGCGCTTGCCCAAGAGCATTTCTCTGAGCGCAATGCCCAGAAGCTCGGATTCCTCTTCGGCCACGGGATGGCGGTTGGGCATGGTCGCCAAGTCGGCGATGGCCTCTTGCAGGGCGAGATACCAGCGTTCGGCGGCGTCGGGTGAGTGCTCGGCGAGTTGGGCGAACGCCTCCAGGGCGTCGGCGCGCGCCCGAGCGGTGACGACGACCCGGTAACTCATTGGGGGTTTTTCGCTTCGAGAATCCCCCGCATCTCGGCGAGCATCGCGTCGGCCGGAGAGACGCGGCCCTCCTTCATGTCCTCCAGCGAAGCCCTCAGCGCGTCCATCCGCTCGGCGCGCTCGGCGATTTCGAGAAGCCTCTGGTAAGAGGCCGCGTCCTGCACGACCACCTCGGCCTTGCCGTTCACGGTCAGCACGACCGGCCGCCCCTCGGCCTTCAGTCGCCTAATGAACTCGGGAGTATTTCGCTTGAACCGCGATAGGGAATCGATGTCGCTTGTGAGATCGAGCATGGCCCCGACTCCTTGCATTGAATTTGCATCCAATTTGATGCTAACACGGTGCGGGCTCGGGGCCAAGGCCGGTTCAATTTCGATCTTTGAGCAGAGGCCGAGAGATGGGAGCGGGAACTGATCTTGGCGACCAATGCCGGCTCTCGACCCTTTTCTCTTCATCCTCCGATCAAGAGATTCCGGAATTTATTCAGATCACGCAGGATAATCCTCGCCTCGACATCTTGATAGTATTCGGGGCCAACGGCCTTCCGAAAAAATGAGCGAGGGACCGTATCCCCAAAGCCCCTGATTGTCGTCTCCACCGCATCCAAGAGCTTGAGGGTCTGTTCAACCGCGCGGGTATCGCTCAACGAATCATCCAAGCGGATATCAATGCAGCCGACGCCGGATTCCTCGATCTCCGAGACCCAGGCTTGAAGTCGCCTCGAAAGACTCTCGCTCGCGGCGCGGTCAAGATTGCATGATTCTATTTCGTTCGCCATCAGTCTGCACTTTCCGAGATTTCGTGCGTAAGCGTGTAGACGGGTGACTTGTAGACGGGGGCCGGCCCGAGCGGGACGATGGTGGTGACGAAACCTACCAGAACCCCGACCGGAGCCGACCCCCATGACAT